>ERZ778021.2015-NODE-2015-length-20169-cov-7.578403_pt1 | contig 20169 bp, 17 predicted proteins | sample MGYA00375751_ERZ778021 | MGnify/ENA primary metagenome ERZ778021 (study PRJEB29350, sample SAMN05389814) | bioreactor metagenome | isolation source: Thiocyanate stock bioreactor | place: South Africa: University of Cape Town | collected 2013-08-29 ... | reverse complement strand
GCATTAAGCCAACTGAATTGTAGCACCAGCTTTTTGTCGATCTGCTTGGCCAAACAGTCAATGGCGTGTAAAATGCAATTCTTCGTACCTTAAAGGAATACATCATAAAAAAAGAAGTGGGAGATCTGTTTGTCTTAAATTTTTGAACCAGAAATCATAGCATATTTTATTAAAATAAGAAGAGGGAAGCTCTGTTCATGGAGCCTCCCTCTTCTTATTTATGCCTAAGTTTTATAAACTATCCTTATTAACGGGGTTGACCGGATTCTTACCGAACGACGAATACAGGAATTCAATACGTTCAGCATATGCCTTCTCAATTTTACCACGTACCATCTTCATCGTGCTGTTTATCATCTGATTCTGCTCGGTAAACGGCTCCGGCAGAATGGCAAAAGTGGTTGGAAGCCAGCGGTCGGGGAACATGGCCGCATGTATCCCTCCGGTTTTGAACCGGTTTATCTGCTCCTGTATTATCTGTATCGCAGCCTCTTTCCCTTTGTCGGACGATAAATCCAGGTGCATCCGGGCAAGCTTTGTCTTCAGACGTTCCTTGTTGGGAACCACCAGTGCCACCGTGTAAGCATTCTGATTATTATGAAGCATCAACTGGTCGATGCAGCTCGATTTCTCCACCAGAGCCTCTTCGATCCCTTCGGGACTATATTTCTCGCCATCACTGCCGATGAGTAAACTCTTAAAGCGTCCCTTTACGTACAGAAAACCATCGGTTCCCATATACCCCAGGTCGCCTGTAAAAAGCCACCCGTTACGGATGGTTTCGGCTGTGCTGGACGGGTTCTTCCAGTATCCGGCCATTACATTCTCTCCTCTGATAACGATTTCGCCCGCTTGTCCCACCGGCAATTCATTCCCCTCGTTGTCGCAAATCTTCAATTCGATGGGGGCAACCAATATCCCGCTGCTTCCAAAGGTATGTCTGGACGGCACATTCGACGAGATCACGGGTGTAGCTTCGCTCAAACCGTATCCCTGATACATGGGGATACCCAAAGCGTAGTAGAACTTCTGTAAATCTTTATCCAATAAGGCACCTCCTCCCACAAAGAAACGGAGTTCGCCACCAAAGTTGAGACGTACCTTTGAGAACAGCAGAGCATCAAACATTTTTACCAGCGGATTGAGCAGGAACCGCAGACCAGCCCCCTTATTGTGCCCGTCGCCATTGTAAGCATATGCAACGGCCAGTCCTTTGTTAAACAACCAGGTAGCAACCTTACCCTGGGCGCGTACGCCCTGTTCGATGTTTTTCCTGAAACTCTTTGCCAGAGCAGGTACGCTTAATATAAGATGAGGTTTAAATTCGCGTATATTTAAAGGGATGTTTTTCAGAGTCTCCATCCCGGTTCTACCTACCTGAACGGTTGCCACGGAGGCACCCACGCTCATAAAGATATAGAACCCAACTACGTGTGCGAAGCAATGATCTAACGGAAGTATGATAAGTGTACGCCAGGTTTCGTCTATCTTGACCAGCGTAAGCGACTGTTCTACGTTTGCCGTGTAATTCCGGTGGGTGAGGATAACCCCTTTTGGATCGGCCGTGGTTCCGGAAGTATAGGTGATGGTTGCATAATCGTCGTTGGTAAGTGAACGTCCAACGGATAGAAACTCTTCCAGCGTATGGGTTTCCAGCCATGCCCGGCCCATTTCCTGTACTTCGCTGAGCAGGATCTCCTTCTCCTGGAGGGAAGGTTGCTCGTCGAACACAATCACCTTCTTTAATAAAGGAAGCTGATCGATGATGGTGCGGATCTTTTTAAGCTGATTACCCGATACCATGATGAATTTAACCTCTGCATGGGTAAGACGGAAAAGCAGGTCGTTGCTTTCTTCCAGTTTAACAGACAGCGGAACATTGCAGGCTCCAGCATAAAACATGGCCAGTTCGCCAATAATCCACGCGTTGCGTCCTTCAGACAATAAGGCCATCGTGTCTCCCTTACGCACACCCAAGGCCTGTAGTCCGGCTCCCAGGTTGTACACCTGATCCTTTACTTCTTTATAAGAGGTGGATTCAAATGCTCCGTTTGTCTTCTCCCAAAGGAACATATTCGAAGGATACCGGTTTACGGATGCTTCGAAAAGATCTATTAATGTCTTTTTCATTTACCAGTGCTCAAATGTTTTCAGGCGCAAACGTACATAAAAATAATCAAATCATCTCCAGATAAGCACAGGCAGTCTCCACAGTGGGTACATTTTTTATAACGATGCTTCGTTTGCCGTTCTGCTCACGCAGGTTGCAAGCCCTGGGATGTTGCTGCACAAAATGCAGCAAACGGTCGAAGGCTTCGCTCTGGTAATACGGACTTTCCGGATTGGCAACCAGGAAGAGGCTCATTTGTCCTTTTTTCAGCACCACCTTCTCCATTCCCAGATGTTTCGCCATGCGACGCAGGCGTACAATCCGGATCAGCTCCCTGCCTTCGGGAGGAATCTTCCCGAAACGATCGTTCAGCCGGTCGGCAAACGCCTGTATGTCGCGTTCTTCTTCCATATTGTCTAATTCGCGGTAAAGCGATACCCGTTCCGAATCGTTGGGAATATAAGTCGGCGAAAACATCAGCTCCAGATCACTTTCAATGTACGTTTCGCGCACGTAATCGGTTCCACTATCCCGTTTCCCCTCTTCCGAATCGCTGTAAAGTTCGGCAAACTCTTCGCTTTTAAGTTCCTGCACAGCCTCTTCCAGTATCTTCTGGTAAGTCTCGTAACCCAGGTCGGCTATGAAGCCGCTCTGTTCGGCACCCAACATATTGCCTGCACCACGAATGTCGAGGTCTTGCATAGCGATATGGATCCCGCTTCCCAGCTCTGAAAAATTTTCGATGGCCTGCAAACGGCGGCGCGCCTCCTGGGTAAGCGAACTGAGGGGAGGAGAGAGCAGGTAACAAAAAGCCTTGCGGTTGCTTCGTCCCACACGTCCGCGCAACTGATGCAGATCCGATAAGCCGAACTGCTGGGCATTGTTTATCAGAATCGTGTTGGCATTGGATACATCGATGCCATTTTCTACAATGCTGGTTGCGATAAGCACATCGTATTCGTAATTTTCGAAATCGAGAATAATCTTTTCCAGCTTTTCGGGCTCCATCTGTCCGTGTCCCACACAAATACGGGCATCGGGCACTTCGCGGCGTATCAGGGCCTCTATCTCGTAAATGTTCTGGATACGGTTGTTTATGAAATAAACCTGACCGTTCCGGCTCATTTCAAAGTTGATAGCCTCACGTATGATATCTTCATTAAAACGATGTACTTCGGTCTGCACCGGATAGCGGTTGGGCGGTGGCGTGTTGATGTTCGACAAGTCGCGTGCCCCCATCAGCGAGAACTGCAAGGTACGCGGAATCGGAGTGGCAGTCATGGTCAGCGTATCCACGTTCACCTTAAGCTGCTTGAGTTTTTCCTTTACAGAAACACCAAATTTCTGCTCTTCGTCAATAATAAGCAGCCCCAAATCCTTAAACTTCACATCCTTGCTTACAATGCGGTGCGTACCGATCAGAATATTCACTTCACCCTCTTTTACCTTCTGCAAGGTATCTTTTATCTGTCCCGATGTACGTGCCCTGCTGATGTAATCGATGCGGCAGGGGAAATCCTTTAAGCGTTCGCGGAACGTGTTATAATGCTGAAAAGCCAGTACGGTAGTAGGAACCAGCAGAGCCACCTGCTTGTTGTCGCTAACGGCTTTGAATGCCGCACGAATAGCTATTTCGGTTTTACCGAATCCTACATCCCCGCATATCAGACGGTCCATGGGCAGCGGACGCTCCATATCCTCCTTCACATCGGCAGTAGCCTTCATCTGGTCGGGAGTGTCCTCATAAATAAAGCTGGCCTCCAGTTCGTGTTGCATAAAACTGTCCGGCGAATAAGCAAACCCCTTTTCATCCTTCCGTTTGGAGTAAAGCAAAATCAGGTCGCGGGCAATGTCCTTCACCTTCTTTTTGGTCCGCTCCTTCATCTTCTCCCAGGCACCTGTACCCAGCTTATTCAGTTTAGGCGGTTCGCCGCTCTCTTTTCCCTTATATTTGGAAAGCTTGTGGAGGGAGTGGATGCTTACACAAATAATATCGTTGTTTTGATAAATCAGTTTAATGGCCTCCTGGATGCGTCCGTTCACCTCTGTACGTACCAATCCGCCGAACTGCCCCACACCGTGATCGATGTGTACGATATAGTCGCCGCTGGTAAACTGGTTAAGCTCCTTAAGCGAAAGCGTTATCTTACCCGAACGGGCCTTTTCGCTTTTCAGGTTGAACTTATGGAAACGGTCAAACAGCTGATGATCCGTAAACAAACAAACCTTCAGCGTATCGTCTGCAAACCCGCCGTGGATAGTCCGGTTTACCGAAGTAAAGGGGATATACTCCTTACGGTCTTCAAATATGATGCGGATACGGGTAGCCTGCTTTTCCACGTCGCTGAGGATATACAACGTATAACCCTCTTCAAGGAAAGTATGGAACGAGCTGCTTACCAGATCAAAATTCTTATGATAAATAGGTTGAGGGCGCGTACTGAATGTAACCGTAGCATCCGGAGTTCCTGCAGCCTTTGCTCCAAAAGCGATGCGTCTGAAGTTCAGTACGGAACGCAGAAACTCATCTTCCGGCACCAGCCGGAGGCGCATCTGTTCGGCCGAAGTAAACGACTCTTCGTCGCCCAACACCGGCTCTTCACGGTATATGCTCCCTATTTTTTCCTTACACCATTCCAAATCTCCGAATGCCAGAATGGTATTGGGCGAAAGCGACTCCAGCAACGACGTACTGATAAGTCCGCTTTTATTCATCTCCGGCACAATGGCGATACGATCAAGTCGGCTTTTAGATAACTGCGATTCAACCTCGAAGGTGCGTATGGTTTCCACCTCGCTGCCAAAAAAGTCGATACGATAGGGAAACTCGTGCGAGAATGAAAACACGTCCAGGATACTTCCGCGCATAGCATATTGTCCGGGTTCGTACACGTAATCCACCTGTTCGAATCCATATTCGTCCAATATATCCGAAACAAACATATTGTCCAGCTTGTCGCCCACACCGATCTGCAAAGTTTTCTGTTTCAGGTCGGCTTGTGCGATCACCTTCTCTGCCAGTGCATCGGGGTAGGTAACGATAACGGTGGGCAGATCGGGCATTTGCAGTCGGCTTAACACCTCGGTACGCAAAATCTCGTTGGCCGGATCGAGGTGTCCGTACTTGATGGCACGCCGGTAAGCTGAGGGAAAGAAAAAGATATCCTGACTGTTGGTGAGCTGCATCAGGTCATGATAAAAATAACCGGCCTCTTCCTGGTCGTTTAATACGCACACGTAGCTGCCCCTTTTCTTAAAAAAGAGAGATGCGATTGTTAATGCTGCCCCCGAACCATTTAAACCCTTCAGAAAAAGATTCCGGCAAGATTTGTCGTCCAATAGACCGACCAGCGCCGACACCTGCGGGTGGGCACTGTACATAGTAAGTAACTCCTGTACTTCCAAAGCAAAATAATTTGTACAAAGGTACAAATTTCAATTATAATATGTACCTTTGATCTTTAAAAACAGTTCAACACACAAAAGAAAGTATGTCCGACAGCATTGTGATTATTCCCACTTATAACGAAAAGGAAAATATTGAACAGATTATCCGCACCGTTTTTAAACTGGAAAAGATATTCCATATACTGATTATTGATGATGGTTCGCCCGATGGAACTGCCGCGATTGTAAAAACGTTGCAGCAGGAGTTTCCGGACCGCCTTTTTATGATTGAACGCAAAGGCAAACAGGGGCTGGGCACGGCCTATATCACAGGCTTTAAATGGTGTTTGAGTCACGGATACGACTATATATTCGAGATGGATGCCGACTTTAGTCACAACCCCAACGACCTTATCAAGCTCTATAAGGCTTGTGCGGAACAAGGTGCCGATGTTTCGATCGGCTCCAGGTATTGCAACGGGGTGAATGTGGTAAACTGGCCTTTAGGACGGGTGCTGATGTCTTATTTCGCCTCAGTATATGTGCGCCTTGTTACCGGTATGCATGTGCAGGATACCACCGCAGGCTTTAAATGCTACCGCCGTGAGGTACTGGAAACCATCGATCTGGACCGGATTCAGTTTAAGGGATATGCATTTCAGATTGAGATGAAATTTACGGCTTATAAATGCGGATTCAAGGTTGTTGAGGTGCCCATCATCTTTATCAACCGCGAACTGGGGGTTAGCAAAATGAATTCTTCCATTTTCGGCGAAGCGCTGTTTGGCGTGCTTGAGCTTAAATGGTGGAGTTTCTTCCGCAAATATCCCCGTAAACTAAACTAATAGCTTGCAAAAAACGAGACAATAATGAAACAACTTTTAATAAAAAATGCCCAAATCATAAACGAAGGGCGCACTTATACAGGCTCTGTTCTGGTTAAGGGAGATAAGATAGCCGCTGTTTACGAAGGCACGGTTCCTCCCGAAGCTATGGGCGGGGGACAAGTAATCGATGCCACCGGCAAATGGTTGATTCCGGGAGCCATAGACGATCAGGTACATTTTCGCGAACCGGGTGTTACGCACAAGGGAGATATTTCCAGCGAGAGCCGTGCTGCGGTTGCAGGGGGGGTGACTACCTTTATGGATATGCCCAATACAAATCCGCAGACTACCACGCTGGCCGAGCTGGAATGGAAACTAAACCGGGGGGCAGAGACGTCGGCTGCCAACTACTCCTTTTTCTTTGGCGGTACAAACGATAACATGGACGAGATACGTAAGGTGGATCCTACTCGTATTCCGGGATTGAAGTTGTTCCTGGGCTCATCTACCGGCAACATGCTTGTGGATAATCCGGCTACATTGGAAACTATTTTTGGCGAAGCCGGGATGCTTATCGCCATTCACGCAGAAAAGGAAGAGGTGATTAAACGCAATAAAGCGCATTACGTGGCCTTGCATGGCGAAGAGCTTGATATCACGTTCCACAGCAAGATCAGAGACGAAGAGGCCTGTTATGAATCGTCGGCCGAGGCGGTTGCCCTGGCTAAACGTCTGAATACACGCCTGCATATCCTGCATCTTTCTACTGCAAAAGAGATGGAGCTGCTGGACAACAGTCTGCCGCTTTCAGAAAAGCAGATCACCGGCGAGGTATGTGTGCATCATCTGTGGTTTACCGATGCAGATTATGCCACCTACGGAAACCGTATCAAATGGAATCCGTCTGTTAAAACACTGGCAGACCGTGAGGCATTGATTGAAGCCGTAAATAATAATAAAATAGATATCGTGGCCACCGATCACGCGCCGCATCTGCTTTCGGAGAAAGAGGGCAGTTGTCTTAAGGCAGCTTCGGGCGGACCGCTGGTACAACATTCGGTAGTTGCCATGCTCGAGCTTGCTAAGCAGGGCCGCTTCACCGTCGAGAAGGTGGTTGAGAAGATGGCTCACATGCCGGCAGAGTTGTTCAAGATCGACCGCCGCGGGTATATTCGTCCGGGTTATTATGCCGACCTTGTCTTAATTGATCCGGAAGCAAACTGGACGGTTGGCAAGGAGAATATCCTATATAAATGTGGATGGTCTCCTTTCGAAGGCTATACGTTCCACCACAAGGTGTTGCGTACCTTTGTAAACGGCCAGCAAGTATACAACAACGGAGTAATAGACGATTCCATCCGTGGGATGGAGGTGGCATACCTGGTTTAAGCAGACCTTTTGCCTCTCGTTTTGAAATAACATTTACCGTAACGGATTACAACCAGCTTGTAATCTATAACGAATCAACATCAGTCGGTCAACAGCTGATTGATATTTACCATAGAATTGAACTATTCGAATATTTCGGGTAGTTCAATCTTTTTTTATATGTGGATTGGATTTTATTATTTAATTAGATAAATAACTTACTTAAATGAACCATTATTTGTAAACGAATTACTACATTTGTATTGTAATTGAATGAAAATGAGAAATATTCCTACATATGATTTCCACAAAACAAAGTATGGAAGCGAGCTTCTGATAGATGTAGTTGCTTTGAAAGACATAAAGAAATACTTGTCAGATCACTCATTACATGCACTTACTTATTACGACATTACCCTGATTACCAATGGAGAAGGATTTTTCAGGATTGACGAAACAAATCACCAAGTGAAAGTTTCGGATGTCTTGTTTTCGCAGCCATATCAATTGAGAGAATGGGATACTCAATACATCGCCGATGGTTATGCGCTTATTTTTGAGGAAGAGTTTTTGCTTTCCTTTTTTAACGATCCAAACTTTATTAATAATATCTCTTTTTTCAAGAAATATTGCAATAACAGCCGGTTGGAATTATCTACGTCCGTATTTGAGCAAATAAACTTCCTGATGCAACAAATAAAAGATGAGATTGATAAATATGCAGTAAAAAACAAACATATACTCAGGGCCTTACTATATCAGGTATTGATGACCCTCGACAGAGCATTTATAGGACAATACGCTATTGCACCGCAGAGTGATAGTCGCAACTATGTTGACAGATTCTTAACGTTTGTGCATGCTGATTTTCAGATAAACCATGAGGTACAGTATTATGCCGAAAAATTATACCTCACGCCTAATTACCTGAATGAGCTCGTCAAGAAAGTGACTGGTATGCCAGCCAAACAGATTATTCAGACAAAGCTGATTAACGAGTCAAAAAAGTATCTGTTGTATTCGGATCTTACGATTGCAGAGATATCAGAACGTTTATCATTTGAGACGCCTTCCTATTTTATTCGTTTCTTTCGTAAACGCACCGGATGTACCCCGTTGCAGTACAGGAAGGACCAAAAACCATGAAAAGTGTTATTTCTTCCTTTATCTGAATTATACGTGTATTTTTCCCTTTCCATATATTTGCTACCTAATTTAAAAGTATATTATTATGAGAGATTCAGTAAAAATAATCGGAGGTATTATTGATAAATCGGGTACAGCGATGATAGGATCGGTAGACGGGGAAGGTTTTCCCAATATGAAAGCCATGCTTCCACCAAGAAAACGGGAGGGGATCAGTGAATTTTATTTTACTACCAATACCTCTTCCATGCGTGTGAAACAGTATCTTGAAAATCCGAAAGCGAGTATTTATTTTTACGACAAACGTTTTTACAGAGGTGTGATGCTGAAAGGTACGATGGAAGTACTTACCGATTCAAAGTCGAAAGAAGAGATCTGGAGGGAGGGCGACGAAATATATTATCCTCTGGGTGTGACCGATTCTGATTATTGCGTTTTGAAATTTACAGCGCAGAGCGGACGCTATTATAGTAATTTTAGATCTGAAGATTTTCTGGTAAACAATCTTAAATAAATAAATACATTATGGACAAACGTAGCATTTCCGAAACAATCATAGCCCTCGAGAAAGAGGCTATGCAGGCGTGGATCAAAGGTGACCCAACTCCCTTTCTTGAACTTTATTCGAAAGATTTCAGCTATTTCGATCCGGATCAGCAATTGAGGCTGGATGGGTTCGATAAGATTAAAGATCTGTACGAAAGTATGCGGGGAACAGTTCTGATGGATAATTTCGAAATGATCAATCCCCTGGTGCAATTGTCTGATTCAATGGCGGTACTCTCTTACAATTTGAATATCTACTTGGGCGAAAAGCTTTGGGAAGAAAACTTTACATCCGTCTATCGTTTGGAAAACGACCAATGGAAAGTTATCCACTGTCATGTTTCGCAGACTAAACCACCTACTCCCTGGGCTTAGTGTTAGATACTTTATCCAACACTTTCATTTTCCCATATAAAAAATACTATTAGACATGAAGAAAGGAAAAATACTTTTTACTTTATTTTTTTTAGTTTTATATTGTTTAAAGTCGTCTGCGCAATCCCCCCAAAAGACCTATAGTGAAATCTATAATTTGCATTTCACGATGAAACTCGATTCAGGGGGAGTATATCCCTGGATGGACAATCTTGCTTATGTTAGTTGTAGCATGCCAGGATATGCAGAGAGTTCGGATCGACTTTTGTATAGAAAGATGTATACTAAGGGATTCCCTTTTACAGATCGCTTACGAAGCGAACTATATCAAAGAATATTACTGCCTATCCATTCTGAAAATGAAGGACGTATCGATGTGGAGTGTAAAGGCCAAAATCTTAAATCCGTTTCTCTTCTTTTGGATGGAATCAGCCGGGAAGAAAAGATTGTCTGTTCGGATACCATCCAATTTATTCCCGACACTTGTCTAAGTACAGTATCCCATAAATTCGCCTTGAATAATGTAGAATTACTGAATATTAGAATACAGGCGGAGGGAGTGCCTAATGAAAATGCAGATATTATTTTTTCCGGAATCAATATTTGGATTGGAGGTAAATCCATCGACGAATTTCCCGTTCGCGAACTTCCAACCCTTTCCCTGCCGGAGAATATAAGCTATATTCCAATTAATTCTCATACTGGGGAAGGATTGGGAGAGATAGATAACTTGAAAAACCATAGAATTATTGGTTTAGGAGAATCAATACATGGAAATAGTTCAATTAAAAATCTTAAAAATCAAATTATTCTTGAAGCGATTGAAAAACAAAATTGCCGATTGGTCCTTTTGGAGATGCCATTGGAAGCATCGCTCGCCTATAACAGATTTATCCATGATGAGCAGTATGTAATAGATTCTTTGTTATTCCCGGGTCAGTTAATTGATCCTCAGATGCAAGATTTGTTAGGAAACCTTCGTTTGTATAATTCTCGAAAAAAGGAAGCGGATAAAGTTCGGCTATTGGGAATGGATTATAACTCGGTCTATTCGTCCACTCAAAATTCATCCATCACCATTTTCGATTTTGTAACACAACTAAATGAATCTGGTAAAATACCTGAAGTTGATGAATTTGCCCTTTTGCTTATGGAAAAAGATTGGTCCGCGGCGGTAGCATTTCTTAAATCACATCAAACATCAATCCAACAACTGTTAACTGCAGATGAGATTGATTGTATTACCCATATTCTTACCCTTTCACAAAAGATGGGAGAGGATCAGGCTCTTAGAACTATTAACAGAGACTCCGTTATGTTTTTGAATACAAAGTTTCTAATTGAAAAGTATTCCTATTATCCGGATGCAAAGACAGTTATTTGCGCTCATACAACGCATTTAAATCCTGTTTCTACCTATCCTGCTCTAACTTGTAAACCCTTTGGTGTTTACCTGAAAGAGACGTATGGAGATGATTATACATCCTTGCTATTCTTAGTCGCTAATGGCGAGACCATTGCGAGTGATTTGGATTATTACAGAAAATATCTTCCTTTGAAAGAATCACCCGAAAACAGTTTGGAATACTTGCTGAGCTCCTTTGATGCAACTACTTTCTTTTTGCCTTTAACCCCTGATTTCAATAAATTGGTAGTATCGAGATTTATAGGGAGTCACTATAGTTATCAAGAGTTTTTTCCATATAATTTGTATCAACGGACTGAAGGTGTGTTTTTTATAAAGGGTGCTAAGCAGCATCTGAGCGATAAGAGTGGTTTGTTAATAAGTGAATTTCTCAATAGAACCGTTTCAATTTATAAACGCAGACAAGAAGTTCTGGGAGAGATTCAGAAACGCAAAATTTCTTCTATTGGATTCAATCTGAATAATTAAGTAATTATAATATAAATGATGCTGTAATATAATAAATTAGGTAGATTTTTAATCCTACTTTTTTATATATTTGCGCATAACCAATTGATGCGATATGAGAACAATCTTTGTATTCATTTATTCTCTTCTGATTATTAGCTCCCTTCCGGCACAGGAAAGTGGCATCAGGGATAAGTCGGCAGTGTTGGAAAGCCGGTCTGTTGCGGATAACGGTTTGTCGAAGTTGCGGCAAAACGAAAATCGTTTGGATAGCATGTGGCGCAAGGAGAAAAACTGGAACCTTGGCTTTTCAAGGATAGACGGTAAAGATTCGGGTACCATAGAGCTTCCCAAATGGGCTAAATGGGATTACGATTTAGACAGATACTTCTTTTCTCAAATGAAATATCCGCCACAGCTTTTAGCAAAGAATAAATCCGGGTACTCCGTTGTAATGTTTTCTATCGATACCATGGGGCTCCCCAGCGATATAAACATCTTGAAGTCTACCCATAAAGATTTTGACAATGAGGTTGTTCGGTTGATTAAAGAGCTTCCGCACTGTCTGCCATCCAGGGATGAAAACGGCAAACGGATGAGGTGTCTTTATACTGTATATGTCCCTTTCTTGCCCCAACGTTACAGAGACAGGATAATAGCGGACAGTATAGAAGCAGAAAAACTGAAACACCTTTGGGTGGATTGGCAAATCATGTCAAAATTTCAAGACGGAAAAGAGCCAACCATCCAAAACTATATCTATCAACGTCTTGTGTACGACCCTTCTCTGTTAGGTGACCAAAAGCAAGCAAGAGGTGATTACTCGGCTAAAATTGACTCGTATGGTGAAGTGGCAGAAGTCAGGGTCTTACGAAGTTGTGGTATAGAGGCATGGGACAATCAAGTGTTGCAAATACTCAAAGGTATGCCCCGGTGGACACCTGAAACCTATATTGGGGGGAAAGGGGAATATCGAAGTTCCAATTGGACGGTTCCAGTCACATTTAGTAATAACTAAACTTAGCAGTATAAATTAAGGTGTTCAGCTCAAAATGTCAATCATTGGGTTGGCTTTAGACCATGGTTCAAATTCATCATAGTTTTTTACATTGCCTGTAAAAACAACATGGTATATTTGAATGTCGGGAATCATTATTCCTTCCGGGACCTCATTCAATGTTGATTGGATATCATCAATATTGTGAAAAATGGGTGTATCGATAGTTATTTGAATGTCATTCATTATAGTAGATGATAAAAATAAACGATATTTGCAAAGTATTATCAATCCGTTTGTATTATCGGATGTAAATCTAAAATAATATTTATATGAAAAAAACCTTCTTTCCGGCTGCTTGTGCGGCAGCTTTGTTGTGTGTTTCTGTGGGATGTACCTCTCCGGGTGCATCGGGTAATAAACAATTGCCGGCTAAGGTCACTCTTTCCAAAGAGGTGCTGATGGACAAGATTAAAGGCGGATGGGCCGGACAAACCATCGGTTGCAGTTTTGGCGGACCAACGGAGTTTAAGTACAACGGTACCATGATTCAGGATTATGTTCCCATCGAGTGGGACGACGACCGCATTTCCTGGTGGTACGACAACTTTCCCGGCTTGTACGACGATGTATACATGGACCTTACTTTTGTTGAGGTGTTCGACAGATTGGGGCTGGATGCGCCTGCCGATTCCTTTGCCATGGCTTTTGCCACGGCCGGTTACACGCTGTGGCATGCAAACCAGTCGGCACGCTACAACATCCTTCAGGGGATAATGCCTCCCCAATCCGGCCATTGGCTTAACAATCCTCATGCGGATGATATTGATTATCAGATTGAAGCAGACTATGCCGGTTTAATGACACCGGGTATGCCTAACACGGCTTCGGCTATCTCGGATAAGATAGGACACATTATGAACTATGGCGACGGATGGTATGGCGGTGTGTATGTGGGGGCAATGTACTCGCTGGCATTTGTGTCGGACGATGTGGAGTATGTAGTTACCGAAGCCCTTAAAACCATCCCGCAGCAGAGTACCTTCTACCAATGTATGGCGGATGTGATTAAATGGCACAAGCAGTATCCCGACGACTGGAAGCAGACCTGGTTCGAGTGCGAGAAGAAATGGAGTCAGGATATCGGTTGTCCGGACGGCGTGTTTGTTCCCCTTAACATAGATGCCGTTATAAACAGTGCTTACATCGTGATTGGCTTGCTGTACGGCGAAGGCGACTTTTACAAGACGATGGACATATCCACCCGTTGCGGTCAGGATTCAGATTGTAATCCGGCCTCAGCTGCTGGTATCCTGGGTACCATGATTGGCTACGACCGTATACCCGAATATTGGAGAAAGGGGCTTACTAAGGTAGAAGACCGGGCTTTCTCATATACCGATATCTCTCTGAATAAGGCTTATCAGATGAGTTTCGACCAGGCTCTTCAGGTGGTTCAGCAGAATGGTGGCTCTGTGGTGGGCGACAGTGTTACCATTGTTTGTCAGCTTCCCGAACCTGTACGTTACGAAAAGGCCTTCGAGAATCTGTATCCGGTAACGAAGCAGACTATCAACAAGCCTATCGATCAGGTTGGTGAAGTTGTTTTTGAAGGTACGGGCGTGGTGTTTAAGGGATACCTGCAGTGTGCCGATGCTACCTATGTGGGCAAGGCAGAGATGCGTATAGACGGTGAACTGGTGGAGACTGTAAACCTGCCCGCTTCGTACACTACCCGACGTAACGATCTGTTCTGGAAATATCAGCTTCCTAAAGGAAAACATACGGTTACCTTCAGCTGGCTGAATCCGAGAAAAGATGCTTCAATCAACTACACGGAAGCGGTCATCTATTCCGACTCTCCCAATAAGATTGTACATCAGCCTGCTGCCAAATAAGTGAGAACTTAATGGCATATAGGGTTGAACTAAGTTCAAGCTAAACCAGCATATGCAATCGCCCCCATGGACTCGTTTGATCGAGCCCATGGGGGCGATTTATTGGGCCCATGGGCCCGAGCTCCTTAACTGGGTACTTTCAACCTTAATTGATATAACCCTGGTTGTTAGTTCCTATTTATTTGCCGGTAATTAGTGCCGGGAAGGGAGCGCGAAAGTGTTTGTTTTCTGTCCGGACCAGCACCCATTCCTCACAAATCCGGGCTTGGGCAGAGTAGGAGAGACTATCTTCTGCCAGAACCCGATTTACGTGTTGCGCCGCCCGAACGGTTGCTGCGGGTGTTTCCTCCACCGGAATTGGAACGGTTACCGCCTGACGGTCTGCCGCCACCTGCGCCTTGTCGGCCTGCTCTTCCGCCGGATTGTGCCGGACCTTTGGAAGCACGTGCTCCGCTGTTGTTTGCCTTGGCCGAGGCGGGAAGCGATTTGCCTATCCGCTCTTTGCTACCCGTTCCTCCCGATTTGGCAGTCCGGTTTGCCGGTTTGCCTTTCTGCTCTTTTTCCTGAGCCGAAAAGGTAGTACGTGTCTTCAGTTTCTCCGGAGCAGCTGCCTTGGGTGTATCGGCTTTCCGCACGGAGGTTGCCTGTTTCTTCTTTGCCGGAGCAGCCGTTTCAACGGAGTTTTCCAGTAATTTGTTCAAGGTAGCCAGCTCTTCATCCGAAAGGAAACGCCATTCCCCCGAAGGAAGCTTATCCAGACGGATGTTCATAATGCGGGTACGCTTCAGCTTTATTACTTCGTATCCAAGAGCCTCACACATACGTCTGATTTGCCGGTTCAGTCCCTGTGTGATGGTAATCTGGAACCTTGTGTCGGTTTCCTGTACCATCTTGCACTTTTTTGTAATTGTACCCAGGATAGGCACTCCGCTAGTCATCCTGGTAATAAACTCGGGAGTGATGGGTTTATCCACTGTTACAACATATTCTTTGTCGTGATCGTTTGACTCACGTAATATCTTGTTCACGATGCTGCCGTCGTTGGTTAGAAGCAACAGCCCCTCCGAAGGTTTGTCCAATCTCCCGATATTGAAGATACGGGAAGGAAAGTCTACATAATCCACCACGTTGTCGCGTTCGGTGGGATCGGTTGTGCAGGTAATGCCGGGCGGTTTGTTAAGTGCAATGTAAACGGTCTCCTCCCTGCGTTTAAGAAGGACACCATCCACTTTGATGCGGTCGTTGTAGTTTACTTTCGATCCGATCTCGGCAGTTTTATCGTTTACCAGTACGCGACCTTGTTCGATCATTGTATCTGCTTCACGACGGGAACATAGGCCTGACTCGCAAATAAGTTTGTTTAATCTGATTTCCATTTACTGTATAACTTGATATAAATATAGAAAGGAGACAAGAGAGGGAAATATTCCGCCGAAGATGTTACCCTTACGGCAGGGTATAAAAAAGAGAGAGGCAAAGCCAACTATCAATAATTGACTTTGCCTTTCTGTAGATACATAAATCGAACGGGTATATATCATACCAATTTCGGACAATAAAGTGAACCGGAAGCCATGGCCTCCGGTTTCAGGTTATCGCACCGGAATCTTGCAAATTCTTTTTTCATGACGACCACCGTCGAAAGGGGTTGAAAGAAACGCTTCGAGTACTTTTTTAGCCTCTTCGTTGCTTATAAAACGAGCGGGAAGCACCAGCACGTTGGCGTCGTTGTGTGCACGACCCAGACGGGCAAGTTCCGGTTCCCAGCTGATGGCAGCACGGACTCCCTGATGTTTATTAAGCGTCATGGCAATACCGTTGCCCGAGCCGCATATACCGATACCCGGATATACTTCGCCTGCTTCGATGGCATTGGCCATGGGATGGGCATAGTCGGGATAATCGGTGCTTTCGGCAGAGTTTGTGCCGAAGTCCTGCCAGGAAATACCCTTTTCATCCATTACTTGCTTCAGATACTCTTTCAGCTCGTAACCGGCGTGATCACTGCAAATTCCTATTTTTTTCATGCCAATAATTCTTTTACCTGCTTGTAAACGTTTGCTCCGGTGAATCCTAATTTCTCATCCAATACGGTGTAGGGTGCAGAGAAACCGAATGATTCGAGTCCCCATACCTTGCCGTTTGAACCAACCAGGCCTTCCAGATTAACCGGCAGACCGGCTGTTAAACCAAATACCTTTTTACCCGAAGGGATAACCGATTCCTGGTAAGCCTTAGGCTGACTGCGGAACAGGCCTTCCGAAGGAACAGATACGATGCTTACCTTGATACCATCGGCACGAAGCAAGGCTGCACCTTCCACAAGGGTAGATACTTCAGAGCCGGATGCCAGTAATACCACGTCGGCATTGGCGTCTGCTTCAACAACATAGGCTCCCTTTTCTGCCTGAAGCGCTTCGGTAGCACGACAGTTTACGGCAGGAAGGTCTTTGATATTTTGTCTTGACAGGATCAATCCGGTAGGAGTAGCGGTGTTTTCCATAGCCATCTTCCAGGCAACGGTCGTTTCCTGTACGTCGGCCGGACGAAGCACCAACATAGAGTTGTGTCCTTTATGATTTTTCAGTTTCTCCATCAAACGGATCTGAGCTTCCTGCTCTACCGGTTCGTGGGTAGGACCGTCTTCTCCAACACGGAATGCGTCGTGGCTCCAGATAAACTTAACAGGAAGTTCCATCAGGGCAGCCATACGGATGGCGGGTTTCATATAATCGGAGAATACAAAGAAGGTTCCGCAGGCAGGAATTACACCGCCATGCAAAGCCATACCGATACATACGCAGGCCATGGTAAGTTCGGATACGCCGGCCTGGAAGAAGGCTCCGGAGAAATCACCCTTTACAAAGGCATGTGTTTTCTTAAGGAAACCGTCGGTCTTGTCGGAGTTGGACAAGTCGGCAGAAGATACCACCATGTTCTCAACCTGGGTAGCCAATACGCTAAGTACCGTTGCCGAAGCTGTACGCGTAGCCTGGTTTGCTTTTTGTTCTACTGCACTCCAGTCGATAACAGGAGCCTTGCCGGAGAAGAACATCTCCATTTTGGCAGCCAATTCCGGGTTTTCTTTGGCCCAGGCAGCTTTGGCTGCTTTCTTTTCGGCTACAATCACTTTCAGCTCTTCGGCTCTTTTGGCATACAAAGCGGCCACTTCGGGGAAGATTGCGAAAGGTTCATCGGGGTTACCACCCAGATTCTTGATTGTATTTTCTATAGATGCACCTGCGGCTGTTAAAGGTTGGCCGTGGGTGGATACTTTATTGGCATAGCAACCGTTGGCTGCGTCTACCGCTCCTTTACCCATCAGTGTGTTACCGATGATAAGAGTGGGTTTTTCTGTTTCAGCCTTAGCAGCTGTAAGGGCGGCACGGATTTCGGCAACATCGTTACCGTTTATCGTAATCACCTTCCATCCCCAGGCTTCATACTTCATGGCTACATTTTCTGAATCCACTTCGTCCACTTTCGTTGAAAGCTGGATGTTGTTGGAGTCGTAGAACATAATCAGGTTGTCTAGTCCCAGTGTGCCGGCAACACGGCCTGCTCCCTGCGAAATCTCTTCCTGAATACCACCATCCGAAATGAATGAATAGATGGTTTGATTCATCACCTCGCCAAAGCGTGCCTTCAGGAATTTAGCAGCAATAGCGGCACCTACAGCATAGGTATGTCCTTGTCCCAGCGGACCGGAAGTGTTTTCTACACCACGTTTGATGTCTACTTCCGGGTGACCGGGAGTAGGGCTTCCCCATTGGCGGAACTGCTTTAGTTCGTCTAACGAATACTTGCCTGTTAATGCCAAAACGGAATACAACATGGGAGACATATGACCCGGATCCAGGAAGAATCGATCGCGTCCTTCCCATTCGGGATTGGCGGGATCAAATACCAAAAATTCAGAAAACAGCACATTCGCGAAGTCTGCACCACCCATAGCGCCTCCCGGGTGACCGGATTTCGCTTTTTCTACCATGGACGCAGCAAGAATACGAATGTTATCCGCTGCCTTGTTCATAACTATACTATCGTTCATCTTTTTAAGAGGATTGTAATTTTTTGCAAATATAGACATTCTAATTTATTAATACCCTACAAAAGGGAAGATAACCTATAAACAAAACTACTTTGGGAAAGGTTTTTGGTTTTATTGTACTTCTTTTTATGACTGGTTTTGCATATTTTTTAAAATTCTTTCTTTTTCTGAATTGTGTTTGCTTTTTAATTTGTAATATTGGACAGTTAATCACATACAATTTGGAAAGCCATGAAAAAGTTCTATTCCACCATTTTGTTTTTGTTCTTTATCGTTCTTTTTGCCGGTGCTGTTCTGGACGGGAAGACTCCCGCCAATTACTTTGCAGGTAAATGGGATGTAACCGTAGTGGGTACGCCTCAGGGAGACGCCCGACTGATTGTTTGCCTGGAAGAAAAGGATGGAAAGCTAACGGGGAAGATTGTAGATCCGGCCACAAATACGGAGATCAGTCCCATTTCCGACCTCACACAAGCAGAAAAAACGGTTACTTTCTATTTCAATGCACAAGGCTATACCGTATCTTTGCAGCTGAAAGAAAAAGATAAGAACAGTGTTACCGGCAGCATGATGGATATGTTTGATGCCTCCGGTACCCGAATCGAAAAAAAATAGACTATGTTGATATTGCTTTCTCCGGCCAAAACAATGACAGGCTCTTCGTCTGTCGCACCGCCGGATAAAACAGTGCCCGCCTTCGAAAAGGAGGCTGCGGAGCTGGCTTTGTATTTATCCCAATCGTCCGTAGAGGATTTATCCCGTATGCTGAAAGTGAACACTACCCTGGCTGCCGGGAATTACCGGCGCTTCAAGGAGTTTCACTCCGCCGATGTTCCTTCGCTGCAGGCGGTGCTTGCCTATACGGGGATTGTTTTCAAGTATTTAAACCCGGCCGGTTTTACGGAAGCCGACTTCCACTATGCGCAGTCGCATCTGCGGTTCACCTCTTTCCTGTATGGCTTGCTGCGTCCGCTGGATGGTATTAAATGCTACCGTCTTGAAGGCGATGTGCGGCTGCCCGAATTGAATGGGTTGACTATGTTCGAGTATTGGAGGAGCAGGCTGACCGACAAGCTCATCGAAGATTGCCGCAGTGCCGGCGGAATATTGGTGAACCTGGCCAGTGCAGAGATGAAGTTGTTGTTCGACTGGAAACGGCTTACCGCCTCGGTGCAGGTGGTTACTCCCGAATTCAGGATCCCGAAGAACGGAAAGCTGACTACCGTGGTGATCTACACAAAAATGGCAAGGGGGGAAATGTCGCGGATGATTTTGAAGGAACGCCTCGGCAGGGTAGAGGATTTAAAGAAGTTCTGCTGGGAGGGATTTATGTTCCGTCCCGATTTGTCGGATTCCAATGTGATGATGTTTGTGCAGGAGGGTGTTTGATCCTTCTTAAATATATATAACTTATATCCTGTAGTCTTTTATCGCTTTCTAAACGAAGATCTAATTTTTTCATAACTATGATTTATTTGTTTGACAATTGTTGATCTTGCGTTTGACATATGTTGAACGCAAAGTCAACAATTGGATATGACTTTTACTGATTTGAGTAGACACTTTTTGATTCTTTAAACTGAGAAACTAG
>ERZ778021.2014-NODE-2014-length-20173-cov-6.215876_pt1 | contig 20173 bp, 11 predicted proteins | sample MGYA00375751_ERZ778021 | MGnify/ENA primary metagenome ERZ778021 (study PRJEB29350, sample SAMN05389814) | bioreactor metagenome | isolation source: Thiocyanate stock bioreactor | place: South Africa: University of Cape Town | collected 2013-08-29 ... | reverse complement strand
CCCGCAGGTTGAGCGGCAGCCGGTCGATCCGGGTCATCTTGTCCTGGATCGTGATCGGCAGGTTGGTGTCCGTGGCGGTCGCGGTCAGCGTGGAGGCGGCGGCCGTCGAGGCCGCGGCGGAGCCGGGCGACGCCGTCGAGAGCATCATCCGGCCTTCCATGCCCTCGGGCCGGGGAACGAAGCGGCGGCGATCCATCGCACCAGTCTCCTTGGCGGATTCGTCGCGCCCCGGCCCGCACGATCGCGGGCCCTCCGGCCGACGTGGGCGCGAAGCCGGCCGGAAGGACGTGACGTCCGGCCCTTCGCCCCGTTGGCATTCATCCGATCCGTCGCGAGGTGTCGCCCGCGCCCCGCGGTCCCGGGGCCGGACAGGCGGGATCTCTACCAGAACCCGCCGATCCCGCCTAGAGCGGTTGGGCGGATCGGCCCCCCGCGCGCCTCGCCGTCGCGATCCGAGGGGCGACGGCCCGGGCCGATGTGATATACTCGACTGGACGCCGGTACATGGAAAACCGGCGTCATCCTCGCGACGGGGGCAATCCGGAATGTCGAGCCGATCGTTCTGCCATCTCCACTGCCACAGCCATTACAGCCTGCTGGACGGGGCCAACAAGCTCCCGGATCTGGTCAAGCATGTGAAGGCCAGCGGGATGTCGGCGATCGCCGTGACCGACCACGGCAACATGTTCGGCGCGGTGGAATTCCTGCGCGAGGCGAAGTACGCCGGCGTCAAGCCGATCGTCGGCATCGAGGCCTACGTCGCCCCCGGCAAGCGGACGGACCGCTCGTCGAGCGGGTCGGGCGAGGAGAAGTTCGCGTACCACCTGACGCTGCTGGCGAAGAACGGCACGGGCTTCCGCAACCTGCTGCGGCTCACGTCGCGGTCGTACCAGGAGGGCTATTACTACAAGCCCCGCGCCGACAAGGAGCTGCTGGCCCGCTACAGCGAGGGGCTCATCTGCCTGTCGGGCTGCGTGGGGTCGGAGTTCTCGCAGCACCTGCTGCACGACCGCTTCGAACAGGCCGAGAAGCTGGCCATCTGGTACCAGCAGACGTTCGGCGAGGGCAACTTCTTCATCGAGATCCAGGACAACGGCCTCCAGATCCAGCGCGACGCCCGCGAGCGCCAGGTCGACATGGCGCGGAAGCTGGGCATGCCGATGGTCGCCACCAGCGACGCCCACTACCTGAAGCAGGGCGACCACCTGGCGCACGACGTCCTGCTCTGCATCAACACCGGCAAGACGATCGACCAGCCGCTGGACAAGCCCCGGTTCGTGGACGACTCCGGCGCCCGGATCTCCGACCAGTTCCACGTCCGCTCGCCCGACGAGATGTACGCGGCCGTCGCCGGGCACGAGGAGGCGCTGAAGCAGTCGACCCTCATCGCCGAGATGGTCGAGGAGAACTACGCCAGCGCCGAGCTGGGCAAGCGCCAGTTCCCCTCGTTCAAGCCGCCCGAGGAGAAGACGCCGGAGGAGTACCTGCGGGAGCTGTGCGAGCAGGGCCTGCGCGAGCGCTACCCGTCCCCCGCCCCGGCGGACGTCCGGGCGCGGCTGGACCACGAGCTGGCCATCATCAACCGGATGGGCTTCGCCTCGTACTTCCTGATCGTCTGGGACTTCGTCCGCTACGCCCGCGAGAACAACATCCCCGCGCTGGCCAGGGGCTCGGCGTGCGGGGCCATCGTGGCGTACGCGCTGCGGCTCAGCGACGTCTGCCCGCTGAAGTACGACCTGCTGTTCGAGCGGTTCCTGGACCCGAACCGATCGGAGGCGCCCGATATCGATATCGACCTCTGCCAGGACCGGCGGTACGAGGTCATCGAGTACGTCCGCCGCAAGTACGGCGACGCCAACGTGGCGCAGATCGGCACCTTCGGCACCATGAAGGCCAAGGCCGCCATCAAGGACGTCGGTCGGGCGATGAACATGCCCCTGGCGCGGGTCGAGGAGATCAACAAGCTGATCCCGACCCGCCTGAACATCACGCTCGACGAGGCCATCGCCGAGGAGCCGGCGCTGAAGCGCATGGCCGACGCCGAGCCCGAGGTCGAGAAGCTGCTGAACTTCGCCCGCCGGCTGGAGGGTTCGGCGCGCAACGCCAGCACGCACGCCGCCGGCGTGGTGATCGCGGACCAGCCGCTGGAGTCGCTGGTGCCGCTCCAGGTCATCCGCCGCGGCGACAAGGAAGAGGTCGTCTGCACCCAGTGGGACATGGGCGACGTCGAGAAGGCCGGCCTCCTGAAGATGGACTTCCTCGGCCTGCGCAACCTCACGACGTTGCAGGCGGCCGTCAAGCTCATCACCGAGCGCCACCCGGAGGACAAGCTCGACCTGGGGTCGCTCCACCTCGACGACGCCGAGGCGTTCGCGCTGCTCCAGCGCGGCGAGACCAAGGGGGTGTTCCAGCTCGAATCGGCCGGCATCCGCGACCTGCTGGTGAAGATGAAGCCCGACCGCTTCGCGGACATCATCGCCACCAACGCCCTCTACCGCCCGGGCCCGCTGAACGGCGGCATGGTCGACGAGTACGTCGACGTGAAGAACAAGCGGAAGGAGGCGTCGTACCTCCATCCGGTGCTGAAGGAAGTCCTGGAAGAGACCTACGGCGTGATGGTCTACCAGGAACAGGTCATGCGGATCCTCAACCGCCTGGGGGACATCGAGCTGTCCAAGGCGTACGCGTGCATCAAGGCGATCTCGAAGAAGAAGACCGAGATCATCGCCGAGGGCCGCGACCAGTTCGTGAAGGGGGCCGTCGCCAAGGGGCTGGAGAAGGACCAGGCGGTCCGCATCTTCGAGCTGATCGAGTTCTTCGGCGGCTACGGCTTCAACAAGTCGCACTCCACGGCCTACGCGCTGGTGGCCTACCAGACGGCCTACCTGAAGTCGCACTACCCCACCGAGTACATGGCCGCCGTCCTCTCGTCCGAGATGGGCGGGGCCGAGCGCGACAAGTTCTTCGTCGAACACATCGACGACTGCCGCCGGATGGGGATTGAGGTCCTGCCGCCGAACGTCAACCGCGGCGAGGCCACCTTCACCGTCCACACCGAGGGGAAGGTCGAGTTCGGCCTGGAGGCGATCAAGGGCGTCGGCGCCAAGGCGGTCGAGGCCATCATCAAGGCCCGCGCCAAGGACGGGCCGTTCAAGAGCCTGGAGGACTTCTTCGAGCGCGTCTCCAACCGCGACGTCTCCGCCGCGGCGGCCGAGACCCTCATCCGCGCCGGGGCGTTCGACTTCCTCGGCGCGCGCCGCAGCCAGTTGCTCACGATCCTCCCCCGCGCCATGCAGGGGGGCCAGGCCAAGCAGGAGGACCGCAAGCGCGGCCAGCGCGGGCTGTTCGACGAGGACGACGCCGCGCCCGCCGCCGGTCCGGTCGCCTCCAACCTCCCCGACGTCCCCGAGCTGCCCGACGTGGAGAAGCTCTCGGGCGAGAAGAAGGCGCTGGGCTTCTACATGTCGAGCCACCCGCTCACCGCCCACGCCGACCGGCTGCAAGCCCTGGCGACCCACGTCACGACCGACATCGCCGTGGCCGCGGCGCGGCTGAAGGAGGCCAACGGCGGCGCCGCGCCGGCCAACGGCCGCGGCGGCTTCCGCGGGGGCGGCGGGGGCGGCAACCGGATGGAGGTGATCCTGGGCGGCCTCGTCACGGGCCTTCAGGTCCGCAACGTCCAGAAGAGCCGATCCGGCCTGACCCGCATGGCCAAGTTCACCTTCGAAGACCTCCACGGCACCACCCCGGCCATGCTCTGGCCCGAGGAATACGCCCGCATGGGCGACCTCGTCAAGGACGACGCCATCGGCTTCATCAAGGGGACGATCAACCTCAGCCGCGACCCCGCCGAGATCGAGGTCACGCGCTTCATCCCCATCGAGAACGCCGAGGCCGAGCTGGCCAAGGGGGTGATCGTCACCCTGCGCAAGGGCGTGCAGCAGCAGGAAGACCTGGAGCGGCTGCTGCGGATCGTCCGCGTCCGGCCGGGGAACCTGGACCTGTACCTCGAAATCTTCGGCCTGGAGAACGTCCGCCGGGTGATCTACCGCGCGGGGGCCTCGCTGAAGGTGCGGTACGACGACCGGATGGTCTCGGAGATGGGCTCCGTCGTCGGCCAGGGGAACGTCCGCGTCCTCGGCGCCCGCGGCGCCACCGCCCGTCCCGAGGCCGCCTCGCAGGCCCCGGCACGACTCGCCGTGGCCGTCGGCGCCGGCATGGACGCGATGGAAGACATGGAGCCGGACGACGATTGATCGGCCGGCCGGCCGAGGGCGTCGCCGGCCCGACTTGGCCGGGCCGGCGGCGACTCCAAGTGCGCGAATGCACCGACCCGGGGTCGAGAGGTCTCGACGAGTGGAGGCCGCCTCATAACCTGGCTTATTGCACCCCCGCCGAGGTCTACCACGACCGCAGGCCCGTCAGCACGCGAGGGAAGGAGACGCCTCCGACCATAACTTAAAATCGAGGCCGAGTGGTCTCGACATCGGGGTCCACTTCAGTCCCCGCCGGGGCGTAAACGGCTACTGGGGGGGGATACTAAACATGAAACTCACTGCGATCAAGATTCATATATCAGCGCACGTAACGGCAGCGGCCCTCGCGGTTCCATACTACATGGAAAGCGTAGGGGTTTTCCCAAGGTCTAAATTCTCAATCGCCTTTGAGCGTGCGGCCGGAGTGTCAGTAGTCACGTTTCCGCTGTTCATGCTTTCTGCCATGATAATACTAGCGGCACGCGAGCCTCGCAACAATATCCAAAGGCGAGTATTTATGTTATTTGAGTTACTGATGTATTCATTAGCCATTGCGATGACGTCTCCTGGGTATTTGTAGCGCGCCAATGTGCCGAAGACTACTACGTAAAGAGTCCGTCCCATAAGTGGCGTTATCCCCGTCTTAGATCGATCTGTGCAGTTTTTGCGCTCTCCTCGGGCGGTATAGTGGACCCCGGTTTTGAGACCACGCCCGTCCTTGCAGCGTCGCGTTCGTAACATCTACTTACTGAGCCTGCCGACGACCGGGGCCGAACGATCGCGTCGGCGACGGGCGAGGTCGCCTCAGAGGCGGGAGGTGAGGCCGGTCTTGATGGCGGAGCCCAGGTTCTTCGGGCCGAGGTAGACTTCCCAGACCGCCCGCGCGAAGGCGTCGTTCGGGATGGTCACGGCCGGGGCGCCGTGGAGTTGGCACTGGAATCCGCCCTTGGGCTCGGAGCTGAGCCAGATGCTGCTCCCCTTGCTGACCGGATGCGCGTCGAAGTAGTCGGCCAGCGCGTCCAGCTCGGCCGCGAAGGCGGGGGCCGGGTGGTTCATCGCGACGGATTCGCGGAACGACTTGGCGAGGTCGGCGCTGGCGACCGCACGCTCGAAGGTGAGGCAGAGCTTCTTCGGGACGGCCGCCCTCGCCAGCGACTCCGGCGTCGGCACGGCGGTCCCCTCCTGCACGTAGCTCGCGATGGAGTAGACGTTGAACGTCCACTTCGTCCGCATCACGGCCCCCGTCAACTTGAGCCGCATCGGCTTGTCGCCCGACCGGACCGCGATCGACGTGGAGTAGCTGGTGCTGCCGACGGTCACCGCCGAGTCGTCGGCCGTCGCCGACACGCACAGGCCGATCAGGACCGCCGCCAGGGATGTCTTCCCGAGGCTCATATCCCCTCCTCTCACGTCTGGTGGGCCGCGGAACGATGACGGGCTTACGAAGCCCCACATGCGGGGATACATGCCGGAAGTCGAAGGATCCTGCAAGCCGAGACCTGAATTCATGAAGGTCTATTCCGGACGCCCGGGTCCAGGCCGATCCCGCGGCCGACGGCCTTGGACGGGCCGGGGCGAGCCGCGACCGCGGGCGTCAGAGCAGCGTCGGGTGAGGGCCGTGGGAGGCGCGGCGGACATGCCGGCCGCGCGATATCCGGACGGGCCGACGCCGAGCATCCTTCTCCCCTTGAGGGAGAAGGTGGCCGAAGGCCGGATGAGGGGTGGCGCGACCGACGGCCTTCGGATTCCGAGGTCTTCGGGAAGCGGAGCCTTCGCCGAGATGCGACGGCGGTCGACCCCTCATCCGGCCCTCCGGGCCACCTTCTCCCTCAAGGGGAGAAGGCGTCGATCGCGATACCAACCTTGGGACCCGGCGACCCTCACCCGGCCCTTCGGGCCACCCTCTCCCGGCGGGAGAGGGGACGTCGGATGCGGCTTCGCCGCCGTCAGTCGTCTTCGCCGAGGTCTTCGTCCGCCGGCTCGTCGTCCTTCGGCTCGGGCCGGCGGAGGGCGGGGAGTTCGATGGTGAAGGTGGCGCCCTGGCCGGGGGCGGACGTGACGTGGATGGTCCCGCCGTGTTCGCGGGCGATCTTCTGGGAGACGGGGAGGCCCAGGCCGGTCCCGCGCGATCCCTTGCTGCTGGAGAAGATCTGGAAGATGCCCGGGACGTCGGCCTCGTCCATGCCGCGGCCGTTGTCCTGCACGCGGATCTTCACCAGGGCGGCGTCGGCGTCGTGCTCGATCGAGACGGCCACGCGGGCGTCCTCGGCCCCCTCGGCGGCGTCGATGGCGTTGGTGACGATGTTCAGCACGGCGCGGTGGATGCCGTCGGGGTCGACCCAGATCCTGGGCAGGTCGGGCTTCGGGGCCCAGTCGAGCTTCACCTCGAACTCCGAGGCGCGGCTCTGCATCAGCTCCACCACGTCGCCGACGGTCTCGTTCAGGTCGGTCGGCTCCAGGGCGGGCTCGCGGTCCTTGGAGAACGAGAGCATGTCCATGACGAGGTTGTAGATCTTCGTCTGGTTCTTCTCGACGATCGTCCAGCCCCGGCGGACGATGGACTCGTCCTTCTCGTTCAGGCCCAGGTCGATCAGGTAGCTCCCCCCGCGCACGCCTTGCAGGATGTTCTTGATGTGGTGCGACAGCGTGGCGATCGTCTGGCCCACGGCGGCGAGCCGCTCGGCCTGGATCTTGTCGTTGTAGAACGTGGTGTTCTCGATCGCCAAACCGGCCTGGTGGCCGATCGCCACCATCAGCATCAAATGATCCTGCGAGAACTTGCCGTGTCGCCCCGGCTTGCCGAGGGGGATCAGCGCGGAGCCGTCGGCCTGGATGTCGGCGTAGAGGACGCCCAGGGTGGTGTGCCGGCCCTGCACGGGGACGCAGATGGCCTCGCGGATCCGGAAGTCCACGATCGATTCCGCCGGCCCGAACCGCTGGTCGCCGGGGGCGTCGGTGGTGATGACCCCCTGGCCCTGCTCCAGGACGTAGTCGGTGATCGTGCTGGAGATCGTCATCCGCTCCTCGGCGTCGGCCGGCGTGCGCCAGCGGACGGCCTTGGGGATCAGCGCGTTCGACTCGTCGCGGAGCAGGATCGCGCCGCGGTCGGCGCCGATCGATTCGAAGATCAGGTCGAGCACCTGGGGGAGCAGCGAGTCGACGTCCAGGATGTGGCTGACGGCCTGGGTGGCGCGGTACATCACCGACAGGCTCATCAGCCGCTCGCGGAGCCAGCCGGCGGCGCCGTCGGGCTGCGTGAGGACCCGCGAGCCCTCGTCCGACGGGATGCTCCGCAGGATGGCCGATCGGTCCTCCGGGCTGCTCTTGCTCAGCAGGTCGACCCGCGCGGTGAGGTCGCGCCGGTTCCCCAGCGCCCCCTCGTTGTAGAGCATCACCGTCTGGCCGAGCTGGAGCCGGTCGCCGGTGCGCAGCGGGGCCTGGTCGATCATGTGGCCGTTGACGAACGTCCCGTTGGCCGAGCCCAGGTCGACGACGCGATACTGCTCGTCGTCCAGCCGGATCTCCGCGTGCCGGCGCGAGACCTCGGTGTCGTGCAGCCGGATGACGTTCGAGTGATCGCGGCCCAGGCCGACCGGGCCCGACCGCAGTTCGAACCGCTTGCCCTGGTCGGCCCCCTGGATGACGAACAAGGAGGCCACGGCGGTTCGATCTCCTCGCGCGCGTTGGGGTTCCGTTGGGGATTCCGATGGATGTTACCGTACCCCACGGCCCGCGCGCCGTCAACGGACCGGGGAGGGCCCGTCAGCGGGCGAGCTTCGTGAGCTTCATGGAGCCGGCCGAATCGTCGAAGGTGAATCGGCCTTCGATCCCCTTCAGGCATTCGTCGGCCGCGTCGCGGCAGCCGCCCCAGTCGTGATAGTCGTCCAGGATGATGCTGCCGCCCGGCGAGAGCTTCGGGAGGATGCGCGTCAGGCACGCCATGACCGGGTCGTACCCCTCGACGTCCAGGTGCGCGAACGCCACCAGCTTGTTGATCCTCAGGGTCTCCCGGGGCGGCCCCTTGATGAGCGTGACCGAACGCCCCCGGAGATCGACCCCGAAATCCCGGAGGTTGGCCAGGACGGCCTCGTGCAGGTCTTCCCCGGTCTCCTGCGCCTCGAACTCGTCGTAGATCCGGAACGGTCGCTTCGGGTACTTCACGGTCGCGATCATGATGGACGATCCGCCCAGGCCGCAGCCGACCTCCAGGAACGCCCCCGGGATCCTCTCCTCCTCGATCGCACGGCAGGTCTCCACGACGGAGACCAGCCTCGGCCGCGCCAGGTGGGTGAGCTGCTTGTCGCAGATCCGCTCCAACAGCTTGCGATCCTTCGCGGGCAATCGGCTCATCGACTTCCGATCCGGACCGAGTCCTCGTTTCGTATGACGCCACCGACGCTGAGTGTACAGGATTTTCACGGACGGCGGAGGAAATCCCCTCACGCCTGGGGCGTGAACAGGATGATGTCGACGCGCCGCGACGGCAGCCGGGCGGCCTCGGCGTCGAGCGGCGGCGGGTGCGAGCCGAAGCCGACGGCGGCCACCTTGCGCTTGCGGAACCAGCCGGCCGAATTGACGCCGTGGCGGTCGACCAGGTACTTGCAGACGGCGTCGGCCTGCTCCTGCGTGAGCGCCTCGGCCAGGTCGGGGTCGGGGCCCGGGTCGGTGAAGGCGGCGATGACGATCTCGGCCCGGTAGCGGCCCGACGCCTGGGACCACCGCGCCACCTCGTCCAGCCGCGTCTGGCCGACGGGCGTCAGGATCGCGCGGCCGGGCTCGAACAGCTCCTCGGCGGTCAGGCTGCGGGCCTCGCGGTGCGAGCCGGGGCGGTACAGCACCTTGTCGCGCTCGTAGTACGACCGCGATTCGAAGTACCGCGAGATCGGCCACGTCTGCTTGATGGCCATCAGGTCGTCGTCGAGCTTCTCCACGGCCTTCTCGCCGCGCCGGGTCAGGGCGACGAGGTTGTCGTACACGGCGTCGTCGCGGACCAACTTGCCGAGGCTCCCCTTGCCGTCGCGCACGTCGGCGGCCACCGCCGCCAGGTGCTCCAGGCCGGCCTGGGCCTCCTTCGCGGTCGCGTCGAACTTCCGCAGCGAGTCCCCCGCCTGGCGCATCAGGTCGGCCAGGTCCGTCGGCGGCTCGGAGCGGATCAGCGCCCCCTCGGCGACGGCCGGGGCGTCGGCGACGCCGGGCTTGAGGTCGACCACCCGCGCCCCGATCATCCCCTCCACGACGATCCTCGCCGTGGTGTCCTGCCGCACCAGCCGGCGCAGGCCCTCGTCGATCCGCAGCACGAGTTCCACCGGGTCGCCGGGCCGCGCGGGGGGGGCGACCTTCTCGACCACCCCCGCGTCGATCCCCTGGAACCGGACGCGATGGCCGGGCTCCACGCCGACCACGCTGGGGAACTGCGCGCGGACGCGGAACGTCGGCTGGACCTGCCAGCGCCGGTTGCCGCCCTGGAACAGCCCGAACCCCGCGACCGCCAGCACCGCCGCCGCGAACCCGACGTTCGCCAGCAGCCGCCACCGCCCCATCCCCCGCGCCATGCCGCACCGCCCTTCCGCCCCGGCCCGGGATCGCACGTCCGCCCCACTCCTACGGGACCATTCCCATGATTCTCTTCGCCCGACATCTCGGCAAGTTGAGAATCGCGGGGGAGGAATCCTTACGAAGCGATGCGGACGGAGGTTCCGGCGGCGTCAGGGGGCGGGCTTCCGCAAGCCCTGGGCGAGTCGCAGGCCGTCCAGGAACTCCTTCACGCGGTCCTGCACGTCTTCGGTCTGCCGCACCAGGAGCATCAACGGACGGTTCGGGTCGATGGTCCGGCCGCCGTCGGGGGACTTCTTGAGGACCCGGGCGTAATAGGGCCGGGCCCAGCCGCCGCCCATGCCCCCGCCGTGGATCCAACTCTCCGGGGATACCTTCTCGGCGATGAGTTCCACGAGCGGCCAGACGGACTCCGGGATCGCGTTGGGCTCCTCGACCGGGCCGGGTGCGATGCCCAGAAGGTCGCCGATCGGATAACTCTTGCTGACGAGTTCCGGCCGAGGACCAACTGGCCTCACCGTGTGGGGAGACGGTGGCGAGGGGGTGGCGACCCTGGTGGACGGCACGGCCCCGGGGGGCGGTAGCGGGACCGGCGGGGCCGAGGGCTGCGGGGCGTCGAGCCGGGAATCGTGCAGTCGCCTCAACTGACGCAGGAGCAGGCTGATGCGCTCGTGGGTCGCGCGGTCGTGCCGGATGATGAGGCTGATGCTCAGGAAGAACGGCGTGATCGACGGCCCCGGCTGGTCCCACTCACTCCAGGTCTCGGGGGCGATCGTCGAGGCGATGAGGTCCATGATCGGTCGCATGTCGGGAGCTTCGGCCGGACGTTCGTCGCAAGGCCGCAGGTCGGCCCCGATGATGTCGCCGACGTAGTAGGTGTGAACGGCCAGGCCGTCCTCGGTCTTCGCCGCAGGCTTCGGCTTCGGGGCCGGGCTGGACGCGGGAGGCGGCTCCTCGGGCTTGCCCTGCGCCAACCCGACCGCCCCCATCCCCGCCGCGACCACCATCGCCAGGGCCGCGGCGCTCGTCTTGATCTTCGTCATCAACAGACCTCCTTGAACCTCCCGGGCCAGCGCGGCGACCGTCGACGGGACGGCCGCCGTCCTTCCTGCACACGCGAACGCCTTCGCGATCGTCGCGGCCGATGCGTCCTCGGCCGCGAACGCGAGCCAGGCCCCGGACCAGAGGGCGACGCCCCGCCGGCGCAGGCGGTCGGCCAGCAGGGCGCGGGCCCGCGAGTGGCGGCCGGAGAGCGTGCCGATCGGGCAGCCCAGGCGCTCGGCCGCCTCGCGGTGGGTGCAGCCTTGCAGGTCGCACAGGACGATCGGCAGGCGATACCGCTCCGGCAGCCGGGCCAACTCGCGGTCCAGCGACTCGGCGAGGACGTCGCGCGGTTCGGCGGGCGTCGCGGCCGGCTCGGGCCCCTCCCCCGGCCCTTCGCGGAGCCGACGCCGGGCTCGGGTCGCCCGCGCCTTCAGGGCGGTCCGGCGGGCGACGCCGTACAGCCAGGCGACGAGCCGGTCGCGCGGGCGGACGGCCTCGGCGCGGCGGGCCAGGACCAGGAACGTCGCCTGGAAGGCGTCCTCCGCGTCGTGGTGATCGCGCAGCGCCCGGCGGCAGACGCCCCAGACCATCGGCCCGTGGCGGCGGACGATCGCCTCGAACGCGGCCGGCTCGCCCGTCGCGACGAAGCGGTCGAGCAACTCCCCGTCCCCCAGCGACCCGATCGCCCCGGCGTGGATCAGCGTGCGGAGCCCGTCGACGGTCCCTCTCACCGGCACCCTCGTCCCTGAAGCGTGGTCCGTTCTCCTCGGCCCTCACACCAGGATTACCCGGACGAGGCCGGGCTCATACGCTTTTCCCCGGCCGTCGCGAGAATTGGAGGAAATCCCGCGGAATCCTGAAATCCCCGGCCGCCGCCCGCGGATCATAAGGTCGAATGCGCCCTTCGACTCTTTGACAACTCGGCCGCAGAGCGAAGCCGACGAACCCCACAGACGTCTCCCTCAGGGTGATATGTGGCTGTGCGTTGTCACGCGACGTGGGGTTGGGCCGGCTGGCCCAGCCCCTCCTTCTCCCCTCGTGGGAGAAGGTGCCCCGAAGGGGCGGATGAGGGGGGCGCGACCAAAGGCCGTGGACTTCCAATCCCCGTAGGCTGGGTCGCGACCCAGCCTACGCCGGCCGTGGGATGCGACGGCGGTCGCCCCCTCATCCGGCCTTCGGCCACCTTCTCCCACGAGGGGAGAAGGATGATTCGCGTCGGCCTCGGTGCAGCGAGACCTGCCGTCGCAATCCCCGGCTCGACCCCGCGTCGCGTGACACCAACCGGACCACCGCGGAGGTGCCGCTCCATCCAGGCCCGCGAGGTGCCCTCTTCGGTGCCGGGTCGAGGATGGAAGGCGTCGCGAATCGAGCGAAGATCGACGATCAAACCCAAATTCGGAACCCAGGATACGCGATGCAAGGGTTATTAGGTTAATGGTTTGCGTCCAAAATACGGCTTGAGTCCGCGCGACGAACGAACCGCAAACGATCCCGACGCCTCGGGGGCGAGGGCCCCATTGCTTTAGGACGTCGGGGGCCCGACACTGGGGGCCTGGCTGGCCCATCAGCCATGATCCGAACCCCGGCGACGTCGAGGGAGCCGCGATGGCCTTCGCCACGATCCAATACTTCAGCCGCTCGTTGAAGAAGGCGTCGGCCTTCAACGTCATCTTCCCGGACGACCCGGCGAAGGCCCGGCCGTGGTCGACGTTCTACCTGCTGCACGGGCTGTCCGACGACCACACCATCTGGGCCCGCCGCACCAGCATCGAGCGCTACGCCCAGGACCTGCCGCTGGTCGTGGTCATGCCCGACGGCGGCCGGGGGTGGTACACTAACGCCGTCGAGGGCTACGCCCACGAGGACGACCTCATCCAGGACGTCGTCGGCCTGGTGGACCGCACCTTCCCCGTCCGGGCCGAGCGCGCGGGCCGGGCCATCGGCGGGCTCTCCATGGGGGGCTACGGCGCGGTGAAGCTGGGGCTGAAGCACCACGAGATGTTCTGTTCGGTCAACTCCCACTCCGGGGCCCTGGCCTTCCCCCGGGTCGGCGAGAAGAAGGGGAAGGAGCTGAGCCCCGAGTTCGCGCGGATCTTCGGCCCCGAGCCGAAGGACGGGCCCGAGGATCCGTTCGCGATCGTCGAGCGGATCGACCACGGCCGCATCCCGGCCATGCGGATCGACTGCGGGACCGAGGACTTCCTCCTCGACCACAACCGCGACTTCCACAAGTTCCTGGAGGAGCGCCACGTCCCGCACGAGTACCAGGAGTTCCCCGGGAACCACAACTGGGCCTACTGGGACCAGCACGTCCAGGAGGCGATCGCCTTCCACGCCCGGAACCTGAAGATCAAGCCGTGACCTCGGCGTCGGCCCGCGGGGCGTCCTCCGGCGGCGCGGGCTCCTCCCCGGCCAGGAAGCGGGCGACGTCGGAGAGGTAGCCGGTCCGATCGAAGACCTCGCGCTGGCGGGTGGCGCCGTCGGGCCGTCGGGCCATCTCGCGGGCGTGTTCCAGCCAGCGCGAGCAGCCCAGCTTGGCGGCCGTCGGCGCGAGGACCTCGGTCATCCGCTCGACGGCCTCGCGGGCCACCTCGTCGTCGCCGGTCACGGGGTCGACCAGCACCGCGTCCAGCCCGTGCCGCGCCGCCCGCCATCGGTTCTGGCGGATCATCAGCCGGCCGAACTCGGTCAGCTCGACCAGCTCATGGCCCCTGTCGTGGACCATGTGGTCGATCAGGCACTGGATCAGCGCCGTGATCCCCTGCACCGAGGCGAGGTCGGTGGGCATGTCGCAGATGCGGACCTCCACGGTCCCGTGGCGGTCGCTGGGGCGGACGTCCCACCACAGCTCCTTGGTCGTCTGGATCGACCCCACCGCCGCCAGCCGCTCGGCGAGGCGGACGAAGGAGTCCCAGTCCTTCAGGAACGGCGGCTGCCCGCCGGTGGGGGCGACCCCCATCACGTCCATCCGGTAGGACCGCAGCCCGGTGTCCCGGCCGCACCAGAACGGGCTGTTCGCCGAGAGCGCCAGCAGGGTCGGCAGGTAGTGGGAGATCCGCGTGCAGGCCCTCGCCGCGGTGTCGCCGTCCGGGACGCCGACGTGGACGTGCAGGCCGAAGGTCAACTGCCGTCGGATGGTGTCCTGGTTGTCGTCGATCAGCTTGTGGTAGCGGGGGCTGACCGAGATCTCCTGGTCCAGCCACTGCGCGAACGGGTGGGCCCCGCCCCAGGCCACCCTCGCCCCGAACCGTCGGGCCCGCTCTTCCACCAGCTCCAGCTTCGCCGCCAGGTCGCGGCCGACCTCGTCGACGTCATGGCAGATGGCCGTGTTGATCTCCACGCAGCACTGATAAAGCTCGGGCTTGACCGACTCCCCCAGCTCCGCCGGGATCGTCTCCAGGATGTCGTCCCCGACCGGGGCCAGGTCGAACGACGTCCCGTCGACGATCTGAAGCTCCAGCTCCACGCCGAGGGTCGGGTGATCGCTGCCGCGGAAGGGTTCGACGGGCATCGGTGCGTCCTCGCATCAGGAAGGCCGGCGGCGGGCCGAGGTCATGCGAGTTCGCGGAAGCACTTGGCATGCCGCGGCGAGGATGTCCGCCGCGACGGGCCCGCGCCCCCGGTCCGGAATGTTGCCGGCCTGCATCGAGCCCCACGCCGGGCGACGATTTCGACGCCGGGCCGTTTGCAAGCCGCCTCCGCGCCTTAGATTATGTCGGGGGCCGCGCGGCCGAATACACTCGTTCAGGTCGCCGCAGGCCGGGCCATCCGTCGACGTGTGGCCGGATTTTCAGTAAGGACATCTGGATAGTTCGCCGACGAATGGCACAATGAAGGTCGATCGGCTCGGGTGGGTTTCGACCCCTCCCCGCGGCGGGAGGGAGGCTTGGAGGCCCGGAACGTGCTTCGCGAACTGTCGGTGCAGAACCTGGCGACGATCGAGGACGTCCAGATCGAGCTGGAGGACGGCTTCTGCGTCTGGAGCGGCGAGACCGGCGCGGGCAAGAGCCTCCTGCTCTCGGCCCTCGGCCTGGTGCTCGGCGGCAAGGCGTCGGCCGAGATGGTCCGGGCCGGCAAGCCCGAGGCCCGCGCCGGCGCCGTCTTCGAGATCGAGGGCCTCCCGCTCCGCGCCGAGCTGGAGTCGATCCTCGGGAACGCCCTGGAGGACGGCGCGCTCATCATCAACCGCCGGGTCTCCGCCCAGGGCCGCAGCGCCGCGCAGGTCAACGGCATGCCCGTGACCATCGCCACGCTCCAGAAGCTGGCCGAGCGGCTCATCGACGTCCACGGCCAGTACGAGAACCGCGCCCTGGTCGACCCCGACCGTCAGCGTTCGTTGCTCGATGCGTTCGGCGGCCTGGAGGAGGCGCAGTATTCTTATATTGAAGCCCGCGACCACCACGCCGAACTCCGGCGCGCCCGCCAGGCCCTCATCGACGGCGTCGAGGCCCGCCGTCGGGAGAAGGCGCTGCTGGAGTTCGAGTTCAAGGAGCTCGCCGAGGCCGACCCCCGGCCGGGCGAGCACGAGGAGCTGGTGCAGGAGTCTCACATCCTGGCCAACGCCGAGGCCCTCCGGACGGCCGCCGTCGACGGCCACCGCCTGCTCTACGAGGCCGACCGCTCCGCGCAGGAGATCCTCTGCCGCGTCGCCCGCTCGCTGGAGCCGCTGGCTAAGGACGTCCCCGAGCTGGCCGACGCCGCAGCGGCCCTCGAACGCCTCGCCGACGAGACCCGCGAGATCGCCTACACCCTCCGCAACCTCGGCCAGGATTGGGACGATGACCCGGAGCGGCTCGAAGACGTCGAGTCCCGGCTCGCCCTCTACCGCAAGCTCTCCAACCGGTTCCACCGCTCGCCCGACGACCTGGCCGCGCTCAAGGCCGAGACCGAGGCCCGGCTCGCCGCCATCGAGCGCGAGGAGACCGACCTGAAGGCGTTCGACGGGCCCCTCGCCGTCGCCTGGGCCGCGGTGAAGGGGGCGGCGACGAAGCTCTCCGACGGCCGGCGCAAGACGGCGAAGGACTTCGGCAAGGCGATCCAGGCCCGGCTGAAATGCCTGGGGATGGAGCGCGCCCGGCTCTCCGTGGAGGTCGAGTCCCGCGACCTGGGCGACGACCCCACCGTCCCCTCGCCGCCCGACTCCGGGGCCGACCGCGTGGAGATGATCTTCCTGGCCAACCCCGGCGAGGTCCCCCAGCCCCTCCGCAAGATCGCCTCCGGCGGCGAGCTGTCGCGGGTGACGCTCGCGGCCAAGGCCGTGCTGGCGGCCGTCGACCGCGTGCCGACCCTGGTCTTCGACGAGATCGACACGGGCGTCGGCGGCCGGCTGGGCTCGGCGCTCGGGAAGACGCTGGCCGACCTGGCGAAGCATCACCAGGTCGTCTGCGTCACCCACCTGCCCCAGATGGCCAGCTACGCCCGCAAGCAGTGGGTGATCCGCAAGCAGGTCGACCGCGGCCGGACCCGGACCACCATCGCCCCCCTGGCCGAGACCGAGCGCGTCGCCGAACTCGCCGCCATGCTTCGCGGCGATTCCGCCGCCGAGTCCACCCGCCGCGAGGCTCGCGAGATGCTCCGCGAGGCCCGCGAGGCCGTGGGCGTCTGAGAGTCTGTTCCAGAAGGGGGATTTGAACGTCCTTCCCCCCTGGCGGAGGAAGGTGGCCCGGAGGGCCGGATGAGGGGGACGACGCGCGCGACGGCCGTCGGGTCCCCGGGCCGGTCGGGCGGGGCTTCCGAAGCGCGACGGGCCTCGTGCTTCGCGTCCCCCTCATCCGACCCCTTCGGGGCCTGCCTTCCCCCGCGAGGGGGGGGAGGCGTCATGAGGATCGCCCCGCGACCTTCTGGAACAGTCTCTGGCTCACTTCCGCATCGACGGCAGCAGCGCCTCGGGGACGGCGAAGAAGTCGGGCGCGGGGGTGTCCGCCGTCTTGCGGAAGCCGTCGCCCAGGAGCGATTCCACGGTGGAGACGAGGAGGTCTTCCACGTCCGGCGAGTAGTGCGTGGGCCAGCCGTAATAGATCTGGGAGAAGTCGGGCTCGTAGCCCCCTTCGGCCAGGACCCGCTTCGAGGGGATGTAGCCCGGGACGTCGTTCGACCAGCCGTTGATCCAGAGGCGGGTCCAGTCCATCTCGCCCTTGAGGCGGACGGCGTAGTCGACCGTGACCTCGCCGGGGAGGAAGACGATCGCCAGGTCGCCGCCGAACCGCCAGGCCGCGATCGGGTACGGGACGGCCGCCGGCAGCTTGCCGTCGCGGTCGAGCTGGGCGAGCATCCGCCGCGCGTGGCGGCCCTCGAAGCCCTCGCGCTTCGCCTCCTTCTCCCAGTGTTCGCGGCCCGGGACGCTCGCCAGCGGGAGTTCGATCGTGGCCTGGACGACCTCGGGCCCGGCCGAGAGCGGGACGTTCGGGCCCTTCGCCACGGCGGCGACGGCGTCGGCCAGGGCGCGTCCGTGGCGGCGCGAGAGGCCCACGTTCCCGGTGGGCTGCGGGCCGACGTCCGCCCCGCAGCCGATGGTGATCACGGCCGTCGCGCCGGGGGCGTCGCGCTCGATCTCCTCGGCCGCGAACCCCGCCCAGTCGGGGCCGACGCGGTTCTCGCTCCCGGCGCTGGTGCAGTGGCAGGCGTAGTTGGCCCACACCGCGACGAGCTTGCCGTCACGGCGGGCGAACATGGCGGGCATGCTATGGTCGACCGGCGCCTTCTCCTGGAAGGCGAACCCCTTCCACACGCCGTCGATCATCAGCCGGCGATTGCCGCCGAACGTCGCCCTCCCCTGCCCCCAGGAAAGCTCCGCCGGCTTGCGGTCGCGCACGGCGGCCGTCGCCACCTCCACGATCTTGCCGGTCAGCCATGCGGTGTAGTCGGCGACGTGCTGACGCTGCTCCGGCGTGTCCCGGCCTTCCCAGATCAGCGGCGCGTAGCCCGCGAGCTGCGGCGCGTTGTGGGTGTGGGTGGAGGCGACGACCAGCCGCGAGGGGTCGAACGCCTTGGACTCGGCGACGCGGCGGCGGACCTCGGCCACGACGGGCGTCGGCACGCCGCAGTTGTCGACGGCGACGATCACCGCCGGGTCGTCGCCGATCGCCATCGCCCGCGCCCAGAGCGGCGCGTCGACGCCCTGGAACTCGCCGACGCGGTGGCCGTAGCCGGTGAGGACGACGGGATGCGTCGGCGTGACGTCGACCCTGGCGACGCCCACCGGGACCTCGACGGCGAGGCCCGGGGCGGCGGACAGGATGGCGGCGGCGATCAGGAGCGGTCGATTCATCGTCGAACCCTCGGAGGAACCTTCGGCGGGTGGTCAGGGAGTCGCGGCGGGCTGGGCGCCCGGCGCGGCGCCGGCGAGCAGGCTGCGGATGCGGCCCTCGAACGACTGGTCGTCGGCCAGGGCTCGGAGGAAGTCGTCCTTGTCCAGGACGTACACCTCCATGTCGGTGCGGGCCTTCACCGTCTCTGGGATCGGGATCTTGAAGTAGGAGGAGATCATGCCGAAGCTCTCGCCGAAGCACTTCTCCTCGTCGAACTGGCCGTCCTTGTAGGCGTCGGCCACGCCCGAGCCGACGATGTAGAAGCGATCCCCCTCGTCCCCCTGGCGGACGATCTCGTCGCCGGCGCTGAAGTCCTCGACGGTCATGTAGTTCGCCAGCCGCGACAGCGTCGCCTCGCCCAGGCCCACCAGGCCCTCGGTCGCGGCGAGCGCCCGGACGATCCGCACGGCGACCTTCGTCAGCGAGTTGGTCACGATCTTGCCGCCGACCATGTTCACGATCCGGTCGGCCTTGTCGATGACGCGCTGGTCGTGCGTGACCAGCAGGACCGTCGTCCGCGAGGGCCCGTCGGCCAGCTCGCGCAGCAGATCCAGGACGACCTGGCTCGAATTCGCGTCGAGCGACGCCGTCGGCTCGTCGGCCAGGATGAGCGACGGCGCGTTCACCAGCGCCCGCGCGATCGCCACCCGCTGCTTCTGCCCGCCGGACAGCTCCGAAGGCAGGTGGTGGATCCGCTCGCCCAGGCCGAGCCTCGTCAGCATGTCGACGCAACGCCCGGTCATCTCGTCCACCGACGCCGGCTTCAGCGCCGTGGCCATCCGGACGTTCTCCAGCGCGGAGAGCGAGCTGAACAGGTTGTGCTGCTGGAAAATGAACCCGATCTCCTTGCGGATGTCCACCCGGGCCCCCTCGCCGGCCTTCGAGAGGTTCTTGTGCAGCACCTCCAGGTAGCCCTCCTGCATCGACCGCAGGGCTCCGATGAGCGTGAGGAGCGTCGACTTCCCGGAACCGGACGGCCCGGTCATGATGACGACCTCGCCGCGGCTGATCTCCAGGTGGTTGTCGAACAGGACCTGCGTCCGCGTCTCGCCGGCGCCGTAGGCGTAGTTCACGCCCACGGCGCGGATGACCACGTCGGCCCCCGCGGGCTTGTTCACCGCCCGGTTCAGCGTCGTCGTCAGCATCGCCGATGTCATGCCGCGGCCCTCCATCCCGTCCGTCGATCGATCACGCGAAGAGCTGCGCCGGGTCGGCCGAGATCAGCTTCCGCGCCGCGTAGGCGCCCGAGCCCAGGCACATCAGCACCGTCAGCAGCAGGATGACGCCGGGGTTGTTCCGCGGGACGTCCATCGGCAGGCCGGTCATGCGGTTGACCCACTGGAACAGGAAATGGCTCACGATCAGCCCCGCGGCGTACCCCAGCAGGGCCAGGTACAGCGCCTGCGTCAGCACCACCCGGTAGAGCGCCAGGTTGGAATAGCCGATCGCCTTCAGCGTCGCGAACTCGGGCAATCGGTCGCTGATGTCCGAATACAACACCTGATAGCAGATCACCGACCCCACGATGAACCCCATCACGACGCCGATGTAGAAGACCGTGCCGATGGGGGCGACCTTGTCCCAGAAGTCGCGCTCGCGGGCGATGAACTCGTCGAGCGTCAGCGCGCGGACGTCCGGCGGCAGCGCCTCGGCGAGGGCGTCGCGGACGCGCCGGGGGTCGGCGTCGGGGGCCGTCCGGATCACGCCCACCTGGACCTTGCGGTCCATCAGCGAGGGCCCGTCCAGCTCCGGGAACGCCGTCATCATGTTGCGGTCGCTGACCACGAGGTTGCCGTTGGTCTGGACGTTGATCCCCAGCGCGAACGTCCCGACCACCTCGAACCGCTTCCCCGCCAGCTCCGAGACCTGGCCCGCCCGGAACTCGCCGAACTGGGCCGGGCGCGAGAGGTCGTCGGCCATCGCGGTGTCGGGGCGGGACCACAGCTCGCGATCCTCCTTCAGCTCCGGGACGTCCAGCAGGTCGTCCGCCGGGTCGTAGCCGACGACGCAGAT
>ERZ778021.2012-NODE-2012-length-20181-cov-4.236957_pt1 | contig 20181 bp, 20 predicted proteins | sample MGYA00375751_ERZ778021 | MGnify/ENA primary metagenome ERZ778021 (study PRJEB29350, sample SAMN05389814) | bioreactor metagenome | isolation source: Thiocyanate stock bioreactor | place: South Africa: University of Cape Town | collected 2013-08-29 ... | reverse complement strand
TCGCCCTGCGGCCGCGCGCCCACATGCCCGATCACCTCGGATGCCGCAATGCAGCCCATGCGCCCCGCCACCTCCAACGGCCGCCCCGTGGCCAGGCCATAGATCAGCCCCGCCGCGAACTGATCGCCCGCCCCGGTCGCATCCACCGGCACCACGCGCTGAACAGGCACGCGGGCCCGCTCACCGTCGCGGATCAGGATCGCGTCATCGCCCGACCGGGTGCAGATCACGGTGCCGCAATCGGCGACCGCCAGACGCAGCGCCTCGTCCAGATCCTCGACCTGGTACAGCGCCTGCCATTCATGGACGTTGCCGATCACGTAATCCATCGGACCCGCGACCAGACGGCGGAAATCCTCGCGGTGCCGGTCCACGCAGAACGGGTCCGACAGCGCGATCCCCACCTGCCCGCCCGCCGCGTGACAGCATTCGGCAGCCTTCAGGAACGCGGCCTTGCCCTTGTCCTTGTCGAACAGATAGCCCTCCAGGAACAGCCAGCCCGCGCCGTCGAACACCTCGGGCGCGACCTCCTCGGGGCCCAGCTCGGCCGAGATGCCCAGATAGGTGTTCATCGACCGCTCGCCATCCGGCGTGACAAAGATGATCGTGCGCGAACTGGGCAGCCCCGCCCCCGCCACCGGCGCATTCACGAAGCGCGTGCCCGCCCCCTCGGTCTGGCTGGCGTAAAGCCGCCCAATCTCGGCATCGGCCACGCAGCCGACAAAGGCCGTGCGCAGCCCCAGCCCGCCGATCCCCGCCAGCGTGTTTGCCACGCTGCCGCCCGCGACCATGCGCGCCTGATCGCGGCGCGCGGAATGGTCGTCGGCCTGCGCGGCCATCAGGAACTCGGACCGTTCGCGGTCGACCAGCTGCATGATGCCCTTGGTGATCCCCAGGGCCTCCAGCCGCGCGTCCTCGGTGGGGGCGATGATGTCCATGACGGCATTGCCGATGCCAATGACATAGGGGGTGCTCATGCGGTCTTCTCCTCATAGGGGCACAGGTCGCGGATCGGGCAGATACCGCAGCGGGGTTTTCGCGCCTGACAGATATAGCGCCCATGCAGGATCAGCCAGTGATGCGCATGGGCCTGGAACCGGGCGGGGACATTGTCCTCAATGGCGCGCTCAACCTCGTCCACGTCGCGGCCGGGCGCGATGCGGGTGCGGTTGCCGACGCGAAAGATATGCGTGTCGACGGCCTGCGCCGGGTGGCCGAAGGCGCAGGACAGCACGACATTCGCGGTCTTGCGCCCGACGCCCGGCAGGCTGGTCAGCGCGGCGCGGCTGTCGGGAACCTGGCCGTCATAATCCTCGACCAGGATCCGCGACAGGGCGATGACGTTCCTGGCCTTCTGGCGGAACAGGCCGATGGTCCTGATATGCTCGGTCACGCCCTCGACGCCCAGCTCCAGCATCTTGGCGGGCGTGTCAGCCACCGCGAACAGCCCGCGCGTGGCACGGTTCACGCCCACATCGGTCGCCTGCGCCGACAACGCCACGGCCACGACCAGCGTGAAGGGGTTCACGAACAGCAGCTCGGTTTCGGGCGCCGGATTGCCCTCGGCCAGCCGCGAGAAGATCGCGACCTGATCGGCAAAGGGCAAGGCGGGCGGCAGACGACGGGACAGGGCCATGCCCCCGCTTTTGACCGTCCCGCCCGCGCAATGCAAGCGGGCCCCGCCACACGAAGTTTTCAAAGCGTTTCCAGTGCCCTCCACGAAACAGTGACTTTCCTTTGGCGCGGAACTGCGACAGCGTGCCACGCGTTGACGGCATATCCCGGAATCAGCCCCTGTCGGGCCGCGGGACCGCCAATGCAGACCCGGCGCGGCGACCATCGCCCGCCCCCACCAAGGAAAGGGAGCCCCATGAGCCTCCGCAAGACCTCGATCCTGGCCGTGTGTGGCCTGACCCTGCTGGGCGCCTGCGCCCCCGCGATGACCGATACCGGCGCCGCCGGCATGAGCCGCACCCAGCAGGGCGCGTTGGCGGGCGCAGCCGTGGGCGCGCTGTATGGCGGCACCCGCGACAGCGACGGCAGCAACCGCAGCCGTGACGCCGCCCGTGCCGCCATCGTCGGTGCCGCCGCCGGTGCCGTGGCCGGCAACATCCTGGACCGTCAGGCCGCTGCGCTGGAACAGTCGATCAGCAACCCCAACGTGCAGATCGTCAACCACGGCAGCTATCTGCAGGTCGTGATGCCCGACGGCATCCTGTTCGCCACCGGCTCTGCCGCCGTGTCGGGCCCGGCGCAGACCGACCTCTATGCCGTCGCGCGCAACCTGAACCAGTATCCCAACAGCCGCGTCGAGGTGATCGGTCACACCGACAACACCGGCAGCGCCGCGCTGAACCAGGACCTGTCGCAGCGCCGTGCGCAGTCGGTCGCGGGCATCCTGGCCGCCGCCGGGGTCGCGCAGAACCGTCTGGCCGCCGCGGGCCGTGGCTTTACCCAGCCCGTCGCCTCGAACGCGACCGAGGCCGGGCGCGCCCAGAACCGCCGGGTCGAGATCCTGATCCGTCCGACGCAGTAAAGGCCGCATCGGGGCGGGGCCATGCGCCCGGCCCCTTTTCCCCGCGCCGGCCCGGGCCTAGGATGACCACCCCGACAGCCCGGACCCGCCGCCATGACCGATCCCGACAGCCCCTTTCACCCCAACGACGCCGCCCGCCTGTCGGACGCGGTCGTGGCACAGCTCGAGGCGCTGATCCTGCAGGGCGTGCTGCGCCCCGGTGAACGCCTGCCCGGCGAACGCGACCTGGCCGAGCGGATGGGCGTCAGCCGCCCGTCCCTGCGCGAGGCGCTGGCCGCGATGCAGGCCGATGGGCTGCTGGTCGCGCGCCTCGGTTCGGGCGTCTTCGTGGCCGATGTGCTGGGCAGCGCGTTCTCTCCCGCGCTGGTCCAGCTGATCGCGCGGCATCCACTGGCGGCCGACGACTATCTGACCTTTCGCAAGGATCTGGAGGGGCTGGCCGCCGAACGTGCCGCCATCGCCGCGGGCGACACCGACCTGGAGGTTCTGGACCGCATCGTGCAGGCCATGCGCCACGCCCATGCCACCCCCGACCCCCAGGCCGAGGCCGCGCTGGATGCCGATTTCCACATGGCGATCGTCGAGGCCAGCCATAACCTGATCGCGCTGCACATGATGCGCACGATGCAGGACCTGCTGCGCCAGGGGATGCTGTTCAACCGTCCCCGCATCTTTGCCAGCCCCGATCTGCGCGACCGCATCCTGGACCAGCACATCGCCATCAACGACGCGCTGCAGATGCGCGACGGCCCTCAGGCCCGCGCCGCGCTGGAGGAGCATCTGGACCTGGTGGCCCAGACCCTGTCCGCACAGCGCCGCGCCGACGACCACGCAGCGGTGGCGCGGCTGCGCCTGCACAACCGCCCCGGTTCCTAAGGAAAAGGCCCCCGACGCGGGTGCGGCGGGGGCCTTTGGGATCACTGTCCGATGGTGATGTCAGTTCAGGCGACGCGCCACGTCTGCGATGGCGTCGTCGATCCCGGCCGACCGCTGTCCGGCACGCACCTGATCCGCCAGGATCTGCGATGCCGCCGCGATCGAGGCGGCCACGGCGCGGTCACGGACCGCGCGCACGGCGTCGCTCTCGGCGCTGGCGATCTGGTCCTGGGCCGCCTGCAGGCGACGGTCGATGGACCGGGCCAGATCCTCGCGGGCCTTGGCAGCCTGGGCCTCGGCCTCGCGCTTGGCATTGGCCACGATCTGGTCGGCCTGCGTCTTGACCTCGCGCGAGCGGCGCTCGTAGCTGGCATAGATCTCCTGCGCTTCCTCGCGCAGGCCGCGGGCCTGCTCAAGATCGTCGCGGATGCCCTCGGCCCGCTTGTCCAACAGGCCACCCAGCAGCGCGGGGACCTTGAAATAGACCAGCACGCCGATGAAGGCCAGGAAGGACAGCAGCACGATGAAATCGGTGTTGCGCAGCGAGAAGAACCCGTAATCCCCCGCCGCGGCCATGGCGGGTCCGGCGGTCAGGCCGGTCACGGCCAGCGTTGCGATCATGCGGTTCATTGCACGGCCCCCTTCATGCGCCCGTCCAGGGCGGCGCCCACCGTGGCATCGTCGGCCTGGCCGCCGAAGGTGCGGACCAGCTCGGCGGTGACGTCCTGCGCCACCTCGCGCGCGCTGGCATCGGCGGATGCGCGGACGGCACGGATGCGCGTCTCGGATTCGGCGGTGCGGGCGGCGATTTCGGCATCGGCCTTGGCGATGGCCTCGTCCAGCTGCGCCTGGATCTGGGCGCGGTTCTGGGCGACGATGGTCTGCGCCTGCGCGCGGGCATCGGCCAGGGCCTTGTCATAGGCAGCCTCGGCCTCGCGGGCCTTCAACTTGAATTCTTCTGCGGCCATCAGATCGCCAGTGATGGCGCCCTGGCGGTCCGACAACACGGACGCGATACGCGGCAGGGCCACGCGCGACAGCACCAGATACAGGACCACCAGGGTGACGACCAGCCAGAAGATCTGGTTGCCGAAGGTGGTGATATCCAGCTGCGGCAGGCCCGCGGCTTCGGTGGCGTAACCGGCGCCTTCGACCCCATGGGCCGCGGCATCCGCGCCGTGGGCGGTCGCATCGTCGATGACGATCGCGCCCTCAGTGGTTTCGACCGCGGTGGTGGCGGCCTCTTGCAACAGGCTGAACATATCCTACCCCATGGCCTTGGAACGAACGAAGGGGCGGGGGACAGACCCCCACCCCGCCGCAAGGATGGCCGTGGATCAGACCGCGAACATCAGCAGAAGCGCGACCAGGAACGAGAAGATCCCCAGTGCTTCCGCGAATGCCATGCCGATGAACAGCGTGGCGGTCTGGCCGGCGGCGGCCGACGGGTTGCGCAGGGCGCCGGCCAGGAAGTTGCTGGCGACGTTGCCCACGGCCAGGGCGGACATGCCCATGCCGATCGCGGTCAGGCCGACGCCGATGTACTGGCCCAGTTCTCCGATATTGCCTTCCATGGTATTTCTCCTTGCGGTTGGAAGTTGGTCGATCGTGGTGGATGCGGTCCCGACAGGGACCGCGCAGGGGCTGCGGACCGGCGCCTCAGTGCGACGGGTGCAGCGCATCCTTGAGGTAAACGCAGGTTAAAATAGTGAACACATAGGCCTGGACGATGGAAACCAGCACCTCGAAGGCAAACATTCCGACGACTGCGATAATGGCGACAGGGGCGACGGCGGCGATGGCCGCGAAGCCTGCGAAAACCTTGATGACGGCGTGACCGGCGATCATGTTGCCCGCCAGTCGGACGGACAGCGACAGCGGGCGCACGAAATAGCTGATGACCTCGATCACGGCCAGGACAGGACGGACCGCCAGCGGGGCCGAGCGCACCCAGAACAGGTCCAGGAAATGCGCGCCGTTCTTGGCGAAACCGATGATCGTGACGCCGAAGAACACCGCCAGGGCCAGAACGCCGGTGATGGCGATATGCGAGGTGACGGTGAAGGCCATCGGCACCAGACCCAGCAGGTTGGCAAAGACGACGAACATGAACAGCGTCAGGATATAGGGGAAATACCGCAGGCCTTCCTTGCCCGCGATATCCTCGATCATCTTGTGGACCAGGCCGTAAGCCATCTCGGCCACTGACTGCGCGCGGTTCGGGACGATGGCGCGGCCACGGGTGCCCAGAACCAGCAGCGCGATCGAGGCCAGGGCGGTCAACGCCAGCCACAGCGTCACGTTGGTGGGGGTGTACCATGCCACCGGGCCGTTACCGAACAGCGGCGAGACCACGAACTGGTCCATGGGGTGAAATTCAAGGCCGCCGCCAGTCGCTTCCGTCGCCACGATCAATCCCTCTCGTCACTGCCCGGCGTGTCGCCGGATGTCTTGTCCTCCGGCGCGGTGCCGGGTTTCCTGTCAAGCTCGGAGGCGGTCCGCATCATCGATTTGACGCCGGCCGCCAGGCCGAGAAAGATGAACAGGACCATCATGAAGGGCATCGTGCCCAGCAGATAATCCAGCCCGTAACCGACCACGAAGCCCAGGCCCAGCCCGGTCACCAGTTCGATCACCATGCGCCAGGCAAGGTTCGCCTGTTCGTATTTCCCCATCGGGCCGGGCCCGGAGGGTTTCGGTGTCAGGGCGGCCAGCTTGACCTCCAGTGCCCGCTGGCGGTCGGCATCCGCCGTCCGATCCGCATCGCCCTGGGGTTTTTCGGCCATCTGTCACGCCCCCGACGTCGTTGGGCGCTGTCTAGGGGCTGGGGCCGCCCAAGTCAAGCCGCACCGACCATTCCGCAACCCCCTGATTTGACGCGCATTAATTGCGAACCCTGCTGTGGGCGCGGTCTTGCAATCGCCGCGCGGCGGCGTCATCATTCAACCGCCCGGTTGACCATTCCCCCATCCGAAAGCCCGCACCCATGACCCCGCCTGCCCCGCCGGACCGGCTGGACCTGATCTTTGCGGCCCTGGCCGACCCCACCCGACGCCGCGTCCTGTCAATGCTGCTGGAGGATGACATGGCCGTCAGCGACGTGGCCGAGCCGTTCCAGATGAGCCTGGCCGCGATCTCCAAGCATCTGGCGGTGCTTGCAGCCGCCGGTCTGATCCGTCAGGAGAGGCGCGGACGGATCACCTGGTGCAAGCTGGACCCGGACGGGATGCGCCGGGCCTCGGTCTGGATGCAGGGGTTCGGCCAGTTCGACCCCGTGGATCTGGACGATTTCGAGCGGTTCCTGCACGCGCAACTGAGGAGCGATGATGACCAAGACGCCTGACGTGCTGTGTATCGGCGCGATGCTGTGGGACGTGATCGGCCGCGCGCCGCGCCGCATGGCGCCGGGCGCCGACGTGCCGGGCCGCATCCGCCACCTGCCGGGCGGCGTGGCGCTGAACGTGGCGGTGGCGCTGGCGCGGTGGGGCATGACGCCCTCGGTCCTGTCCGCCGTGGGCCGCGATTCCGAGGGCGAGGGCCTGATCGCCGAGGCGCAGCGCCTTGGCGTGCTGACCGATCACCTGACGCGCGACGCGGGCCTGCCCACCGACTGCTATATGGCGATCGAGGACAGCGAGGGGCTGATCGCCGCCGTGGCCGATGCCCTCAGCCTGGAACTGGCGGGGGCCGCGATCCTGGCGCCGCTGGACGCGCTGCCCGTCTGGACCGGCCCGGTCGTCCTGGACGGCAACCTGACCGAGGAGCTGCTGTCGGCCATCGCCCGCGATCCGCGCCTGATGCGCGCCGATCTGCGCGTGGTGCCCGCCAGCCCCGGCAAGGCCGAGCGGCTGGAACCCCTGATCGCCGCGCGGCGTGGTTGTTTCTATCTGAACCGCCTTGAGGCTGAGATTTTGGCCGGGCGCGCATGCGCCGATGCGGCCCAGGCCGCCGAGGCGGTCGTCGCACGGGGTGCTGCCCGCGTGCTGGTCACCGACGGCCCGAACCTGGCCGCCGAGGCGATCGCCGGTGGTCCGACCCTGACCCATCAGCCCCCCACCGTCACCGTGGAACGCGTGACCGGGGCGGGCGACTGCTTCCTTGCGGCCCATCTGGCCGCCGAACTGAAACTGATGCCGCGCGACGAGGCCCTGCGCCAGGCGGTCCGTGCCTCGGCCGCGCATGTCTCCGGAAAGGACGTCCCGTGACCCATACTGCCCCCCTCACCTTCGCCCCCGAGGTTCGCGACGCGCTGGATCGCGGCCTGCCCGTGGTGGCGCTGGAATCGACCATCATCACCCACGGCATGCCCTGGCCCCAGAACCTGGAGATGGCCGAGAAGGTCGAGGCCACCATCCGCGACGGCGGCGCGGTCCCCGCGACCATCGCCGTGATGGGCGGCCAGATCCATATCGGCCTGACCCCCGAGGCGCTGCGCGCGCTGGCCCAGACCCCGCCCGCCGAGGCCATGAAGCTGAGCCGTGCCGATCTGGCCGTCTGCATCGCGAACGGCCGCACCGGTGCCACCACGGTCGCGGCCACGATGATCTGCGCGCAGCTGGCAGGCATCAAGGTCTTCGCCACCGGCGGCATCGGCGGCGTCCATCGCGGGGCCGAGGACAGTTTCGACATCTCGGCCGACCTGCAGGAGCTGGCGCAGACCGCCGTGACGGTCGTGGCCGCCGGCGCCAAGGCGATCCTGGACCTGCCCAAGACCTGGGAGGTGCTGGAGACCCTGGGCGTGCCGGTCATCGCCTATGGCCAGGACGAGTTGCCGGCCTTCTGGTCGCGCGCCTCGGGCATTCGCGCGCCGCTGCGCATGGACACGCCCGAAGACATCGCCGCCGCCGCCGCCATGCGCGCGGCCCTTGGCCTCAAGGGCGGCCAGCTGGTGGCGAACCCGATCCCGGAGGATGCCGAAATCCCGCAGGACCAGATCATGCCCGTGATTGAACAGGCCCTGTCAGAGGCGGCGGCCCAGGGCATCGCTGCCAAGGCGGTGACGCCCTTCCTGCTGGGCCGGATCTTCGAGCTGACCGAGGGACGCTCGCTGGACAGCAACATCGAACTGGTGCTGAACAACGCCCGCCTGGCGGCGCGGATCGCCGCCGCGATGGCTCAGCCGGTGGCGTGATCAAAGCTGCGCTTGAACATGGCCGACAGATCGACGCTGTCGGCCTTGTTCAGCTTGTCGGCGTGCTGGTCCAAGAAGGTGTCGGCGGCCACGCGTCCGGCCTCTTTCATGATGGCCAGCTTGTGCGCGCCGGGCATCAGCTTTGACCGCGCGGACAGGTCGTTCATCAGCACATCGTCCATGATCATGTGGATCAGCACGTTCTTCATCGGGCTATCGGTCAGGCGGTTCTCCAGATGCAGCCGCTTGACGAAGTTGATGGCGCGCAGCTGCGACATCAGGCTGCTGTTGAAGCTGACCTCGTTCACGCGGTCGGAAATCTCGACCGGGGTGCGAGGCAGCGTCTCGCGGATCATCGGGTTCAGCGCGACGATGACCACGTCATCGGGATAGCGCGACGGATACAAGGGATACAGTGCCGGGTTCCCCGCATAGCCGCCATCCCAATAGGCCTCCAGCCGCCCGGTCTTGGGGTCGTGGATCTCGACCGCCTGGAACAGCGTCGGCAGGCAGGCCGAGGCCATGACCGCATGGGCATCGGCCTCCGCGCCGGTAAAGACGCGGATCTGGCCGGTCCGCACATTGGTCGCGGCCACGAACAGGTCCGGCCCGGTATCGGCGGTGAAATCGGGATGGGGCAGCCCGCGCAGCACCGCCGCCAGCGGGTTGGTGTAGAACGGCCCGTAATCATAGGGGCTGACCAGGCGGGTCAGGTTGTCCAGCCAGGCGGCGGGGGAAAACACCTCGGTCAGGCGCTGGAACCCGCGCCCCATCGGCATCAGCGAATTGATCCAGCGGATCACGCGGTTGTCGCTCATGGTGCCGACCTCGGACCAGAGCGCGTCCAGATTGTCGCGCGCGGCCTGCTGCCCGGCCCGACCCCGGCCCGCCGCCAGACCGGCCTTGAGCGCGGCCCCGTTCAGCGCACCGGCGGATGTGCCGCTGATGGCCGCGACCTCCAGCCAGGTCTCGTCCAGCAGGCGGTCCAGCACGCCCCAGGTGAAGGCGCCATGCGCGCCGCCGCCCTGCAGGGCCAGATTGATGCGTTTCTGTTCCATGGAGCCCTCAATTATGCAGTTGCAGCATGATAAAAGCCCTGAAAGGGCTGGCAAGTTCCCTGTTTACGCCGCAGCGCAGCATCACGACCAGCCCTCCGGCCCCAGGGCCATGGCCTGCTCGTATCGCGGCCCATGCGCCCATCCCGCAGGCAGCAGCCGCTCGATCTGGTCCAGCGCCTCGGCATCCAGCCGCAAGGCCGCGCCGCGCGCGATCTGGCGCCAGTGGTCCACACTGCGCGATCCGGGCAGCGCGATGACATGCGGCGCGCGCGACAGAACCCAGGCGATCGCCACGGCGGCGGGGCATTCGCCCCGGTCCCGCGCCCAATCGCCAAAGGCCCGCAGGCGCGGCAGATTGCGCGCCCAGTTGTCCGGCTGGAACCGCGGCATGGTGGTGCGCAGATCGCCCGGCGCAAAGCCCGCCGGGTCGGGCGGCGCATCCCGGAAAACGCCCCGCCCAAGGGGAGAGAACGCCACCAGCGCGGCGCCATGCCGGGCGCAGGCATCGGTCATGCCCAGCTCGACCTGGCGCGACCACAGCGAATATTCCGACTGCACGGCGGCGACGGGACCCACGGCGCAGGCGCGCTCCAGCGTGGCGGGGGCGACTTCGGACAGGCCGATGGCGCCGATCTTGCCCTCGTCCCGCAGACGCAGCAGGGCCTCCATCGCCTCCTCGACGGGGCGGGCGGCCTCGCGGCGGTGGAGGTAATAGAGGTCGATCCGCTCGACCCCCATGCGGCGCAGCGACCCCTCCAGCGCGGCGCGCAGATAGGTGGGCGAATTGTCAAAGGGGTGGTCGGGGTTGCGGGTGATGCCCGCCTTGCTGGCGATGGTCACGCGGCCCCGGTGGCGGGCCAGCACCGGCGCCAGCATCTCCTCGGCCCCGCCCCCGCCATAGACGTCCGAGGTGTCGATATGATCGATCCCCATCTCGATGCAGGCGTCGATCACGGCCAGGCTGTCGCGCGGGTCGGCGGCGCCATAGGTGCCCATGAAGTTCATGGTGCCCAAGGCCACCGCGCCCACCATCGGGCCGCCCTGCCCCAGCTGCCTGCGTTCCATCACCCCTCCGACGACAAGGGGCGCCGCAAGGGCGCCCCGATCTCAGCTTTCGGCATTCGCCTCGGCGCGGCTTTTCCCGGCCACGTCCAGCGCCAGCGTCGCGGCCATGAAACGGTCCAGATCGCCGTCCAGCACGCCCTGGGTGTCGCTGGTCTCCTCGCTCGTGCGCAGATCCTTGACCATCTGATAGGGGTGCAGGACATAGCTGCGGATCTGGTTGCCCCAGCCCGCATCGCCCTTGGCGGCGTGCTGGGCGTTCACCTCCGCGTTGCGGCGGTCCAGCTCCATCTGATACAGGCGCGCCTTCAGCGCGGCCATGGCGTTGGCGCGGTTCTGGTGCTGCGACTTTTCCGACGATGTGACGACGATGTTCGTGGGCAGGTGGGTGATCCGCACGGCCGAATCCGTCGTGTTGACGTGCTGACCGCCCGCCCCCGAGGACCGATAGGTGTCGATGCGGATGTCGCGGTCGGGAATGTCGATCTCGATGTTCTCGTCCACGACCGGATAGACCCAGACCGAGCTGAAGGATGTGTGCCGCCGCGCGGCGCTGTCATAGGGGCTGATGCGGACCAGCCGGTGCACGCCCGATTCCGACTTCAGCCAGCCATAGGCGTTGTGCCCGGTGATCTTATAGCCCGCGCTGCGGATGCCGGTCTCGTCGCCCTGCGTTTCGGACAGCAGCTCGACCTCATAGCCCTTCTTCTCGGCCCATCGCACATACATGCGCGCCAGCATCGACGCCCAATCGCAGCTCTCGGTGCCGCCCGCGCCCGCGTTGATCTCCAGGAAGGTGTCGTTGGCATCCGCCTCGCCGTTCAGCAGCGCCTCCAGCTCCTTCTGCGCGGCCAGCTTGGCCAGCGCCTTGAGGTTGCCCTCGGCCTCGGCCACCAGATCGGCATCACCCTCGGCCTCGGCCAGCTCGACCATCTCGGCATTGGCCGACAGGTCGTCCTCGATCCGGCGATAGGTCTCGATCGCGTCCGACAGGGACTGCCGCTCGCGCATCAGCTTCTGCGCGCGGGCGGGGTCAGACCACAGGTCGCCATCCTCGATCATGGCGTTCATCTCTTCCAGACGATGCGGCGCGGTGGTCCAGTCCAGGCGCTGACCCAGCAGGGTCAGGGAACGGCGGATGGCCTCGATGGTGGACTGCGTCTCGGCGCGCATGGGCAGGTTCCTTCGGTCTGGCGTCAGGTCCGGGGTGATACCGCGACACGCGCCCTTGGGCAAGACCACCGCGCGGGCGGCGCGACGCGAACGGGGGGTGCGGGGGGCAGTCAGCCCCCCGCCGTCGCGGGACGCAATTGGCGCGCGGGCCTCAGTAAAGCCCGCCCGAGGACATGGTGCCGAAATCGGTGCGCTGCGGAATGACCCGACTCTCCCCGGTCGAGGTCGTGATCGCCTGGCCCGCGCCACTGCTGGCCCCGGCCTCCCAGGGCAGGATCACCACCTCGTCGCCAAAGCCAGACACCACAAAGGGCGCCAGCCAGTCGGGGTCGGTCCCGTCGCGGAAATATTCCGCGATCACGTTCGGCCCGCTGGCATCGTCGGGCAGGCGCTGGCCGGTCAGGCGATCGATCTTGACCCAATAGCCGCCCGGAGGCACGGCGAAATCGGTGCCGCCATACTCCGCCACCGCCTCGCGCATGAAGGCGTTGAAAACCGGCACGCACAGCGTGCCCCCGAAGGCCCGCTCGCCCAGGGTGCGCGGCTGGTCGAAGCCCAGATAACAGCCCGCGACGATATTGCTGGAATAGCCGACGAACCACACGTCCTTGGCGTCATTGGTGGTGCCGGTCTTGCCCGCGATGGGCACCGGCAGGTTCACGCCCGACCCCGATCCGCGCGTCACCGCGCCCTGCAGCATCGAGGTCAGCTGATAGGCCGTGACCGCATCCATCACCCGTTCCCGGTTGCTGTCGATCACCGGCCCCTGCCCCACGGGCATCGCCTGCATCTCGCATGTGCGGCAGACGCGCTGGTCGTGGCGATAGACGGTGCGTCCGCGCCGGTCCTGCACTCGGTCGACCAGCGTGGGCTCCACCCGCTCGCCGCCATTGGCGAACATCGCATAGGCCGCGACCATCTTGAACAGCGTCGTCTCCTGCGCGCCAAGCGCGTTGGCCAGGAACGGCGACAGCCGGTCATAGACGCCGAAATCCTCGGCATAGCGGGCGACCTGATCCATGCCGATATCGTCGGCGATGCGGATGGTCATCAGGTTCCGCGACTGCTCGATGCCGGTGCGCAGCGGCGTCGGCCCGTAATGGCGCCCCGAGCTGTTCTTGGGCTCCCACAGCCCCTGAGGCGTGTTGATGCGGATCGGCTCGTCCACGACGATGGTCGCGGGGGTATAGTTGTTGTCCAGCGCCGCGGCATAGACGAAGGGCTTAAAGGCCGATCCCGGCTGGCGCTGCGCCTGCGTGGCGCGGTTGAAGACGCTGCTCTCATAGCTGAAGCCGCCCTGCATCGCCAGCACGCGCCCCGTGTTCACGTCCATGGCCATGAAGCCGCCCTGAACCTCGGGCACCTGGCGCAGCGACCAGCGCTGAAAGCCGCCATCGCCCATGATCGCGCGGACCAGCACCACATCGCCCGGCTGAACCAGATCGCCCGCGACCTGCGCCCGGGCGCCCGCCCGGCCCGTCTCGCGGTCCAGGGGGCGCGCCCAGGTCACGTCGCTGGCGGGAATCCAGTGGCCGTCGCCGTCCTCCTCGATGCCCTCGATGCCGATGCGGGCGTCGCGGGCGCCCACCTCCAGCACCACGGCAGGGTGCCAGCCCGGGATGTCGCGCGGCAAGCGCAGGTCCCACAGCGCACCGCGCCAGCTGGCCTCATCGGTCAGCAGCCCGGCCTCGATCACCTCTCCGGTGCCGCGCCAGACGCCGCGGTTGCGGTCGTAATCCTCCAGCGCGGTCTGCAGGGCGCTGGCGGCCTCCGACTGCAGCTCGGGGTCCACCGTCGCGCGGATGGTCAGGCCACCGCCAAAGAACTCCTCCTGGCCGAATTCGCGGCTCAGCTGGCGGCGGATCTCGTCGGTGAAATAATCGCGCGGCGGCAGCGCCCGTCGAAAGGACGGAAAGTCGCCGTTCTGGACCGAGCGCAGCGGCAGCGCCGCCTCGGCCTCATAGGTCGCCTGGTCGATATAGCCGTTCTGCCACATCTCGCGCAGGACATAGTTGCGCCGCTCGGTCACGCGGTCCTTGGCGGTGACGGGGTGATAGCGGCCCGGCGCCTGCGGCATGGCGGCCAGCATCGCGGCCTCGTGCGGGGCCAGCTCGGACAGCGATTTGTTGAAATAGGTCTGGGCGGCGGCGACCACGCCAAAGCTGTTCTGGCCCAGAAAGATCTCGTTCAGATACAGCTCCAGGATCTGGTCCTTGGACAGGCTGCGTTCCAGCCGGGCGGCCAGGATCAGCCCCTTGACCTTGCGTTCGACGCTGCGGTAGCTGGACAGCAGGAAATTCTTCATCACCTGCTGGGTGATGGTGGACGCGCCGCGCACGCTGGCCCCGCCGGTGACTGCTGCCTCATAGGCGGCCGACAGGATGCCGCGCAGGTCATAGCCGGGGTGGGAATAGAAATTCTTGTCCTCGGCGCTGACGAAGGCCTGTTTGACCAGGTCGGGAACCTCGTCGATGGGCACGAAGATGCGGCGCTCCTCGGCGAATTCGTCGATCAGCTGGCCTTCGGCGGAATAGATGCGGCTGATGGTCTTGGGCGCGTATTGGGCCAGCGTCTCATGGCTGGGCAGGTCGCGCGAATAGATCCAGAAGATGCCCCCGACGGTCAGGGCGGCAAAGAACACCCCCGTCACCACCCAGGAAAAGATCGCACCAAAAAAGGACAGGATGGGTCGCAGCACGTGGGTCGGCCTTTCGGGGGTTTCGCGCCCCCTATAGCGTCGCGCGGCGCAGCGGTCAAAGCAACACTGGGTGTGCTAATGACGCAAAAGCCCCGCGCGGGCCTGTTCGTCGCGCCACCAGCCGGTCGTGGCCTCGGCCACCGCCTCGACCATGCGGGCGCGCCATTCGGGGTCGGTCAGGTTCGCAAGATCGGTCTGGTCCGAGATGAAGCCCAGCTCCAGCAGGACCGACGGGATGTCAGGCGATTTCAGCACCGAAAACGCCGCCCCCTGCACCGGCCGCCCATGCAGCCCGATGCCGCGCAGCGCCATGCGCGAGGTCAACAGCCGCGCAAAGGCCTCGGACCGGGGCTGAGTGTCGGTGCGCGCGAAATCCATCAGCACCGTGGCCAGCGTGTCATCCTGCCCGCGCAGATCCATGCCCGCCAGCAGATCGTCGCGCTGGTGCCGCAACGCCAGCTGCGCCGCCGCCCGCCCGTCCGAGGCGGGGTTCCAGACATAGACCGTGGCCCCCGCCGCCTGCCCCTGCGGCAGCGCATCGGCATGCAGCGACAGCAGCAGATGGGCGCCCGCCTGCCGGGCGGCGGTCATGCGATCCTCCAGCCGGACATAGACATCGCTGTCGCGGGTCATCGACACGGTGACGCCCCGGGCCTCCAGCGCGCGGCGCAGCTCCTGGGCAAAGGTCAGGACCAGGGCGGCCTCGGTCTCTCCTCCGGCCTGGGCGCCGGGGTCGAAGCCGCCATGGCCGGGGTCCAGCGTCACCGCAAGGCCCGGCGCGCGGGGCGGCGGCTCGGGCAGCTGCGCCGGATCGGGCAGGTTGCGCAGCGCCGCAGCCGCCGAAGGCCGGGGCGCGAAATCCTCGGGCGCGACGGGGTCCAGGCCGATCTGCAGCCGCGCCTCGGGGCCCTGGGTGCGCAGGCCCGCGCGGGCCACGCGATAGGGGCCGGGCAGCTCGATCACCAGCCGCGACCAGCCGCGCCGAAAGCTGCCCCACCGGATCGCGGGGGCCAGGTCCTTGCCGAACAGCTGCGCGGGGTCCAGCCCGGCCAGGTCCACGTCGCGCAGGTCGATCACCAGCCGCGCGGGCTCGCCCACCAGAAAGGCCCGCCACGGCACCGGACGATCCAGCGCCAGCGTGACCTCCAGCGGCGCGGGGCCGAACAGGCGGTGCCACCAGCCCTGCGGCGCCTGCGTCAAGGACGAGCCGCCCAGAACCAGCCGCCCGGCCTCCTGCGCCTGCGCGGGCGCACCCGGCCACAGCGCCAGCACCAGCGCCAGGATCAGCGCAACTGCCCTCATCGCGCCGCCATGAAGGCGGTCAGGCGGGCCAGCCCCTCGGCGACGTCCGCCGTCGCGCGGGCATAGGAGAACCGCAGCGTCCGCCGCCCCCGGTCGGGGTCGAAATCCAGCCCCGGCGTGACCGCGACCCCGGCCTTGTCCAGAATCTCGGCCGCGAAGGCCACGGAATCATCGGTCAGATGCGACACGTCGGCATAGATGTAGAACGCCCCCTCGGGCGGGGCGATGCGGTCGAACCCCGCGCGCGGCAGACCCTCCAGCATCAGGCGGCGGTTCTCGGCATAGACGGCGCGGTTGGCCTCGGCCTCCTCGGTGCAGTCCAGGGCGGCCAGCGCCGCGACCTGGCTGGCATGGGGCGGACAGATGAACAGGTTCTGCGCCAGACGTTCCACCGTGCGGATCATGTCCGGGGGCACGACCATCCACCCGACGCGCCACCCGGTCATGGAAAAGTATTTGCTGAAGGAGTTTACGACCAGAACCTCATCCGTCACCTCAAGGGCGGAATGGCAGCGGTCCCCATAGGACAGCCCGTGATAGATCTCGTCCGAGATGACGGCCATGCCCCGCGCGCATGCCGCCTGCGTCAGGGCCGACAGTTCCGGCACGGTCAGCACCGTGCCGGACGGATTGCCCGGCGATGCCAGGATCAAACCCTGCGCATCATCGGGCAGATCGCCGGGGCGCGGCTGGTAACGGTCTTCGGGGCGCGTCGGAATGCCCACCGGGGTCAGCGACATCGCGCGCAGGATCTGACGATAGCTGGGATAGCCCGGATAGCCCATCGCCACCCGGTCGCCCGCATCGAACAGCGCCGAAAAGGCCAGGATGAACGCCCCGCTGCTGCCCGGCGTCACCACGACCCGCGCGGGGTCCAGATCGACCCCGTACCAGAGCCGATACAGATCCGCGATGCCCTGCCGCAGCGCGGGCAGGCCCAGGGCCACGGTATAGCCCAGGGGCTGTTCCAGCGCGCCCGCCAGCGCCTGGCGCGCACCCAGGGGGGCGGGGGTGCCGGGCTGGCCGACCTCCATGTGGATGATATGGCGACCGGCGGCCTCGGCACGGGCCGCCGCCTCCATCACGTCCATCACGATGAACGGGTCAACCTGTCCGCGCAGGGAATGTCGCATGGCTCGGCCTCATTTTTGCCCCGTGATAGCGCGGGACGCGGCGACGCTCCAGTTCTTTACACGCAGTGCTGTCGAGGGCGCTCGGCCACACGCAGCCGTGTGGGGGGCGTTCTTGCCATCGCGCGCCCTGCGGTCCACTCTGCGCGCGACATGACCTCAAGGGACGCGCCCATGACACGCCTGACCGCCGCCTTGCTGCTGGGAGCCGCCACCGCGCTGGCCACCCCGGCGATGGCCTTTGACCTCAATGCGATGAGCGATGCCGAAAAGACCGCCTTTGGCGCGGCGGTGCGCGACTATCTGATGGAGAACCCCGAGGTTCTGGTCGAGGCGATCACCGTCCTTGAGACCCGCCAGGCCCAGGACGCGTCGCGCACCGACCAGCAGCTGGTCCAGGACAACAGTGAGGCGCTGTTCCAAGACGGCTACAGCTGGATCGGCGGCAACCCCGAGGGCGACCTGACCATGGTCGAGTTCATCGACTATCGCTGCGGCGTCTGCCGTCAGTTCAACCAGGAGGTCCATGACGCGGTCGAGGAAGATGGCAATATCCGCCTGATCCTGAAGGAATTTCCCATCCTAGGAGAGGAGAGCGAGCTGTCCGCCCGCTATGCCATCTCGGTCCATCAGCTGGCGGGGGATGACGCCTATCTGGCCGCGCATGATGCGCTGATGGCGCTGCGCGGGCCGGTGACCGACCGCGCGCTGCGCGACATCTCGGAGGAGATCGGCATCGGTTCGGTCGATGTCCTGGCGCATATGCAGACCGATGCCGTGACCGGCGTTCTGGACCGCAACCGCGCGCTGGCGCAGACCATGGCGATCCAGGGGACGCCGACCTTCGTGATCGGCGACCAGATGCTGCGCGGCGTGCCGCGGGTGGGCGTGGCGCAGATCATCGCCCAGATCCGCGACAGCGCCAACTAGGCCAGCGCCGCGCGCACCGCCTCGGCCAACGGCTGAGAGGGCCGCCCGATCAGCCGCGCCAGCACCGCGCCGTCGCCATCCAGCGCGCCCTGGGCCGCGGCGGCATCCAGTCCGGCATAGACCTGCGCCAGCGGCGCGGGCATCGCCCCCGCCAGGACCGCGGCATAATCGGCCGCGGGCAGGTCGCGATAGGGGATGTCACGCCCGGTCTGCTGGCTGATCTGGGCCGCCAGATCGGCCAGGGTCCAGGCGGGGGCGCCGGCCAGCTCCTAGGTCTGGCTGTCATGGCCCTGGCCCAGCCGCACCGCCACCGCAGCCTCGGCATAATCGGCCCGCGCGGCCGAGGCGATGCGCCCCTGCCCCGCCGACCCCATCAGCACGCCATGCTGCAGCGCCGCCGGAATGCCCGCCAGATGGTTCTCGTGATACCAGCCGTTGCGCAGGATGGTGACGGTCAGGCCGGAGGCGGCCAGCAGCGCCTCGGTCTGGCGATGTTCCTCGGCCAGCGACAGGATCGAGCGGTCGGCATGCAGCAGGCTGGTATAGGTGATGCGCCGCACCCCCGCCGCCACCGCCGCGTCGATGACGGCGCGGTGCTGGGCCACGCGGCGCCCGATCTCGCTGCCCGAGATCAGCAGCAGGCTGTCGATGCCCGCCAGCGCCGGGGCCAGCGTGTCCGGGCGGTCATAGTCGAACAGCCGCTGGTCGGGTCCGGGCCTGCGCGCCAGGCCGATGGCGGGGTGGCCAAGGGCAGTCAGGCGGTCCAGGACAAGGCGGCCCAGCTGGCCGGTGGCGCCGGTGATGGCAAGGGTCATCGGATTCTCCTTCGATGGGACTTGCCGGATATGGCGCATCGGCTTATTTTTCGTAAGTACGAACAGAAAGGTAAGTATGGATATGACCGACAGCATCAGCGACCAGTTGCGGCGCGGCGACGTTCTGGCCGCCGCCTGCCCGTCCCGCACGGTGCTGCGGGTGGTCACAAGCCAATGGGGGGTGCTGGTGCTGATGGTGCTGCGCGACGGCACGCTGCGCTTCAGCGCGCTGCGCCGCCGGGTGGGTGGCGTCAGCGAACGGATGCTGGCCGAGACGCTGCGCCGGCTGGAGGCGCATGGGCTGATCCTGCGCGTGGCCTATCCGGTCGTGCCGCCGCAGACGGAATATTCACTGACGCCGCTTGGGATTGAGGCCGCGACCCATGTCGCGGCGCTGGCCGATTGGGTCGAGGTCACCCTGCCCGCGCTGTTGCCTGATCAGTCGGCCGAGCTGCGGGAATAGACGTCCTCGTAGCGGATGATGTCGTCTTCGCCCAGATAGCTGCCGGTCTGGACCTCGATCAGGACCATCGGTACCTTGCCCGGGTTCTCCATCCGGTGGACGGCGCCCAGGGGGACGTAGATCGACTGGTTCTCGGTCACCAGGGTCACGCTGTCATCCACGGTGACGCGGGCGGTGCCCGACACCACGATCCAGTGTTCGGACCGGTGGACATGGCTTTGCAGCGACAGCGCCGCGCCGGGTTTCACCACGATGCGCTTGACCTGAAAGCGGTCGGCCAGGGCCAGCGTCTCGAACCAGCCCCAGGGGCGGTGGTCGCGGGGGAACGCCTCGGCCTGCTTGGCGCGCTTGGCCTTGAGCGCCGACACCGCCAGCCGCACGTCCTGCGCGCGGCCCCGGTCGGCCACCAGCACCGCGTCCGACGTCGCCACTACCATCACGTCGCGCAGCCCGATGCCCACGACCTTGAGGTCGCTGCTGTCCGAGCGCAGCAGCACGTCATGGCAGTCGATCGCGGTGGAATTGTCGTCCGTGACCACCCCGTGATCACAGGGCTGATGCTCCAGCGCCTCGCGCCAGACCGCGTCCCATCCGCCCAGATCCGACCAGCGGCCCGAAAACCGCACGACCGTCAGATTGTCGGCCTTTTCCATCACGGCATAGTCGATGGACTGATCCTCGACCGCGGCCCAGGGCGCCTTGGCCAGCCGCAGAAAGCCCAGGTCGGTCTGCGCCTGATCGACGGCCTGGCCCACCGGCTCCAGATAGGCCGGGGCATGGGCGCGGAAGGCGTCGATCATGGCGCGGGCGCTGAACAGGAAGATGCCGGCGTTCCACAGGTAATTGCCCTCGGCCAGCATCTGGGCCGCGCGGTCGGCATCGGGCTTTTCGACGAAGCGCGCCAGGGGCTGTGGGCCATCGCCGCTGCCCGCCAGCTCCAGATAGCCGTATCCGGTCTCGGGGCGGTCGGGGGTGATGCCGAAGGTCACGATCCGCCCCTCGGCCGC
>ERZ778021.2011-NODE-2011-length-20190-cov-4.833077_pt1 | contig 20190 bp, 19 predicted proteins | sample MGYA00375751_ERZ778021 | MGnify/ENA primary metagenome ERZ778021 (study PRJEB29350, sample SAMN05389814) | bioreactor metagenome | isolation source: Thiocyanate stock bioreactor | place: South Africa: University of Cape Town | collected 2013-08-29 ... | reverse complement strand
CGCTCACGGGTCTGAAGGCAACAACCGGCCCGGGAGCGGGGCCGAAGCTACACAGTCCTCCTTGAGGTCGTGAGCTTCGAGAACCCACAGCCTCTCGGTGGACCCGGACCTACCTCATGGCGTTCGGAACGTCCCTGGGCTCGTCAGCTAGCTCGCGAGGTAGCCCGCGTCGACCGCGATCGTGGTGCCGGTCATGTAGGCGGCCAGGTCGCTGACGCAGAACAGGGCGACGCGGGCGACGTCGTCGGGCACCGCCACCCGCCCCAAGCGGACCCGCGCGGTGACCATCTCGATGAAGTCGCCGCCGACGTTGGCGGCGAAATCGTCTTCGAGGACGCGCATCCCCGGGGTCATCACCGCGCCGGGGGCGATGGCCAGCGCACGCACCCCGTGCTCGCCGAACTCGACCGCAAGGCTCTTGGTCAGTCCGATCACGCCGTGCTTGGAGGAGACGTAGTGGGCGATGCCGGGGTTCGGCGCGAGGTACCCGGTGGTCGAGGCGATGTTCAGGATCACGCCGCCGGGCTCGCGACCCACCATCCGCCGGGCGGCTTCGCGAGCGCCGAGGAAAGTGCCCCTGAGGTTGATGTCCAGGGTCCGGTCCCAGGCCGCGTCGTCGGTCTCGAGGACGGAGTGGATCGGGTAGATCCCGGCGGCGTTGACCCAGATGTCGAGGCCGCCTCCGAGCTCGATCGCCAGGTCCGCGGCCGCGCCGACGGTCGCGCTGTCGACGACGTCGACGCCCGTGCCCCGGACGCGGGCCGCGGCCTGCGAGTCGAGCTCGGCGGCGGCCCGCACGGCCTCCGCCTCGTCGAGATCGGCGATCAGGACGCCCGCTCCTGCCTCGGCGAGTCGGCCGGCGATCGCCCGGCCGATCCCCCGCGCGCCACCGGTGACGACGGCCGTCCGCCCCTCCAGCGAGATCAGGTCGACGAGGCTGCTTGCGCTGAAGTCCCCGATGACGCGCGGGCGGGCGGGAGGCGTTGAGCTCGTCACGACCCGGTGAGCATCGAAGCGGGGTGGCCGTACGGCAATGCATCGGTTCCGATGACCGGAACCGAACCCACCCGCTCCCCCGGCCCGGACTGTAGATATCCATCCATGGCGAGAAATTCAGACCAACAGCCGCCCGTGGCCGCGGATCCAGGCGACGGGCCGATGACCTGGGAAACGATGCAGGCCCGCGCGGAGAACGGCGGCCTGCTCGGCAAGCAGCTCTACGTCGTGTACTCGTTTCCGACCGACGGCATGGGTCCGACGCGGGCCCACATCCCGGAGCACGTCACGAATCAGCGGCGCCTGGAGCGCGAGGGCGTCCTCGCCGCTGCCGGCCCGCTTGCCGGGCGCGACGGGACCACCTGGAACGGTGAGGGACTGTTCGTGCTCCGGGCCGAGTCGCTGGAGCAGGCCCTGGAGATCGCGAAGGGCGACCCGATGCATGCCGCGGGGGCGCGCACCTTCGAGCTCCGTCCGTGGCTGCTCAACGAGGGATCGATCGACGTGCGCATCCCCTTCTCGACCGGATCCCCGACCGTTCGCTGACGGACCCTACGTCCAGAGTCCCTCGCGCTCGAACAGCCGGCTCAGCGACTCGGCATACGCTATGTGGGCCGAGGCATCGGCGAGGCCGCGGCCCATCGGGCAGATCGCGGCATGGGTCGCCCCGTTCTCCCGCAGCCGGTGCAGGCCGTCGACCAGCTCCCGGTCCGAGTAGGCGCTTCCCTCCGGCGGCCTGAGCAGGAACTCGGCGCCGAACCCGTCCACCGGCCGCCCCGCCTGATCGAGCAGCTCCTGGACCCGCTCCCAGGATCGCTGCGCCTCCCCCTCCAGGCCACGCCCGAACATGAAACCGTCGCCGAGCGCGACGGCGCGGCGGTACGCGGGCTCGGAGAAGCCGCCGACCCAGATCGGGATGCGGCGTCCGGGCCGCGGCATGATCGCGGCGCGGTCGATCCGGTGGAAGCCGCCGTAGAAGCTGATCAGCTCCTCGGTCCAGAGCCGGCGCAGGTAGGGGATCTGCTCGTCGAGGCGGCGGCCCCTGGTCTTGAAGTCGGCCTCCAGGGCCTCGAACTCATAGGGGCTGTAGCCCGGCGCGACCCCCAGCCTCAGCCTGCCCCCCGACATCAGGTCGAGGTCGGCGGTCTGGCGCGCGACGAGCACGGTCTGGCGTTGCGGCAGGACCAGGATCCCGGTGACGAATTCGATCCGCTCGGTGATGCCGGCGAGGTAGGCGAAGGCGACCAAGGGATCGTGGAAGGCGTCCTTCTCGGTGTAGACGAGCGGCACCTCGCGATCATCCGGCGACACGCCGACCGGATGGTCGTACATGGACAGGTGGTTGTAGCCAAGCTCCTCGACCGCCTTCGCGTATTCGCGCAGGGCCGTCGGATCTCCGCCGAACTCGCCGTGCGGGGACTCCAGGCCGAGCTTCATGCTCAGGACTCTCCTCCGGCCGTCACCGACTGGAAGCCGCCGAACCCGCCGCGGAAGAACACCAGCGGCTGGGCCGCCTCGGCGGACTGGATCGGGCCGACCCGGGCGACGACGATCTCATGATCGCCCGCATCGTATTCGGAGTCGATCTCACACTCGACCCAGGCGACCGCCTCGTCGAGCGCCGGCCCACCGGGTCGCTCGTGCCAGCTGACGCCGGCGAAGCGGTCGACGTCGGTGCGCGAGAACTGCCTGCACACCTCGGCGTGATGGTCGGCGAGGATGTTGGCGCAGAAGCGACCGGCATCGCGGATATGCGGCCAGGTGGTCGAAGACTTGGCCGGACAGATGAGGACCAGCGGCGGATCGAGCGAGACCGAGGTGAAGGAGTTCGCCGCCATGCCCACCGGTCCGGCCTCGCCGTGGGCCGTGATCACGGTCACCCCGGTCGGGAAGTGGCCGAGGACGCGCCGGAAGTCCTCGCGGCCGGCATCGCTCACGAAGCCACCGTCGCCGGATCGGGGATCTGCTCGGGCGGATAGCAGCGGGAGAAAAACTCGAGCACGTCGTCGTTGAACTGTCGCGCGCGCTCGATGTTCGGGGCGTGGCCGCAGTCGGGGTACTCGACGTGGCTGCCGCTCGGCACCCGTGCCGCCAGCTCCGCGGCGAAGCCCGGCTCCTTCAACACGTCCATCCCCCCGCACATGAACAGCGTCGGGCAGGCGACCTGCTCCCAGGGCGTCGTGTCCGGCACGCCGTAGTCGCTGCGCTCCGGCGCGACCGGGGAGCGCAGGCGGGCGGCGGCGGAGCACTCCCAGGCCCCCGGGAGGACGCTCATCGCGTGCCGGCGCGCGACGTACTCGTCGTCTTCGGGCCAGCGCTTGTCGTAGAAGAGGACGTCCAGCACCTTGCGCATCCCCTCGACCGTGCAGTCGTACTCGAGCAGGGTCCGCCGCGCCGCGTTGTCGGATGCGAAGCCGCCGCCGGAGACGATCACCGCCACGCTGGCCGGCAGCACGAGCGGATCAGCCGCGATCGCCTTACCGAGCAGGGTGCCGCCCATCGAGTTGCCGACGAAGGCGGCGGACTCGACCTCCAGCGTGCGCAGGAAAGCCGCCATGTGCTTGAGGCGCCGCCGGCCGCCGGAGAGGAAGTCATGGACCTTGTCGGTGTGGCCGAAGCCGAGCCAGTCGGGGGCGATCACCCGGTACCGCGTCGCCAGGGCTGGGATCGTGGCCTCCCAGCTGAACTCGGCGGCGCCGCCGAACTCGCCCGCGTGGAGGAGCACCACCGGCCGGCCCGAGCCCGCCTCCAGATAGTGGGTGCTGATGCCGTCGACCTCGACGTACCTGTCTTCCCAGGCGCTCATCCGGCAGCCTTCCGCGAGCGCGACCGGAGGCCGATGAGGTCGGCGATGCTGACCGTGGGCAGGCCGTGGCGACGCCCGATCTCGAGCAGCTCGGGGAGGCGAGCCGGGCTGCCGTCCTCGGAGAGGATCTCGCAGATCACCGTCACCGGCGCGCAGCCGCCCAGCACCGCGAGGTCGACCGAGCCCTCGGTGTGGCCGGCCCGCGCGAGGACGCCGCCGGGGCGATAGGCCAGCGGCAGCACGTGGCCCGGTCGGCGGAACGTCGACGCGGTGCTGGACGCCGAGGCGAGGGCGCGGACGGTCGCCGACCGATCGGCGGCCGAGACGCCGGTGCTGGTCCCCTCGCGGGCGTCGACGCTGACATGGAAGGCGGTGCGGAAGGCGTCGGAGCTGCCCCGGCTCATCTCCGGGATCTGCAGCTCGTCCAGTCGGGGCAGCGGCATCGGCACGCAGATCAGGCCGCGTCCGTGGGTGGTCATGAAGTTCAGCGCGGCCGGCGTGGCGTGTTCGGCGGCGAGGACGAAGTCGCCCTCGTTCTCGCGGTCGGCCGCGTCGACGAGGATGACCATCCCACCGCCGGCGAGCGCCGCGGCTCCCGCCGCCGGGCTGGTGATCGCGCCCTCCGCGGCGATGATCTCCCTCCCCGACCGCGCGGCCGCCATGACCGATGACGGGGCCGTCATTTCGTCGAAGTCCCCGAGCCGTAGGCGCTCTGGGCCTCGGTGATCGACTTGCGCTGTTCCGCGAGCCGCACCGAGCGGGTCTTAAGTGCCCTCTCGGTCGCCCGCTGCTGCGCCTGGGTCGATCCCTGGAAGACCGGCATCACCTCGCGGGAGATCAGCTCCATGCAGCGGTTCAGCGCATCCTGTGGAGCCCAATCGTGGCCCAAGAAGATCAACACTTTGCCGAATCCACCGGTCACCTCGATGAGGTGCTCGATCATCTCGACGGCATCGCCGGGAGTGCCGATGCAGGCGATCTTGGCGCCGCCGAAGGCGGCGATGAGCTCGTCCACCGTCGGCTCGGCGACCGGCGCGCCACCGTTGTCACCTGCGTCTGCCCACTCGAAATCGCGCTCGCCCACCATGCCCGTGTAGTAGGCGAATTTGGGGAGGCCATTGGCCACCTCGGCCTGCGCCTGCTCCCGCGATTCGGCGACGTGGATATAGGCGACGACGCCCCAGTCGCTGCGGTCGACAGTGTTTCCGTGCTCCTCGGCCTGTTCTTCGACCACCGACCAGTGGCGGGCGAGAGAGCCGTAGCCTTTCGCGTTGGTTCCGCTGAGCGAGATCAGGCTGCCGCCGTACTTGCCGGCCAGCGACGGACCGAACGGTGACTCCATCGCGGTGAAGGCGAGCTCCATCAACGGCCGCGAGTACGGTCGCAGCTGCAGGACAGCCTCGTTCAGGGTGAACCACTCGGTCTTCCGGGTGAGCGGCTCCTCGGACGTCAGCAGGTGGTAGATAGCCTCCCACGACTCGACCATCCGCTTCCGCGTGTCCTTCCATTCGATCCCCAGCATCGCGGCATCGGTAGGCAGCGAGCCTGGGCCGACGCCGAGCATGAAGCGCCCCATCGAGAGGTGATCGAGGAACACCGCCCGCTCCGCGACGTGGAAGGGATGGTGGTAGGGGAGCGACACGACCCCGGTTCCCAGCCTGATCCGCTGCGTTCGCTCCAAGGCGGCGGCGAGGAAGATGTCGGAGGGACCGATGATCTCGTAGCCGCCCGAGTGGTGCTCGCCCATCCAGGCCTCGGCGAACCCGAGAGAGTCCGCGTACTCGAGCATCTCGATGTCCCGCTGGATCGCCCGCGTCGGATTCTGGGCCGGGTAGTGCATCGGCGGCGCGAAGATGCCGAACTCCATGTGATTGTCAGAGGCGTTTCCCATATCTCCTATTCCCTTTTCATCCAACCGCGAAGATCTCGCGTTCGCCTCTCACCGTAGGCCCGTACACCTCGGCGACGAACCGGGGTAATACGTCCTCGGCGAGGCGCTTCATACTCTTCTCGACGAGGTCGTAGGACATCGTCGAGTACTGCATCATCGGAATCAGATTTCCCAACCCACCGACCGTGTCGAACAGGTTCTCCAACTGTTCGTAGACACTGTCAGGGTCGCCGGCGATCATGTAGCCTTCGTCGACCAGTTGCCGCACAGGAGCCCCGATCACCTCGGCCATGGTCGGCGCCGGAGGCGGTCCCAAGGGTGGCGACACGGTCCGACCCTGTGCGGTCGCCCGCATCACTTTCGCCCTGATGTCGATCGGCAGATATCCGGGAGGGTTCGAGTACTGGAAGGGATGCCGCGCGGCTTCGCGGAACCAGAGCTTGACCTTCTCTGCCTCGCGCAGGGCCTCCTCGTCGGTGTCCCCGACGAAGAGCTGGACCGAGTAAGCAAATTTCGTGAGCGGCGGCTCCGGGCGACCCAGCTCGGCGGCCCGCTCACGATAGGCCCTGAAGATCTCGGCGCAACCACGACCCCCGACGCCGAGCGTCGCCACCGTCATATCGCGTTCGGCCAGCATCGGCGCACTCGCGGCACTGGTCGTCGGCGACCAGATCGGCGGGTGGGGCGTCTGGTACGGGCGCGGCCAGAGGTTCACCTCGCGGTGGTGATAGTGCTCGCCTTCCCAGCTGAACGGGCCGTCGTGGGTGGTGAACGCCTTCATGATCAGGTCGACGGCCTCCCAGAAGCGGTCTTTCATGTCGACCGCCGAGGAGTTGACGGCGATCGACTCCTGCGGCACGCCTTTGACGAAGCCCACGTCGGCGCGACCGCCAGAGATCACGTCTACGGTGGCCATCTCCTCCGCCACCCGCACCGGGTCGGGGCGATGAGCGACGGGATTGCCGAGGGTGAGGATGCGCGCCCGGCTGGTCTCGCGTGCCAGGATCGCCATGCTCAAGGGAGTGACCGCGTTGGTGCAGGTCGCCGTCGTGTGGTGCTCGTTGACCATGATGTCGAGTCCCAGCTCGTCCGCCGCCGCGTAGATGTCGTAGTACTTCTTGTACAGCTCGTATCCGGCGTCGGGGTCGTAGAACGAGTTCGGTACATCGATCCTGTTGCTCGGGAAGATGTCATTCGGCGGCAGGTAGGGGTACGGCATCTCGGTGAACACATAGGTGTGGAACACGTCAGCCGGCCTTTCGGGACGCGAGGACGGGTGTGTCGGCGCCCGGAACGGCGGCGGACGTCCGGATCAGCTCGGCGAGCAGCGCCGGCGCCTCCTCCTCCACCCGGTGCCCGACTCCCGGAAGGCTCTCGACGCGTGCCCCTTCGCCGATCAGCCCGGCGTAGCGCTCGTAGTAGTCCGGGAGCAACGCGAAGCGATCTTCGGTGCCGTGGACCAGCAGGGTCGGGACGACCACACGGCCGAGCCAGGGCGCGAGCCTCGGGTTGTGCATGTAGGGCTGCCAGCAGTAACGGGCCGTCGCTTCCTGTGCCTGGGCGAGATAGCGGAAGTCGTCGTCGCTCAGCTCCGCGAGCGCCGGGGCGGCCGCGGCATCCGCGTAGAGGACGTCACGAAGGCCTTCCATATCGGCCATCCAGATATCGGCGAACTCCCGCTCGTCGCGACCTCCGAGCTTGAGTCCCGTCGGGGCGATGAGGACCAGGCCCGCCAGCCCGGCGGGCCGGAGTGCCGCCACCTCCGCCGCCAGCCAGGCGCCGAACGAGCAGCCGACGACGATCGGCGGGGCCTCGAAGCCTTCCAGCCAGGCGGCGTACATGCGTGCCAGATCAGCGGTCTCGACCAGATGGCGGCCGCGTCCCGAGCCTCCCCACCCCGGGTGATGGGGAGCGATCACCCGGAAGTTGGCCGCCAGCTGCTCCCGGACGGCGGCACTGAAGATCAACCCGTCCTCCCCGTGGAGGAAGAGCAGAGCCTGGCCTTCGCCGCTTTCCTCATACTCGAGCGGCGTACCGACCACTTCGACTCGCTGCATACCGTCCATTTCTCTCCCGTCCGGGGCACGGCGTGCGCCCTTCCTCAACCTCTTACCAGGGGCGAATATCGCACGCAGTCCTCGACCTCAGAAAGCCGGCCGTTCTATTGACCGGAACGGGCCGCAGGACTACTGTGACCGCGTGGTCGAGCAAGCGAGTCCTTCCGTGATCGATCGGGCTTTCGCCATCCTCGATGCTTGTGCCCAGAGTGACCGGGCGGTTTCCCTTTCCGAAATCGCGGCCCTCACGGGACTGCCGAAGGCGACCCTTCACCGTATGTGCTGGAAGCTCGACTCGCTGGGCGCGCTCGAAAGCCACGGCGGCGGGTTTCGCATCGGCGCCAAACTCCTGGCGCTCGGAGCGATCAACCCTGAGGTCCAGCGACTGCGGACCCAGAGCATGCCGTTCCTGTACGAACTGAACAGCGAGACGGGACTGGGCGGGAGCCTCGCCATCCTGCACGGCGACGGCGCTCTCCTCCTCGACGAAGTGTATTCGAGCAAGGAGCGCCCGATCCGCATGGTCGCGACCGCGATCGGTAAGGCGCTGATCGCCGGAGAACCGGCAGCGCGGCGCCGCGCGATGATCGAATGCCTCGAATTGACGCGCTTCACCAAAAATACCGTGACCGATCCTGTGGCCCTCGATCAACAGCTTTGCGTCGCCGCCGAGAGCCGCGTCACCTACGCGCGCAACGAGTATCGGCTCGGATCCGTCGGTGTCGCCGCCCCGATCATCAGTTCCGGAGCGACGGTCGGGGCGATCGGCCTACACGGCGTCCGAAAGGCGTCGGAAGCACCGAGCTACGCCTATGCGGTGGCCCGGACCGCCGAGGGGATCTCGATGTCCCTGCACAATTTGGTCGTGCGACAGGTCCATCCTGCCGCACGACCATGACCTCGACTCCTCGTTCTCTGGACCTACTTCACAAGCCAGAGCTTCTTGAAGCGCGCTTCGTAGTCAGGATAGGCAAGGAAGGACTGTCCGGCCGTCAGGTTTTCTTTCGAGATCCACTCGATCGGCGCGACGGGCGTCGAGTGGTTCTGCTCCGCCGGTGACAGCGGCTGCCCGTCAAGCAACCGCGCGGAGATGTCCATCGCAGACCACGTGGTTTCCTCTGGGGCGACACTGATACCCGCCAATTCTTCGCCATTGGTGATGTATTCCTGACTGGGCGGCCCCGGGCCGTACCCGAACCGCGGCACATCGATACCCGCAACCTTTTCAGCCGACGGGAGGCCTAGCGCGATCTCGGACACACCAGTGACGGCGACGTCGGTTTCAGGGTTGGCTTCGAGATCCGACACGATTCGCGTCGGAGCGGTACTTCCGATATCGGTGACGGGAATCTTGACGTAACGCGCCGTGCATTCGGGACATATTTCCGCAAGTCCCGCTTCGAACGCTTTCTGCATGATCGTCAGGAAGCCGATTTCCGGCGTCCAGTAAAAGGCCACATTGGTGTTGGGGCCCCCTACGGTGACCGCTTTGGCAGCCAGTTGTTTGCCCGCAACTTCCACATCTGGATTACTCGTGACTTCCCCTTCGATTTCGTATTCTTCCGCGTCGGAGACGCCCATCGTCACGACCTTGGCGCCGTCGCTTCGGAGTTCTTCGAGCTGGTTGTGCCAGAGCGACACTTCGATCGCAGCGACCACGACCCCATCAGGCCTGTCTGCGACGACCGAGTCCATTGCGTTGGCGATTTCCTGAGCAGAAGCACCCGCTTTTACGAGCTTGGTATGAATCCCTAGGACTTCGCCCGCACTGTGGATGAATTTGTAGTTTTCGATGCAGATAGGAGTCGGACAGGCGACGTAATCGATGGTCGTCGATGGATCCAGCGGCTTCTTCAGCGGTTCGCTCGCCGGAAACGGGCTCGGCTGTCCGGTGTACGGCGCCAGGACCTCTTCCGCCGCCGCCACGGGGCCGCCGCCGCTTTCGGTCGAGGCGGTGGTTTCCACCTTGCCATCTTCGGCGGAGCTGCTCGATTCACTGGTGGTCGACGACCCCCCGCCGCCACAGGCGGCGAGCACGACACTGACGGCGAGCAGCATCAAGAGCGCGATGACCCTCGCCGTCCCAATCCGAAAACGCAACCTCATATCTTCCCACTCCTCCTGTAATGACCCATTGGTAGTTCGGCGGATGCCAGCCCTGCTCTGACCCCGAAGCGCCGGAGCAGACGTCTATTTCTCCGCCGCGGCGACGGTGGCGGGCTCTCTTTCGGGCTCCACCGGGGACCGATCGCGACGGCGCAGCAGTCGCCGCACAGCGGCCCTCCGCTCCGTCGAGGTCTCGAACCGCGCCATCCCCACCGCGATGAGGAGGGCGAGTCCGTTGAAGAGTTCAGGGACCCAGACCGGCGCCCCCGCCAACTGCAGTCCCTTCACGCCGGTGGCGAGCAGGTAGACCGCGAACACGGTGCCGAGGATGTTGAATCGACCGCTGCGGAACTGGGTGGACCCCAGGAAGGCGGCGGAAAACGCCGGCAGCAGGTAGCCGGGCCCGATCGTCGGGTCACCGGTCCCCAGGTTGGCGCTGACCAGGACGCCCGCGAGCGCCGCGATGCTGCCGCACGCGACCAGCGACCCGACGACGACTTTGGAGACGGGTACGCCGGCCAACCGCGCGGCGTCGATGTTGCCGCCGGTCGCGTAGATCTTGCGCCCCGTGGCCGTGCAGTCCAGCACGTACCAGAGGACGGCGGCAATCCCGATCATGATGTAGAAGGGCAGGGCGATCCCGAAGACCTTCGTCACGCCGATCGACTGGAAGCCTTTGCTCAGCCCGAGGATCTGCTGGCTGGAGGAGATCCAGGCGATCAGGGCCAGAAGTACCGAGCTCATACCGAGCGTGGCGATGAACGAGTCGATCTTCACCTTCACGACCAGAAGGCCGTTGATGGCTCCGATGACGACCCCGACGAGCAGAGTCAGGACGATCGCGGGGACGATCGGCAATCCGTGTTCACCGATCAGCCAGGCGACGAATATCGACCCGAGCCCAAGCTCGGTACCGATCGCGAGGTCGAACGCACCGGCGGCGAGTGCCAGCACGAGGCCGACCGCCAGCACTGCCGTGACCGCCTGACTGGCGAGCAGTGCCTTCCACATGTCACCGGAGAGGAACGTTTCAGGAACCCACAGTGAAAACAGAACGAAGATCGCGATGAAGATGTAGATCGCACTGATGTTGCGGAAGGAGAGAGCCCTGCCGATTCGGTGGATCGAGGAGGTTTGCATTTCTTTTCGACTCCGCCTTTCGGTCTTCACTGACTAGGACTCGCGACGGCGCCCAGGCCGGCTCCCACCAGCGCGGCCTCGCTCAGGTCTTCACGCTTCAGCTCGGCCACGACCCGGCCGCCGCTGAGGACCAACACGCGATCGCAGACGGTCGCCAACTCCTTCTCGTCCGACGAGCACATGAGGACGGCCGAGCCTTCCGCGGCCGCCCCGTCGATCAGGTCGTACACTCCCGCCTTCGCCCCGACGTCGACACCTTGGGTCGGCTCGTCGAGGAGTAGTACCTTCGGCCTCATCCGCAGCCACTTCGCCAGCACGACCTTCTGCTGATTGCCGCCGCTGAACAGGGCGATGGTCCGCTCCGGGTCGGCGGGCCGCAGGGCGATCTTCTCCGCCCAGCGGTCGACTTCCTCGCGTTCCCGCGCCCGGACGAGCCTGCCACCGAAGCCGCGGAGCGGCGTCAGCCACGGTAGCGTGAGGTTCTCCCGCACGGTCATCGTCATCACCGCGCCTTCCTGTGCGCGGTTGGCGGGCACGTAACCGAGGCCTGCCTTGATCGCCTCGCGCGCCAGGCCGGGGTGCACCGCGGTGCCGTCGAGACTGAGCGCTCCGGCAACGGGTCGCCTGGCCCCGAAGACGAGGGAGCAGATCTCGTCGCGGCCTGAGCCGAGCACTCCGCTGATCCCGAGCACTTCACCGTGCTGGACGTCCAGCGAAAGGTCGCGCACAGTCTCGCCGCACAATCCGCGGACCCGCAACGCCGGCATTCCGGCCACCGGGGAGCGCCGCTGCTCGACCCGCTCGGCCGTGCGCCCGGCGATCAGCTCGACCAGATCCTCGTGTCCGTAGGCACCGCGCTCGGCCTCGCCGATCACCCGCCCGTCCCGCAGCACGACGACCTTGTCCGCCAGTTCGATCACCTCGTCGAGCCGATGCGAGATAAAGACCACCCCGCTCCCCAGGGCGGCGGCCTTCCGCACCGCGACGAACAGTTTCTCGACCTCGCTGCCGTGCAGCGCGGCGGTCGGCTCGTCGAGGACGAGCACGTTGCGCGTGTGCTCCCAACCGTCGAGGGCGCGAGCGAGGGCGACGATCGTGCGCTCGGCCGCGGTCAGCTCGGAGATCGGTCGGGTGACGTCGAAGCTGCCGCCGAAGTCGGCGATCAGCTCGACCGCCCGCTTCACTTCCCGGCGCTTCGGCAGCAGGCCGAGCGACACCCATCGCTCGGGCCGGCCGAGCGAGACGTTCTCCACCGTCGAGAGCGATCCCACCAGACCGAGGTCCTGGTGGATGAAGTGCAGCGAAGCCTTCTCGTCGCCCGCGCCGCCAAAGGTGACGGTCGACCCTGGATCGGACTGATAGATCCCGGCGAGGATCTTCACCAGGGTCGACTTCCCCGAACCGTTCTGACCGACGAGGGCGACGATTTCTCCGGCCCCCACCTCCATCGATACGCCGTCCAGGGCCTTCGTGCCGGGAAAGGTCTTCGAAACGTTACTTATCGAGAGAAGTGCACCACTCACTGTTTCACCTATCCGTCGCGCCCGACCACGGTCAAGGCCGCAGTCCGTGCTTCCTTCAGCAACCCGCGGCAAGCGTAGGTCGGGCCTGATCGGCCGAGCAACAGGTCGGTTTCAATCACCGGAACGGCGCGCTAAGCCGACGCCGGGAAGCTGCTCGCCACCGTGTAATGGCAGCGGATGTGCCGCGGCTCCTCGACCTCGTCGACCATCGCGACGGCGAGGTCGGCGACCTCCAGCCTGGCGGGAGACCCGTCCGGTTCGAGCAGCAGCCGGTCGTCGCCGTACCGGATGTCCCCGGTGGCATCGCCGAATTCGCCGAGGAACCGCGACGGGGAAATGAAGGTCCATTCGAGCCGGTCCTCTCGCTCGAACAGGTAGAAGCCCATCCGCGCGGCCAGGGGGATGTCGAAAGAGGGCTTGCCCGCCGCGGGCGCCGGATAGGTGCCTTCCGGCCTGCCCTGCTTCATGTTGGCGCCGAGGACGGCGAGATCGTCGACGAGCATCACGCCGGGACGGACGTAGAGGCTGCCGCACCCGCCGACGTAGACGATCCGGGAGAGGCCCGCCGCCTTGACGCCCTCGATGATCGAACGGGTCCCCTCGACCACGTCCCGATAGAGCGTCGGGTCGGCGCCACCGTCGTGGCCGCCGGGGTGGAAGCAGCTGAGGACGGCGTCGTGGCCGCGGACCGCCTCGGCCACCTGGCGCAGATCCTGCACGTCGGCCTCGCGCGGGGTGAGCAACTCGTGCTCCGGCAGACGGTCGGGGTGGCGGACGATCGCGGTGACGGCATGACCGCGACCGAGCGCCTCGTCGAGGACCTGGCGGCCGACGAAGCCGGTGGCCCCGATCAGGGCCAGGCGCAGCGGGGTCTGCGATGCGGTGGACATGGGTCTAGACCTCCTCGTTCCGGGCCGCCCGTGCGACGGCCATCCGGGTCAACAGAGCAACGGTCGTGGGATCGATCTCGGCGGGTCCGAATGCCCCTGCCGGGTCGGCGCCGAGGAGGACCCGCTTGACCGGCACCTCCAGCCGCTTGCCGGTCGCCCCGCGCGGGATCTCGGGAACCACGATCAGCCGATCGGGGACATGGCGGGGCGAGAGCCGGGAGCGCAGCGTCGCGGCGATCCGCCCGTCCAGGTCGTCGTCCGCGGGGGCGTCGGCGGCGAGTTCGACCAGGAGGATCAACTCGCCGAGGCCGCCGTCGGCGCCGCCGAGGTGCACGACCAGGCTGTCGGCAAGCTCCGGCATCTCGCCCAGCACCGCGTAGAACTCGCCCGTCCCCAGGCGGACGCCGCCGCGGTTGAGGGTGGCGTCGGAGCGGCCGAGGATCGCGCAGGTCCCGCGCTCGCTGACCACGAACCAGTCGCCGTGCCGCCAGACGCCGGGGTAGGTCGAGAAGTACTCGTCGCGGTAGCGGTCGCCGTCGGGATCGCCGACCAGCTCGAGCGGCATCGAGGGCAGCGGCCGGCGGATCACCAGCTCGCCCGGCTCGTCGATCACCGCATCGCCGTCGGCGTCCCAGGCCTCGGCGTCGACCCCGAGCCATCGTCCCGCCATCTCCCCGGCGTGGACCGGCAGCGTCGTCACGCCGCCGACGAAGCCGGAGCAGATCTCCGTCCCGCCGCTGGAGGAGGAGAGGAAGGCGCCGGGGAAGTTCTCGTGGAGCCAGCGATAGCCCTCCGCCGGCAGCGGTGAGCCGGCCGATTTGACGAAGCGGATCCGCCTCAGGTCACGGGTCTCGCCCGGCGCCATGCCGGCGTCGCGACAGAGCATGTAGAAGGAGGCGCTCGCGCCGAAGTGGGTCACCTCGGCCTCCGCCGCCAGGTCCCAGAGCGAGTCCGGGTGGGGGAAGTTCGGGGCGCCGTCGAGGATCACGACGCCGGCGCTGGCGAGCAGGCCGGACACAAGCTGGTTCCAGACCATCCAGCCGGTGGTCGAGAAGAAGAACATCCGGTCGCCGGCGGTCAGGTCGTGGTGCAGGACGAGGCTTTTCAGCTGCTCGAGGAGGATGCCGCCGTGCCCGTGCACGAAGCCCTTCGGCGGACCCGTGGTCCCGGAGGAGAACAGCACCCAGAGCGGGTGGTCGAAGGGCAGCGGCTCGAACCGCGGCGGGGCCGCCTCGGCCCGCAGGGCCTCCCAACGCAGCGTCCCCGCCGGCGGCTCGGCGTCCGCGTTGAGATAGGGGACGATGACCGTGGCGCGGAGTTCAGGCAGCGCGGCGACGATCTCGGCGAGGTCGGCGCGGCGGTCGACCTCCTTCTCGCCCCAGCGATCCCCGTCGACGGCCAACAACACGGTGGGGCCGAACTGCGCCAGCCGGTTGAGCGAAGCGGCGACGCCGAACTCCGGCGGGCAGGCCGACCAGACGGCGCCGAGGCCGGCGCAGGCGAGGAAGGTGAAGATCGCCTCGGGGACGTTCGGCAGGTAGCCGGCGACCCGGTCGCCGCGACCGACCCCGAGCCGGCGCAACCCGGCCTGGACGCGCCCCACCTCCTCGATCAGCTGCGCGCGCGTGTAGGAGATACCCGGCCGGGTCTGGGAGCGGGCGACGATCGCCACCCCGTCGGCGTCGGCACGGCGCAGGGCGTGCTCGGCGTAATTCAGCCGCGCGCCCGGAAACCAGACCGCGCCGGGCATCCGCTCCTCGGCCAGGACCGTGTCGTAGGCCTCCCCCCCACCGAGCTCGAAGTAGCTCCAGATCGACCCCCAAAAACCGTCCAGATCTTCGCTCGACCAACGCCATAGGTCGTGGTAGCCGGGGAAATGAAGGTCGTGCTCGGCAGCAAGCCACTTCGTGTAGCGACCCAACTGCGAACGAGCGGCGAAGTCCGGCCCAGGACTCCAGAGCAGCTCGCCGGCTGGCAGGGCAGCCCGGGCGGAGGCGGTCATCGCCGCGCGCCGGCGACAGCGATCGGCAGCCCGAGCTCGCGCAATCCGGGTGGGCGGTAGTCGGTCCAGAGGCTGTACCAGCGGCTGTCCTCGGGGTCCCAATGCACCGTCTGGGCCTCGGAGCTCTCGATCCGATCCATGTCGGTGTAGATCTCGACCACGCTGCCGGCGGGGTCGGTGAAGTACACCGCCACGTTATGACCGGCGCCGTGGCGCAGTGGCCCCCACAGAGTCCGTTGGCCGCGCTCGGCGAGCAGGTCCGCGACCCGCATCAGGTTGGCGAACTCCTTTACTTCCCAGGCCAGGTGGTGGAAGACACCGCGACCGGGCAGGATCGCCACCGCGTGGTGGTCACTGTTGCACCGCAGAAAGTAGCCCAACCCATCGCCCACCTCGTCCGAGACGCGGAAGCCGAGCACCTCGGTGAAAAGCCGGTGCATCGGCTCCACCTCGACCGGGTTGACGTTGAAGTGACCGATCCGATTCGGGCTCACAGCCGTGCCCCGCGGGGCCTCCAGCGGGGCGGCCCCGGTGTGCAGCTCGACCACGAGGCCCTCCGGACCGAGGAAGCAGAAGCCGTCTTCGGGCAGCCCGTCGAGCGGATGGTCGACGAACTCGTAGCCGGCGTCGTCGATCCGGGCGCGCAGCTCGGCGAGCGCCGCCGGCCCGGTGGTCTCGAAGGCGACGTGGTCGAGCCGGTCCTCCTCGTCGGCGATCAGCTTCAGCGCGTGATGGGAGGTGCCGTGGGTCAGGTAGACGCAGTCGCCGTCCCGTTCGCGCTCGACCAGCCCGATCAGCGATTCGGCGGCGGCCTGGTTCGCGGGCAGGTCGCGGACCCCGAAGGCGACGTGGCTCAGCGAGCGGACCAGATCGGGCGTCACCGAGCCACCGCCGGCGCCAGGCAGCGATTCTCGATCGTCCCGATCCCCTCGATGCTGGTGGTCAGGACGTTGCCCTCGGTGAGGTAGCGGGGCGGAGTCCGACGGGCGCCGATCCCGGCCCCGGTGCCGGTGATGATCAGGTCGCCCGGATCGAGGGTGATGATCTGGCTGATATAGGAGACCAGGGCGGCCGGCCCGAAGATCATGTCGCGGGTCGAGATGTCCTGGACCGTCTCGCCGTCGACCTCGCAGGTGATCCGCAGATCGCCGGCATCGAGATCCTCGGCCGGGACCATCCACGGACCGACCGGCGTCGTCGCCTCGAAGGTCTTCCCCTGCAGGTACTGACCGGTGCGTCGCTGCCAGTCCCGGACACTGACGTCGTTGGCGACCGTGTAGCCGGCGACGTAGGAGTGCGCGTCGGCTTCCGACACGTGCCGCGCCGGGGCGCCGATCACCAGCGCCAGCTCCGCCTCCCAGTCGATCTGATCGGAGCAGTCAGGGAGCTCGATCGTGTCGTGAGCGCCGATCAGGGCGAGGGCGAACTTGGCGAAGAGCTGAGGATAAGAAGGAGTCTCCTTGCCGGTCTCGGCGGCGTGGTCGGCGTAGTTGAGGCCGACGCAGATGATCTTTTCGGGCGTCGTGACCGGCGGCGCGAAGTCGAGCTCGGAGACCGGGAGCTCCTCTCCCCCGACCGCCTCCGCCCGTCGGCGCCAGGCGCTGCCGCTGCGCAGGAGATCGCCGACGTCAGCGTAGTTCAGCTCCACCGCACGGTCACCGTCGATGCGGACCGCGCGGGTGCCCCGGTCGGTGCGGATGGAAGCGAAATTGGACATCAGACTCCGATCGTCGAGGTGTGCTGGGTCACTCCGCGGGCGCCCGGTCAGAGACGGCGGAGCCGCGGTAGGGAACCGCGTCCTCGACCAAGGCCCAGAGCTCGCGCGAAAGCGGTTCCTGCTGCTCCTCCAATAGATGGCCGACCAGGCCCGCGGCGCGGGCGATCAGGGAGAAGCCGCGCAGGATGCGGGCGGGGTAGCCCATGTCAGAGAGACAGGCGGCGACCCCGCCGGTCGCGTTGATGGTCACGTGGCGACCCTTCGCCGCGTCGAGCTCCCTGCTGATGGCGAGCAGCAGGTCGACGTGCAGTCCCGCGATCCCGTGCTCACGAGCGATCTCGATCAGCCGCCCGGGCCGCGGGTCGTCGGGGCGGTGGATGTGGTGGCCGAAGCCCGGCACCGGCTCACCCGCGGCGAGCAGGCCGGCGATCGTCGCCCGGGCATAGTCGTCGACGTCGTCCTCTCCCGCCTCGATCCTCGTCGCGCCCTCCTGCAGCAGGACCGCCAGGTTCTCCATCGAGCCGAGGAAGGCACTCCCGGCCGCCAGCAGGCCGCCGGCGACGGCGCTCTGCAGGCTGTCCGGCGAGCTGCCGTAGATCAGTCGCGCCGAGATCGAGCTCGGCGTCAGCCCGTGCTCCATCAACGTCACCAGGACGGCGTCGAGCATCGCCCGCTCACCCGCGGTCGGCACCTCGCCGCGGATCTGGAAGGCGAGCATGCTGGTGAAGTCGAGCCGTCCCATCAGCTCCTCGACCAGGTTGCGGTCGCGGATGTAGATCGCATCGGCGGTCGAGGTCGCGATCGCGGTCCCGGCGGCGGTCTGGCCTGATGGACGGGTCACACCGTCTCCCGAACCCTGCCGAGCGCCCGCCCGAGCGCGGCGCGCAGCTCGGCGGCCGGATCGGCCACCGCGGCCGGCGCACGGAAGCAGACGAAGCCGTCCGGGCGCACCAGCACCGCACCGCCGGGGTCGATGCCCGACACGCCCTTCCATTCCCCGTAGCGGTCGCGCAGCTTCGCCTCCGGCCCGATCGCGTGGCCGACGGCCCCGACCTCGGCCGCCGCCTCGCACCAGTCGTCGCCGTCGTCCCCGGTCAAGACGAGGAAGGCGCCCGGCGACAGCAGGTCGTGGGTGCTGAGCAGCTCCGACTCGCGCTCGAGCCAAGCATGCGGCCGGCGACGTCCCGGGCGCGCCACCGGCACGTACTCGAGCCCGGTCGGGTCGCGCGGCGGCGGCGCCGAGCCGTCAGGGCTGACCGCCTCGCTGTCGGCGTACTCGAAGCCGAGGTCGAGGTCGGCGCACTGGTACTCCATCCGCAGCGTGTCGAAGAAGCCCGCGAGGCGGCCGCGCCGGGTGGCTCCGTCGGCACTGTCGGCGAAGAGCCGTTCGAGCGCGTCACGGTTGTGGGCGGCGGGGGCGTCGGCCATCACGCCGAAGCCCGCGGTCACCGCAAGGTGGTTGAAGAAGGCGAAGGTGGCGAACTCGACGTTCCGCCTGCCGACCGGTCGCCGCTCCGATTCGTAGGAGTCGAGCAAGTCCGGGGCCGCGTCGCCGGCGACTATGCGGGCGAGCTTCCAGGTCAGATTGTGGGCATCCTGGATCCCCGTGTTGAGGCCGAGGCCGCCCATCGGCGAGTGGCGGTGGGCCGCGTCCCCGGCGAGGAACACCCGGCCCTCGCGGTAGCGGGCGGCGACCAGCGCCTCGATCTGCCAGCGGCTGGTGCGGATCACGTCCAGCTCGAGGTCGGGCAGGCCGAGCCGCTCGCGGACCCCGGCCACCGCCTCTTCCTCGCTCAGCTCGCCGTCCTTCTGCGCGGAGGTGAGGGTCACGCTCAGGGTCCACTCTTCGCAGTGGCGGTCCCAGCGCTTCGGGCCGTGGGCGACGGCGCCAGTGCGCAGCCAGGCACCCTCCAGCGAAGGCCGGATGAAGGAGCGGATCAGCGAATCATCGTTGTCGAGGTATGGCGAGAGGTCGGCGCGGAAGTAGACGCTGACGGTCTCCACGAACGGCTCCGGTCCTTCCATCTCGATGCCCAGCCACGACCCGACCGACTTGCCGCCGTCGGCAGCGATCACGTACCGGGCGTGGACCTCGATCTCCTCGCCGGAGCGGCGGTCGGCGACGCTCGCGACGACGACGTCGGCGTCTTCGCGGAGGCTCGTCAGTTCGTGGTCGAAGAGGATCTGCCCGCGGCCCCGGGCTTCGGCCTCGCGACGGAGCAGCGGCTCGAGCATGATCTGCGGCAGGTTGGCGTGACGGTATCGCGAGTAGCGCCGGTAGCGCTCGCGCAGGCTGTTGCTGCCCCAGGCATCGACGTCGTGAAGCGGCCTGCCGTCCCAGGGGCTGTCGCCGCCGAGGCTCGTGTACCAGCGCATCTTCGCGTTGCGCTCCTGCGGCGCCCCCGTCCGGTAGACCTCGTCGGCGAGCCCGTGCTGCCCGAAGACCTCCATCGTGCGGACGTTCAGCACATGGGCCTTCGGCATGATCGCCGTCGTCGGGTGGCGCTCGACGAGGAGGTGGTCGACGCCGAGATCGGAGAGCATCACCGCCGCCGCCAATCCACAGCCGCCCCCACCGCAGATGAAGACGGGCACCTCGATCGTGCGCGAGGGGCTCACGCCTCGCCACCCCCCTCGGCGGCCGGATGCTCGACCAGCTCGATCCTCAGTCCGCCCGTATCCGCGGGATCGAGGAAGGCGACCCGCGTCCCGCGACTGCCGGGGCGCGGCGAGGGGTCGAGCGACGCCACGCCTGCCTGGCGGCACCAGGCGAGGGCCTCTTCCACAGACTCGACGCGGAGGGCGATGTGGTCAGCGCCCGCACCGCGCCCGCGCAGGCGTCGGCCCGCCCGGCTGTCACGGTCGAGCGGGCAGATGAGCTCGAGCGGCACGTCGAGGCCGCCGATCCAGAGCAGGTCGACGCCGAACTCGTCGACCCTTTCGGCAGCGGAGGACTCGAGGGCCATCCCACCGGCGAGCAGCCGCTCGACCCAGGTGAAATCGGACACGAGGACGCCCACATGGTCGACTCGCGCCGGCTCGACCCAGGGGAAGGCGCTGGT
>ERZ778021.2003-NODE-2003-length-20269-cov-4.161819_pt1 | contig 20269 bp, 21 predicted proteins | sample MGYA00375751_ERZ778021 | MGnify/ENA primary metagenome ERZ778021 (study PRJEB29350, sample SAMN05389814) | bioreactor metagenome | isolation source: Thiocyanate stock bioreactor | place: South Africa: University of Cape Town | collected 2013-08-29 ... | reverse complement strand
CATCCTGTGTGTTCCTCATCACACGAGACAATTCAATTGGTCTATCCGGCAACTGTACAAGCTGTTCGGCGGCTTCTACGATCTCATCCAGATACCGCAGGGGTTTTAACAGGAAATAATAAGTAATCAAACCTACCCCTGTTACCAGTATGCCCCCCACTAAAAAATAAATATTATCCAAAAAAATATGGGCAATGCGATAAATCAAGTCCCTACTTTGCCAGCTATATAGGGAATAAAAGTATCTTGCAAAAGAAAGAAACATCACGATACCCAAAACCAAACCAACCAGAGAAGCGGTATATTGAAACAAAATCCGTTGGGAAAGCTGGCTGTGACGTATACTCTTTTTCGATCGTTTTCTGTTACTCAATTTTATACCCTACCCCCCAAACCGTTTTGATAAAATTTGGCTTTCGTCCGGGCTCATGCATCTTTTCACGAAGCCGTGCAATATGTGCCATAACGGTATTGTTGTTATCCAGATATTTTTCGCCCCACACCGTCTCAAACAACTCCTCCGACGAAACCACATTGCCCCGATGCTCACAAAGATACCAAAGAATGCTGAACTCAATGGGCGTCAAGGTAAGCATTTCCCCGTTCAAAGCGCATTCATGGCTGTCCTTACAAATATGAAGCCCCCGGATATCAAACTCATTTTTGCTCTCTCCGGTGACTTCCGGCATATTATACCGAATATACCGGCGAAGCTGTGTTTTGACCCGTGCCACCAGCTCCAGCGGATTGAAGGGTTTTGTGATGTAATCGTCAGCACCCAATGTAAGCCCTGTGATTTTATCAATATCCTCCACCTTTGCCGTCAGCATGATGATCGGGAAAAAGTGCTTATCCCTGATCCTCTGGCAAAGTGTAAAGCCGTCCATATCCGGAAGCATGACATCCAACACAGCAAGGCTGATTGGTTCTTTGTTCACGCAGTCCAGTGCATCCAGCGCATTGTAAAACTTCTTTACAATATAGTTTTCATTGCGAAGATAAACCTCAACCAGATCAGCAATTTCCCTCTCATCATCCACAATGAGTATTGTATCGCCCATTTCCCACACTTCTCTCCAAAGGTGATCGTACATTTGTTACGCTACAATGAAGTATACCAAAAAAAGAAAGATTTTAAAAGAACAAAATTTTTCGGTTCTGATTTACACTCATTTTTTGTATGTAAAATAAAAACTATCTGATTTGTAAATTCTAAGAAATCCCTTGAATGTTTAAAGCTCAGCCCATATAATAGAAGAAGATAATGTGAAGGGATGGTAAAAACGATGTACAACTGGGGTATTCTGGGCTGTGGCAGGATTGCGGTCAGGATGGCGGAGGCGCTAAAACTGGTGCCCGATGCAGTTTTGTATGCTGCCGGTTCACGGTCAACAGAAAAAGCAGAAGCCTTTCGGGAGGAAAACGGGTTTTTGAAAGCATACGGTAGTTATGAGGAGCTTTGTAATGACGAAAACGTAGATATTGTATACATCGCAACGCCACATAATTACCATGTTGACGCAGCCATTTTGGCGATGAACCACGGCAAGCATGTATTGATTGAAAAACCCATGACGGTCAATACAAAGGGAATGGACGAAATCATAAAAACCGCAAGCGAAAACAAGGTATTTTGCATGGAAGGGATGTGGATGCGGTTTTTTCCTGTTTATGAAAAAGTACTTGACTGGATAAAAAGCGGGCGGATTGGTGATATTGTGTCTGTCTCCGCAGATTTTTGTATCACCGTCCCTGTGGACGATATGGGATGCAGGCTGTCAAACCCTGATCTGGCAGGTGGAGCGCTGCTCGACCTTGGGGTTTACCCTCTTAATTTTGCCGCCATGTTTTTGGGCAGCTGTCCAAAAGAAATTCAAGGAGTCGCTGCATTTTCTCCTGCCGGGGTGGACATGAACGATTCTGTTTCTTTACTTTATGAAAACAATGCAGCCGCAACGCTGCAAACCAGTTTGCTTTACAAAGGCAGCGACACCGGATATATCTATGGTACCAAGGGCCACATCAAAATACCCCATTATATCTGGGCAGACAGCGCAGAGCTTTTCCTCGGCAAAGAGCTTGCCGAAACAGCCGAAAGCTTTTTTGAAAAAGGGTTTCAGTATGAAGTTTCAGAGGTCCATCGCTGTATTGCACAAGGAAAACAGGAAAGCGAAATCATGCCCCTTTGCGAGACCCGAAACATCACAGCAATCATGGATCAATTAAGAGCCCGGTGGAATTTTATATATCCCTTTGAATAAACAAAAACAGACACAATCAACAAGATTGTGTCTGTTTTGCATTCGGGACAATATCGAAATGATTATTGTTTTTTCTTTGTGGCAACAAGCAGCCCTGCACAAGCGACGACCAGAACGATCGCACCGTAAGGAGCAGCACCGCCTGTTCCAACATCTTCACTTTTACCGGTTGTTTTTGTAGTAGCCTTAGTGGTTGTGGGAGCTTTTGTGGTTGCCTTTGTGGTTGTCGTAACGGTGGTTGTGTAATCAACCGCATCCTTCAAAGCTTCGATATCCTCTTCTGTAAAGCCCAAATCGCTGCACAAATATGACTGGAATTCATCGGATAGACTGGTGAGACTGTCCAAAAATTCTACTATAGTTTCTTTTTCTTCACTTGTCAGATTGTCTAAATCAAATTCCGTGATTTGATATCCCAACATGCCAACTGCGAGGTAGGCTTCTCTGTTCTCTAGATAATCAGAGAAATTGTCCAAAAGAAACTCCAGTCCTTCCAAGTTATCGAACTCAAGTTGGTAATCTTCTTTTTCGGTTTCGCTGAGTGCATTGAACGCTGTTTTATAATCAGCAATCGCATCTCTGACATCGCTGATGGCACTGTCGATTTCAGTTTGTGTAGCCGCCGGATCAAGCATGAATAGTGCAACAACTGCATCGGTTAGTGCTTCTGAGGCTGTATCAATGGCGGTTGCCGATTCGGCAGCCGAGGCGGTAATGACTCCTGTAAAGGATACCAGTAATGCCAGTGCTAGGATACAAGCCAGTGTTTTCTTTAAATGCTTCATATATTTCCTCCAAAATTATTTTTCGTCCCGTTGTGACAATTGTATCATAAAATAACAAAATATACAAGGGATTAATTGTGATATTTCTAAATTAAGACTTATCCTATATCGAAGATGCAGTTGTTGCTTATTGTCATCAACTTGTTTATTGTCTGTTCGATACCTGTTTGTGAAACTGACTGTAATATCCCATCTTTGATGTGCTTAATGATGTTCTTTTCAGCGGATGAGACAATATCCAGTGCCCTCTCCATAGCTGCTGCAGCATCTGATAGCCTTGCTTCGATCTCTTCTTGACTCAGGATCTTCAAAACTTCTGATAATTCGGTTTTGTCGCTGTGAGTCATCAGAAATTCATCCGCTTCCCGGCCTAAGATCATACCGAAAACAGCATTGGTCAGTATCAGCTCTGAAATGTTGATCAGCAAATCCTCCGGTCGTAGCTCATACTGTTCCCCATAGCTTTCCAGCAGTGTTTCAATCTTGTCTTTATGAAACCGGTTGCAAAGTTCGGTTTCGGTGATCAATGCGTCAATGTAATGGATAATGTAACTGCTGCCTTTTTCAAAAGATATGTCTTCCAGAAGCGGATAGTCAATAGCGACAGGGATATCCTCGGCGTGATATTCCAGATCATAAGCAGTAAAAAAGCTATCAATCTCCCGGATCGTTTCACCATAAGCGGTATTTTTGGTTTGTAGCTGTATGGTTTTCAAATATCTGTATCGTTCTCTGCTTTGGCTAATTTGTTCCTGTATCAGTGCAACTCCTATTTTATAGCAATCCAGAGTATGACAAAGGTCTTGTAAGCATGTCTCCGGATCTTGTTTTGACAAGCAAAAGGCATCCGCACAGTACATAACAGACAGAGCAATGGAAGATGCGGTTTCTATTGGAACAGAGCTGCTTTCGCCACGTGTGTATTTGGCTGTTTGCTCTGCGGTCAACTGCATCAGCTGTGCCAGAACGTGATAAAACTCCTGTTCGGTAATTACGCCTGCACGCAGTCCCTCATTCAAGAGTGACATGGTATAATTCTGCTTGTCCAGTCGCTCCTTTTTTATATTAGAAATTTTCTCAAGCTTCATCCGGTTTATCCTCCATTTCCTCATCATCGGATTCTTCCTCTTCAAAACCAAATTTTATCCGCTGTACCAATGCCTCCAGCACCTTTCCCTGCAACAACTCAATTGACCCCCCGCAAATTCCTTCATAGCCTTCTTTCATGATTTCAATCAGATCATCATCGCTGATTCTGTCCATGGTTTCATTTTTATATAAGAAAAAGGTCTCGGTCAGTTCGTTCAGAATCTGGGCATATTCTCTTTGATTGATATAGGAAGAATCGCAAAAGGCTGTGATGATCTTATTGACAACGCTGCTTCCGATCTCCACTCTGCCCAAATTTTTTAAGGTTTCATTTTTATGCTGTATGATTTCTCGTATCTGTGTATGAGTAAGGGTTAACCTGTAATCAATAGTATCTTCATTCAGACTCGTAAGAGCGGTAACCTCCCTTTCATTTTGTAATTCCTGCATTGCTATAAGAAAATGATCCGCCATAACTGCCTCCTAAAAATTTTCTGAAAACCTATTGACAAACGCCTAGAATTGTGCTATGATACTATTGGTAAATTGTAATAGGATTCTTCTGATTGCGTATATCGTCTTATTATATCTCTTTCCACTGTAAATGTCAACATAAAACACAAGCCGGCTTGATAGCCGGCTTTTTTGTATCTGATGTTTTTACGAAAAACCACAAGCAGTTCTTGCTTGTGGTTTTTTATCATGACATATAGGCTAAGATTTATGTATTCATTTTCTTCAGTGCCTTTGCCAATTGGTCCGGGCAGGAGGTACTTTTGAAGCCGCATTTGATGCCTTGAAGCTTTTCGATCACCAGTTCCACAGGCAAACCTTCCACCAGCTTGGAAAGACCCTGTGCGTTTCCATCACAACCGTTTTGAAACTTTACCGATTTTACGATGTTGTCCTCCACTTCAATGTCGATGGCTCTGGCACATACACCTTGGGGTTTAAAGACCTGTTTCATAGCTTCCTTCCTTTTCTCTGCGCTTTGCTGGGATCAGTGACAATCGCCCTCACAGTGAACGATATTTCCCACGATGGGTGTGGGGTCGATCCCCTGTCTTTGATAAAAATCCGCAATTGCAGATTTGATAGATTGCTCTGCCAATACGGAACAGTGAATTTTGTGGGTGGGCAACCCGCCCAGTGCTTCCACCACCGCTTTGTTCGAAAGTGTTAAGGCTTCTTCAATGGTTTTGCCTTTGATCATTTCGGTTGCGATAGAGCTGGTGGCAATGGCAGAACCGCAGCCATAGGTTTTGAATTTCACATCGGTGATCACATTATTGTCAACTTTGATATACATTTTCATGATATCGCCGCATTTTGCGTTGCCAACCTCGCCGACGCCGTCTGCGTCAAGCATCTCACCCACGTTTCTGGGATTTGCGAAATGGTCCATTACTTGTTCTGTATACATCGTTTACACTCCTTGTTTCGTTGTTGTTTCTTTCTCTATCTTCTCCCAAAGCGGGGACATCATGCGTAAGCGCTCTACGATTCCCGGAAGCTTTTCCAAAATGTAATCCACATCCTCCATGGTGTTTTCTTCCGAAAAAGTCACACGCAGTGATCCGTGGGCAACCTCATGAACCAGCCCGATGGCAAGCAGCACGTGGCTCGGATCCAAGGAGCCGGAGGTGCAGGCGGAGCCGGAGGAAGCGCTGATGCCGTTCATATCGAGAAGCAGTAGCAACGATTCGCCTTCAATTCCCTCGAAGCTCAGGTTTGCGTTGCCGGGCAGTCGTTTTTCTCTGTCGCCGTTCAGGCGGGAACGTTCTATGTTCAGTGCGCCGTCAATGAACGCATCTCTCAGTTTTTTTAAATACTCCGCACGTTTGTCAATGGTTCCGGCCGCTATTTCAATGGCACGGGCAAAGCCGACAATCGAAGCCGTGCTTTCTGTTCCTGCCCTGCGGTTTCTTTCCTGTGCGCCGCCGTCAATGAAATTGGCAATGGCAACGCCCCGACGGATATACAGAGCACCGATCCCTTTTGGAGCATGGATTTTGTGACCGGATATGGACAATAAATCAATGTTTTCATCCTTTACATTGATGTGTACATTGCCGACAGCCTGTACCGCATCGGTATGAAAAAGAATGCCGCGTTCTTTGCAGATTGCGCCGATTTCGGCGATGGGCTGAATGGTTCCGATTTCGTTGTTGGCATACATGACGGTTACCAGACCGGTATCCTCCCGCAATGCCCCGATGAAATCCTCTATCTTTATCACGCCGTTGGTATTGACATTCAGAAGCGTGACCTCAAAACCCTGTTTTTCCAGCGTGTTTAAGGTATGCAGAACTGCGTGATGCTCAAAGGTGGTGGAAATTATGTGCTTTTTGCCTTTTTTGGCACTGTTCAGCGCCCCGCCCTTGATGGCCCAGTTATCAGACTCTGTTCCGCCGGAGGTAAAATAAATTTCGTTTGCCTGTGCCCCGATGGCAGCGGCGACCTTTTCCCTTGCGGCTTCAATGAGAGCCTTGGCCTGTGAGCCTAATTTATACAGGCTGGAGGGATTTCCATACTCATCTCTCAAAACCGGGATCATGACCTCCAAAACCTCGTCTGACACCCTTGTGGTTGCTGCGTTATCGACATAGATGTTTCTTTCCATAAGCATTCTCTTTTCATTTTTTCTAAGTTTAATATATACCTTTTTAGTATACATTTCAATAGATAAAACAATAATTTTTTGCACAAATTTCGTCTTTAACTTTGTGTAATATGACGAAAGCATTACCAAATCGAACCTGCGGTGGCAATATTGCGCCAATTCCCTGCCCAAACTGTCTTATTTTCGTCATCGTTGGTAAACTGCAGCTCGGTAAAAATCCGTGGTTCTTCCAGTTCTTCAATGCGGTCAATCCTGCCACTGCAATAGTCCTCAACCCTTACTACGGCCATTTGCAACCTGCCTTTCAGTCCTGACAAACAAAGGTCCACCGCTTCAAAGCCGATTCCCTTTCGCTCAAAATACCACTGGGTCCTTGCGTTTTTAATCAACTCGCCTACCGCAGGAACGAAAAGCTGTATAGATTTTTCTTCTCCTCATATTATAGAAAAACCGGCACAAAGCCGGTTTTTTTCTACTCTTTCACACTAAACGTGAATTCTTTGTCCTTTACACTGCATAACACCGTTCCGCCTGCTTTTATGTTGCCTTCCAGCATTTCTTCGCTCAGTCGATCTTCGATTTTTGATTGGATGGCACGGCGTAATGGTCTTGCACCGTAGATGGGGTCAAAGCCTGCATCTGCAATCAGTTTGATTGCTTCCTCGTCAAACTCTATGTCAATATCCATGGTTTTCACTCTGGATGCCAATGTTTTTAACATTCTGCGGGCAATTTCCTTGATATCCTCTTCCCGAAGCTGATGGAACACAATGATATCGTCGATACGGTTCAAGAATTCCGGACGGAACTCTTTGCGAAGCTCTGAGAGTACATCGTCCTTCATGTTTTCGTTTGTCGGTTCATTTGACTCACCGAATCCCAAGCTCTTGCGTTCGGTGATCAATCTTGCGCCTACGTTTGATGTCATGATGATAACAGTGTTTTTAAAGTCCACCTTTCTGCCTTGAGAATCGGTCAAAATACCGTCCTCCAGTATTTGCAGAAGGATATTGAACACATCGGGATGGGCTTTTTCAACCTCGTCAAACAGCACCACGGAATAGGGTTTTCTGCGAACCCGTTCTGTGAGCTGGCCGCCCTCATCATAACCCACATAGCCAGGGGGTGAACCGATGAGACGGGACACGGTGTGTTTCTCCATATATTCCGACATATCAAAACGGATGGTTGCGTTTTCGTCACCGAACATGGCCTCTGCAAGAGATTTGCACAACTCAGTCTTGCCCACACCGGTGGGTCCCAAGAAAATGAAGGAGCCGATGGGGCGTTTCGGATCTTTCAGACCCACCCTGCCCCGGCGGATGGCTTTTGACACTGCTGTTACCGCTTCGTTTTGACCCACAATTCTGTTGTGCAGGATTTCTTCCATACGCAAAAGACGTTTACTTTCCTCCTCGGTCAGCTGAACAACAGGAATTCCAGTCCAGCCGGAAACGATATGAGCGACTTCATCGGGAGTCACTTCACCGGATATATGCTCGTTGTTCATCTGCCATTCGTCTTTTTGGGCTCTCAGCTTTTCCGTCAGTTCCTTTTCTGTATCACGGATTTTTGCTGCCCGCTCAAAATCTTGTGCATTAATGGCGGAGGACTTTTCTTCAGAAATCCGTTTAATTTCGTCTTCCAGCTCTTTGATGTCCGGCGGTGCTGTGAAGGCACGCAGCCTTACACGGGACGCTGCTTCATCAATCAAATCAATTGCCTTGTCGGGCAAAAACCGATCTGCGATATAACGGGAAGAAAGCTTTACGGCTGCTTCCAGAGACGCATCTGTAATTTTCACCTTGTGATGAGCTTCGTATCTGTCACGAAGACCCTTTAAAATCAGAATTGCTTCTTCTTCTGTGGGTTCGCCTACCATAACAGGTTGAAAACGGCGTTCGAGAGCGGCGTCCTTTTCGATGTGCTTGCGAAACTCGTTTAATGTGGTTGCTCCCACAACCTGCATGTCACCTCTGGCTAGGGAGGGCTTAAGGATATTGGCGGCGTCTGTTGAGCCTTCTGCAGAACCGGCGCCGATGATGGTGTGAAGCTCATCAATGAATAAAATCACATTGCCTGACTTTTTCACCTCATCAATGGCGGATTTGATTCGTTCTTCAAAATCTCCGCGATATTTCGTGCCTGCCACCATACCGGTCAAATCAAGGGTGACCACACGTTTGTCCTTTAAAATTTCCGGCACCTCACCGGCGGAGATTTTGATTGCCAAGCCCTCTACCACGGCGGTTTTGCCCACACCGGGTTCCCCAATGAGACAAGGGTTGTTTTTCGTCCGTCTTGTCAGGATTTGAATCACCCGTTCAATCTCACTGCTTCTGCCGATAACCGGGTCCAGCTTTCCCTGGCTTGCTTCTTCCGTCAGGTCCCTTCCGAACTGGTCAAGGGTCGGCGTTTTGTGGTTCTTCTGACGGGGCTTCTCGGCAGGTTTATTGCTGAACTGCTGCTGACCGTTACCGCAGGCGGCCAGAATATCGGTACGCAGTTCTTTGATGTCTGTACCCAGCTCCGACAAAAAGCGGTTTGCATAGTTGTCACCCTCGTCAATGATACCCAGGAGAATATGTTCTGTACCGATATAATTGCTGCCGGTTTCTCTGGCACTGCCAATTGATATTTCAATAATTTTTTTTGCTCTGGGTGTCATATCGTCCGGGGTCAGGTGTGTGGGGTTTCCTTTTCCCACGGTTCTTTCAAGAAGCTTTTCCACAGCTTCCATCGTTATGTTTTTGGCTTCCAGCACAATGGCAGCTACACCGCTTCCTTCCCGAAGAAGACCGAGCAGCAAATGCTCACTTCCGATGTAGGTGTGTCCGAACTCCATTGCTGATTCAATGCTTAAATTGATGGCTTTGTTCGCTTTTTCTGTAAATCCGTTGAATTTATACATATTTCATCCTCCTTAGGTATCATATATTATTTGATAAATTTATAATTTTTCTCTGATATATTCGGCTCTTTGCCGGTCTCTCACGGTGGGTTCCAGGGTTTCGCCCGCTCTGGTTTGCAGGTTTGCCGCACCTGCGGTAGCAATGAGCTCATTCACTGTTTCCAGCTTGATATGATTTAGTATTGACAGGCAAACACCCAGTCTAACAGCCGAAATAAGATCCATGAATTCTTCGCCCGACAACAGCCTTGCGTTTTTTAACACGCCATAAGCCCGCCATACCTTATCTTCCAATACTTCACGCAGCAAAAAGCTCTGTCTTGCATTTCGTTCCTTTTCCATCACCTGCTCGGTGATACTTTTCAGATTTTCAATGGCAGCCTGTTCAGATATGCCCAGCGTCACTTGATTGGACAGCTGATACATGGCACCCTTTGCCTGACTTCCTTCTCCGAAAGTGCCCCGGAGTGTCAGCCCGATTTTAGAAACTGTTGTACTAAGCTGATTCACCGCTCCGCATGCTTCCAGAGCAGGCAGGTGGAGCATGATGGATGCCCGCATGCCGGTCCCCAGATTGGTAGGGCACTGGGTGAGATAACCCAATTTTTCATCGAAGGCACATTGAATCTTTTTGTCTAATATTCCATCAATTTTATCTGCCATTTCATAGGCTTCATGAAGAGATAAACCCGGAGTCATGACCTGCAGACGGATATGATCCTCTTCATTCAACATTATGCTGACAGACTCGTCATTCAGTAATAAAAGTGCTCTGCCCTCCCTGTTTTCTGCAAAATCCGGGCTGATGATATGCCGTTCTACCATGGCATAGGCTTCTGCAGTGGTCAGCTGATCCATTTCGATGTAACGGTAATTGTCTGTGTTCATATCCTTGTCGTTGATGACGGCATCCCTCACCAGCTCATTGATTCTTCTTTTTTGTGCAATATCCAGCCGGATGGGAAAGGGAAAGCCGGCAATGTTTCTGGCCAACCGAATTCTTACGCTGATCGCCACATCGTTATCCGGTCCAGCATTGATGTACCATTTACTCATTGCTTGGGTCTCCTTTCTCAAGAGTGTTGATTTCATCTCTGAGCTCTGCGGCACGTTCAAAATTTTGATCCTTCACAGCCGCCGCCAATTCTTCCTTCAGGCTTTTGATATGATTCGCCTTCATTGCCTTTTCTCCTGCCGGTCCGGGAATCTTGCCCACATGCTGGGATTTTCCATGAATGCGCTGTAAGGATGGCAGCAGCTTATCATAAAACCTTGCATAGCACTGGGGACAACCCGCCTTTCCGCTTTTGGCGATTTCCGAAAAAGTCAGATTACAGCCCTCGCATCTGGCTTCGTTTGTTCTGGCCTGTACCTTTGCCGTGTTGTCACCAAACAGAGAACCCCAAAGGTCGCTGATATCAAAGCTTTGAAATGCGGTAATACCAAGCTCTGCGGCACAGTTGGCGCATAAATGAAGCTCTTCTGTTTTTCCGCCAATGGTGTGTTTGATGTGTGTGGTAGCTATATTTTTTCCGCAGTTTTTACATAACATATTAACAGCCATTCCTTTCCTTGGCCTGCCCGCAGTTTTTGCGGTTTTGGCACTGACAAAATTTCGAGTCCGATTTATGCTTGAAGAGCACAAACCAACGGGTTTGAAACGTTGTTTTCAAGCGTTTTTATATAATCGACAACAATAACTGTTTCAGAACGGTAGCCCGAACGGTATCCCGCAGATTCGGATCGATATCACGGTAGCATTTATCCGATACGGCGATATTGATCAGAACGGCGGCTTCAGTGGAAATCAGGTTCTGATACAACAGATTGCTTACAAGAATTCGTGCCGTGGATGAATCCAATCGCTCACCAATGGAATTGATCAGATGCATGATGGCACTGGAACGGTCAACGCTGACACGGGTGATACGAATAAATCCCCCGCCGCCTCTTCGGCTTTCCACGATGTAGCCCTGCTCCGGCGTGAATCGGCTTGCCAAAACATAATTAATTTGGCTGGGAACGCATCCAAGCAATGCCGCAAGCTCATTTCTGCCGATTTCCGCAATTCCGTTTTGGGAATCCTCTATCATTTTCATAATACGTTCCGAAATAATATCGCTTAGTCTCATCGTAACAACTCCTTGTGCCCTTTTAACTTTACGTGCCGATTTCCAAATCCATTCCAGGCAATTTCCTTTGTTTTCTATATAATATCTCGTAGGTCAGTAAAAGTCAAAGTCAGAAAAGGTCAGATATCGGTCGTTTTTTATTGATTTTGCATGTTTTCCTTAGCTTTTCTTTCAAAATCTCAAAAATACTTTAATTTTCTTATTCAAATATGTAACACACTTCCCCCTACTTCCATAAACTATTGATGAAGGCAGAAAGGAGGAGTAGTGAATGGGTTTCAATTTTTTTGGCGGTGACGATAGCTGTCTCTGGATCATAGTTCTAATTCTTATCATATGCTGCTGCTGCGGAAACGGTTGCAATAACGATCGTTGCGGTTGCTAGTTAGCAAAGAGTACACAAAAAAGACCCCGTCAGGTAAATACCTGACGGGGTTATTCCTTGTTTACTAACTCTGCTTTATGCTTTTGATTTTTAACACATGCTTTTTGGCCACTACAATATCCAGCACATTAATAACTTCATCAGGATACAGATTGGCAGCCTTAAATTGCACACCCTCCAGCTTTTTTAGCGAAAGCACATGACGTTTGATATAAACCAAATCAATGACGTTGACAGTACCTGTTCCATCAATATCACCATAGTAGATAATGGGGTATGACACAAAACCATAGCCTACATCTACTTTTAATGTGAATCCGGTTCCAATGAGTCCGCTGGTTACTTCTGCATTCTTTGTATTGTAGACCTTAATGATACCGCCGCGGGGTATAAACACATTACCGATCAATTCGTTATAATCGGTACCTTTCTGGGATAAGCCGATGATATAACCTTCTGACTGGGGGTATTTGATTTCAAAATAGTCAAATGGATAAGAAGTAGTCATGGATGAAGTTTCCGTCGATGTAATGGAAGATGTGGTCGATGTTGTAGATGATGTCGAGGAGATGGTTGATGTTGTTGACGATGTTGAGGAAGATGGATCAGTCAGATTGGTAAGCTTAATGTAATCCAAATAGACCCCTGTCCCGGTTGATAACTGATTTTTACCCACCAATGAGAATTTCAGCAATGCCGTTCCATCAGCGGTGGTTGTAAAGGTACCGAAATTGCTTTCTACATATGCCAATGCAGTTGTATACATATCAATGTCGCCACCAATGCTTTGCTCGTTTACAAAAAGCTTGTATATCCCGCGAGTGCTGTAATTCCGGCTCTTAACCGTTACGCGGTAGGTACCTGCAGACAATCCGGGAATGGCAAACTGAATATAGTCACCATTGGTCGTAGCAGAGAGAAAAACGGTGTTTCCGTTGGTGGTGTCTATATTGGTTCCGGTTGGTTGGTTTGCCAAAAAGAATAAATCTTCACATTGAAAAGTTTTCTCAGTAAAGGGAGTGATTGCGGTAGTTGTGGTTGTAGTCGGGGTTCCGGCATACAATGTGACCGCATCGTGGGCAGCCTGCCGTAGCACAACTGCTTGTGTATCCGAAACGCTGCTGGGCTTGTAGGTGTTGTTCAAAACGCTCTGACCGGTGAAAACCTCCGCCCATACATTGCCCAGTAAAAACTTCCCGTATCCGCTGGCGTGGTAAGTATCGGTGTCACAAAGAGAGGGTTTGCCGGCAGAATAATCAAATTCTGTCGTGGCACGGGCAATTTGAAACGCCTCACCGCTGGGTATAATTCTTGTTCCGATGGCAGCCGCTCCCTGATTGTTCGCATCCTTCAATTTATTGAACATGGTCAGCTGGTCTCTGTTATAATTGGCAAAACCGCTTTGGGTGCTGTTGATTTCATAAGCCCATGTCTGGTGAACGATTTGTTCCGCATTCGGTTCCAAGGAACGGACATAAGCGGAAAGGTTATTTAAATACGGTTGGAAGGTATTGTATTGTCCGCTGTTGGGGCTTGCCTGCTGAAAGGTGACATAATCCCAGTCATCGCTTTCCAGTGCCTGTTTGATGGAATAGCTTTGATATTCCTTATATGTGGCATTGTCCAAATCCTTTAGCTGATAGGTATAAGCTTTCGCATCGCTGCTTGCATTGTTCCAATGGGTTTGCAGGGTGCAGCCCCCGATATATAAATTGGCGGTTTTGACATTATAGCCTGCCGCATTCATAATCGCCCTGGCATATTCCTGTGCATTCTGCGAAAAACTGTTTCCAATGGACAAAATTTTAATCGTCTGCGACGCAGCCGCTTTTTTGTTCTCGTTTATAGCCGAATAGGACAACACGCCAAGCGCCAGAACAAGTGTCAAGCATACAGAAATTACTCGTTTCATCTCTCAATCTCCTTCATCAATTGAATTTTCTTACCTTTCTATTATACAGGATGTCAAAGAACTAAACAAGCAAAAAGCATAAAAATACTTGGCAATATTCTTCATGTTTTATATAAAATTCCATTAAGTCTTAATAATTTTTGGTTTTTGCCATCGACCGCTTTTATAATAAATCAGGCTGATGAGAAACGAACCCAAAGGTGCCAAAACAATAGCCAGCCCCATGCCTGTCATTCCCATATGAAACACGCCGGTCAATAAATATGCCATGGATATACGCACACCGATAGAACTGACGATGGAATTGAACAAAGTGAACATCGTGTGACCGGAGCCGTTAAACAATCCTCCAAGGCTGAAAACACCGGAAACAATGATACTGTCGAAACACATGATCCGCAAATAAGTAACAGAGATGTCGATCAGCTCCTTGTTATTCACACCAGAGGGCAAGAACACCCCGATGATAGCATGGGCAAATATCTGTATTAACAGCACACAGACCAAAGAAATTGAAAAAGTAATTACCATACTTGTACGAACCGTTTTTTTTGCCCGTTCGATGTTGCCGGCGCCGATATTTTGCCCGCTCATGGCCGCTACGGCAGCCGACATGGCAAGACCGGGCAAAATCGCAAAGGAATTGACCTTTGCACCGATTCCCAGGGCATTGCTGCCCACAATGCCGGCTGTCTCATTGGCAATGGCAGTTAACACGATAAAAGAGAAGGTAACCACAGACTGTTGTAAGGTGCTGGGGAGACCGATGCTGAACAAGAGCTTGACCTTATCTCTGTATAATCGAAAGGATGACAACTTAAAATCAAATATAAAATTCATTCGATAAAGATATATTACCGACAAGATCAGGCTAACTGCCTGAGAAATGACCGTGGCGAGTGCGGCGCCACCGGCACGCATGTGAAACACACCCAAAAAAACAATGTCCAGGATTACGTTTATGATACACGCAAAACCAACGAAATACATAGGTCGAACAGAATCCCCCAATGCACGCAAAATGGAGCTGATGGCGTTATATCCAAATATAAAAATGGTTCCTGCCATTGAGATATTCAGAAACTGTAATGCATCATCAAAGCTCTCCTTGGGGGTATGTAACAACTCTAAAATGGTCCGGTCAAGAAAAAGCATCACCCCGGTAATCAAAATTGCGGCAATGATAAATACCGATAAAATTGATCCGATGGTTTCTTTTACGTCCTCCATCCGCTTTGCTCCGAAGTTTTGGGCGATTAAAACCGTTCCGCCTACCGAAAATCCCACAACCAAATTGGTGATAAAAATTGTAATCTGTGTTGCGATTTGCACGGCAGATATGCCGATGCTGCCGTAAAACCTGCCCACAATGATCATATCAGCCAAACCGTAAACCGATTGAATAAACGATGATATCAAAAATGGCAGCGCAAACTGAATGAGCTGCCGGGAAACACTTCCTTGGGTTAAATCCTTTGTTGTCTTTGCCAATTTGCATACTCCTTAAAACCCCGATTTTAAAATGCCTGCCAAGCAAACCAATTCGTGATCCGGCGGTATCACAATGCAAGCATTCCATAATGCTACGCCTTTCTTTTTTATTTGTCAATTATTTTTTACGTTATTTTTTTGGGATTTTGAAATAATAATGAATAGAACTCAATATTTTGCAAAGGAGACACCCAATGAAAAAAATCACTGCCAATTTCGGTTCTGTGGACCCAGCAATGGTTGCCGCAAAACGCATAGAAAAAAATATTCCTGACGCAGTCAAGATCGTTGTTGACCCGGTTATCAAAATGAAAACCTATTATGCTGCCCATTATGCTCCCAAGCCCGACTACATCGATATGAATATGACCAGCTATATTGACGGACAGACGCCAATCATGAGTGACGCCCCCAGATATCCTCGATTCAATGAAGTAAAAGAACGCAACGATGCCACCCTCACCGTGGTCATTCCGGACAAGGACAGCAGCCGCGCAAAGGGCTTTATTGTCAACTGCGGCGGGCTTCATATAAAAGTAGAATAAAAAGGAATAGACCGCCTTCCATCCTGCATATATTGAAGCATAAAGGAACTCAATTACAATTGGTGAATTAGCAAAACACATACAAATCCCCTTCATGAAAGCCAACGGTAAGTGAGAGAAATAAGGGAAGCAGAGGTTTGAAGCATAATTTCAAACCGGGAATTTTGTATTTCGTGCACAAAGCACGAATATAAAAAAAGCCTTGCTTCAATGAAAGGATGGTCTTGATAGTGAAAAGATTTTGGCCGGAAGGCCTTTTAATCGATACCCCGGAGAATAAAATCAGCTTACATTCCCCGCTGTCATTGGCAGATGCCTATGCAAAAAAGTATATTCTGGAGGCAGTCGCCGCCGTTTGTGATACAGACCATAACCTGATTGTTGATTTTGGTTTTATGAAAGGGATTATCCCCAGAGAAGAATGCGCACTGGGGATTGCAGACGGGACCGTGCGGGACATTGCCATTATATCCAGGGTCGGCAAAGAGGTTTGCTTTGTGGTTAACTCGATGGAGCTTGACAAAAACGGAAGGCCCCTTGCGGTTTTGTCCCGGAGAGAAGCGCAACAGCGGTGTCACAACGATTATATCAGCACCCTGCAGCCCGGTGATGTAATCGAGGCCCGTGTGACCCATTTGGAACCCTTCGGTGCTTTTTGCGATATCGGCTGCGGCATTGTTTCTCTTTTGCCCATCGATGCTATTTCTGTTTCCCGAATATCACATCCGTCAGACAGGCTTACTACCGGTGAAGTCATCCGTGTTATTGTCAAATCCATTGAGGACGGGCGTATCACGCTAAGCCACAAAGAGCTCTTGGGAACCTGGGAAGAAAACGCCGAATTGTTTTCACAGGGAGAAACCGTTTCGGGAATTGTCCGTTCCGTGGAAGACTACGGAATTTTTGTAGAGCTGACCCCCAATCTGGCAGGATTGGCCGAACCGAAGGAAGGGGTAAAACCCGGTCAGATTGCAAGTGTGTACATAAAAAGTATTATTCCCGAAAAAATGAAAGTGAAACTAATTATTATTGACGCTTTTCAAAAGGATTATACAAAGGAATCCATTAAATATTTTTATGAAGACGATTATATGGATCACTGGCTATATTCACCCGAGGTATGCGAAAAGAAAATCGAAAGTATTTTCTGTACGGATTAAGACTGAATTTGATTGAAATTCCTGAACTGATTTAAGCTTGAATCGATTGCAGGCCTGCTTACGCAGGTCTGTTCTATTGTATCAAACCAACAGGAAGGTTCTCCTTATTCCCCAAACCAGCTCCAAATAAAAACAAGACCGCCTCCTTTCGGAGGCGGCCTTGTATGATAGGGATGAATTGTGATCAGATATTAGCCCTTCAGAAGCTGGAGAACACCCTGTGGCTGTTGATTTGCTTGTGCAAGCATTGACTGAGCTGCCTGAACAAGAATATTGTTCTTCGTAAACTCTGTCATTTCACCGGCCATATCAACATCACGGATACGGGACTCAGCGGCCTGCAGGTTTTCACCCGTTGTGCCCAGATTGTTCATGACATGCTCCAACTGATTTTGCTGTGCGCCATAGGTCGCTCTGTCAGTATTTACCTTTGTAATAGCAGCATCAATATCGGTAGCGGAAGCTGTAGCTGCAGGAACATCAGCGGCTTTGAAACCTGCTGCGGCAACCGTGACCTTCAAGCCGGCGGTTTCGCCGTAGGCGATATCAACGGAAGAGGTAAATACTGCGGTACCATTGAACTTTGTGTCGGATAAAACGCCTTTGAGGGCAGTTTCCAGCCCTGTCAACTCTAAGTTGATGTTGTCGATATCGTCTGTGCTGTAGGTACCGTTGGCTTTTTGAACCGCCAGTTCCTTCATTCTGGTCAGCATATCGGAAACTTCGTTCAAAGCGCCTTCTGCTGTTTGAATGTAAGAAACGCCGTCCTGTGTGTTTCTTACAGATTGGGATAAACCGCGGATTTGGCTTCTCATTTTCTCAGAAATGGAAAGACCGGCGGCATCATCGGCAGCACGGTTGATTCTTAAGCCCGATGATAATTTCTCCATGGATTTTGTGGCTTTCACCGTGTTGTTACCGTACTGACGGTAAGTGTTTTGTGCTGATAAATTATGGTTGATACGCATTGTTTTTCCTCCTTGAATTTTCTTCGGGAATCCTTTCCCTGTTTTTTCTCCACCTGCGCACTGTGGATGGTTTTTGAAGGCAAGACTCTCATTCCTGCTCACATTATATATCGGCAGTAACGAAAAATAATTAAATAAATTTTAATCATTTTTTCTATTTTTTATCTCATTTTTCAGTTCTTTAAATTTAGAGAAATTAATGGACTGCACGGCTTCCATGTTGGTCTTTTCCGTTTCATACAATTCCTTGCGTAAAATCTGAACATCACGGGGCGCATTGATGCCCACCCGAACTTTATCGTTCTGTACGTCAAGGATGGTGACTTCGATGTTTTCATTGATGATAAAAGCGTCCCCGGGCTTTCTTGTGATAATCAGCATGATAACACCTTCCCGTCTTCAAACACCCTGTGCCGGATCTGATAAGCACTGTCCTCCAGTATGACCTGCAAGGCAACCTTCCCTTCAAAATTTACAACAATCGGACTTTTCATATTCACGGTCATATCCTTGATGTCCTTTGGGATAACGGCGATTACAAAATACTGAAGCTTTCCTCCCCTGTTAGTCTCCAGAGTTTCCAAAACCTTCTTCGGCAGGCTTACTTTGTATTCGTCCACGATGCTTTCGGCATCCATGATGACAAAGCTGGGGAAGGTATCTTCTACCGACTGCAGCCATAAAACCGGACTGTCTTCATCATCCTGTCTTAATATCACATAACGTGTCACATGAGGAAACCCATATAAGCCTTCTGGAAAACGGATGATTTCATCTTCGTTGATGTCGATTTGACCGAAATCTCTGGTATTGATTAACATAGCAAGTCCTTTTCTCCGGCAGCATTGTATTGAAAAAGAGAAAGCATATGACCGCCGGGCAAATGCTTTCCTTTGTTTGCGTTTATTTTAAATAGTCCATCAGGGACATCTGAAGAATTTTCGAGCCGATTTGCAGTGCCGCATTATACGAAGCCTCCTGGCTTTTGTAGAGCATGATGGTTTGTGTCAGATCCGCTTTTTCGATGCTGTCCTGCATTGCCTTTCGGTTATCCTCACTGATATCCAGCTTCTTTTGCAAATATTCAAGCATACTGCATTTGTCCCCGATATTGGCATACATGACAATTACATCATTGGTTTTTTCCGTTAGCTTTTCTGCATATGTTTCGATGCTTGTCATATTGTTGTTTTCAAACATCTCCGCCATTTGTCCGATGAGATGATAGAGATTGTTTGTGATACCGTCTGCATCCGCGCCGCTTCCCAAAAGTTCGTTTCCCGGTTGGGATATATCAAAAGCACCGTTCGGGTTAATCGTATGGGTGCTGTCAAAAAAACTCCCCAGTCCAATATCCACCAAAACCCGATCGGCAGAAAACACACCACTGTCCATATCCTTGCCCCGATATAAAAGCCTGTCGCCCGCAACGGAAAACGGGGCGCCTTTTCCCGAGCCGTTGAACAGATATTTCCCTGCCACCTGCTTGTTCCCAATGTCTAAAATCTGTTTTTGGATGCTTCGTAAGCTGTAGGCAACTGTTTTTTTAGCGTCCGCATCATAGGTTCCGCTTTTGCCCTGGGCTACTAAGGTATTCGCATCATCTAATATATCCTTTAAAGAGGAAATGGCAGCTTCCGTCTCGGTGGTAATCGCCTCCAGCTCTGTGAGACTGCTTTGATACAGACTGATTTTAGATAAATCCTTACGCACCTTCAAGGCTTTGACAGCTGCCGTCGGATCCTCCGACGCTTTTATAAAATTCTTTTGGGTGATGGATTTCTCGTTCAGCTCGTTGAGCTTACCGGCACTGTCCGAAAGGTTTGAAACATACCGTTTGATAATCAGATTATTCGTCAGTCTCATTTTAGTACTACCTTCCCACTATACCCATTTTATTGATAATCGTATCCAGCGCTTCATCAAAGGTTGTCATCAGCCTTGCCGCCGCACTGTAGGATTTCTGGAATTTAATTAAGTTGATGGATTCCTCGTCCAAAGATACGC
>ERZ778021.2002-NODE-2002-length-20281-cov-4.340008_pt1 | contig 20281 bp, 16 predicted proteins | sample MGYA00375751_ERZ778021 | MGnify/ENA primary metagenome ERZ778021 (study PRJEB29350, sample SAMN05389814) | bioreactor metagenome | isolation source: Thiocyanate stock bioreactor | place: South Africa: University of Cape Town | collected 2013-08-29 ... | reverse complement strand
CCGGGGTTGCTTCAACCGCCACCACCACTACAACCGACGGAGGCTTTACCGACTTATACAATTGGGAATCGGATCCTGTCGGCACAAAAAATAATAAGATCAGAAACATCGGCAACGATACGACAACATGGCTGAGTGAGGCCGCTGTTTCGAATGCTTCGGCAGGCTTATGTACGCAAACCGGCAGCACGAAGTGTATTGCAATTGCAAATACACAGACCTATGCGGCAAACTGCAGGCTAGACATTAAAATTCAAAATGAGCTGTTCCAGCCCACCACGGGTATCCGGTTTTGGTTAAGTGCAGGCGGACTCACCCAAAGTGTTAAAATCATTTTCAAGGGACCGAACAGCATGGAATACATCAAAACGACTTCTGTTCCAAAGGATGGTGGCTGGGTCACGATTTTATGGACGGATAAGCTTTATAAAAATGGTCCCGGAACCTGGGGAGATGTGTTTGTGACGCCGGAAATCATGAGGCAGGCCAACACGATCTGGCTGGAATTCCAAAACCAACCGATCGGTACTGCCATGTATGTGGATGACCTGCAATTCAAGCTGGCCACAACGGATACGACGACATCCCTAAGCGCAAGTACGACTTCCACAACAGCGTCTACGACCGCTACGACGACCACATCTACAACAGCTTCTACCACGCTCGCTACAACATCCACAACATCTACCACCACCACAGCACCCTCTTCGACCACTACAGGCATAACATCTCCGTATACCAATCCTTATCATACAGGTAACGGGTACCTGTGGGGAATTCTGCCGGGTACAATGTTGGAAGGGTTTAAGGCGTCTTTTCAACCACAGTTGGGAGTTGATATTCAGGTTTCTAAAAATGGATCTCTCTTGACGAATGGGAAAATCGCAACGGGGATGAAGGTAAAGATTCTGAATAACGGCTCCGAAGAAGAAAATCATACAATTGTTTTATATGGTGATGTGGACGGAGATGGAACTATCTCAGTAATTGATTTGTTAAAGATCAAGAAGAATTTGCTGGGAATGATTTCATTAACAGGAGCAAACAAAGTGGCTGCCAATCTTGACAGAGATGAACTGGAGGATGTTTCGGTCATTGATTTATTATTCCTAAAGCAACATTTGTTAAAAATCAAGTTGATTTCACAAAACTAAAAACCTGTAATCTTTTATAGAGATAAGGAAAACAGAGGCACAGCAATGATTGATTTCGAATGGATTCCCTGAACAGATAAAAGAATTCATTTTCATAATCGTTTTATCAAGCGCCCTTCTTTTATCAGGGCTGTGCCTCTCTCATCTTCAAAGAGTTTCTAAAAGTGTAATTATTGGCAATCACGCCGCAACACCCTGTTTTATGCAGATAACCAGTAGAATATATCCATAAAGTTCAAATTAACAACCGAGCATCAAAATTTTTAGTATACTGAAACAATTTTTGCAATGTTTTTTTGTAAACAATTACTTAAAAATAAATGATGCAATTTGTCTTAATATTTGTTATAATAATTAAGCTAATAGTTTAAAATGACCAAACGGTACATAAGGGAGAAGCAAATGAAGGCACTGGCACTTGTACTTATAATTTTCATGATAGCTCTCTCGTGCAGTTGCAGTATTAGCGATACACAGTCGCAGGTGAAACAAACAACACCGACGGCAACAACGCAGAATGCCACACCACGAGAAACCAATGGCATTACAAATACCATTTCCGAATCGCAAACACAAACAGGCACCAATCAACAGACGGTAACAACCGCTAGACCCGGGGTGGGAATAACCACAACGAAGGCTACAACCACCAAAACAGTCACAGTAACCACAAGAAAAGTTACGCCCATTACCCAAGGAAAAAATCTTCGGTGGAGCGATGAGTTTAACGGCGCTGAGCTGGATGAATCCAATTGGGGCTATGAGGTCGGGTATGTTCGAAACAATGAGCCTCAGGCTTATACCTTTCGGGACAAGAGAAATGTTCGTGTGGAAAACGGCAATCTTGTTTTAGAAGCCCGAAGAGAAGCAGATGGCAGCTATACCTCAGGAAGTGTCAATACAAGGGGCAGAGCTGAGTTCAGCTACGGTATATTTGAAATGCGCGCTAAGATGCCCAAGGGCAAGGCCGCATGGCCTGCGTTCTGGACTATGGGCATTCGCTACGGCTGGCCCGCCTGCGGTGAAATTGATATTTTAGAATACTACGGCACAGGCCCGAACATTGCCACATCTACATTGCATTTCAGTGGTCCGGCAAACAATCATGTTGCCACAAGCGGGGATTACGGCCGGTATGACGGACCCGCCGCCAATGATTTTGTCAATGACTATCATTTGTTCGGGATGATATGGACCGAAAGTAAGATTTCCTTTTATCTGGACAATGTGATATATGGCTCTCAGGATATTACCGATGTGAACCGCTCTGAGCTGCGTCAGCCTCAATACATCTTACTGAATTATGCATTGATGAGAAATGTTTTGGAAGCGGAGGATGCAAAGCCATTGGAAACCCTGCCGCCAAATTCCCAGTATAAAATTGATTATGTTAGAATATACGATAATTGAAATATTTTGTTGATGCAATTTGTTTCATAATTTGTTATAATAGGAATTACCATAAGGAGGGGCAATGAAAAAAGTCATATTACTGATTATGATGCTATCCATCGTCCTGCTTTGCAGTTGTGATAAAAAACCAAAGAAAAGCAGCTCAGAGCCTCCGACCTCTGCATCCTCAAGCACAACGATACATGACGCTGACGGCATAACAACAACACAGGCTGTATTGACAACTGCCGTGTCGTCCGGTATGGTTACCACCGTCAACAATCCTGTGGTGACAACAAAAAATGATACCACACAGAAAACGACCCAAGAACCTACAACCCCAAAGCCAAGACCGGAAACCGAAGGAAAACGGCTGATCTGGAGCGATGAATTCAACGGAACGACGCTGGATGAAACCAAATGGAGCTATGAAACCTCCGATACCAGATATCCCTACAGAAACGGGGAACCCCAATATTATACCTACAGAGACACAGACAATGTCCGGGTTGAAAACGGCAGTCTAATCATTCAATGCATCAAGGAAAAATACAAACAAGCCGAATATACCTCAGGTGATATTTATACAAAAGGCAAGTTCTCACAGAAATACGGTATTTTTGAAATACGTGCAATCCTGCCGAAGGGAACGGCATCCTGGGCCGCCTTTTGGACAACGGGGGACAAATACAACTGGCCCCAAAGTGGTGAAATAGACATTGTGGAATACTATGGCGATCTGGAAACCTCGTATAAATCGAGTTTTCATTTTGCGAATGCCGCCAATTCTCATGCATCATCATCAGGAAGCGATAGTTATTATGACGGTCCTGAATCAAAGGGTCTGACCAATGATTATCATCGGATGGGGATGATATGGACGCCCCAGAAAATATCCTTCTATCTGGACGATGTTATTTTTGGCTCTGAGAGCATCACCAGCGAATACATGTCAGAGCTGCACCAACCCCATCATATCATTTTAAATTACGCACTGCAAAAAAGAATGTTAGACGGAGGGCATTCAAACACGAAGCTTCCTCCAAACAGCCAGTTCAAAGTCGATTATGTAAGAGTATACGATTATCAATAGCTTGTAATTAATATTGTTCACACAATATGATATTAATTTATGAAAGGAAAACATTTTTATGATTAAAAGAATTTTAGCGCTTGCCCTTATTTTAGTCATGGTATTCGCAGTTGGTTGTGAAAAAACTCCGACCTCATCTTCGTCTACAACCACCACCACTACTACTGCCGCTGCGACTGACACAACAACAGAAGAGGTAACCACAACGGCCTCTGAGAGTACTACAACAGCAGAGCTTGTGACTACAGAGCCACCGACAGAGGATCCGGACGAGGGTTATACCACGGATACAATGAAAAAGATTGTTGTTACCACAAAGGAGCTGGATCGTCTGGCACCGGCAATTGCCGTTGACAAGAAAACGATTGGCGATACCATGTATTCCCCTATTTCAAGACAAGACTATGTTCTGAAATGGATGGATGATTTCAACGGAACAACACTGAATATGGCAAACTGGTCCTACAGATCCGATAATTCCAACGGCGGTGAATTACAGAAGAACAGAGCCGAGAATGTCAGCGTTGCGAATGGCAACCTGCTCATTAAAGCAGAAAAGCTTGCAACACCCATTCAGGAAACAAAAGCAGACAATACCATCAGAAAGTTCCCTTATGCTGCCGGTAAAATTGACAGCTCAGGAAAAGTCTTTTATAAATACGGCAGATTTGAAGCATCCATAAAAATGCCCAAGGGCAAGGGCGTATGGCCCGCCTTCTGGACCATGGGTAACGGCAAGGGCTGGCCTTGGGGCGGCGAAATCGATATCATCGAGCTGGTCGGCGGTGAAGAACGCTCTTCAGACGGTGTGTATCACTCCGCAATCCACTGGTGCGATCCCAATGCCGGTGCAGAAGCCTGGATCGATGAAGCGCAGGGCGGTGCACATAAAGCAGGCAGCGGCGGAACGTATACTTTGCCGGATAATGATAAGGGCAAAGCATTGGGCGATGAATATCAAGTTTACGGCATGGAATGGGATTCCAGAAAGATCAGCTTCTATCTGAACGGTTGTATGTTTGGCAGAATTGATGTTGCGAAGGATGCAGATCCTACAAAGAGTGTTGCATTCCACATCCCGCACTTCGTTATTCTTAACTTCGCACTTGGCGGTTGGCCGCCGGCACCGGACGCAACAACTGTTTTCCCGCAAACCATGAAGGTTGACTGGGTAAAAATTTGGCAGGTTAAGAAATAATTATTTCTTAATGCCAATAGGATTTCTTTGATACGAACGAAAACGGGGCGGCTTTATGCCGCCCTTTTTGCAGAAGACAAGCACATTGTGAAATAAGAAAGGTGGTGTCCACGCATCCCTCCCGCTTTTTATAGGTTTTGGGCAACGATCGCAGGAGAAGATGTTTTTGAAAATGAAAAAGCTGATTTCAGTATCCATGATGAAAGCGAACTTTTTGCATTTGGAGCAGCAACTCAGGGAAATCCATCAGGTGCCGGTGGACATGCTGCATATTGATGTTATGGACGGTAGCTTTGTTCCCAGCTATTCGCTTTTCCCTGATTTAATCCGATCCATACGAAGCTGTTCTCTCCTGCCTTTTGATTATCATTTGATGATAGAATCTCCGTCCTATAAGCTGAAATGGTTTGACATACGAAAAGGTGACAGTGTTTCGGTTCATTATGAATGTGAAGAAGAAACCTGCCTGGCGCTGGACAATATTAAGGAACTGGGAGCCAAGGCGGGTATTGCACTAAAACCCTTGACCTCCGTTGAGATCATTGAGCCATATTTGGACAAGCTGGACTTTGTGTTAATTCTCGGACTGAACCCCGGTATTGCCGGACAGACCTTCATCCCCGAAACATTGGATAAAGTCAAACACGCAAAAGAGTTTTTGCACCAAAAGAAAAAAGATCATATCAAAATAGAAGTAGACGGGAAGGTCTGCTTTGACAATGCAAAGATTATGTCTCAAAACGGCGCAGATATTTTTGTGGCAGGAACCAATACGATCTTTCAAAACAATTTGTCAATCTCAAAAGCTTGTGAGAAGCTTAGAAATGAAATTACAACGAAATAATCAGGTGATGAAAAATGGGAAAACTGGTTGTTGTGGGAAGTATCAACACCGACTTAACAATATTTGCGGATCAGTTTCCGCTTCCTTCTGAGAACATCATAGCAAATGATTATATGATTTGCATGGGTGGAAAAGGCGCCAATCAGGCCGTGGCGGCCGCCAGATTCGGAAGTCAGGTATGGATGATCGGTTGCGTGGGGGATGATGCTCACGGGACACTGGCACTGGAACGATTTCAGGATAACAACATCAATACGGACGGGATTGTAAAAATAAAGGGAGCGTCTACAGGCACGGCCTTTATCCATGTTGCCGGAGGGGAAAATACCATCACCATTGTAAAGGGTGCCAATGAAATGCTGACACCGGAATTGGTGATGCAGCACAGTCATTTGATCGACGATGCCGATATGGTCCTCATTCAATATGAAATACCGACGGAAACAATTGATTTTACGCTGAATTACTGCAAAGAACGGAAAATCAAAACCCTGATCAATCCGGCGCCCGATGCGACCATGACCAGAATGGAGTGGATTGAGGCGGCAAGCTTTTTCATTCCCAATGCCAACGAAGTGAAGATGCTGTTCAAAGACAGGGAGCTGGATGAGGTCTTATGCAGATACCCCAATAAGCTTGTTGTGACAAGGGGCGGAGAAGGCTCGGTTTTCTTTGACGGGACAAAGGTGGTTGTTGTACCTCCCATTAAAATCATACCCGTTGACCCCACCGGCGCGGGTGATACATTCTGCGGTGTTCTGGCCAGCGCTTTTTGCGATGGAAAAGGCCTTGCCGAGAGCATCGGATATGCAAACACAGCCGCGGGAATCTCTACTACACATAAGGGCTGTCAATCCTCTATGCCTGATCGGGCTGAAGTACTAAAATTCTTTGAAAAACAGTAAAAATATATTTGAAGTAATCAGAAAATGCTGATATAATGGGATTGATCAGCAACAAGGAAAGGACTAAGAACATGAAGTACAGATTTGGACATTTCAATGAAACAGGTGACGAGTTTATCATAACAAGTCCCAATACTCCGAGGGCATATGATAATTTTATTTATAACAATGCCTGCTATGCAAATATTCAGCAAACCGGCGTAGGCTGCTTTGATTATCAGCTTGACGGAAAAGAAGGCATTCAGTTGTTTACCGGCGTCGGCCGTGTATGTGATTATGATGTTTTCGGTCGTGACAATTTAATGAACAGACTGATTTATGTCAGAGACAATGATACCGGAGAATTCTGGACGGTAAACTGGGAACCGGTCAAAAAGGAATATGAGGAATACCAGTGTAAGCATGGTCTGGGATACACCGAAATCGTCAATAAAACAAAGGGCACCAGGAACACCTTTAAGCTTTTCATCCCGGAAGGGTACGACCCGGTGGAGCTTTGGGAGCTGACCACCGCCAATGAGACCGACAAGGACAGAGACTATTCCCTGTTTATTTACAACCAATTTCAGTTTAAATACAAATGGGGCTTTGACAGCTATGGGGACATGATTTTCCGTACCACCTGGCTTGACAAAGAAAAGAACACCTTCTTTGCCACAAAGCATCCTTTCATCACTCCCCACCCATACTTGACCGCCTTTATGGCGGCTGATGCAACCATCGATGCCTTCGACGGCACCAGAAACAAATTTGTCGGGCAATACTCTACCCTTTCTGCACCCGATGCTGTTGTAAACGGTAGCTGCTCCAATTTTGAAGGTTCGGCAGACGCCACCATCGGTGCGCTGCAGTTTAACATGAAGTTAAAAGCCGGCGAAAGCAAAAAAATCAGTTTGATTTTAGGTGCTGTCACAGCGGCTGCGGAAGCAGAAGGCTTAAAAGATAAGTATTTTGGGAATTTTGATACATTTTTTACTCAAATGAAAAACAACAGAAAAGCATTGGTCAGCACAAACGAGGTAAAAACACCTGACGAGCATTTAAACAGAATCATCAATTACTGGAACAAGCAGGCTACCCTGTTTGGATCCACCTGGTGCCGCTGGGGCTATAACGGCTACCGTGACATTGTACAACAGGGATATGGCGTTTCTTCTCTGACGCCGGAAAGAACAAAAGAGATACTAAGAGAAGCCTTTAAGCATCAGTATCAAAATGGTCTGGCTGTCCGCGGCTGGAATCCCATTGATGACAAGGCCTATTCCGACAGTGCCCTTTGGCTGGAATTCACACTGTCCGGCTATCTTCGGGAAACCGGGGACACAGACTTCTTAAATGAAATGGTTCCCTTTTTTGACGGCGGCGAAGCAACCGTCAGAGGTCATATAGAAAGAGCGCTGGATTTCCTTGAACACAACAAGGGCAGAAATGATTTGCTGCTCATCAAATTCGGCGACTGGAATGACAGCCTGACCGGTGTTGGCAAGGAAGGCAAGGGCGAAAGTGTTTGGCTGAGTATTGCTTATGCACAGGCGATGCGTGAAATGGCAGAGCTGACAGAGTTCTTGGGTGAAACAGAAAAGAAAAATGAATATCTGGCACGCAGAGAAAGCATCATGAAGGCAATCAATGAGAACGCCTGGGACGGCGGTTGGTATCGCCGCTGTTATGCTGATTCCGGCAGAGCCATCGGATCCAAGGATGAAAAATATGCAAAAATCTTCATGGAGCCCCAGTGCTGGTCACTGGTTGCCGGAGTGGCGGATCAGGAAAGAGCGGAAACCATCATTCGGTCTATGGATGAGCTGCTGGATACTCCGGTGGGATATCTCCTCTTAACCCCCAGCTTCAAGGAATTTGACGATACGTTGGGTCGTATTTCCGCCATGGAGCCGGGCATCGCTGAGAACGGAACGATCTATTCACACACCAATGTCTGGATGGTTCTCGGCCTGCTCAAGTACGGCATGGGCAACAGGGCATATAACCTCTTTAAAAAGATCACACCCGGCTATTTAAACGGGCCGGACAATGAAATCAAGGAAACCAACCTACCTTATCAGTATTCCAACTGTTATTTCGGACCCGAGCACAGAAACAATGCCTATCAGATGGAATATTCCTGGATCACCGGTTCTGTCGCATGGTTTACCAACGTGATTGAAACCGCAATGGTCGGAATCAAGCCGGATTTTGCAGGTCTTCGTGTCAATCCTTGTTTGCCCGGCTGGGAAAAATGCGGCATGAAGAGAAACTTCCGTGGTGCAGAATATGACATTACGATTGAAAATCCGGATAAGCTTGAAAACGGAACCGTTGCCTTGGTTGTGGACGGACAAAACATCGAGGGTGATATCATTCCTGTCTTTGGTGACGGAAAGGTTCACAGCGTTACGGTAACAATGAAATAATATTAAATCAGAAAGCCGACCGACCGGCGGACGGTCGGCTTTTTCCACAATATCTCCGCCCAAGAAAAGGAGCAGTATATGAAAGGAAAACGTTTTGAAACCAATCAGCGCAAGGGCTATGAATTAAAGGAAATGGCTGATTTTGAATTTATATCAGAGGATCGGCAGCAGGAGATGCAGGTAATCAACGTATATCCGGAAGTAAAATATCAAAAAATGATCGGGTTCGGCGGCGCGTTTACAGAAGCTGCCGGCTATACATTGTCAAAGATGAGTGAAAATAATCAGGCAAAAATCATCTCCAGCTATTTTGGTGAGAACGGAATCGGTTATACCTTCTGCCGCAACCATATCAACAGCTGTGATTTTGCCCTTGGTAACTATGCCTATGTGGAAGACCCGGCAGATACCGAGTTTTCCACCTTTGACATCTCCCGGGACAGACAGTATATCATCCCCATGATAAAAAAGGCACAGGAAGTATCCAAGGAAACCATCAAGTTTCTGGCTTCCCCCTGGAGCCCTCCACCATTTATGAAAACAACAGGAAAAATGAACAATGGCGGCAAATTAAAAGACGAGTTTAAGATGCAATGGGCAAAATACATTGCGCGCTACATAAAGGAATACCGTAAGGAGGGCATTGATACATTTGCGCTGACTGTGCAGAACGAGCCCAATGCAGTACAGGTATGGGATTCCTGTACGTATACCACCGAAGAAGAAATGACATTTGTCCGTGACTATTTAGGGCCGGTTCTGGAAGCAGAGGGTCTCAGTGACGTTAAAATTATTATTTGGGATCACAACAAGGAACGGGTTTATGAAAGAGCAAGGGACATTTTCAGCGATGCGAAAGCGAAGGATTTCATCTGGGGTGTAGGCATGCACTGGTACACCGGAGACCATTTTGATGCGGTAAAAATCACAAGCGAGGTTTATCCCGACAAGCCCATCATCTTCACCGAAGGCTGCGTGGAACGTGGCATGAAGGTGGATCCGATTATCAATGCGGAAATCTATGCCCATGATATGCTCGGTAATTTCAACAACGGAACCGCTGCACACATTGACTGGAATTTAATCCTTGATGAAAAAGGCGGTCCAAATCATGTAGAAAACTACTGTGCAGCACCAATTATGTGTGAAACAAACGAAGACAAAGTTAATATCATGTTAACGTACTACTATATCGGTCATTTCAGCAAGTTCATCAAACCCGGCTCAGTCAGAATCGGTACCTCCAGCTACAGTGAAAACCTTGAGGTCAGCGGATATCAGACACCGGAAGGAAACCGTGTTTTGGTTGTGCTGAACCGCTCAGAAAAAGATTTGGATTTCCATATCAGAGAAAATGGAAAGCTCCTGAAGCAGACAATTGACGCTCGTTCGATGATCACACTCGTTTACGGAGAATAGTATAATTTGGAGCAATCATATTTGCGATACTTTATCGCAGTTATAATAAAAAACGGATAAAAAAGCCTTAAAATAGACAATGATAAGGTGACACAAGTGTTAATATTTGCAAAGAAAGACAAGAAAACCAAAAAAAATTGTCCGATTGAATAAAAAAAAATTCATTTTTTATAAGATTTGCACAAACAATTTGACTACACGCAAAACATCTTGCATTTAACATACAGTTGTGATAAAATAATTATACTAATGATAGCTGAAAATCAGTAACATTAAAGCGGATTTTAGTTAAAATAAACAATTTCTTTTAGGAGGAAACATTATGGCAATTTTAAAGAAAGCGATAGGTGTTGTTGTGATATTGGCAATACTGATGTCTATCGTTTCGATGGTGGGCGTATTTGCTGCGACTAGTTCTTCAACCTTATCGGCTGATGCAATCAAGCTTTTCCCATGGACCAGAATTATTCAGGCTGAAGCTGTTGGCATTAGTCCTTACGGCAACTCTACCGGTTATACTACTTTAAGCGATGGAAACGGCATATTTGGAGCCGGACTGGGCGAATTATCACTTACATCCACAGGAACCGCCCAGGAGCATCAATTTGGTATTGCCCAGTGGAAAGCAAAAGGTGGTATCGATGCTGAGAAATTAGGCGGACAGACCGGCATAGAGATGCTTGTAAATGTAGATGCAACATCAATATCGGATAAAATTGTAATTAAATTGGTTGCCAAAAACGGCGTTTATGTTCTGACGAAAACCGTCACAAAAGGTACAACTCAGTTGGTGCAGTTTAAATTGGCTGATTTTGCATTGGATGGTAACTCAAGCTCGAAGCTTACAAATCTTGGCATGTTGGATGGTGGTTTTTCAATTACCGACGGATGGACCGAAGGTGGTAAGACCACTTGGAAAGCCAAATTCAGTGATATGTATATCTATGGCGGCGGTGGTACAACCAAAGAGCCAACAACGACCCTCCCGGGGCAAACAACAACTGCGTTCGTAGAGCCGGAAGATCCTACAACATATCGTCCGACAATAGGCGGTCAAACAGCAACAACAGCAAAACCAATTACTGATTCCAAAAGAGTCGTGGACTGGTCAACCTTTATGAAAACAGACAAGTGGTGGACGAATGGTCTGAAAACCAAAGGCTGTATTGTGAAAGCAGGAGATACTGTAATTGCGGATGCTGACGGGAATACCTTCCCGGCTGACTGGTCTGCGTACCGTGTAGAAAATAAAATTCCTGAAAACAAAGATGATATTGAGCTCGATAAGGAGTCATGGGATCCTCAGTTCCAGGTGGGCTGGAACGGCGTTGAGCCGGGTGTTATGGCAGGCGCTGACGGTCTTCGCTCCTACATCCTTCTTGAGCCTGCTTCAAAGCAAAATGAGTATACCATGAAAATTGCTATAAACGCAGCTGACGAAAACGGAAACCCCATTATGGCAGGGAACCAAGTTAGAGTAGATACTTATGCACTCAGCACAAAACCATCTGAGTATACCAGACAAAATATTGTCAATGATGATATGATTTACGAGATATATTTTTCTTTTGACAAATTTGTGTTACAAGAATCACGCACCGATGTTCCTAAGTATTTAAATAACACCATGGCAGGTCGAGCAGTATCCCTCACGGTTTCTTTCGGTTATTATTGGGATAGTATGGGCCCTCTCGGCAACAGAGGTCCGTTGGGTTATATCAGCGATATTTGGACATATAAAACAGCTGATGTACCTGCATTGCCTACAGAGAAGGATCCTGTTAACTATGAGCTGTTGGAAGCACTGATTCAAGTACACTCAAAATTACCTGGTTACGACATCGCTTATGATGCAATTACCAATGAGGATATCGATCACATTCTTGATTTCTTTAACGCATACAATGAATTGGATCTGGATACAAGAGAGCGTGCAGACTTAGAGCCGTATTATTTTGGTGAAGAGTACAACATGTATTATATGCTTGGTCAGGAATATGGGTTTATCGTTGAGGGTGAATATACAACGCAGCCGACAACCCAACCTTCTGACGGTAACAGCCCGGATGTTGATTCAAGCGGTATGGCACCGATTGCACTGTTTGTTGTAATTACAGCAGCTGGTGTAGTATTGGTAAAATCAAAGAAAAAAGAACAATAAGAAATTTATAAACACAATAAAGACCGTCCATTCATCGGACGGTCTTATTCTTTTATGACAAAATCGTTATAGTATTGAATAAGTTAGCCTTTGATTTTTAGAGTTCGCTCATTTATAATGGAGTTAAGATAAAAAAGGAGTGAGCATTATGAATAGAAACACCATCATAGGCGATGCGGTGCCCAATATGCCTTGGGAAGAAAAACCCGAGGAATGCACCGATGTGGTTTGGCGCAGCAGCCAAAACCCCATTATTAAACGAAATATATTTCCTTCCAGCAACAGTGTGTTCAACAGCGCAGTAGTACCCTTTGGTGACGGTTATGCCGGTGTGTTCAGAGTGGATTTGAAAACCAGAAAGCAGACACTTCACGTGGGGTTCAGCAAGGATGGAATCAACTGGGATATAAAGGAAGAGCGAATTGAATTTATACGCACAAAGGAGGAAATTGAACCCTTTGTTGTGGGCTACGATCCGAGAGTCTGTAAAATTGACGATAAATATTATGTTACGTGGTGCAACCTATACAAAGGAATGCCAACCATCGGGATTGCATATACAACTAATTTTATAGATTTTTATCAGCTTGAAAATGCCTTTGCTCCCTATAACCGCAACGGAGTTTTGTTTCCCCGGAAAATTGGGGACAACTATGCGATGCTGCACCGTCCCATTGATAGCGGAGAACCAAATCATATTTTCTACAGCGAAAGCCCTGATTTAAATTTCTGGGGAAACCACCGTCATGTATTAAAACCCGATACCTACTGGGACTGGGTGAAGGTTGGTGCCGGACCGGTTCCCATCGAAACCACAGAAGGGTGGCTATTATTCTATCATGGCGTACAAAAAAATTGCAGCGATAGCGTTTACAGCTTTGGAGCGGTTATTCTTGATATAGACAAGCCGTGGATTGTAAAGTACAGATGTGAGCCATATTTGATTGCACCCGTAGAACTGTATGAAATGGTGGGAGATGTGTCAATGGTATGCTTTCCCTGTGCAACCATACAGGACGCTGAAACAGGCAGGATCGCAATTTATTACGGCGGTGCAGATACCGTAGTATGTGTTGCGTACACGCAAGTGGATGAGCTCATTGCATTTATTAAGAATAATCCATTTGTAAAAGATAACTGAATGTTACTTTTCCCTTTGCGTTATAAATGTTTTAGCGATATAATATATTCATGCAGTTTATGATAACAACAGGGGGCAAGGTTTATGAACAAGCATAAGGACTTTTTAGTGACAACACCGTTCTGGTTTACCGAATTTTATAAGTCTCTTTCCGAACGGGATGTTTTTTGTCTAAAGACAAGTGCGATCATTGCCGCTACGGGCAAAAGCAGAGAATATATCTCAAGATTGTTTAAAAAAGCCGTAGGACGGACGTTGGTTGATTATTTAAACGCTTGTCGCATTGAATATGCGAAAAAAATGCTGATCAGTTCGAGCTCGGATATTATTGAAATTTCTCTGGAGTGCGGATATGAGAACTTAAGCACCTTCTACCATCTTTTTAAATCAAAAACAGGAATTTCACCAAAAAAATATCGTGATAATTGTAAACGCTTGTGATATAATTGGTGTAAGGATTAAACCGTATGGTTACAGTTTTAAGGAGTGAAAGAAAATGAGAAATCGAAGTGTTAAAGCGATTGCATTGTTCCTTTCTATTGGTCTTTTGTTATTATCGGCAGGATTTCAGGCTGTATCTGCAGCTACCGTGGGTATTATTTGTGCCCTGCCAAACCGAAACGGCATTATTTCAGGGTTGGATGTCAAAAAGAACACCTTGACTGAGTTCCAGTCAAACTTTTCAACCAGCGGTGATGTTGCCATAATCGTAAAAAACAAAGACGGAAAAACGCTGACAGTCAATGATAGGGTCGGAAACGAAGCCGTTGTCAGTGCAATGAGCAATGGTGTTGAAATCAAAAGCTACAAGGTTGTTCTATTTGGCGATCCTACCGGCGACGGAAGTGTAAATGTCATGGACCTTTTGGCTTTAAAGCTGCATATGTTGAAAAGAACCCCATTAGCTGGTGACGCATTTTTGAGCGCCAATATCAATCGGGATTCAAAGCTGGATGTGTTTGATTTTGTGGATTTGAAAAAACATGTACTCAAAGTCAAATACGTCAATCAGAGCTATGATTTGACCGATTATGTTACAAAAACCTTTGATATGCAAGAAAGTCAGCAGTTTGTCAGACCTTTGGGGAGGACGGACTTATCAGGCACTTCGCTGGCTTTGGAATGGACCTGTACAGGAATCGAATTCAATGTGACCTGTGAAGGTGATGTTGTGATGAATTATAGCTGGACGAAAAATCCGGGCATGTTCACAGTGGTGATTGATGACAAAGAGAACGAAGCAAAACAATATCAGGTACAAGCTATCTCCGGCGGTGAGTTAAAAATTGCTTCGGCTTTGCCAAAGGGCAGACATAAAATCAAGGTGATAAAGTTAACAGAACCAAGTGAGGCACTGGCAAATATTAATAGCTTGAAATTTAACGGAGAGTTTGATGATAAACCGCTAGAGAAACAGCTAAAGCTTGAATTCTATGGGGATTCCATCACCTGCGGATACGGAAACATGAGCCCCACAAGGGAGAAAAACGGACAGGTGTTCGGATATATAGAAGATGGTTACAATACCTATGCTTCCATTGCTGCAAGAAACCTAAATGCGGATTTTAACGTGGTTGCCATGTCCGGCTGGGGAATTGCCGCGGGATGGAGCGGGTCTACAGGGCTCATACCACTCATTTACGATAGAACCGTCTATTCTAATGCAAATAAAAAGTGGGATTTTAATCAATATCAGCCGGATGTGGTTGTGATTAATTTAAGCACCAATGATTCTTATTTTTATGACAACGCAAAAGCGAACTTCAGATCATACGCTGCACAATTCTTAACAAACCTACGGACGAAATATCCGAATGCATATATCCTGTGGGTAGGGGGAATGATGGGAGCCAGCAAATTTAATACGGAAATTGATCAAGCAATGCTTGATGCCGGCGGCACAAAAATGATTCGCATGAAAAATGATCTGCCCCTGAGCAATACCGCCCTGGATTGGCACCCATCCGTCTCAGGACATCAAGCGGCGGCAACTGAGCTTACAAAAGAAATCAAAACGATTCTGGGAATTCAGTAATACAAAAAGAGATTATTCAGCAAATGAATAATCTCTTTTTTTGTAACAAGTATGGGGTTAGTTTTCTTGGGCTTTCCTTCTGTCTTTGCGCTTATGAAGGATAAACAGCGAAATCTGTGAAACGACGAATATCAAAATACCGGCTAGCAGAGCGTTGTTTATGATGCCAACCAATACATCCTTTAGGTAGGAGGAATGGAGAATTGTAGTTCGTGAGGAAAAAAACCATACCATAAAACCGCTGATTGCCGAAAGAAGGATGCCACAAGCACTCATATAGTACAAAGTATAAATCAGAGCCATGATTTTATTTTTTAGATTCATCAGCAATAAAATACCGGAGCCGATCAAACAAAAACCGAGAAATACAAATTTAATATCCACCACAAAATTGATGTATTTGCCTATAGCGTCCAAACCCGGCAATGGAACAGCCGAACTCACAAAGGTTTTTCTTTGCAAAACAACGAAGGTATTGATTCCGTTCTACGTCATCGTGTATTCAGCGGGGTCAATACGGGCTTTATATACCAGCAGCTCTGATTTCAGCGCTTTGGCATATTCATCAGATGCTGCGCTGTGGAGGATGGGCTTCTTGCCGATTTTTGAGGACAGCAGATTGGTGAGATAATCATCGTTGTTGGCTATGATCATGGAATCTTTGATAAATCCGTCAAAAACAGTGGGGTCGATGTTGTTGGCCAGTGCAACGGAGTGCAGATCATTCGACAGCTTCTGTTTCTGAGCAGCTATATATTGGGGTCGTTTCACATAATCCATGATAGAATCCTTATAAAATCCCAGGGAAAAGATAAAGATAGCTGTAAATGCGGTCAGGCTGACAGTAAAAATAATGCAGAACACAATCTGCAAAAAGCTTTTTATGTAGTTCAAGCGAATCCTCCCTCCCCTGTCATTGAAACGGGATATTAATCAGCTTAGGCCCTTTTACAAGCTCGCTGAATATCACAAATCGCTTGTCGGTACCGATTTGATTGGCGGGATAGCAGGTGTATAACACCAGCTGCTCTTTTGAATCGTCGGCTTTCATGATTGTAGCATCTGTGGCTTTGATAATCTTTGTTTCCGTAACCCGGTAGGTGAAGGTTCCGTAGGTGGTTTTCAATGTAATCTCCGCCCCGATTTTAATGTCGGTTAGATTTTTGTTTTTATAAGAATGACCAGCCATGACAATTTTTCCGCCCTCACCCGGATATCGGGTGGCATAGGCACGACCCCATCCGTATTTCAGCTGGCTGTAATCATCGCAGTTCAGAACTGGCTCATTGTTTTTGGAAAGGCTCCCAATGGAAAGCTCGGCAAATTTATCGCCATACAAGGGATAATTGAAGTTTTCCATGTCCACAAGCTGTTCTGTTTTTTCAATGATGGGCTGAATGGCTTGGTTATAAATATCCTCCTCTGATTCACCGGCAAAGGTCAGCCTGTCCGATGCGTTCATCAGCAGGGTAATTTGGGAATGGAATAAAACATATGCAGACAAAATCACTCCGAGTGCAATTAACATCGGAGTGAGAAAACATTTTATGATATAAATTTTACTGTTATTCGCTATCTTTTTCAACATGATTTTTTACGACTGCCCTCTTTAAATAAAAAACTCTTGTTGTTAAAAATGTACCTGCCATTAAAACCAGAACAAGACCAATGACGCCGAAAACGAAAAAACTATCCCCGTTTGCCTGTGGACCGGTGTATTTGAGGGTGTTGTATTTTGGAGTAACTGTACCGATCTTTTTGCCGCTTGCATCGTAAAATTCCACATAACGAATAGAGTCAGGACCTCTTGTTACAACTGCCTGAATGCCCATGGCGTCTGCAGCCTTGACAACATAATCAAGGATTTGTTCTTCTTCCTCGCTTGTGAACTTGGCTTTTACAAAATAATCGCCGCCCTTGGTAACAACCTCCGGATTTTTGGGCATAACGATTGCAAGAATTTTATCCGAATAATCTTTTAATGAATCCAGCTGTTCTGATGTATAATTATAGGATTTAAAATGGTTTTCTGCGTAGATAATGTATTCGTTGGCGAATCCTTTGTCCTTCAGGTAAGTGATGTACTCTTTTTCTGAAAGCGCAGAGGCTTGCATCAAAGCCATGGACGCAATAAATACCATTAAAAACAACAGTGAAATAATCTTTTTCATCGAAAACATCCTTTCTCATATAAAATACTTTATTTTTCAACTTTATATGTTGATAAAACGCATGAAATATGTATAATTAATATAACATACTATCTCCAAAATGTAAATGCTTTTTTCAAGTTTTAGGGAGGTTTTCAGATGCTTAGAAGGATTTCCGCACTTTTATTCACGATACTAACAATCTTACTCATGGTTTCATTTCAAACAGCCTCCGCCGCCACCCATGAAATCATTCCTGTTTCGGTTGACGAGATGCGAAATAGGATCTATTCGTTTATCAGCGACAATCTGAACGCGCGAACCACAAGCTTTCAATTGGAGATAACCGGAGACCTTCTGCAAACCCTCGACGTTGACAATGAACCCTATTTTGGCGCAGAAACGCCGTTTAACAGGTACAAATACACAGCAGGAAACGATTATAACGCAACCGTTTTCAGCTCGGACAGGACTTCGGTTTTTCAGGTAGGGAGTAAAATCTTCAGAAAAACACAAGGAATGAAAACAACAATTGTGAGTGTGACCCTCAGCTACACTGCCTATTATGAAGAAACCCTCAGTCAGACACAAGCGGTGAAGGACTATGCAAAGCAAACCAACAACAGAATATTGACAAGTGCTATGAAGCCTTATCAAAAGACCAGAGCAATACATGACTATATGATAAACGAATATCAGTATGGAAACAACCAAACCCATAACTCGCCCTATGCGGTGGCGGTTAAAAAAGAAAAATATTCCTGTGAAAGTATCACAGCACTCTTTTACATCATGTTGAAGGATGCAGGAATTGAATCACGGATTATTTTAAAAGATACAGGAAATCAACCCTCCAAAGGAGCTTCCGCCAAGGACGGAAAATGGATGAATCACACATGGAATGAAGTCAAGCTGGATGGAAAATGGTATCATGTCGATCTCACCTGGAATGATTCAACAGGGCAGCCGTTGAGTTATTTTTTAAAAAGCTCATCGGTATTTTCTGCGGATCATAAATGGGACAAGTCCTCCTATCCTGCAGCAAACGAAAGCTATGGGCAGTCCGCTGCTCCGACTCAGAAAACAACAGCAAAGACTGCCGTAAAAACCACACGGAACGTGGCGGACGCAACAACTGTGACAGCAAAAGAAGCCAATGCGGATATAGACGCAAGTGTAGTGGAAACACAATCAGTCCCAAAGGGAACGGTCGAGGTATCCTCTGTCCAGACTCAACCCACGGTGAAAATCAGGGCGAATCAAAACAATTCTCAAACAGGTCTTATCATCGGGATAGGGTCTCTGCTAACAATTTTATTTGCCGGTGGGGGATTTTTTTTGTTTCACAAAAAAAGAACTAAGGCTTGATGATGATATTACAATGATAGTCCGTGTTTAGGTTGTCCCGCATTTTGAGCTCATACAGACCGGGTTCGCTGAAAACATAAAGTTTGTTGAACGCAATCTCTTCGTCATTGATGGATGCTTTGACATAATAAATGTTATTGTTTTCATCTTTCGCCTGCTGACGGTCAATATATAGTTTCACGGGGGCCTTAAAATCGTCCCCTACTTTTGCGCCCTGAAGCCCTAAAGCAAAGTTCTTCATCTTTCTTAATTGATTTACCGCAGCTGTCATTTCGGAATTTGACATGTCGATATAATTACTTTCTAAATTCAGCGTCTTCAGTTGATGCAATTTTAAGAGGGGACGGATATCCTGAATGCGGTTGAACCAAAGATACAGCTCCTTCAAATTCCCCAGCTGGCCAAGGGGTGTAACATCTGTGATATCATTGTAGGAAAAATTTAAAATATCAAGGTTTTTTAATCCGGATGCACAGGAAATATTCGAAATTTTATTTTTTGACAGATTAAGATTTTTTAAATTTTTTAATTTTAAGACCGGTGAAAAATCTGTGATTTCGCAATCGGTAATGCTCAATCGAGTTAAATTACTGAGTTTTTCAATGCCTTTGAGACTTTTTACTTTTTGATAAACGGCACTGTATGAAAAAAAAGTTAGTCGGGAAGCATCATTTACCGTAAAACAACTATTGCTTTTTTTGTTGAGTTTTGTTAAAATTGCAGAGTACAATACCGCATCAGGAATTCCACTCTCATCGTTTTGGATGATAGGAGAGGGATCCGGGACAGTGGTTGTGGTTGCGGCAGTGGTATCTAGGGTTGTTTTTAAAGGAGTGGGTTCCGTTGTGGTTTCTGTGGAGACGGAAGAGAAACCGCTGGTAGGAGCTGGCGAACTGACCGAGGCTGAGGGCGCAGAACAGCCGGTGAGTAAAATAAAAACGGTACAAAGAATGGCAGTTATTTTATAATACTTCATTTTACCACATCCTTTTGTTTTCTGATTTTATTTT
>ERZ778021.2001-NODE-2001-length-20289-cov-4.655085_pt1 | contig 20289 bp, 22 predicted proteins | sample MGYA00375751_ERZ778021 | MGnify/ENA primary metagenome ERZ778021 (study PRJEB29350, sample SAMN05389814) | bioreactor metagenome | isolation source: Thiocyanate stock bioreactor | place: South Africa: University of Cape Town | collected 2013-08-29 ... | reverse complement strand
CTCAGCCCCCGCAGCTCCTCCTCACCCCCGTCCCCCACCGTCACCTTCTCGCCCATCCCTCCCTCCTGATCGCGTGGTCCCGCCCCAAACCCACCGCCCCCAGCCCCAACTGTCAATCGCCCCCAACCCGTTGCAACGGGTTGCAATCCCACCCGGCACCCCCAAGCCCGCCCTGCCCGGCAACCTCATCCGCCACGAAGCACTCATGCCCGCTCGTCGCAACCGGCGCCGCCGTCGACCGCTGACTGCCAAAGCTGTTTCGTCTCCGCCGAGCAGCCCCCGGAGTCCCCACCTCTGCCGCGTCCTCGAGTCCTACCAGCCCTCCCCCGCTACTCGGGGATGAGTGTCGAACGCTCGCACGAGCTGCGAGTGGCCGGCGATCACGCGATCCAAGCCGGTGTCCCTCGTGGGTCGGGCTCTCCGGGCACTCGGGCAACGGCGTCTCCGTGGCCGCACACCAGCAGGCGAACGTCGGTCCGGGCGAAGATTTGACGCTCGAGGTCCGCGGGGATCACGACCGTGTCCTCGGGACGGATGTCTTCGCGCCGACCAGCGATGGCTACTGACAGCTCGCCATCGAGCACGGTCCAGATCTGCTCAGAATCGATGACGTGGAGCGGGGCGCTGTCGCGACGAGTACCGCGCGGCCGAACCAAACCACGATCGACGCCGCGCGGCGCATCCCGCCGCGCGGCGTAGGAGGCCCAGACCGCCGGGAGCCGTTCGGTCGTGGGCGGGAATGCCCCACTTGCAAGAGAAGGGCCGGCTCGGTGACCTGGAGCTATCTCGTCGACCTCAGCAGCGATCCGGCGTCGGCGACTGGTCCGAGGTGCTTCAGCTTGTCGGGGTTGACGATCGAGCTGACGCTCTGGATCTGACCGTCGGTGACCTCGAGCGCGATCACGCCGAGCAGCCGCTGCTCTGCGTCGAGGTAGAGCGCTCCGGGGCCGCCGTTGATCTCGATCGGCCGCAACGACACGCCCGGGAGGCGCGCGGCCAGGCGGAACCAGTTGATCAGCGTGCGCGCGACACGGCTGCGTCCGCGCAGCGACCGCGCGAGTGCCGGAACCTTGCCGCCGCCATCGCCGGTCAGCTCCACCTCCGAAGCGAGCAGCGCCTCCAGGCCGGCGAGATCACCTTGCTCGGCGGCCGCGAAGAACCGTGCTGCGAGCTCGTCGCGCTGCTCGCGCGTCGTTTGGAAGCGGGGCCGGCGCTGCTCGACCTGCCTTCTGGCGCGGCTGGCGAGCTGGCGCACGTTGTCCTCGCTTTTGCCGACGATCGCCGCGATCTCCGGATAGGGGTAGTCGAACACGTCGTGCAACAGCAGCACGGCCCGCTGCTCGGGCGACAGGCTCTCCAGCAGCACCAGCATCGCCAGCGACAGCGAGTCGGCGGTCCCGACGTGCCGGGCCGGATCATCCTCACCGTCGGTGATGATCGGCTCTGGCAGCCACTCGCCGACGTAGCGCTCGCGACGGGCGCGCGCGGAGCGCAGCTCGTTGATCGCCAGCCGGGTCGTCACGGTCGCTGCGAACGCGCGCGGCGAGGCGATCCGCTCTCCCCCGTCAAGCGCCTGATGCACCCGCAACAGCGCCTCCTGGACCACGTCCTCGGCCTCGGAGACGCTGCCGAGCATCCGGTAGGCGATCGCGAAGGCGACCGGCCGCAGCTCTTCGAGCAGTCGCTCGCGACCCGTCATGCGCCCAGTCCTCGCGGGACCCCTCCGGCGACCGCCGCCGCGGAGGAGATCGTCGCGAATCCCTGTCGCCAGCTCGGGTGCACCGGACCCCACTGAAGCTCACGCTTGGCCTTGTCGTTGGAAGCGCCGCGAAGCTCGGTCATCATCACCACGCCGGCCTCGCCGGCGAACAGCCGTCCGATGAATCGTGGCACCCGCATCGGCTTCTTGGCGCCCAGCGCCTGCGCGAGCTCCGGCAGCCACTCGGCGACCCGGGCGGGGTCATCGTCGACGACGTTGTAGATCCCGTGCGTACCGTGGTCGAGCGCTGCGACGGTGGCCTCGGCAGCGTCGGCGATATGGATGAACGACCACACGCCGCCACCGTCGCCGACCAGCGGGAACTTGCGCTTGCGGACCAGTTCCATCTGCGCGCTGCCGGCAGTCGTGTTCGTGCCGGGACCGTAGAACGCGCCGTAGCGCAGCACGATGCCCTCGGTCCAGTCGGCGTCGAGCACCGCCCTCTCCAGATGACGGATCGCCTGCATCGACTGGCGCATCTCGCGCGCCGGCGACGGGTCGAGCGGGTCCTCCTCGCTCTTCACCGGGCCACCCACCCGCTCGTAGGGCCAGGCAGCGTAGCTCTGCGCGATGAACCGCTTGATCCCGACCGCCTGTGCGGCCGAAAGCAGATGATCGGTGCCCTCGGTCCGCAGGCGGTTGGTCAGCGCGAAGTCGCGATCGAAATGGCGCAGGTCGAGCGGGTCGGGGATCGCCGTCAGCTCATGGATGATCACGTCGGGCTTCGCGGTCCCGACCGCTTCCGCGACCTGGTCGGGATCGAGTGCGTCCGCCACCGCGGGCGTTGCGCCTTGCTCGTACAGCATCGCTCGCTTGGATTCGCTGCGCGTCATTCCGGTGACCTCGTGGCCTGCGGCTACCAGGCGCGGTACCAGTTGCTTGCCGATCGCCCCGGTTGCACCTGCCACAAACACTCTCATCATCAACACCTTTGTCTGGGATGGCCTCTATCCCGTAAGACAAGACAGCCGTCCCCGCTGTGACACTCGCGCTGCCGGTCCTGGCCCTGCGATCGGAGTTGGCCCGGTGGCCACCGGACATCGCCAGAAAAGCTTCCTGGAACTCACGGTCGGGACGGGGGACGCCGGCGAGGTTCCTCCGGCATATCTGGCCGAGATTCGCAAGAGTCACAGGCGGAAGCGCAACCTGATCGAGCTTCTCGCCGAGCCGGACGATGGGCCGTGGCGCCGGCGAGGCCCGCTTCGCGGGCGAGCAGAACCGGGGCGAGGACATCGTCGACGCCCCGGCACATCGAGATCACGCAGGACTCGACACAGGCCGGGCCGCAGAGCTCCCGGGCGGCGCGGATCTCCACGAAAGCCCCGTAGGCGCGGGCGCCCGCCTCCTCGAGCGGCGGCGGGTCGGGCGCCAGCGGCCACCGCGAGGCGAGCTCCGCCGAAAACAGCTCGGCCCGCCCCTCTCAGGGGCAAGACCCTCGCGACGGACGCTAATGCCGACGCCCGATAGGTATGCCGATCGACGCCCGATAACACCGATTACGACGACCTGGGTTCTCGTGCTTTGGATGGCCGAATCAATTGATCGAGCCCCCGCCTCGCCCACGGCCCTCATGCGATTCGCCGCTCCGATGTCTCGAGTGGCGCAATCGCCGCCTCATCGGGTCAATCGCAGTCAATCCGCTGTAGGATTGGGACCCATAAGCGAATGCGGGATGAAGAAACTCCCTGCAAATCGCCACTTAAGGGGCTATAGCTCAGCTGGCAGAGCGCCTGGATCGCACCCAGGAGGTCGGCGGTTCGAATCCGCCTAGCTCCACCATTGCTTCGTTAATCAAACCAACGTCCAAAGGCTCCGTCCCCCTGTCAGGGGCGGGGCCTTTGGCGCTTTCTGCCGCCAAATCGGCCCGCTGACGGCGGCTGACGGCGGCTGCTTTGCCGTCCTGGCCGTCGCTAGAAGCTGCCCGCAGGTCGTTGTAGAACTGGCGCAGGGCGGCAAACGGCGGGGTCAGGTCTGCCCGCGTTATGTCCTCGTCGCAGACGTAGAGGGCCTTGAAAATTGCCTGGTTGATGAGACGCCGAATCGTGTCGTCGGCTTTCAGATAGCACTCCTGAAGATCGCCTTTTAGGACCTCAAAGGCGAGGTCTAGCGTGTCCGCAATGTCGCGATAGCGCAGCCGGAGGCTCGCGATCACCCCTTCCGTGTTCTCGCGCTTGCGCAGGATGCGCGCCCGGTCCTCGTCGTAGACCTCCGCGCTGATGCGGTCCTGGTAATGCAATTCCAAGAGCTTGCGCTCTTCGTCCTTGAGTGCGGAAAGAGTGGAATTGCACCCCTGAATCTCCAACTCCGCGGCCTCGGCCATCTCGCCGAGGTGCCGGCGGACGGCAAGGCGAACCTCATCTCGCTCCACCTTGGTCAGCTCGACCGTCGCGTAGTAGTTCTCGATGGCGCCTTCCACCAGATCGACCGGCTGCGGCCGCTGCGGGCACTTCCCCAGCTGGTACTGAGAGCAGATGAAGTACTCGTAGATGCCGCCGTTGCCTTTGTTGCGGCTGTAGACCAGGCGACGACCGCAGGTGCCACAGCGGATCGTCCCCTTGAGGAAGTGCTGGTGCTTGCGATCGCGCTCGCCCGAGTGCATATGGGACTCAAGTACGCCCTGGACCTTGTCGAACGTCTCCCTGTCTATGAGTGGCTCATGCCGCCCCGGATAGACCTTGCCCTTGTAGCGGATTTCACCCACGTAATAAGGGTTTCGGAGCATGTCGTTGACCGTGGATGCCGACAGAGGCCGTGATGGGAACCGGCGGGTGCCGAGACTGACGAGTCCGCGCGCCTCAAGCAGGCCGACCAAATCGTGGAGCGAGTAAAGCCCGGTGGCGTAAGCGGTAAATGCCCAACGGACGACCGGAGCGCGCTCGGGGTCGATCACGACGGTGCGTACCTCGCCGCCATCCGGCAGCTTCTCACGGATATTCAGATAGCCAATCGGTGCGCGTCCCGGCGTGCCTCCGACCTTGAGCTTGCGGTCGATGCCGCGCGTGACCTCCTCGGAAATCTCTATGCGCCGTGCAGCGGCAACCGCTGCCATGACGCCCTCAAGCATCACGCCGTGCGCGGTGTCTTCACCGATCGGCTCTTTGACCGAGATGAGCTTTGCCCCTGCGCGGGTTATAAGACCACGCGCGGTCCAGTGGTCCTCTTGGTCGCGCGCCCAGCGGGACACGCTCCAGACGATCACGTAGTCGACGTCTTCGCGCTGGCGCGTCTCGGCGATCATCTGGCGAAATGCCTTGCGCTTGAGGATGCTGCCGCCCGATACACCCGGCTCGACGTACTCGCGGACGATCACCGCCCCCAATTCACGGGCCTTTCGTTCGCACGCCTCACGCTGGGCCGGGATCGAAAGGCCCTCGGGGTCGTAATCGGTCTTGACCTGACCCTGAGAACTCACCCGCAGATAGATCACTGCTCGCAGCGCCTCGTTGCTGACCGGCAGGGCCGTTCTGGCCGAGGCGAACCCCGTCGAACCATTCATCGCGCACTCCTCCTCTCGCTTTTGGTGCGCCCAAGGCGCGTGACCGCCCGGCAGAACGCGCGGCGAGCCCCGATTGCCTTGGCTCCCAGCCCCAATTCGTGCAGCCGCGCCGCCATCAGTGATTCGGATACCTGATAGCGCCTCGCCAGCGCGGGGATGCGACGGTGCCCGGCCTGCCAGTCGGCGTGTAGCGCGGCAGCCGGTACGAGAACGGCGCGAGCGAAGTGCTCGCAGGAGCGCTCGCACTGGTTCCGATGGCTGGCGCGGCGAGCGTGGGCAGCACTGAGGCCGTCGATGACATGTTTCAGTTCGTGGAAGATCGTGACCCGCTGCTCAAGTGGCGGGAGGCTCGCGCTGACCAAGATGTCGCCTCCGTCAGGGCGAGCCTGGCTGGCCCCGAGCAGTCCCTTCGGCAGTTGCTCGGACTCCGTGACGGTGATCCCCTCAAGCTCGGTCACGACACGATTCGGTATCGGAGGCCCCAGCGTGTCGCTCTTTAGGAGCAGCAGGGCCGCCTGCCGTTCGGTGATCCAACGGCGCTCGGCCGGTGCCACGGGCCAGGTCGGCTCCAGTGCGCGCAGTCGCGCCAGCAAGGCGGGCTTGGTGGCCCTCGCCGCACCCACCCGGTTTGCCATTAGCCCAGGTCGCTCTCCGCCAGGTCGTCTCGACGGGCGCGACGCACCTGCTCGAAGCGGTCCTCGATCTGGGCGATCTCGGCCGGACTCAGCTGGTACTTGGTCCGAAAATAGGTCCGCATTCCCGGCAGTCCCTTCGAGACATCCCCTCGGGTGATCCGGTCTATCTCCTCCAACGGGACTTCCAGTGCTTCGGCCACGCGCGTCAGCTTGCTCGGTGCCGGTGCGGAGAACTCGCCCGCCTCCATGCGGCCGATCCAGGCATAGGAAACGCCCGTCAGATCGTCCAGTCCTCGCAAAGTGAGGCCCTTGCGGCGTCTCGCCTTGGCGAGGAGCCGCCCTAGTTTTCGTGCTTCTCCTTCTGTCATTCATCATTCCTCGTTACACTCCTAATTGTATTACAGTTTGTTACGTTTGTAGACAGTGTTTATTACAACACCTATGACAGAGCCTTGATCCGTTTCTCCAGGCTGGCCTTGCGCTCCTTGACCGAGGCGACCAGCTCGTCGTAGCGCGCCTGGGCAGCCGCAAGCTCTTTTTTGGCGGCCTCGACCTCGGTATCGATGCTGTCGATGGCCTTTTGCAGGACACCCTTGGCCTCATCGACCGCGCCGTCCACGGTGATCGCAGCACGGGTGCTGCGGCGGCTGCGAGGTTTGCCGCCGCCCCCACCACCCGCGACCTTCTTGGCGTGGTTGTAGTAGTTGCCGCGCACCGCGCCCTCTTTCTTGCCTCGCTCCTGGGCGACCTGGCGCACGGCGTCGGCCAGGCTGACGCCATCGGCTTTCAGTTGCTCGATGCGCTCATAGACCGCCTGCGACTCGGTCTTGTCTTGTTTCGGCACGTTTGCCTCCTTGCGGGTTGTAACGTCCTTTGTAATAGGGAAATACTACCGCTGTTACCCCCGCGCACGGTAGGTGTGGTGGTCCGGGGATTTGATGCCCCCGGACCACCGTTGCCATCACTATCCGGCGCTCTCCAGCGCGGCGATCTTCGATTCGATGGCTTCCTTGCGCTCCTTGGCGCTGGCTTTCATCGACTCGTACTCGGCCTTGGCCTCTTCGGCCCTGACCTTCGCCGTGGCAATCTCGGCGTCGATGCTGTCGATTGCCCGCTGTAGGGCCGCGGTAGCGGATTCGACGGCGTCCTCGGCCGTCGTCTCGCGCCGGCGAGTGCGGCGAGTCCCCCCGCCACTGGAGCCGCCCTCTTTCGCCCGCTTGTGGCTGTAATAGCTGCCACGGATCGAATCGACCGGCTGGCCGTACTGCTCGGCGAGTTGCTTGAAGACGTCCGCCTTCTTCTCGCCCGAGGCCGTTCTGGCCTCGACTTGCTCGAAAACCTCTTGGGCCTTCGTCACAGCAGAACCTCCTTGTTGGATGGCATTGACGGCGAACACGAAGCTCGGCTTCGCATTCACCGGGCTGCCATCCAGCCGGGGTCGAGGTGGAAGTCTCGGGAGGCCGCCAGCGGCGAGCAGGCCGGGGCGATGCCCGAACACTCGCCGCTGACGCCTCCTGTCCAGGCTGGTCAGGCAACTGCGGCCTTTCCGACCACCGCGCCCGTCAGGACGAGCTTGGTGCCGTGGCAAGCCAGCCTCTCCGCAACGGCGAGAAACTGGTCCAGCCGCTCACACAACCGAGCCTGCGAGAAGACGATCACATAGTCGATGTCTTCGTCCGCGATCAGGCCGAGCATGTCGCGGAGCACCTCCCGACCTCGCACGTCCGGTCCACCGCGATCGACGTACTCGGTGACGACTTCGACCCCCAGCGCAGTGGCGACTGTGTGGCAGGCGCGGCCTTGCTGGGCAATCGTCAGTCCCGCCGGGTGCTCGATCAACTGATCGTCCGGGTGGGCGGGCCGTAGGTACACGACCGCACGGCGTGGCGGCATCTCCGACCACTGACCGTCTTGGTTGATGTTCTGAGTCATGGCTTGTGACTCCTTTTCTGTGGACCTCCTTCTGTCGTTGGCAATGGCCCAGGGGTCTGCCGGTCCTGCTTAGGCAGTTCATCCTGCTGTGCCGCTCTTGCGGCCCAGTGCGTCAGACGCGCCCGTCCGATGCGGACGTAACCGGGGTCGCGTTCAAGTCCGACGAATCGGCGGCCTTCGAGCACCGCCGCCGCACCGCCGCTGGCCGACCCGGCGAACGGATCGAGCACCACCCCTCCCGGCGGACATGCCAGCCGCACCAGCCACCGCTTGAGCGCGATCGGCTTGACGGTCGGGTGGATGTTGCGCCGCGCTACCGGCCCGCCCTTGGAGAAGATCTCCGTCCGCACCACCGGCAGGTCCTCGCATCCCGCCTCGCGCTCGGCGCGGGTCGCCTTGGCGCAGAAGAACACCCGGCTCGACTGCTTCCCGGTCTGCCGGTCGATCAGCAGGCGCGGGCAGTCCTCGGCGCAGCCAGCCTCGGTGCAGGCCGCGTCGTGGCTGTAGGCGACGTTGGGAGGCCAGTAGCCCGTCGTCCCTGGCAGCGCCGTTGGTCCGGCGATGCGCGCCCCCTCGATATTGAGCGCTCCCGTTCCATGCGCGGTGACGTTGGCAGCCAGGGTGCCGATAAACGGACGGCGGGCAATCACGATCGGCTCGAATGCAGGCTTGAGCGTGCTGCTCAACCCGCCCGGCAGCAGCCTTCCCTTCGGGACACCTTGGGAGTGCAGCCACATCACCTGATCGCGGATCTCCAGCCCGGCATCCTCGATCCCGACCGTCAGCCGATGCACCATGCGCGGCGAGCCGAAGGCGACGAGGTGGCCGCCGGGACGGAGCACCCGGCGACACTCTGCCGCCCAGGTCGCGGTGAAGCGCTCGAACGCCACGCTGCTTCGCTGGGCTTCACCCCGCGAGGAGAAGCGGCGGGCGATGTCCTTGCCGTCCCACGCCTCTTTGCCGAAGCCGAGGCCATAGGGCGGATCGGTCACCACGGCGTCGACGCTGGCGTCCGGCAGCTGCGGCAACAGCGCCAGGCTGTCGGACTCGACCAACGCCCAGCGGCGCAGATCGCCGTACATCACCGGCTTACCGGCAACCGCGTTCATGGCCGACCTCCCGACTTGCGCCCGACGAGGACCGCAAACGCCTCCTCCTCGGTGGTGACCGCGAACAGCCGATGGGCGTCGGACGGCAAGGCGTCGATTACCTGAGCGATCAGCTGCGCCCGCTTCCCATGCGGAACGATCCAGAGCACGCGGGGGAAGACGCCGCTGTTCGCCTGCTCGCGGCCGGAGCGGTAATAGGCGATGTACGCCTCGCACTGGCGACGGATGACCGCGCTGCTCTCGGTCGCCCGGTCAACCTCCACGAACCACGAATCCTCGAACTCATCCAGGCCGAGCCTCAGATGGATGTCGGGCTTCAGCGTCACCCGCTGACCGACAGGACCGAGGAACTCGCGCCAGCAGTCCGGCTCGGCCGCGAAGGAGACAAGCTCCAGCTTGCTGATCCGAGCCGCCTCACGCAGCCGCACATAGACCTCGGCCACGGCCAGCGTGTGGGCGAGGAAGGCACCGCCCGGCTCATGGGCGCCACGGGTGCGGGCGATGCCTTCGCCCTGCCAGTAGGCCAGCAGCCGTTGACCGGCCGGGCCGGTTTCGTAGACGAACGCGGCGCTCCCGGCCCGGACCCCACCGACCCGGCGCTGGAGCCGACGCAGCACGCCGATCGACACCAGGCGCGAGAGCGTCTTGCGCGCCAACCGGGCGTTGCTCTGCCGGGCGCCCCCGCCGTCGAAGAACAGCCGCTCGAGTTGGCGACCGCTGACCAGCCTCAGTTGAGCAACCGTCGCCGCGATTTCGCGCTCCCGCTCCGACAGCCGGGCATCGAGTTCGAGCAGGCGAGCCGGGGTCAGGCGATCCATGAGGAACCTCCATGAGTGAGGGACAACGAAGGTCGGAAGGGCCGGAGAGTCGTCCGCGCAAATCCGCCATAGCCCGCTTCGGCACGCGGATAGCGAGCAATCGCACTCGACGCGACCGGACAACCGAGCGGACGGGATCGGGCCAACATCACTTCGCCCTCCTGCGTCGTCCGACAGGCGCCTCATTACCGGCAGCCGCAACCGCCTCACGCCGGTCGTCCAGACCGTGGCGTTGGCGTAGAGCCCGGTCTATCTCGCCCGGATCGACGCCGTAGCGCTCGGCGGAAACCCGGCGGATCGCGTCGGGGTTGCTGGTCGGCTCGGCAGGCGAAACCGTGTGGGCGGTGGCGAGGGGCGCGACGTCGCCGCTGCCGAGTCCGAGCCGCAGGGCGACCTCGAACCGGCCCAGGTGCTGCAAGCCCTCGGCGCTGATGGACAACTCGCGGGCCAGGAGCTCGGCGTCGGATCGGCTCTGGCGGAAGGCCACCAGCGTGGCGGCGTTGGTCAGGGCTGCTTGCTGCACCTCGCGGGGCAGTTGGCTGATGCTTTGGCCCGAGAGCGTCAGACCGACATGCATCCCTCTAAATAGCTCGAAGATGGCCGCCAGTGGGATTGGTAGCGAGGCAAGCACCTTCGGCTCGTCGATGTAGAGGCCGAACGAACGGCGCTTGTCCTCGGGGATGGCCTGTCGGCCCAGGACTGCGGTGTAAAGCTCGTAGGTGACGAGAGCACCGAGCAGTTGTACGGCCGGTGCTCCCAGCCTTCCCGGCGGCAGGCTGACGATGACGATCTTCCCCTTGCGCAGCACCTCCTTCATGTCGAAGCGCGGTTGGGGTTGGGCGAGCACGGCGCGCACCACCTTCCGACCCACCACCTCGTGGATCTTGCGGAGCGGCGAGGCCAGATGAGATGCCTGCTCGGCAGGACTCATCGCCTCATAGGCCGCCCAGGCAGCCTGCAACATCGGATCGTCCAGGCGGCCGACGAGCCGCTGCCGGTAACCGGCGTCGTTGAACAGATGGACGAGGTCGGCCAGGGTGGCTTCGCGGTCGTGCGCCAAGGTCACGAACCCCATCCGTAGGTACTGATCGGAGCGCACGCCCCAGGAGTCCTTGAACAGCCCCCGGAAGGTGCCGAGCAGCAGATCGGCGACAAGCTCGGGATCGCCGTCACCGAACACCCGCAACCCCGGCACCGCCATCCCCGAGGCGGGCTCCAAGACGATCACGTCCTTGGCCCGCTTCTCGGGCAGCCGCGCCAGCACGTCGGTGGCGGTGTCGCCCTTCATGTCGAGCAGCACCAGGCCGCGCCCGGCATGGGCGTCCTGCGCCGCCAGCGAGGTGACGAGCACCGACTTGCCGGTTCCGGTCGGGCCGAGCACCAGCGAGTGCGACCACGAACCCTCGACCGGCTGGGCCAGGCGCTTGTCTTCGAGACCCGGCGCGTTGGAGGTGCCGAACACGCGCCCCTTGGTCGGGATGCGCGGCGAGGGCACAAGGATCGGTGCCGTGCCGAGGGCAAGCCCGGCGATCTGCGGCCCGTCGATGGGCCAGCCGATGAGCGGTGCCAACTCGGCCGGGCTGTAGCGGTCACCACGGCGCAGGCCAACTCGGCCCGGCGTTTCGGCCAGTCGCCGTTTAGATAGTCGGCTGATCCGCAGCGACCCGCGTGCGCCCGTGCGCGAGCGCATGATGGAGGTGACGCGGGAGGCCAGATGGGCGGCACGTTCGGGATGACCGGCCCGCACCAGCACCGTGGGGTTGCCCCAGAGTACGGCGGAACCGTACTTGGCACGCAGCGCCCCGACATGCTCGTTCGGCAGTGGACGGGCACTCGGCCAGAACGTCTCAAGCAGTTGCGTCTTGTTACGCGGGCGCTTACCGGCGTCGACCGGCAGGTGTGGCCCACGGGCCGGGCGCAACGCCCAGCGCAGCATCACCACCTCGTCTTCCCCAAGCGGGACCGCCAGCGAGCCGAGCAGGGCGGCGGTCGTCTCCGCGGCCGCGTTCTTCTGGAGCAGCGGGTGGCGGTCGCGCCAGCGCAGGCGCACGCCATAGGTGAAGTTCGGTTGCTCGCTGTCGTCCTCGACCGCGTCCAGGCGGGCCGAGGGCAGCACGCCACGCAGATGCGCCCGGACCGTGTCGATCGTCGCGCTCGGTGCGTGCAATAGGTAGGTGATGCCTTCGGCCTCACCTACTACGTCGAAGATGATTTCGGAGCGTGTCGATAGACCGGCGATGCCGGCCAGCGCCGCCTCGACGGCAGCACTCGTCACATCGCTGCCGAAGCGAAGCTCCACGGTCTGCATCGCCGGCGGCTGACGCTTGCCGTGGGCCAGAGCGGCAACCAGGCCGCCGGTCGCCACGGCGGCAGCGGCACCACTGAGAAGCACCGCCTCCATTACGCGGCCTCCTGTTCACTATCGGGGTCAGCCTCGAAATCGAGGGGTGAATCGTCGGCCGACAACTTAGGCACAGGCTGTGGCCGGTCGGTCCTTTCCTCCACCAACCCCTTTGCGATCAGCCAGACGGCAACTTGCATCTTCGTGTCGTCCAGCTTGCTATTCCGCTGCTCGCGGATCTTGATGTTTCGTTCTTTCCTTCCCGCCACGTCACACCTCCTTCCTTGTTACAAATCGTGTTACGTTACGTGACAAACCACTATGCGACGACTTGTTACGTTTGTCAACAACATTTTTTAGCTTTGCGTGTAGTACCAGATGACACGCCCGACTATTACAAGTAAGAAAAAGACGACAAGCGGCACAAACAGGATCGCCACCAACTGACACATCAACGGCACGATCAGGGCCAACGCGATCACGACGAAGATCACCGTCCCGATGCTGCGGGGAAACCAACTCATGACGTCGCTTCCCCGAATGAGGCGGGTAGCTCCTGCGACCACCGCAGGCGACCCCCGGCGCCGGTGACGACCGAATGGAACAACCGCTCGGCGTTGCGCACCGCCACAGAGGTGCGGGCTTCGCGGCCGACCCCGATCATCAGGACTTCGACGCCACGCAGGCCGTGCAGCCGTCGGGTCCAGCGCCGCGCCGTGGCCTGTAGCTGGTCGGAGTTGGCCGTCGCCAGATGCACGCTGTCCGGCTCGAAGGTCAGGGCATCGGTGAACAGGAAGACCCGGCCGACTTCGGGCGTCTGGGCGGCAAGCTCCAGCGCCTCAAGCAGCCCCGAGCCGGGCACCCGATCAGGGGTGCGGCGGATCAGGCGGGCGAGCCGAGGGCGCAGGCCGAGTGCCCGTGCCGTGTTGACCCGTTCGGCAAGTCCCGTGGCGTTTTCGACACTCGGCGGCAGTTCGCCGAAGTCCACCCGGATCGTCCAGCGCAGGGTGCGCAGTGGGGCGCCGTCGACGCAGCCGACCCACAGCACGCGGCCCTCGGTGCCGATGACTTTTGCGACCGTCATCATGTCGGGCACGAAGCCGAGGGCCGAACGCCGGAACGACGGCGAGGCGTCGATCATCATCAGGTCGGTGTTGCCTCTAGGTAGCGCCGTGGACTCGGACGCGGTGGTGGTGTCCCCGCCGCAGCCAGCGGCAAGGGCGAGACAGATCAGGAGCAGCAAAACCGCCCCCGTGGTCTTGATGAGACGTGACATGACAAAGGCTCCTTTCAGCCCAGGGAGAACCGGCGGCGCCGGCCGTTGTGATTGCCGTTCAGGGACTCGCCCGCCGACTGACTGGGCAAGGTGGTGTGAACGCCCGCAGCTCGTCGCCAGCGGCCACGGATGACCTCTATTCCGCGCACGGCATTGCCGTTGGCGTAGAGCTTTTGGTGATGCAGGAATGCAGTCTCGAAGCGGGCCTTCATCGCCTCGGCGAGCGCCGCCTCGCCATCGGTGCCGACCTCGACCACCTCCACGATGGCCGGGCCTTCGACCGCTGCGGACTGCACATCTGCCTCTATCTGATGCTCGGCCAGGCTGGCGTCTTCGACCGCCTGTTCGGCTGCCTCGAGTTCGGCGCTGGCCTTGTCAGCGGCCTGCTCGGCGGCGCGGTACTCACGGCGGTGTTCGGTCACCTGATCGCGCAGGGCACGACCGGGAGCGCCGACCGTCCACAGCGCCATCGCCACCATCGCGGCGACGGAACCGGCCAGTTGCAGCGGTGCCATCCACAGCGGTGAGATCAGGAAGGACAGGCTCCCCAACTGACCCCCGGCCGCCAGCCTCCCCAGTTCCTGATTCTGTGCATTGACCGCCTCGGCCCGGAAGTAGCCGAGCAGCCCGAAGGCGACCAGCAGGGCGACCAGCCCAGCCGCCAGCGCCCCGGCGGCCAGCCAGCGGCGGGCCGGGGTGCGAAGCGCCACCAGCCCGGCCAGGAGGCCGAAGGCGGTGTTGCAGGCAGCGATCGCCAGCGGCACGGTGAGGGTCGTGCCCCACACGCTGGCGGCTGGCATGCCGCTCTGCTCCAGGGCGGCATGGACGAGGAAGGCATCGAAGACCACCACGGCCGCCTCGATGAAGATCAGCAGCAGCTTGGAGACGAGGCCGCGCCGTGAGGCGGGCAACGCCCGCAACTGGTCAACCACCGCATCAAGTCGGGACCGGCTGGCCTGTTGGTCAGCCTTGGCGGCATCGCGCCGGGCACTCAGCGACGGCAGCCGGGAGCGCAGGTTGTCCAGGCGGACGCGGGCCTCGGCTTTGCGGGCCGGGCCGGTGGCCTGGCGACGGTCGCACTCCACCCTGGCGGCCACGCCGTCGCGGCGGACCTGGGCCTGGCGGACCCGGCCGACGCCGTCAACGAACTGCTTGGGCGGAGAATCCGCAGCGCGGGCGGCAGCGGGATCGAGTCGCACAGAGCCGAGCGCCTCGCCGTCAGCCCTGGCGGCAGCTTCCAGACGCTCGGGGGTCTGGGCCAGGGCGGGGATCTTGCCCTCCAGACCACTCATGCCAGCACCAACGCCCGGTCGCGGCTGGCGTAGCCGTGGTTGTCGAGGAGATGGGCGACCCGCTCGCCGGGCACGCCGTGCTCGGCGGCGACCGCCTCGACGGCGCGGTCGCGGGGAACGCCGAGCGCTTCCAGGCGCTCCACGCCGCGAGCCAGATAGGCGACGATCTCCGTTGGGGTGTGGGGTGGACTTTGCATGTACTGCTCCTTTCTGGGCTGATGCCGGGCGGTTCTCGCGTCCGGCGGGAGCAGCGTCGATGCCGTCGATTGACTGTGTCCACACTGAGGGCAAAGTCAGCGGTGAGTTCGGGCGAACTCCGACTTGTCATGCGGAATCGGGAACGCGAGCGGATAGCCTCCGCACGTCGTGAACCCGGCCGACGAGCTACCGACCGAAGCCGAGGTCGTCGCCGACCTCAAGAAGATCCGCACCCAGGACTGGTCGAACGCCGAGGCGTTCCTCGGGATGCGGGCGCTGTATGACCTGTTGCCTCACGATGGGCGGCCGGCCCGTGGGGACGCGGTTGCGGTGAGGGATGCCCTTCTGAACCTCCTTGAAGAGCTCGTCGTGGCAATAGCAGCCGAGGAGGAGCAGAATCCGCCCGACCTCGGCCAGTCGATCGCCGTGGCCGGGACGCACCTCCTCAAACTCCAGACCCCGGCGGGGACGCCGACGCAGGTGGACGATCTCGTAGGAAGCATCGTCGAGACCTGGAAAGTCCGCGACCGGCATACCGGCGAGGTGCGGCCGATGGGGATCGGCACGTTCAAGACCGGCTACATGGACCGCGTGGTGTACCCCGCTCTCGCCGCGTTCCTGCTCTCGAAAGCCACGACCGACACGGAACCCGCGGTCACCACGAACGGAAGCGGGGGCGGGACCACTGCCGCAAGGTCGAAGAGGTCGCCGCGTCGCCGCGTCGCGGCGATCGGCCTGCCCGTCGCTCTCGCGGCTTGCATCGTGATCGTGATCCTCGTCGGAAGCCGAGGGCACGGGGCCGCGACCAACACCCTGCTCCACAAAGAGGGCTGCTCCCCCTCACAGCGCGCCGCAGGGTCGGGCAGCGGTGCCGATCAACTCGAATATGGGGATTTCGTCCGGGACTCCGGGTCCGACGACCACTTCGAGGACCCCTTGACCGCCGAGTCTGGTTCGGAGGCAACCATCAAGCTGCGGCTTTCCAATCCGGGGCCGGAAAAGATCGACGCCGTCTGCGTGTCGGCGACCCTTCCGGCCAACGCCACGCCGTCGCCCTCCGTGTCGGTAGCCGTCTCGTCACCCCACGTCGCCAACCCCGATGGGCCGTCCGACACTGCATCGATCACCACTTATCCGGCCCGAGCCGTGTGCCTGGCGCTTGTGCCGCACAGCACCGAGTTCATGGATCGGAACGGTGCCGTGATCAGGCCCCTGCCGGACGAGATCCTTGATGGCGGCGTTCGTGTCGGGCCGATCGACGTCCCGCTCAGCGCCGTGCGATTCGTCCAGTTCAAAGTCGAGCTAGAACCGTCTGAAGGTCGAGTGTCCTGCGGCGACGCCGACAAGGACTCTGAACCGATACGGGTGAGCGCGCTTGCTCCTTCCGAGCCAGGCCCGCTGCTTGCCACCATGCAGGGAAGGGATACGTCCTTCAAGTCCAGGTGGGACTCCCAGGTGTCTGCGGATGCCACGGACGACCTCGCGTTCAAGGTCAATCTCAAGAACCCCACGGACAAGACCGTCGCGGCCCCGTTGCTGCTGGTCGCCTGCACCTACTTCTGTACCGGCTCTGGCCCAGAGCCGTTGAAGCTCTGGGCGGCCCTGGTTCAACGCGACGGGAAGACGCTCACGACCTGGAACGCCGTCGGCATAGAGGCACAAAGCGGCGGCTTCCAGAGGTTCATCTTCGATCAGCAGAGCGGCATCACGGAAATACGTGGGCATCACGCGGTGTTAAACACCGCCAACACCGCCATCCCGCTCGATCGCCTTCAATTCGATGGTGGGGGCGCGAAGATCGTCAAGGCATTCCAGATTGACGAGCTTGCCCCAGGAGAGTCGGCCGGATACAGCTTCCATGCCAGTTGGGAGGTTGGATCGACCGGCCAACTCGCAAGCGGTCCCCTTGATGTCCGTATTGGCTCTAGTGAATGGAAGCACACTCTCTATGTGAATCCCGGCCAGGTCGTCACGGTCGGAAGCCTGTTAGCCAACACCCACTACAGCGGGCCGCTCATGGCCGAGGTGCGGGCTGCCTTCAAGCCTGATGCAGCGACGGGCACGGTGTTCATATCGCTGGAAGGCCACTTGGGAGACTGGCCCGATCAAGCGGGATCACAACCGATCGGCCGGGTGGCGCTCCATAGTGCCGGGGCGGGACCGATCGGCCTGGAAGTCATCCCCGACACGACCAGACTCTGGGGGCAGTATCGGCGGGGGAGCACGATCAACCTGCCGGACGGATTGGCCGACGCCGGAATAAGAGACGGCCCGATAGGTAGCTTCACACCGCGTGACAAGCGCCACGATGCACAGTTGTCACGCTACCTCCTCTTCAATGTCAAAGTGAAGCGCCTTGACAACCTTGGCCGCTGATGGCGGTCGGGGTCACTCCAACCGGCCTATGAGCGCGTAGTCTCGGTCATCCTAGGCATATTGACACATGTAACAAATAATGTTACAGTAAACTACATGTAGCTCTCAGAACTGCTACATCACATCGGCTTCGGAGTCGAGTCACGTCCCATGACCTCGCGTGACTCCACCCCGAGGCCGACAGGCGGCCTCTTGAACCAAGGAGGCCCGACATGGGCGACATGCAGAAGTTTTCCGTCGCAGAATCCGAGCGCCTGCTCGCTCTCGGATTTGCGGAGGACGTTCCGGTTTATGGCATCGGCAATCCGTGCTTCAGCCTGGCCGACGTCAAACAGGCGCTCTTCCAGGGCACCTATCAGGAGCAAGGACTGTTCCCGATGCTCAGGAGCGAGCACACCGGGTCGTCCCAGCTTCATGTGGTGCCGGAGTTGATCCAGGCGACGTTCTACGTCACCGAAGGATTCTGTGGACGCGGCAACCTGCCGAACTGGTACGTCCGAGGGTATTTGCCACAAAGCGGCCTCAACCCCGACCAACCGCTTTGCACGGTCCACATGGAGCTGATCCTGGCTCGCATTGACGACCCGGACCAGATCGAGCAGGTCAACTACCAACTGGTGGCTGATCTGCCGTCGACTGGGTCGTCCCGACGACTCGTACGAGCCTCGGGTGTGCCGCTGCTATAGGACTCGCGCGCCATAACCACAACAACATCAACCCCCGAACCGCTTGAGTAGACCCCCGGTCCTCGCGGCCGGGGGTTTTTCTCATGCCCACGGGGAACTCTCATGTTTGCGTCGCCACCCCTTGATTGCTCGAAGACTTCCGCTAATCTCGCTTCTCGGTGCAGCGCATACGCACCCGGTTAGTCGCTACAGGCTGCCGAAGCGAAGACGGCGGGAGGCGCCGCTTTGGCATCGGGATCGAAAACGGAGTGCAGGCTAGACGAGGGCGGGTCCAGTGCGGCTCCCTGAGCATGGACTTGGCTTCGGGGCGCTCAAGGAGCGGCCTCTGCGTCGGTTGCTGCTGGCGCAGTTGACGTCAGTGACCGGCGACTACGTGGTGATCGCGGCGCTGCCATTCGCCGTGTTCGCGATGGGCGGCACGGTGGCGCAGGTTGGCCTCGCCTTCGGCACCGCCGCCATCCTCCAGGTTGGCCTGGTGCTGTGGGGCGGCGTGGCCGGTGACCGCTTCAACCGTCGCGCCGTGATGATCGGCGCCGATCTCGCCCGCTTCGGTTCCCAGGGCACGCTCGCAATCCTGCTGGTCTTCGGGGTGGCGCAGTATTGGCAACTGCTCGTCGTCCAGGTGATCCACGGCGCGGGCACGGCGTTCTTCCAACCGGCCATGACCGGCCTGGTACCCGAGGTAGTCGGCCGGGAGCGCCGCCAGGATGCCAACGCCCTTCTGGAGGTGGCGATGGCCGCAGCCGCCATGACCGGCCCGGCCATCGCCGGGGGCGCGATCGCACTCGCCGGACCCGGCTGGGCCTTCGGCCTTGACGCTGTCACCTTCGCCATAAGCGCGATGTGCCTCAGCGGTATCCGGGTGGCGTCGAAGGCTGAGGCGGCCGTCGACGCCGGCGACTCGGTGTTCGAGGATCTCCGTGAAGGCTGGCGCGAGTTTCGTCAGCGCACCTGGCTATGGGTGATCGTCCTCGAGTTCGCGGCCCTGAACGCCCTTGTCTTCGCCCCCTTCTACGTCCTGGGCGCGGCCATCGCGGATCAGGCTCTCGGTGGGGCGGCCGCCTGGGCCGTCATCCTGACCGCTGCCGGGGCGGGTCAGCTGGCCGGTGGACTACTGGCTTTGGTGTGTCGACCGGACCGCCCGCTGCTGGTCGGCACCATGCTGCTGGTGTCCTGGGCTGCGCCGCTTCTGTTGTTGGCCTACGGCGCGTCGGTCGCAACAGTCGCGGTGGCGGCGGCGGTCGCCAGCGCCACGCTGGCCTTGTTCGGCACGCTGTGGAACACGACCTTGCAGAGTCAGGTGCCGGTCCATCAACTGTCGCGGGTCAGCTCCTACGAGTGGCTCGGCTCGATGGCCGTGCTGCCGCTCGGTTTCGCCCTCGCGGGCTTCGCCCAGCACGCGGTCGGCTCCGAAACGAGCCTGCTGGCCGCTGCCGGGATCGTCCTCGTTGCGACGGCGACGGTCGTGCGTCTGCCGAGCATCCGTGGCCTGCGCGCCGAGGCGGCTGCCTGATGGGCCGCACGAGAGGTGGACATGGTGCGACCCTCGGGCAATTCATAGAGGAGCTACGCGGGATCGCGCCCCGCGAGGGCGTCACGGTCAGGCCCGACAGCGACCTGATCGCCGACCTGGGCTTCGACTCGCTGGCCTTCGCCCAGCTGGGGGTGCTGCTCTACGAGCGCTATCGCCAGGACGGGGCGGGCATCGCCGCCAGCCTGCAAGAGCACGACACAGCCACGGTCGAGAGCGTGTTCCGCACCTTCATCCTGCCCACCGCGGACCTCGCGTAGCGTGGCTGCTCGGTCAGTTCGGCAGTTCGTAGCCGCCCGGCGTCGTGGTCGGCGGTCGCCAGCGCATCCCGGCGAACAACTCGCCGGGATCGACCTCCAGCGCTCCGCTGAGCTTCAGAATCGTGCTGGCTTTGGCCTCGGACCTGCCGCCCTCGATCTGGCTGATGACCGTCCGGTGCAGGTCGCTCTTGGCGCTGAGGCTTTCCTGGGATTCGCCCCGCTCGTCGCGCAGGCGTTTGAGATTGGCCCCGAAGGCTTCGGCCACGTCCACGGACGGAATCCTTCCGGCCGCGCATGGAAAACACTACAGGGACTGACCACCCGGTAGTTACGGACAGGCGGTGCCTTTGAAAACCGGCCGAGGACCGCTATGTTGCCATCAATGTATTGAGCGGCCACCCGCGCACTCCCTACGGCATGACGCGGCCCGCGAGGCAGGTTGCGACTGGAGGAGGCGTCGTGGCAGTCAACGGAGAAGCGAGCGACGGGCGGCAAGGCTCCCGTGACCCTCGTTCGCCTCTCGGTCTTGCCTATGAGCCGATGGAAGTGGCGGGGCCGCTGACCCGCTCGGCGCTACGGG
>ERZ778021.1990-NODE-1990-length-20409-cov-5.686597_pt1 | contig 20409 bp, 17 predicted proteins | sample MGYA00375751_ERZ778021 | MGnify/ENA primary metagenome ERZ778021 (study PRJEB29350, sample SAMN05389814) | bioreactor metagenome | isolation source: Thiocyanate stock bioreactor | place: South Africa: University of Cape Town | collected 2013-08-29 ... | reverse complement strand
TATTTCGACGACATCGTCGACGCGCACGAGCGGATCTGGGACATGCTGGAGAACTACAAGGAGGTGATCGAGGCGCTCGAGGAGACCAACGAGTCGGTGATCTCGCACCGCCTCAACGACATCCTCCGCGTGCTCACCTCGATCAGCGTCGTGATCCTGCCGCTCACCCTGATCGCCAGCATCTGGGGGATGAACGTCCGGGTGCCGGGCGAGGGGAATATCACCGACTTCTACGTGGTGATCGGCTGCATGTTCCTGATCCTGGTCGGGATGGTCCTCTGGTTCAAGCGACGGGGCTGGCTGTAGTCCCTTAGGCTCCACGCCCGGTGGCAAATTTTCGTATCTGGGCGCCCTGGCGCCTCGCCTACGTGTCGGACGCGGCCAAGGACATCGAGGAGGAGTGCATCTTCTGCGCGAAGCCCGCGCAGGAGGACGACGAGGGCAACCTGATCGTCCACCGCGGCGACCGCGCCTTCGTGATCCTCAACCTCTACCCGTACACGAACGGGCACCTGATGGTCGCGCCTTACGACCACATCGGGGCGATCCAGGAGATCCCCGCCGAGACGACAGCCGAGATGATGGGGCTCGCCCAGACCGCGATCCGTCGGCTCGAGGATGTGTACTCGCCGCACGGCTACAACGTCGGCTTCAACCAGGGCCGGATCGCGGGCGCCGGCGTCGAGCACCACATCCACATGCACGTGGTGCCGCGCTGGTCGGGGGACAACAACTTCATGCCGGTGATCGCCGACACCAAAGTCATGCCGCAGACGATCGAGCAGAGCTATGCAGTGCTGAAAGGGGCTTCGTGGAGCTGAACCAGGGGATCTTCAAGGCGTACGACATCCGCGGCCTGTATGGCGAGGAGATGGACGAGGGGACGGCGCACGACATCGGCCGCGCCTTCGTCCGGGTGCTGGCGCGGCTCCGCGACAAGCCCGCCGGGGATCTGCGGATCGGGCTCGGGCGCGACATGCGGCTGACCGCGCCGAAGATGGCGGCGGAGCTGCGGGACGGAATGATGCTCGAGGGTGCCACCGTCCTCGACGCCGGGATGGTCGGCACCGAGATGCTCTATTTCCTCGTCGGCTCGCGGGAGCTCGACGGCGGTGCGATGTGCACCGCGTCCCACAACCCGAAGGCCTACACCGGGGTGAAGCTCGTGCGCGAGGGCGCGCTGCCGCTCTCCGGCGAGGCCGGGATCGCCGAAGTGAAGGCCGAGATCGGAGCGGGCCTGAGCGAGGCGCCGGGCGGCGGCGAGCTGGAGGAGGTCGACATCTGGGAGGACTTCCGCGCCCACGCGCTCGGCTTCATCGACCCCGCGGCGGTGAAGCCGATGAAGGTGGTCGTCGACGGCGGCAACGGGATGGGCGGGCCGATGGTCGGGCCGCTGCTCGAAAAGCTGCCGCTCGACCTGGTCGAGATGTACTTCGTCCCCGACGGCGAGTTCCCCGACCACGAGCCGAACCCGCTGCTGGAGGAGAACCGGCGGATGATCATCGACCGGGTGCGGGAGACGGGCGCCGACCTCGGGATCGCCTGGGACGGCGACGCCGACCGCTGCTTCTTCATCGACGGCACCGGTGAGTTCTGCGACGGCGACTTCATCTGCGCCCTGCTGGCGCGGCAGGTGCTGGCCAAGAACCCGGGCGCGACGATCCTCTACGACCCGCGCTCCAGCCGCGCCGTCCCCGACCTGGTCGCCGCCGAGGGCGGGACGGCCGATCTCTCCCGGGTCGGGCACGCGTTCTTCAAGGCGCGGATGCGCGAGGAGGACGCGGCGTTCGGCGGCGAGGTCTCCGGCCACTACTACTTCCGCGACAACTGGAACGCCGACTCGGGGACGATCCCGGCGCTGCTGATCCTCGAGCTGCTCTCCAAGGACGGCCGCTCGATGGCCGAGCTGATGTCGGAGTTCCGCTCCAAATACTTCATCTCCGGGGAGATCAACTCGGAGGTCGCCGACCAGAAGGCGAAGATGGCGGAGATCGAGAAGCTCTACGGCGAGGGCGCCGAGATCGCGCACCTCGACGGCGTCTCGATCGACTTCCCCGACTGGCACTTCAACGTGCGGCCCTCGAACACCGAGCCGCTGCTGCGGCTGAACCTCGAGTCGCTGATCTCCCGCGAGGACATGGAGGCGAAACGCGACGAGGTCCTGGGATTGATCCGCAGGTGACCCCGACCCCGGAGGAGGCGCTCGAGCAGGCCGCGCTGGCGGGCATCCACCGGCTCGCCATCCCCACCCCGTTCGCGGTCGGCAAGGTCAACTGCTACCTGATCGAGGACGACCCGCTCACCCTGGTCGACACCGGCCCCAACTCCGGGCGCTCGCTCGACGTGCTCAGTGAGCTGCTCGGCGGTCACGGGCACTCGATCGAGGACATCGGGCTCATCCTGCTGACCCACAACCACACCGACCACATCGGCCTCACCGAGATCATCGTCGAGCACTCCGGTGCCGAGGTGGCGGCCTACGGCCCGGCGGCGCCCCGCCTCGCCGGCTATGAGACCGAGGTCGAGCTGGAGGACGAGTTCGCCGTCGCGCTGATGCTCAGCAGCGGCATTCCCGAGGACATCGTGGTCGCCCTGCGCAGTGTCTCCAGCAATTACCACGGTTGGGGCGCGCCGGTCCAGGTGACGAGGCCGCTGGCCGACGGCGAAGTGGTCGAGCTCGCCGCACATCGCCTCGAAGTCCTCTTCCGCCCCGGCCACAGCCCGATGGACACCGTCTTCTGGGACGCCGAGCGCCAACTCGGCTTCGTCGGCGACCACCTCCTCCCCCACATCTCCTCCAACCCGGTGATCGCCCGGCCGCTCGACGGCTCGCCCGGCCGGACCCACTCCCTCGTCACCTACCTCGAGTCGTTCAAGAAGACCCGCGAACTGCCCGAGGACGCGATCCTCTTCCCCGGCCACGGCGAGCCGATCGACGACCACCGCGGCCTGATCGACACCCGCTTTGCCTCCACCGAGCGGCGCAAGGAGAAACTCTTCCGCCTGCTCGGCGACGGCCCCCGCAGCGGCTACGAGCTGGCCCAGTCGATGTGGGCCAACATCGCCGTCACCCAGGCCTTCCTCACCCTCTCCGAGGTGATCGGTCACATGGACCTCCTCGAGGCCGAAGGCCGCGTGCGCGAGATCGACGATGGCGGCGTGATCCGCTTCGAAGCTGTCGGCTGACGACGTCGGCCCGCGGTCGCGTAGGGTGGCGGGCAGATGGTCGCGATCCGTAGGTCAGAGCGCCGCAAATCGGCGAAGAAACGGATGCTGATCATCGTCAACCCGTATGCGACGACGGTGTCGGATCGGCTGCGGAACCTGGTCGTCTACGCGCTGCAGGGTCGCTACGAGGTCGAGGCGGTGCAGACGCAGGCGCAGAACCACGCCACCGAGCTCAGCCGCGACGCCCAGAAGGGCGGCTACGACGTGGTCGTCTCCTTTGGCGGCGACGGGACCCTGAACGAGGTAGCCAACGGTCTGGCGGGGACAGAGATGCCGATGGCGATCCTCCCCGGCGGCTCCGCCAACGTGGTGGCACGCAGCCTCGGCATCCCCAACGACGTGGTCGACGCGACCGAGCACCTGCTCTCGTTGGCCGACAGCTGGGAGCCGCGCAAGATCGACCTCGGGCGCGCCGACGATCGTCGCTTCGTCTTCGCCTGCGGCGCCGGGATCGACGCGACGGTGGTGAAACGGGTCGACTCGCACCCCAAATTCAAGTCGCGCTTCGGCCCCTGGTACTACAGCTGGTGCGGCGTCTCCGCCTTCACCCGCCGCTACCTGGTCAACCCGGTGCGCCTGCGCGTCACGGTCCAGGGACAGAAGCCGGTCGAGGGAGTCACCGCGATCACCCAGAATTCCGACCCCTTCACCTACTTCTCCAGCAAACCGGTCTACGTCAACGAGGGTGTCGCGATCGACGACGGCACCCTCTCCCTCGCGGTCCTCAAACGAGCCGCGCTGCGCGACATGCCGACCCTCCTCCCGAAGCTCTTCTCGCCGAAGAAGCCCGCCGTCCGCCACCGCCAGATCATCGGCTTCCAGGACCTGACCGCGGCGACGATCGAGTCGATCTCCGAGGACCGCTCCGGCGTCCCCCGCCCCTTCCAGCTCCAGGTCGACGGCGACTACATCGGCGAGCGGACGCGAGTAGAGGTCGGGGTCGATCCGGGCGCGTTGACGATCATCGCTTAGGCGGGCGCGGGACGGACAAGGGACGACGGCCCTCTCGTGGCGGCCCGGGCAGGCTGTGGCCGCCACGAGAGGGCCGGGTCCGTGGGGAGAGGCGGAGGTGCGTTACGAAGATGCCGGGAACGTCACCTCGGTGTGAGGGAGATGCCGGGAACGTCACGTTCATTCAGGAAGGACGTCACAGGTCGCGGGATTCCTCCACGGTCACAAACTCGTGACCACGGTTTGACCCCCCTATAGGGGGGTCAACTCACGCAGCGCGATCCGGCCTCCGGGAGAGCGCGACGAACACGCACGCGGAGGTGACGTTCCCGGCGCCTTCCCTTGGTGAACGCAACGTTCCCGACGGGACGCTCGCATCTCTCCGGCAGGACTCCGCACCCCCTCCGGCGGCTGCTCGTCCTCCCCGCAGACGTCACGAACCTCCGACGAATCCCGCAAGACCTCCCCGTCCTGGGCGTCTCGGAGGCGGCCACAGCCTGCCCGGGTCGCCTCCGAGACGCCCAGGACGGCCCGACCACGGCCGCAAGCCCCCCGGATCGCACCGTCCCGCGCCGCGTCCCCGAATCCCACCGTCCCCGGCCGCAAGCCCCCGAATCGAGCCACCCGGCCGCCGCAGGCAACGATCGCCTAGTCGAGCAGCCCCGTTTCCCGCGCCGAGACGGCGGTCTGGATCAGGGTCTCGGCGGCGTCGAAGCGGGGGGTCCAGCCGAGTTGCTCGCGCGCCTTCGAGGTGTCCATGATTACCGGCGTGGTGAGGGCGGTTGCCCACTCGAGCTGGGGGTTGATGAAGGAGAGGCGGCCGGCGACTGCGGTGCCGGCGCCGAGCGCGGGCCGCGGCACGCGGACCGAGCGCCAGCCGAGGGCGCGGGCGATGTCGGCGATCTGGATCTCGCCGTCGCCGGCCAGGTTGTAGGCGCCCGGCTCGCCCTTGCCCTCGACCGCCGCGGCGAAAGCCGTCGCCACGTCGTCGTGGTGGACCAGTTGCAGGGGGACGCCGGCGTCGGGGAGGATCGGGCGCAGGAGCGGGATTCGATCGATCACGTGGCGGCGCAGGCGCGGGGCCGGGTCGCCGAGGCGGGCGGCGCCGACCGTCTGCTCGATCAGCATCGTCGCCCGCGGCCCGGCGACGATGCAGGGGCGGAAGACGTAGGCGTCGAGCTCGGTGCCGGCGAGGATCTCGTCGAGCGCCTCCTCCAGCTCCGCCTTCTGGGCCGAGTAGTAGAAGCGGGCAGAGCCGAGCGCCGGGGTCTCCTCGGTCAGCGGCTGCGGGTTGTCCGGGTGGAAGCCGTAGGCGGCGACCGAGGAGGCGTAGACGAGCCGGCCCACCCCGGCCTCGACCGCCGCTTCGAAGACGTTGCGGCTGCCCTCGAGGTTGATCCGCCGCGTCTCCTCGCGGTCGCCGAAGAGCGCGAAGGCGAGGTGGACGGCGACGTCGGCGCCGTCGAACAGCTCGGCGAGGTGGCCGCGGTCGAGGATGTCGCCGCGCTGGTAGGTCGCCTTCTTCCACCCCGCCCTGGCCGGGTCGAAGGCGCTCCGCGCCATCCCCCGCACGGCGCCCACCTTCTTCGAAGCCTCCAGCGCATCGATCAGCGACCCGCCGACCTCCCCGGTCGGCCCCGTGACGGCGACGGTCAGTGCCATAGCGACAGTGTCCGACCTACGGGCTGAGAGTCAAGCGTGGGTAGGACGCAGGGAGCGCGGCAAGGGGAGCGCACACAAGTGCGTGACCCGCGGCCGCGCGACCGAGGACACCCCCACGCGCCGATTATCAGCCCGTAGGCGTTATGCGATACGCGTCGAAGACACTCTCCACGTTTCGCAGTCGGCTGATGCAGTGTTTGAGCTGCTCGGTGTCGCCGACCTCGACCACGAACTTGTTCTTCACCATCGGGTGGTTGGTCGTGCAGGAGGCGCCGATGATGTTGATCCCGCCCTCCGAGAACGTCCGCGCGAGGTCCTCGAGAAGGCGGGTGCGGTCGTAGGCGTCGATCGCCAGTTCGACCCGGTAGGAGGCCTCGTTGTCACCCTCCCAGCCGACGTCGACGAAGCGCTCCGGCGCCCGTTTCAGCGCCTTCACGTTCTTGCAGTCGGCGCGGTGGATGGTGATTCCGCGGCCGAGGCTGACGTAGCCGGCGATCTCGTCGCCGGGGACCGGCCGGCAGCACTTCGCCAGCCGCACGGCGACGTCCTCGACGCCCTGCACCACGATCCCGTAGTTGGAGGCGTCCTTCGTGCGCCGGGCCCGGTCGGAGTGCTCGGTCGCCGGTCGCAGGTCCTCGGCGTCGACCGCCTCCCCCGCTTTGAGGCGCTGCAGGACTTTGTTGACGACGGTCTTCGTCGAGATTTTGCCCTGCCCGAGGGCGATGTAGAACTCGGTCGCTTTGCGGAACCCCATCTCGCGGATCACGTCGGCGAGCAGCGCCGAGCCGGCCAGTTTCTGCATCGGCACGCCGCGCTTCTTCAGCGCCTCCTCGAGGCCCTCGCGGCCGTCGCGCTCGGCGTCCTCGCGGCGCTCCTCTTTGAACCAGGCGCGGATCTTGTTGCGGGCACGGTTGGTGCGGACCAGTTTCAACCAGTCGAGCGAGGGCGCCCGTTTCTGCTTCGCGGTCAGCACCTCGACGATGTCCCCCGAGCGCAACTGGTAGTGGAGCGGCACGATCGCGCCGTTCACCTTGGCGCCGACGCAACTGTGGCCGACGTCGGTGTGCACCGCGTAGGCGAAGTCCAGCGGGGTCGAGCCCGCCGAGAGGTTCTTCACTTCGCCCTTCGGGGTGAAGACGAAGACCTCGTCCTCGAAGAGGTCGACCTTCAGCGATTCGAGGAACTCGGTCGGGTCCTGTTCGCCCTCGGCCTCGACCAGCTGGCGCAGCCAGGTCATCTTCTCGCGCTGCGGGTCGCCCCGGCCGCCCTCTTTGTAGGCGACGTGGGCGGCGATCCCGTACTCGGCCAGCTTGTGCATCTCCTCGGTCCGGATCTGGATCTCGAGCGGCTTGCCCTCGGGCCCGATCACGGTCGTGTGGAGCGCCTGGTACATGTTGGCCTTCGGCATCGCGACGTAATCCTTGAAACGCCCCGGCAGCGGCTTCCAGAGCGAGTGGATGACGCCGATCGCCCCGTAGCAGTCCTTCACCGAGCCGACGATCACGCGCATCGCGGTGAGGTCGAAGATCTCGTTGAACTCGCGACCCTTCTTCGCCATCTTCGTGTAGATCGAGTAAAAGTGCTTGGCGCGGCCGGAGATCTCGGCCTCGATGCCGACCTCTTCCAGCTCTTCGGACAGGAACTCACCCGCCTCGGCGACGTAGGTCTCGCGCTCGTCGCGCTGTTGGGCGACGAGCTGTTTGATTTCCGCGTACTTGCGCGGGTGGAGCGTGGCGAAGGCGAGGTCCTCGAGCTCCCACTTGATCGCGTGGATCCCCAGGCGGTGGGCGAGCGGCGCGTAGATCTCCAGCGTCTCGTGGGACTTCAGCGTCTGTTTCTGCTTCGGCAGCGCGCCCAGCGTGCGCATGTTGTGGAGACGGTCGGCCAGCTTGATCAGGATCACCCTGACGTCGGTGGCCATCGCCACCATCATCTTGCGGTAGTTCTCGGCTTGGCGCTCGTCGCGGCTCTCGAAGTTCATCCCGGTCAACTTGGTGACGCCGTCGACCAGCGCGGCGATTTCCTCGCCGAACTCCTCGCGCACCTCGTCCAGCGTCGCGCTGGTGTCCTCGACCGTGTCGTGGAGCAGCGCCGCGCAGAGGGTCTCGGTGTCGAGCCGCATCCCGGCGCAGATCTGGGCTACCCCGACGGGATGGGTGATGAATTCGTCGCCCGAATACCGCTTCTGGTCGGCGTGGCGCTCGCAGGCGAAGTCGAAGGCGCGCTCCACCTTGGCACGGTCGATCGTCGCCACCGCCACCGCGGTGCCGCCGAACCCCGGGACCTGCTCCTCGGGCGCAGAGTCGAACTCCTCGACGACCGCGAACAGGTCACCGAGCAACTCGCTGTGCTCTACGGAAATTTGGGGCTTTGGAGAAATTGCTGTGCCTCCGAATGCTCTTCGCTGTAGACCCGGAACGCCGCCGAGCGCTCCAGGTCCGTCCCTTCAGAGGATACGACGCCGACCAAGCCGTCCCCCGCGCTGGTGCTACCCGCAACGAGGCCAAGTTCAAGCAGGACGCGGAAGGCGCGCCCCGCCGTCTCCGGGTCGAGGGGGTGCGGGCCAGGGCCGGAGAGGGCCGCGCGGAGCTCGGAGCCGCCGAGTTCGCCGCCCGCACGGAGGGCTTTGAAGACCTCGACGATGGTCTCCCGGGAGGGCGCCTGGCGGGCGAGGACCCCGAGGGAGAAGGAGTGCTCGGCAGCGGAGAAGAGCGGGTGGACGAACCCTCCTCCCTGGGTGACGCGCTCGACGTCGGCGGCTGAGCGGGGCGCATCGACGAGGACCACGTGCTCGAAGTGCGAGGCCAGGTAGGGGGACATGGCGAGGGCCGCGTAGTCGGTGAGGGCGAGGCCGCTGCTCGCACGAGTGGCGAGGGATGCCACGGCCTGGGCGCCGCAACGGTGGCAGGCGACGAGCGCGGCGCCCCCGTTGAAGCGGGCGAGCCCCGTGGCGCCGTTGGCGAGCGCCGCACGGCGCGAAGCGTCTGCCGCGACGGCGAGGACGCCCGCGCCACTCGACACGAGCTCCGCGATCGTCGCGGTGGGTGACGAGCCCGTGCTCTGCACGGCGCGTCGCGACCCCCCGGCGCCTCCGTGGAGACTTCCTCGGTCTTTGGCCGAGCTTCGCTCCACACCATTTCCCTGAGCGGTCAGATCGCGGGCGAGCTCGGACTCGAAGCGGGCCCACCACTCGGCTTCCTCGCACTCGCAGGGGTGCGGGGAGAGGGCGTCGGGATCGACGTCGAGGGGATACACCTCGCGGAGCACGACGCGGGGCTCGATCGCCCCGTTCCAGTGATTGACCTCGAGGCGCACGGCAGCGTCGAGCATGTCGTCGTCATCGACGCCGAGCGACGAGCGCCCGAAGGCGACGCCCAGGGCTCGGTGCGATCCGCTGTGGAGGCTGAACCTGGAGTGCTTGCCCTCTTCGCCCATCGTGCGCACGTCGGTCACTCGCGCCGAGGGCACCATCAACCGCACCCCGGGGTTACCCATCCCGAACGGAGCCAGCTGCCCGAGCTCTTCCGCCAGGTCGAGGCCGAGGCCGAGGCCACCGACCATCGCGTCGATCCGCTCGGTCCGCTTCAAGTCCTCGGGCAACAGGACTTCGCCCGCGTGTTTCGCGAACGCCGCCCGGAAGGCATCCAGGTTCTCGGCCTTCAGCGCCAGCCCGGCCGCCGCCTTGTGACCGCCGAAAGTCTCCAGGTGCTCGGAGCAAGCCTCGAGTGCCGCGTGGAGATCGAAGCCGGGGATGCTGCGCCCCGATCCGCGCCCTCCCCCCTCGTCGTCGAGCGAGATCACGACAACCGGTCGGTGGTGACGCTCGACCAGCCGCGAGGCGACGATCCCGACCACGCCGGGATGCCATCCCTCCCCCGCCAGCACCAACCCGTTGGCTTCCTTCAACTCGTCGGGCAGCTCCCGCCGTGCCGACTCCGCAGCCGCGTCGACCTCACGCTCCGTTGCCCGCCGCTCGGAGTTCGCCCGTCCCAACTCCTCGGCGATCTGCTTCGCCCTGTTCTCGTCCTCGGCGAGGAGCAACTCCACCCCGGCGTCGGCCCGATAGAGACGTCCCGCCGCGTTGATCCGCGGAGCCAAGCGAAACGCCAGATCGCCCTCATCCAGACGACTCGGCTCGCATTTCGACGCCTCCATCAGCGCCCTCAGCCCGACCCGCTTGGTCCGCCGCAGCTCGGCGAGCCCCCGCTTCACCAGCGAACGGTTCTCGCCGACGAGCGGAACCACATCGGCGACGGTCGCCAGCGCCACCAGATCGAGGTCCTTCTCCTCTGGCGTGGAGACGCCGGCGGCCTCGTCGGCGCGGAGCGCGCAGGCAAGCTTCCAGGCGACCGCGGTCCCACAGAGCGACTCGAACGGATAGCCGCTCACTTCCGGGTGCAGGATCAGGCAAGGCGGAAGCTCCTCGTCGCGCTGGTGGTGGTCCGTGACGATCACCTCCATCCCGAGCTCCTGCGCGTAGGCGACCTGCTCGCCCGCGGTGATCCCACAGTCGACGGTGATCAGCAGCCCGGTCCCACGCCCGACGAGCTTCTCGACGTTCTCCTTGCTCAGCCCGTAACCGTCCGCGATCCGGTCCGGGATCAGCCAGTCGCAGTCGGCCCCGAGCTCCCGCAGCGCACCGATCATCACCGCGGTCGCGCTGACCCCGTCGACGTCGAAATCGCCGTGCACGGTGATCCGCTCTTCGGCTTCGATCGCCGCCCAGACCAGCGCGACGACCTCGTCCATCCCCTGGAACGCCTCAGGCGGGTGGGTCTCGTCGGCGGCGAGGAATGCCCGCGCCTCCTCCGGTGTCCGATACCCCCGCCGGACGAGCGTCACGGCGACGGGCCGGCTCAGCCCGAGGGCGTCGGCGACGGCGTGGACGTCGGCATAGTCGTACGGCTCAGCCGCGAATGCTTTGGCGGAATTCGGCACACTCCCAGGCTAGGAAGACGCGCGGCGGCAAAAGGCGGCCCGTCCGCCCGCAAACTGCCTGGAAATGAGCGAGCCCCGAGGGCTCAGTCGTAGTGCGGTTCGCGCGAACCGATCAGCCAGACGATGCCGAGGCCGATCGCCACACCGGGGATCGCCGAGAGGCAGGTGCCGACCGTCGTGTTGCCGACGCTCTGGCCGTCGATCAGCAACACGATCGTGCCGACCACCAGGGCGCCGAGCGTCGAGCCGACGAAGGCGCCGACGATCCCCTGCCAGAAGCGGTCCGGCAGGAAGACGGTGAAGTGCCAGAGGGCGATGCCCATCGTGATGAAGACCAGGAACGCCATTCAGCCACACACCTCGCTCATCGCCGTCGACCGCCTTTGCGCCGCTGGGCCCGTTTGGCGCGTCGCTCCTCGTTCCGTTTGCGGCGCTCGGCCGACTCCGGGTTGGCTTCGCTGCTCGGCGCGGGAGCTTTCTCCTCGGCCTCCGGCGCGCTCGGCGCCTCGGGGGCGTCCGTCGGCTCGGGCGCGACCGGGGCCTCGGCACCGCCGCCCTGCTCGGCCGGCTCCGCCGTGGCCACCGCGCCACCACCCAGGCGCTTCCGTTTCCTCGACGAGGCGCGCTCCAGCTCCTCCGGGGCGACTTTTTCTTCCGCCTCGCCGTCCTTGGCGAGCATCGCCACCTGGACGTCGTCGGCGTAGGCCGGGACGAGCCCGCCCTCGACCTCGGCGATCCGCTGGCGCCTGCGCACGTACTGGGGCTCGCGTTCCTTCCACGCGGTCAGCACCGGCGAGGCGATGAAGATCGACGAGTAGGTGCCGGAGGCGATCCCGATCAACATCGCGAAGGCGAAGTCCTGCAGCGTCGCACTGCCGAAGATGAGCAACGAGAGCACGGCCAGGAGGGTGGTGAAGCTGGTCGCCAGCGACCGGGTCATCACCTCGCTCATCGAGCGGTTCACGATCTGCGAGAAGGCCGCGCGCGGCATGCGCGGCAGGTTCTCTCGTATTCGGTCGAACACGATGATCGTGTCGTAGAGCGAGTAGCCCAAGATGGTTAAGAAGGCCGCAACGGTGCCGCTCGACACTTCTTTGCCGGTCAGCGCGTAGACGCCGCCGGTGATGAGGATGTCGTGGAAGAGCGCGATCAGCACCGGCACGGCGAATTTCGGCTCGAACCGCAGGGCCACGTAGACGAGGATCACCAGCAGGGAGAAGATCAGCGCCTTGACCGCGGATTCGGCGACCTGATTGCCGAAGGTCGGCCCGACCGAGGTGCTTTCGAAGCCTTCGCTTTCGATTCCGTACGCTTCCTGCAGGGCTTTTTCGGTCTCGTGCACTTCGCCCGGCTGCAGCTGCGCCGACTCGATCTGGAAGACGTTCGAGCCGAAGTGCGGCACCGTGACCTGCTGGATCTCGGCGTTGGAGACGCCGGCTTCCGAGAGGGCTTCCTGCACGCCTTCCTCGTCGGTCGGCTTTTCCAGGGCCGCGGTGATCCGCGTGCCGGACTCGAAGTCGATGCCGAAGTTCAGCTCCTTGGTCGAGAGCGCAAAGGCACCGATGATCAGGATCACCCCGGAGAAGGTGAAGAACCAGCGGCTGGCGCCGATGAAGTCGAAGTGCCAATCGCGCCCCTCGCCGCCGGCGCCCAGTGCGCTCCGCGATTTGAGCAGTTTGGACTTGCTCATCGTGCCGAGCAGCGCCTGGGTGAAGACGACCGCGGTCAGCAGCGAGGTGATCGTGCCGACGCCGAGGATGAAGGCGAATCCCTTGACCCCGGCGGTCGCCAGGACGAAGAGGATGAACGCGGTCAGCAAGGTGACGACGTTCGCGTCGATGATCGTCGAGATCCCGCGTTTGTAGCCGGCGGAGATCGCGCTGCCCATCGATCTCCCGGCGCGCACCTCCTCCTTTATTCGCTCGAAGATGACGATGTTCGAGTCGGCGGCCACGCCGATCGTCAGCACCAGGCCCGCGATCCCCGGCAGGGTCAGCGTGATCGGCACCAGTTTGATCAGGGCGAAGAAGATCACCCCGTAGGCGGCCAGCGCGATCACCGCGATCAGCCCGAGGAAGCGGTAGTAGGCGAGCAGGAAGATGATGACGAGGGCGAGGCCGATGATCCCGGCCTTGATCCCGTCGTGGAGCGCCTGCGAGCCGAGCGTCGCCGAGACCTGCGTCTCGGAGATCAGGTGCAGGTCGATCGGCAGCGCGCCGATCTGCAGCGTCGTCGCCAGTTCCTGCGCCTGCTCGAGCCCGGACGAACCGCTGAACCCACCGGAGATCTGGGCCCCCTGGCGACCGTCGATCCCGTCCGGGTTTTCGAGGAAGTTGATGATCGGCCGGCTCTGGACTTCGTTGTCGAGGATGACCGCGAAGTGGCCGGAGAGGGCCCCGGCTTCTTCGGCGCTGCCGGGCGGTCCGATCGACTGGGCCTGGCCGCGCTGGGCGATCCGGCGGGTGACGTTCTGGAAGTTTTCCCGCCCCTGATCGGTGAATTTGAAGGCGACGTTCGGTTCGTTGGTCTGGGTGTATTCCTGCTTCGGTTCGGTGATTTCCTTGCCCGAGAGCGAGTATTCGTCGTGCAGGGTGAACCAGCCCGGCTGCGCGGTTTCGTCGAACTGGCCGTTTTCGTCGGTCGGGTATTCGGAGACGAGGACGGTGCCGGGCGGGACTTCGAGCACGATCCCGTCTTTCGGCAGCGTTTCGCCGGTCGGGCTTTCGTAGAGGTCTTTCTTCTGCAGCTCCGGGCCCGCCAGCAGCTTGTGGGGCGCGGCTTTTTCGAAGAGGTAGTAGCGAGTGTGGGCGACCGAGCACTTCGTGCATTCCGGTTCCGGCGTCTGTTTTTCCGCCAGCAGCCCCGCCTGGTAGGCGTTCGGGAAGGCGCCAGAGCGGATCAGGCGCTGGTTCTCTTCGCTTTTCGGGTTGCGGCCCGCGGCTTTCCATTCGGCTTCGAGCTTTTTCAGCGCCGCGGCCGGGGGCGTCTGGCCGGGATGGCCGCCGATCACCCGCTGGATCCCCAGCAGGTTCGGCTCCCAGTCGTAGAAGTAGAGCTGTGCGGTCGAGCCCACCTGTTCGGCGGCGCGGTTCGCGTCGGTGACGCCGGGCAGGCCGATCGTGATCTCGTTGTTGCCTAGTCGCGCGACTTCTGACTCGGACACGCCGAGGTTGTTGATCCGCTTTTCGATGATGTTGATCGACTCTTCGATGTCTTCGCCAGAGACTTCGGTCGCCGTACCGGTCGGCTGACCTTCGTAGACCAACTGGAGCCCGCCCTGCAGATCGAGGCCGAGCTTCGTTTCCTTGGTCGCGATGATCACCCCGGAGAGGACGACCAGAGCGAGCACGAACAGCAGGACGAGGACGTGCTGCCGCCTGGAACCCATCGCGCCTAGCCCTCCGGGGTCAGGACAAGCAGAAGCCCGCCGTCATCGTCATAGGCGGGGAAGACGTCGGCCACGGCTTTGGCGGGAAGGTCGCCCTCGGCGTTGACCGAGACGCGTTTGCCGAGTGAGCGCACGCCCCACTCGAGCGAGGTCTCGATCGGATCCGTCTGGCCGTCGCCGTCGGTGTCGGCCTCGGGGCCGCCGTCGCCGGGATCGATCCAGTCGAGGCCCAGGACCTCGCGCACCGGTCGCCCGATCACGTCCTCATCCGTCAGACCCGTCAACTCGTAGCTCCCCTTGCCCGCATCGATGACCCGTTCCTGCTGATCGCAGACGAAGAACGCCGCGTTCGGCGCCGGATAATAATCGTCGAGTAGTTCGAATACGAACCCGAAACCACATTTCGAACAACCCTTCGGTCGGCGGCTGAACCCTTCGGTCCTGGAGCCGCTTACCTCGCGGTGTCCGCAGTTGGGGCAGATGAAAAACGGCATGGTCGGGACAGGCTAGATGATCGTCTTATGTGAAGAGTTAAGCGCCCGCGACGGAGCGGGTACAGGTGTCGGTTGGCGCCGACGCTAGAAGAGGCTCGCCGCCCCTTCGGGCGCCTGCAGGCCGAGATGGCCGTACGCGCGCTGCGTGAGGACGCGCCCGCGAGGGGTCCGTTTCAGCAGGCCCTGCTGCAGCAGGTACGGCTCGAGCACGTCCTCGATCGTATCCGCCTCCTCCCCGACGGCGATCGCCAGGGTCGAGAGGCCGACCGGGCCGCCGGAGAACTTCGTCGCCACCGCGTCGAGCAGAGCGCGGTCGGCGCGGTCGAGGCCCGCCTCGTCGACCTCCAGCATCGCCAGCGCGTCGGCGGCGACCGCGGCACCGATCTCGCCCGTCCCCTTCACCTCGGCGTAGTCGCGGACCCGCTTCAGCAGCCGGTTGGCGACCCGTGGGGTGCCGCGCGAGCGCGAGGCGATCGTGTGGGCGCCCTCGGCGTCGATCTCCACTTCGAGGATCCCGGCCGAGCGCTCGACGATCAGCGCCAGGTGCTCGGGGCTGTAGTGCTCGAGCCGGTGGCTGACGCCGAAGCGGTCGCGCAGCGGCGTGGTCAGCAGCCCCGCGCGGGTGGTCGCGCCGATCAGCGTGAAGGGGGGGAGCGGCAGGGTGACGGTGCGGGCGCCCGCGCCCTGGCCGAGGACCACCGGCAGCTCGCCGTCCTCCATCGCCGGGTAGAGCGTCTCCTCGACCGCGCGGCCGAGGCGGTGGATCTCGTCGATGAAGAAGACGCTGCCGGGCTCCAGCGCGGTGAGGAAGGAGGCGACGTCGGCCTTGCGCTCGAGCGCCGGGCCCGCGGTCTGGACCAGCGGCACGCCGAGCTCGGCGGCGATGATGTTGGCGAGCGAGGTCTTCCCCAGCCCGGGCGGGCCGGCGAGGAGGACGTGGTCGAGCGGCTCGCCGCGGCGGCGGGCGGCCTCGATGAAGATCCCCAGCTGCTCGGTGACCTGGACCTGGTTGACGAAGTCGGCGAGCGTCGGCGGCCGCAGCGAGCGGTCGAGGTCCTCGACGTCGGCGCGGGCGTCGTGCACCTTCACCTCGGCGTCGACCGGCACCGGCTCGGCGTCGAGGCCGGGCGTGCGGATCCGGTTGGAGCCGAAGCTCTCGGTCGGGTCGAAGTCGCTCATCGGTTGGCGCCTGCCTTGCGCAGGGCGCCGGCCAGAAGCTCCTCGGCGTCTTCGCCCTCCAGGCCCTCGAGCAGCTGCTCGGCCTCGAGCGGCTGGTAGCCGAGGTTGACCAGGCCGTCGCGGGCCAGGGAGCGCGCATCGCCTTCCTCGGCAGCGACGATCGCCGACTCCACTTCGAGCGCGCCGGCGACCTTCTCGCGCAGCTCGACGATGATCCGCTCCGCCGTCCTTTTGCCGATCCCGGGGACTGCCTGGAAGCGTTTGGTGTCGCCCGCGGCGATCGCCCGCAGGAGCTCCCGCGAGCTGCCTCCGGAGAGCGCCGAGATCGCCACTTTCGGGCCGACCCCGCTGACCGAGATCAGCATGCGGAAGAGGTCGCGCTCGTCTTCGGAGGCGAAGCCGTAGAGGGCGAGCGAGTCCTCGCGGGCGATCAGTTCGGCGTGCAGGAAGGTCTCCGAGCCGGCCGCCGGGACCGACTTCAGCGTCTCCGAGGAGACGGCGAGCCGGTAGCCGACGCCGTTCGCGTCGATCACCACGTGGTCGGGGCGGCGGACCATGACCTCGCCGCGCACGGCGGCGATCATCCGGCCACCCCCGCGGCGCTCGATTCGGCATGACGCCGGCCTTCGCCGCCGCCGTGGCAGATCGCCACGGCCAGCGCGTCGGCGGCGTGGTCGGGAGTCGGCGGCGCGGGCAGCCCGAGCAGCATGCCGACCATCCGCTGGACCTGCTCCTTGCCCGCCGCGCCGGAGCCGCAGACCGCCATCTTGATCGCCTGCGGCGTGTAGGAGAAGCATTTGATCCCGTGCTGGGCGGCGGCCAGCATCGCGACCCCGCTGGCCTGGCCGACGCCCATCGCCGAGACGACGTTCTTGCCGAAATAGACCTGCTCCAGCGCCAGCGCGCGGGGCTCGTGCCAGGACATCAGGTCGCCGAGGGCGCTGTGGATGCGCTCCAGGCGCCGCTCCATCGGCATCTCCGGACCGGTTTCGACGACGCCGCCGTCGAGCGCGACCATGCGGTTGCCCTCGACCCGCACGATGCCGAAGCCGAGATTCGCCGCGCCCGGGTCGATCCCCATCACTACCTGCATAAGGGACTGATTCTGGGCGGGAGGTCGGATGCCTCCCTGATCCCGCTTCAGCGGCCGCCTCGGGAACGTCACGCTTTCTCCTGGGTTCTTGCGACGTTACGAACACGTGACCAGGGTTTGACCCTGCCATGGGAGGGCGAAAGTCGACAGCGCGTCCCGGGACCTCCGCGCCGCTACGCGGCGAGCTGTTCCAGGACCGACTCGGGGATGTCGAAATTGGCGTACACCTGGTCGACGTCGTCCTGGTCGTCGAGCACCTCGAGCAGGTCGATCATCCGTTCGGCGTCCTTGCCGCTCAGCTCGACCGTGCTTTTCGGTTCGGTGGCGAGGGCTGCGGACTCGATCTCCACGCCGGCCTCGGCGAGGGCGGTTTTCACCGCGGTGAGGTCGGTGGGTTCGCTGAGGATGCGCAATTTGTCGCCCTCCTCCTGGACGTCCTCGGCACCGGCGTCGATCGCCGGCATCACGTCGTCCTCGCTGTAGCGGTCGCTGTCGACCACCACGACGCCTTTTTTCTCGAAGTTCCAGGCGACCGAGCCCGGCTCCCCGAGGCCGCCGCCGTGGGTCGAGAACGCGTGGCGGATCTCGGCGCTGGCGCGGTTGCGGTTGTCGGTCAGCGCCTCGACCAGGACCGCGACCCCGGCCGGCCCGTACCCCTCGTAGAGCACGTGTTCGTAGTTGGCGCCTTCGTTGCCGGCCCCGGTGCCGGTGTCGATGGCTTTCTGAATTTTGTCTTTCGGCATCGAGGCTTCGCGCGCCTTCTGCACAGCGGTGCCCAGCGACGGGTTGCCGTCGATGTCGCCGCCGCCGTCACGCGCGGCGACCGTGATCGCCCGGGCGAGCTTGGAAAAGAGCTTGCCGCGTTTCGCGTCGGCGGCGCCCTTTTTGTGTTTGATCGATGACCACTTCGAATGACCTGACATAGAGGTGTCATTCTATGAGAGGGGGAACGTCTTGGAAATGACGGTAAGGAGCTTGGGGCGCAATCTGGCCGCGACGGTGGTCTTCTTCGCCATGCTCCTGGCCGCTTTCTCGCTCTGGACCCTGATCCCGCTGGGCTGGGTCTACATCGCCTCGAAGCTCTCTCACAGCCAGTTCCCGAGCATCGGCCCTTACATGGTCGTGGTGATCGGGATCATCGTCACGGTGATGTTCGACGCCTGGCTGATCGGTCGCCTGAACGACATCTACGTCCGCGTCACCGGCTCCAACCGCCTGGTCCAGTCACGACCCAACTGGCTGAAGAGCCTGCGCGACACCGGCCCGGTCCACAACTCGGTCACCGTGGTCGAGGCGGTGATGATGTCCTCGGTGACGCTTGCCGCCGTGGCCCTGATCACCTGGTTCTTCCTCCTCGCCGGGTCCCCGCTGCCGAACAATTGATCGCGGCCCAGGGCCACTTCGCGCCAATTCAGCGCGCCTTTGCAAATTCTTTGTAACGCCTCTTGAAGGGCGGCGGGCCGGGTGCTTCCATCGGCCCATGCAGGCGCTGAGCGACGAGCAACACATCGCGGCGGTCGAGGCGAAAGTGGACGCGTTGGCGGCAGCGGTCGATGAGGGATTCGCCGAGATGCGGGTGGAATTCAAAGCCATGCGCGAGGAGTTCAAGGCCGTGCGAGCCGAGGCGCGATCAGACTTCAGGACCCTGGTCGCCGTGAATCTGACGATGGTCGTCGCGATGATCTTCGGCTTCGCCGGCCTGACCGTCGCGATGTTCACCCACCTCTGAGTCAGACGATGAACTTGCCGTCTTCCTGCATCACCACGCCGTCGACTTCCAGCTTGCCGCCGAGGCGGAGGTCGCAGACGAGGTCGGTGTGGACGGCGGACTCGTTGGTGCCGCCGGACTCGGGGTAGGCCTGGCCGACCGCCATGTGGATGGTGCCGCCGATCTTCTCGTCGAGCAGGACCTCGCGGGTGCCGCGGTCGATGCCGTAGTTGGTGCCGATGCCGAGCTCGCCCAGGGTCCGGGCGCCCTCGTCGGTGTCGAGCAGGGCGACCAGGAACTCCTCGCCGCGCTCGGCGCTCGCGTCGACGACCCGGCCCGCCTCGAATTTGAGGTGGACGCCGGAGACCTCGCGGCCACCGATCACGGCGGGGAGGTGGAAGCTCACCTCGCCCTCGGTGGCGTCCTCGACCGGGCCGGTGAAGAACTCGCCGTCGGGCATGTTGTGGTCGCCGTCGCAGGGGATGAACTTGCGCCCCGCGATGCCGAGCTTGATGTCGGTGCCGGGGGCGGTGATCCGCACCTCCTCGTGGCCCTCGATCCACTCTGCCAGCCGGTTCGTTTCTTCCGAGGCCCGCTTCCAGGCGGTCAGCGGATCGCCGTCGTCGGCCAGACAGGCGCCGTAGTAGAAGTCTTCGTAGTCGGCCAGGCTCATCTCTGCCTCGGAGGCATAGGCGCTGGTCGGGAAGAGCGTGTAGACCCAGCGGAAGTCACCTTCGGCGCTGCGCTTCATCGCCCGGTTCATCAGATCCCCGGTCACCGACTGCCGCAGCGTCTGGCGCTCCGGCGGCACCCCGGAGAGCTCCCGCGTGTTGGTGCTTGCGCCGATCGCGATCCGCACGTCGGCGTTGTCGACCATCCACTCGGCGAACGGCGAGATCCATTCCAACTGCTTGTCGGAGGCGTGTTTGAAGTAGGCGGCGATCTGGCCGTCGAGGGCGACGTTCAGGACCGGGTTACCGCCCGCTTTCAGCACCTCTTCGTAGACCGCGAGCAGGAGCGGCGCGGCGGCGTTCTCGCCGTCGATCGAGACGACCTCGCCCTCTTTCACCTTGGTCGAGTAGCCGACCAGGATCTTCGCCAGGTTCTGCGTCCTCGGGTCGCCGCTCATCCTCTCGCCGCCTCTCTCTCGTCGTCTTGGTCCTTCGCGTTGGTGACCATCGCCATGAATATCGCGTGGACGCGGTGGTCGTCGGTGAGCTCGGGATGGAACGAGGTGGCGAGGACGCCATCGCCGCGGATCGCGACCGGATGCCCCTCCCAGGTGGCGAGCACCTCGACCCCCTCCCCGGTCCGCTCCACCCAGGGGGCGCGGATGAAGACCGCGCGCAGCGGCTCTTCCCCGGCCCCGGTCACCTCGAGGTCGGCCTCGAAGCTCTGCAGTTGCCGGCCGAAGGCATTGCGGCGCGCGGTGACGTCGATCAGGCCGAGGTGATCGGCGTCGCAGACGATCAGCCCGGCGCAGGTGCCGAGGATCGGCTTCCCCGCCTCGTGATGGGAATGCAGCGCGGGCTCCAGCCCGGCAGAGGCGATCAACCGCGTCATCGTGGTCGACTCGCCGCCCGGGATCACCAGGCCGTCAAGGCCCTCCATCTGCTCCGGCGCGCGCACCTCGACCGCCTCCGCACGAAGCCGGCGCAGCATCCTCAGGTGCGCCTCGAAGTCGCCCTGGAGGGCTAGGACGCCGACCTTCAGTTCAGCTCCCGCGGTGCTGGAGCAGCGCGCCCTCGGCCTCGAGCGGGCCGATCTC
>ERZ778021.1986-NODE-1986-length-20422-cov-5.555408_pt1 | contig 20422 bp, 15 predicted proteins | sample MGYA00375751_ERZ778021 | MGnify/ENA primary metagenome ERZ778021 (study PRJEB29350, sample SAMN05389814) | bioreactor metagenome | isolation source: Thiocyanate stock bioreactor | place: South Africa: University of Cape Town | collected 2013-08-29 ... | reverse complement strand
GGTCTGAAGGCAACAACCGGCCCGGGAGCGGGGCCGAAGCTACACAGCCTCCTTGGAGGCTGGGGGTGTCGAGCCACCCAGCACCAAGGAGAGGACCCGGATGAAGCTTCACGCTAATGCCCCTTTCGGCCCGAAGGGCAGACTGACGATGGTGAGGCGCGTCGTCGAGGAGGGTTGGTCGCTCACGGAGGCGGCCGAGGCCGCCGGAGTGAGCGAGCGCACCACCCGCAAGTGGGTCGATCGCTATGAGGCGGAGGGCGAGGCCGGCCTGCTCGACCGGAGCTCGGCCCCGGCGACGGTCGCCAACCGCACCGAGGAGTCGCGCATCGAGGCGATCGCCGCCCTGCGGCGGGTCCGGATGACCGGCGCGGAGATCGCCGAGTGCCTGGGGATGGCGCTCTCGACCGTCGCGGGGATCCTGCGGCGGATCGGGCTCGGCAGGCTCTCCAGGCTCGAGCCTCTCGAACCGGCCAACCGCTACGAGCGGGCCGGGCCGGGCGAGCTGATCCACATCGACGTCAAGAAGCTGGTGCGGATCGAACGAGGCGCCGGGCATCGGATGACCGGCAGGCGCACCAAGCATGCTCGCGGCGCCGGCTGGGAGTTCGTCCACGTCTGCGTCGACGATGCGACCAGGCTCGCCTACGTCGAGGTCCTCGCCGACGAGAAGGGGCGGACCTGCGCCGGCTTCCTGCGCCGCGCCGTGGCCTTCTATCGCCGCCACGGGATCAAGGCCGAGCGGCTGATGACCGACAACGGCGGTGCCTATCGATCGACGATCCATGCGATCACCTGCCGGGCGCTCAAGATCCGCCACATCCGCACGCGGCCCTACCGACCGCGCACCAACGGAAAGGCGGAGAGATTCATCCGCACGATGCTCGGCGGATGGGCCTACGGGGCGATCTACCGCAGCTCGGCCGAGCGCACCGCGGCGCTGCCCGGTTGGCTGGAGTTCTATAACTGGCGCAGACCACACGGCTCCCTCAGCCACAAGCCGCCCGGAGCCCGCCTCGGCGAGCTGAAGCGGAACAACGTGGTCGGGTCTTACACCTAGAGGAGGTGATTCTCGCCACCTAACCAATCAAGCGGCTGATCGAGCCCGAGGAGGTGGCAGCCGTCGTCGCGTTCCTGCTCGGGCCTCAGGGCGGAGCCTTCAACGGTGCACCGGTGACGATGGACAACGGCTGGACCGCGCGTTGACGATGACGGGAGCCAAACAAGGCTCCCCATCGACCAGCTCGCCGCCGGCCAAGACCTCCGCCCCCGCGCAAACTGCCTCGTCGATCCACTCCCGAACCCGGTTGCGATCAGCGCGGCGGATCAGCGGACCGACGTCGGTCTGCTCGCAGAGCGGATCGCCGACAACCAAGTCCTTTACGCCTTCGCGCAACCGCCCTATGAATAGATCGGCGACGGCCTCGTGAAGGCGTATCCGCTGAATCGAGATACAGGCCTGGCCTGCATGTGCAAAGGCGTGATTTCGAGCGCCATCGGCGGCCGCCTCTCAATCACCATCCTTGTTCACGATCAACGGCGCGTTCGATCCGAGCTCGAGATTCATCTTCTTGTGAGGAACCCGCGAGCGGATGTCCCAGCCGACCCTGGCTGATCCGGTAAAGGAACCGCTTCGACCAGTGGGTGTCTCACCCGAGTTTCGTCGACCCTCATGTCGAGGCTCGGGATGACCGATAGCCAACCGTCCGGAAGACCGGCTTCATGAAGGATCTGGGCGAGCTTCAGCGCCGTGATCGGGTCTGCTCGGCAGGCTTCAGAACAACCGTGTTGCCAGCCGCGATGGCCGGCCCGAGCTTTATGGGCGACCAGGTTCAGTTGGAAATTGAAAGGGCGTGATAGCGCCTACGACCCCGAAAGGAACTCGCAGAGACAGCCCAACCTTGCCGACGCCACTCGCAGACGCCTCCATCGGGACGGTGTAGCCAGTCAGTTTTCGCGCCTCCGCGGACGAGAAGGCGAAGGTGGTCCGAGCAGCGAGCGGCCTCGACGCGTGCCGCCTTCGATGGCTTGCCTGCCTCGGCGGCGATGATCTGGGTCAGTTCCTCCTGTTGCTCGCTGATGAGCAACGAGACCCGGTCAAGCACTTCGGCCCGCACGAACTGAGGAAAAAGCATCCTTCGAAAACGCTTTGTGGGCGGCGCGGACCGCCTGCTCCATTAATACTGGATCTCCCTGCGCGACCCGAGCGACCGCTCCGTCATAGGGGTTTCTGATCTCAGCCCAGACTGCCGTAGCTCGCGACTCTCCGACGAAGAACAGGCGTGGTGATCGAGGCGGCGAAACCTCGGCCTCGGAGCCGGCCTCGGGTTGCTTTGGGTAGCTAACGGCCTTCGTCATGTCTTGAACGGGTCTCCACAGTGCTCCTCCTCATTCGACCGCTTGGATGACCGGGCGCGCGCGGCGGCGCTGAATCGAAACCTGTCGCTGATCATCACTTCATGCCGCTCAAACGCGCCACCCAACGCGAGAAGGAAGGCGTCAGCGTGACGGCGACCAACGACTTGCAGGCCCGCCGGGCCAACTGAACTTGTCAAAGGGAGCGAAAGTGCGGGATGTCCCGTTCGGTTGAACAATCCGGTGAAGCGGGTCAGACCCCCGATCCTGATCGCCACGCGTTCACCGTTGAGCCCGGTTCGTCGTGCCGCCCCTACCCTTGGAACTATCGGCGGGGTAGGTAGAAGGATCGCGTGCACGCGGTCAAGTGCGTAGTCGACTTCCTCGGCGATCCAAGGGTCGTCTAGGGCGGTGGGCTCGACGGTCGGGCGACTCCACGGCGGCTCGACTGGAACCGACAGTGACACTTCCGAAACCTCGGCCCCGAGTCGCGTAAGAGAATCGAGGACGGAGCTGTATGCCTCGCGCACCTCAGGGACGACGTTTTGCAACCAGACTTGTCCTGGCCGGCCAATAGGCAGCCCGCTCAAGTTCGGTGCCAGAGCCCTCGTAGCCTTGCCGCTGAGGGCCGACAGTAGCTCTGCCACCTCTTCGGAGGTCCGGGCGACGGGACTCACCCGGACAGGCGAAGCGGAAGCGACCGCCTCGCGTGCCGTGCCGCAACCAGAAGTAGGCTTGAGGGCGACGACTCCGCGGCACGCAGCCGCGATGCGCGTCTCTCCTTCGCGATCGATCCCGACGGCCAGAGGGCAGACGCCGTCGGCTACCGCCGCTGCGGCGAGCTCGCTCGCCTCGAAAAGAGAGGAGCCCGAGAGGTCGCGACTAAGAGTCTTCCGAGGTCCTGCAATAGACGTGCAATCGTCCGTCGCGTCGAGGACGATTGCTCCCATCTCGCGAAGGCGAACGACGCATTCGCTGTCTGCTTCGAAAGTAGCCCCGCCCAGCTCGCTCGGACTCCCCGCCCGAACGACACCAGACGACACGACGACCGGAATGCCATGGAGCGGACTTTTCTGGCCATCTCTCGCGATGTCGCGGTCGGCGATCCGTGCCTGCGCGACCGTATCGGTCTCACGGAGAGGGTTCAGGCACCGGCTGTGACCGTTCCGCTTCCGAGATCGACGATAGGCGGCCGTTGTCAATTGAGTGGAGCGGAGCTCTCCAGCGTTGAGGCCATCGACAAGCTCCCTTAGTCTCATCTCAGAAAGATCTCGCTCGCGGCTCATGCTGCCGATCGTGAATCGGCGCGGCCTCGAGGGTCCTCATCGAGCGTACGAACCTGGCCCAAGATTTCCTTGGGAACTCCGATTCGTGCCTTCATGACCTGGGCGGTGTGCGCGTTGGGGAACATTCCGCATCACTCCTTGGCCGGGGATAACGGACATGGGCGCCTAGGTGCCGCGATCGGTTGGGAGACCCACGCGGAGGCATGCGGCGACAAGTCGTTGCCCGCAGGCGCTCTACGACTTCGCTGAGCACCTGCTCATCACAGATCAGTGGCGGAGCGACCTGAAACACCGCGTCTCCACGTTCATCGCCGCAGGCGAAACCGCTCTCCTCGCCCTCAGCCGAGATGAGAGAGGCGAGTTGTAGAGGCCGAAAACCTCGGGGGCTTGCTCCCAGCGCAGCAGATTCGCCCTCACTCCGGGCCCGCGCCTTCTGTTCAACAGGCCCGCCTTTGCCACGTCAGGCGACCTGCCCCGGAGTGAGGTATGCGGAAGGGCAGCTTGCGGGTGATGTTGGCGTAGAGATGCGCCGCGTCGCTGGCGAGGAAGGCCGCAGCCTTCGCGATCTCTTCGGGCTCCCCGAAGCTGTTGCGAGCGAGCTTGGCCGCTGTATCGATCATGTCACCACCACCGGAGCCGAGGAACACTTTGCTCCCATACACCGACGCAATCGCCGCCAACCGCTCGGCCAGCTCGATAGCCGGTCGGTTGGAGCAGTCGCCAAAGATCGAATACGCATCGAGTCGGCGCATCTGGCGCTCGACCGCTTCGGTGATCTCAGAACGCGAGTGACCCAGGTTCGAGTACCAGAGGGCGGCCGTCGCGTCAAGGTAGCGACGGCCCTGCTCGTCCCAAACCCACGCGCCCTCGCCTCGCTCGACTATCAGATCGGTCGCGCCGATCGCGCCCATGTCCGGGAAAGGGTGCCAGAGTGCGCCGCTCATCGAAAGTGAGGGACGACGCTGAGTTCGTCTTCTTCGTCAGTTGCATTCGGGTGAGCTATCCAGCCCCAAGCGGCCATGCACCCTCCGATACCGGCGGATGGCGTCAATCCGCCCGTCCTGGTTGAGCATGGCCCCTGAACGAGGACATCCTCTCTGTCTGCGAAGTCGACCGTCTTGCTCCCTCTACGTCCATTCACCCGGAGACCGCCGTTTGAACGCTTTGACCTTGCTGCAACGCATCCGTCGGCGCTTCAGTTCTGCGGGCGCAGGTGAGGCGTGGCGACCCCGTCCTGCATCGCCTGTACTTCATTTCGGCGCCTTCCTGCGCCGACCACGACACATATCGACGCTTTCCCTATATGAACACTCAGATGGACCGAGGGACTTCAAATCAAGCGCCTGAAAGGCGATGTCAATAGCTTCGCGATGGTGTGGAAGGGATGGGCGACTCGCAACCGCGCTCGCGTCTGCGATAAGTGGATCAACTACTTCGGTGCTGACGCCGACAAGCTCTTCCACGACGGCGAGTCCGCAAAACGGAACGTAGATGGGGGAATATCCCCCCTCATGACACACGACAATCCTGCCCTCACATAAAGTATCCGCTGCCTGACTGACGAGCCGCGTCAGCGCCCGAAAGCCCTCGCTGTCCAACATCATGTTGGCTAGAGGATCAAACAGGTTTGCATCTAATCCATTGGCGATAATTATCAGTTCTGGCCGATAGTACGATAGCGCGGGAAGAACGATTCGGTCAAACACCTCAAAGTAAGTCTCATTAGTACACCCTGCGGGAAGCGGGACATTGATGTTGAAGCCAAGTCCCGGCCCTTCTCCCGCTTCCACTACATCGCCGGTGTCGAAAGGAAAGCACCGCTCCTGGTGCACTGACATGGTCAGTACGCCTGGATCGACATAGAACGCGGACTGGGTGCCGTTGCCATGGTGTACGTCCCAATCAACGATCGCGATCCTGTTGATCCCATGTACTACCTGAGCGTAGCGAGCCGCGATCGCCACATTTCCGAATATGCAGAATCCTCGCCCAAAAGCAGGTTCAGCGTGATGCCCTGGAGGCCTGGACAGAACATATGCGTTCCTGGCACCAGCACGGAGCACAATATCTACGGCGGTGATCGATGCTCCAGCACTAAGTAGGGCCAGGTCGTAGCCGCCCGGACCGAAAGTGGCATTGTCGCCGGCGTTCCCACCGGTCGAGTTGAGAGATTTGATGTGGTCGACATAGGATGGATCGTGGACACGCTCGAGGTCGGCGGTCTCCGCCCCTCGAACCTCGGGCCGATCGAGTAGGCGAAGTAGCCCACTGGCCTCGACGAGATTGAATAGCCGGCGCTTGGTCGCGACATTCTCCCAGTGCTCGTAAGGCTCGAAGAACTTGTAGTCATTCAGAGCCCGTGCCATAGAGGGCTCATGCCACATGGTTCTCTCGTCCCAGAGAAGCGCCGTTCGCAATTGGTCATTCACTTATAGGGCCTCCGCCTTCTGTTCACGAGGATGTGCTGGGCAATGTGAACCTCCACCGATCAGGCGCGCGCCAGCTTCAAACGATCGCCTCCGTGGGTTCTCGTGCGCAATTCCCGAGACCGAAAATGCGCTCGTCTTTTGATCCGTTCGCTCGAGGTACGCCAGGCGTAGACTCGACGCGCCCTCCGTCCGGTCGGCCTTACCATGAGGCTGAGGGGCCTCTTTTGATTTGTGTGACGAGACCCATGTCTCCATCACGTTGTCTCCCTCCAATGGAACGGCAGCCAGCCAGCGGAATCGGAGTTACCAAAACGGAACCGTGCCTCCGGAGGATCACTCAACTTATAAGCGACCGATCCGAAGGTCGTGGTCCCGGGCAACCCATCGTCGAGACCCATGCAGATCGGCACCGTGCGATCCTCGAGGAGGTCCTCCGCTGTCGCCAGATCGCAGTTCCCCGATGCCCTGGCCTCGAGGAAGGTAAGACGCCGTCGTGAGTTTGCGAGGAGGCTCTCGTCGTTTCGGGCGTCCCAGCCAGGATATCGATCCGGTTCCACCACCAGAGGATGATTCGTGTGAATCAGCGTCATCGCACCATCGCTTTTCGACTGCGCCACACCGGCCGCGGAGCACTCCAGACTGGCGAAGCCTTCCGGCGACGCGATCGCGTAGTGCTGGCCACTGGCATGGACAGAACGCTCGATAAAGCGCTCGGCGCTCGCCAGGTTGGGCTGGGCGAGTGCGCCTCGCACTATCGCCGAAACTGGCAAGCCCGTGCTGCTCGATGGCAGCATCAGCAAAGTGTTTACGCAGACCGCGACACCGCACCTGTTCACACCCGTTAGGCCAAGTAGCCCGGCGGAGGTGAAGACGAGCGATTCGGGCTGATCGGCGCCGGCCACTCGGAGGACCAGTTGCCCGCCGTCCATGAAGTCGGGCAAGTCCATGTTCTGCGCCAAGAAGCCACTGTGTTCCTTGTCCGCTCGGCGCAGAAGTAGACTGCATCCGAGCGACCCAACGCGCTCGCGGTCATACGCCCATTGCTCGTCCATCAGGTTGTATGCGGCGACAAGGTCAAAGTCGAGGCCCGCTCCGTCCGCGATGCCTCGCAGCTCGGCCATCAATTCCGGGGCTTGCCGCTGCATCGCAGCGAGGAACCCAGAATTGTTGACTAGACCGTCGAGATACTCGCGCCGTGGCGCGCCGGAGGGAGGCACCGTTGCCTCCTCCCAACGCGTCACCGCAGCCTCGACAAGAGGTCGAGCTGCCTCCCCGTGAATGTAGCCCCTAGAACGCCCGTCGCCTACGCAGTCCACCACCTCATTCATGGTCGATCACTTGCTGACGGGATCCACGTGATTGCTCCATCCATTTTCTCCACCTAGAGCGCCTCCTCGCGCTCGGTACGCGATGCATCGTCGGCCCTGTCAAGGATCCTTGGGGTAACGCTTCCGGCACCACGAACCTCGAGTACGTCGAGACCCGCTGCGATGACCAGGACCAGGCCCGTCAGCATCTGGGTAACCGTAGAAGAGACATTCAGCAACACCAGCCCATTCTCGAGCACGCCAATGAACAGGACTCCGAATACGACGCCCCGCATGGTTCCCCGGCCTCCCGCGAACGCCACACCTCCCAGCAAGACGGCAGTGAGCACGTTGAGGTCGAAGCCTACGCCCATAGAGCCAGACGGCGCCGATCCCAGCCGGGCAGCGAGCATCACCCCAGCAAGCCCGGCGGCGGCACCGGTCGCAACGAAGGTCCCGAGTAGGACGCGCTTTACTCTTACACCAGAGAGTCGAGCGGCCTCCTCATTGACACCTATCGCGAATATGTGTCGTCCGTTCGGCAGCTGCGCGAGGACGGCTCCACCGACCAGCAACACCGCGGCTGCGAGCACGACGAGGTACGGAACTCCGGCTACTTCGCCCGCACCGAATTCGAGAAACCCTTCGCCGAAATTGAGCAACGGACCGGAGGAAATCGTAAGAACAAAACCCCGGATCGCCGTCAGCCCGCCAAGGGTGACGATGATGGTCGAGAATCCAAGGTACGCGATCAGAATTCCATTTAGGATTCCGACGATCGCACCCGCGGCGATTCCCCCTGCGGCTGCGAGGATTGGATTTACCCCGCTCGTAATGAGGAGCCCGGTAGTCACTCCACCCAAGGCCAGCGTCGAGCCTACCGAGAGATCAACCCGACCTGAAATCAGCAGTAGTGCCATTGGCACAGCGACGACCATCGTGTAGGACACCTGAACCAAGATGTTCCTAACGTTGGCAACCGTGAGGAATTTGTCGGTCAATATTGCGAAGACGACAATGGTCGCAATCAATCCCACGAGTATTGCGTTGCGAATACCAAAGCGGACCCATCGGGTCAGAGTCTTAGTTGGTTGATACAGCGCGGGCCCGCGCGATTTGCCAAGCATCGTCGACAACATTCGGTCTCGGGAGCTCATGCAGCCGCCTCCATATCGTGCGCAAGGTGCAGGAGTTGTTCGGGTGCGATCTCCGCCTTTTGGAGCTCACCGACAATCCGCCCGCGCGCCAAGACGTATACGCGATCAGCTAGTACGACCGCCTCCTCAGGGTCCGAGGACGTGAACAACACCGCGCGACCGTCAACTTCTGCAAATCGACGGATCAGTTCATAGAGGTCCTCGCGAGCGCCGACGTCGATGCCCTGATTCGGCTCGTCCAACATCAAGACCCGGACCCGACTCTGCTGGGTGAGCCATCGGCCGACCACCAGCTTCTGTTGGTTCCCTCCTGAATAAGTCCAGGCTTGCGAGCTCGCGCGAAGTGGCTTGAGACGAAGGTCTTCCCCCGTCTTTACAAACTCGGCTTGCTCTCGGCGCCGGTTGCGCCACCAAGGTCGGCCCAGCTCCGCAAGATAGGGAAGCATCACGTTGTCTCGCGCTGAGAGCGTCGCGAAAATGCCTTGCCGGCCACGCTCGGCAGGGACGAGTGCCAATCCGGATTTCAAGGACCGCGCTGCCGACTTGGGTACGAATCGCTTCTGCTCGAGCAAGATCTCTCCGTGGGCATGGCCTCGAACACCAAACATCCCCTCGAGGAGCTCGCTCCTACCTGAGCCGAGCAGACCGAATACTCCTACGATTTCTCCGTGGTTGACAGTTAGGTCCAGCGGTCCGATACCAGGGGCGGAGAACTGGCTCAGACTTAGGGCGAGCTCGCCGGGCCGTCGCGCTGTGCGCTGCTTCGGCGGCTCCACCCGCGGGGCCGGGGCTATCGCGTGAACGAGATCGGACCGTGTCAGTTCTGGGACTGGCCGACTCAGTGCGACGCGGCCGTCGCGGAGAACCGTCACCCTGTCGGCTATCTCGAATACCTCCTTGAGAAGGTGGGTCACATAGAGAATGGCGAGGCCAGACTCTCGTAGACGCTTCAGATGCTCACCCAATATGCGGGCCTCTTGCTCTCCGAGTGAGGCGGTCGGCTCGTCAAGGATCAGGACGTGGGGACGCCTCCTGAGCGACTTTGCGATCTCGATCAGCTGCTGCTGACCGACACTGAGCGAAACGGTAGGGGTACGAGGGTCTACCGAGATGCCGAGCTGATCCAAAATCCTCTGAACTTCTTTCTCTTGATTCCGGCGATCGACTCTTCCAGACCTGCGGCGCTGCTCCTCGCCAAGAAATATATTGTCTGCCACGCTTAGTGACGGGATGAGCGAGAAGTGTTGGTAGATGACCGCCAATCCAGCCGCGAACGCAGTTCGCGGCTGGAGGCGGTCAAAAGTAGCGTCGCCAATCGACACGGTTCCGAAATCGGGGTTTAGACGCCCGCTGAGACAACCAATCAGAGTCGACTTCCCCGACCCGTTCGGTCCAAGCAGGGCAACGATCTCACCCGGCTCGACCCGAAGGGAGACGCTGTCTACTGCCAGCTCGCCACCAAAAGACTTGGTGAGTTCGTCCACCCGCAGCGCCGATTTGGCTTCGCGTTGAATCATCTATTCGAATTGCTTGTAGGAGGCCAAAAGCTTTTCTGCCTCCTGAGGCTGCTTTTCGGCCCTGATCATTATCGGGCCAATTTCCACCCATTCTTGTGGGTCGCCTTCTTCCCACCCTTCTTCGATCTTGCGTTTGTTGAGTGCAACAATTTCTGAATAGAATTCTGGACCGTTGATTGCGGCGGTCTCGCTGAAATAGCTGTCGGGATTGGTCACGGCTTCGAGGGCTTCGAGAGCCCCGTCCTGGCCGATCACGAACACTTCGTTTGGTTTCCGCGTGCCCTGCTTTTGGAGGGCTTTGGCGGCCCCGAGGGCTCCTTCGTCGTTCCAACCCACAACTACGGATACGTTTGGGTGTGCCTGCAGCACGTCTTCGGTTACCTGGAGGCCGGTCGTCGGGTCGACTGCATCCTGTTCGGCCACGAGCGTCGCCTTCGTTTCTTCTTCGATCATCTTCTTCGGGATCTCGCTGCGGTCCTTCAATTCGGGCTGTTCGGAAGCAGTCTGGATCAATACTTCAGCTTCGGGATCGTTTTTGTTGATCCATTCAACTACCGCTTCTCCGGTCGCTTTGCCTGAGAGTTGGGGAGGTAGCAGGACACCCCCCGCACCCTCTTTCATCTTGTTGATGTAGGTCGTCCAGATGATGCCTTCTTCAACTGCGCGCTTCGCGGTTGCTTCAAAGGCTGCGGGCTCCGCCGGGAAGACGTTCATCGCCGTGATGCCCTGGCTCTCCCAGCTTTCTATGACTGCCAGTTGGTCTTCGAGATTGCCTTCCTGCGTGGGATCGATCAGGACCTTCCAGCCGTCTTCTTCGGCGTATTTCTGGACGCCGTGTCTGACCGTTTGAACTACAGGAAGTTCGCCGTATGGGTGGCTGAATCCGAAGACGACTTCTTCGCTCGCCGCGGTTGTCGAATTGCCGCCGTCTGATCCGGTCGAAGCTGAACCCGTTGATTCCGATCCGCCGCACCCAGCCAGTACGAATGCCGCGACCACTACTGCGGTGGCGATGACGCCGAGGACGCGCCATTTATCGCGACTCGGCGGAAGGCCCCGTTCGGCCCGCCATTTGTCTCGTCCTAAGTGGCTCACAGCCATCAATCACTCCTTTTGGTAACCCGTGTCGTTCTTAAGGTCTTCAAACTGGTGTTTGACTTCGGGGGCACGTGGAGGCCCGGTCTTATCCGCTTCCCTCGGCCTAGCGGTGTGATCATGCTTGGCCACGGAGGCCTCAATCGGCACCTGTACGGCGTAGATGAGGCGGGGCTGTTCGAACTCCCTGGTAGGCGCATACTCTTCCCCCAGGGGGACCTCGATGCAATAGGTCAAGTGACCGATTCAGCGCGGTCCGATTGAACCCTGAAGACGGCGCGAACGGCGACGCGCCGCCAAGTATCTACGCCCGCAGTTCCCCCATGAGAAGTAAGCCTTCGTCGACCGCCTTAGCCGCGAGCTGGGTCCGCGAGGAGCAACTGAGCTTCGCCAAGATGTGCTCGATGTGAGTCGATACCGTGCTCCGGGCCACGTAGAGTCGCTCGGCGATCACGGCGTTCGACAACCCGAGCGCCACCAGATGAAGGATTTCTAGCTCCCGCCCGGTCAGCTCATACGGCGGCTCGATGGCCTGCTCAGTCACGAGGACGGTCCCATCCCGGCAAGGCAGCACCTCGATCTGGAAACACCCGTCTTCACCGGGCCACAGAAAGCGGTGCCGCGTTAGCCGGGGCTGGCTTTCGAAGTATGCGCGGAGGTGACTGCCTTCGCCTAGCGCCGGCCCTGACGGATATTCCGGCGCGTCGAGCACGTGCCCATCGCGCCCTACAATGATCGCGCCGCCGCCTGGGGGGATCGACTGAAGAAGCATGATTCGAGGGTGTCGCAATAGATCGCAAGCCGCCGCCAGAAGCGGGCGAAAGTGCTCGATCGTCTCGCGATGAGCCCCTGGCACATCACGTGGAGACTCCCAATTGATGTGGACGGCACCCACGTAACGACCATCCGGCAGCCACAGGCAGGCGGTGACGCCCTCATGGAGGCCAGCCGGGAGGAGGTACTCCTCTGCGGCAACCGTCCGCGAGAAGTCAATCTTATGGTCGCGCATCGTGTCGCGCCACGAAAGAGGCCCTCGTACCTCAGTGCGAAGAAGTTTGAACACCGGGCTGTCGGTGACGCACTCGTCGTTCAGGTAGTCGAGCGTCGCCCGGCAGTACCCATCGCTCACCAGATCCTGATGGATGTGCGTCTTTGAGCGTGGATCCCAAGCGCACAGTGCAAAGGCCTCGGAGGGGACCAGACCGCGGAGAGCCCGCGTCGTTTCCCTTGCGCGCTCTCGAATCTCATTCAGCGGATCGGCTGAAGTCTGGTTGGGCGGCGGGAGGACGCTGCTCACAGAAGGACACATGGTTTGTCCTTTATACTATCAAACGCATCAGGCTGCCACCTGGACATGAGGAGTGCGACGAGCGGATCGAGGCCTCGATCCGACGCGGTCGCGGGCGGCCCAGACCGGCAAAGGATCGGTCCGGGCCGCCGCGCCTCGCGAATGGCGCCTCCGGTGGGGGTATCCCGGCTGCAGCCAACTTTGGAAGAGGCGCCCGATCAGTCCTAGTCGCCCTCGGCGGCGATCTGCTTGTCAAGAGGGGACGACGGGACTGTCACCGAAGAAATTGCTCTAGTAGAGCGTTGAACTCCGCAGCGCGCTCCCAGAAGACCATGTGCCCGGTCGACAGCGTCGCGAGTTCGGCGCCCGGGATCCGCCCGGCGAGCTCGTGAGAGAACTGGGGTCGGGTCAGGATGTCGTGCTCGCCGGCGATGACGAGCGTCGGCTGCTCGATCGCGGCGAGACGTTCGAGCACATCGTGTGAGCGGCAGGCATGTGAGCCCGCGATGAAGCCCTCGAGGTTCGGCCGCTCTGCGTCGTAGAACTCTTGGACCGTCCTTGGATTCGCTTCGAGGAACTCGGGGGAGTAACAGAAGAGCAGGAGGCTTTCGGCGATCTCCTGCCGCCTGCCCTGCCCGCCAAGACGGATCCAATGCGTGAAGAGCGCTTCCAGGAAGGGGTCGCGGCGGCCCCAGGTGTTGGTCAGGACCAGCCGGCGGATGTCCTCCGGATATTCCAGCGCCCAGAGTTGACAGATCGCACCGCCCATCGAGGAGCCGATCGCGGCGACCCCCGAGAGGCCGAGCGCCTGGACAAGCGCATGACAGTCCTCCGCCATCTCGCGCACCGCGTAGGGGCCAGGTGCGATCGTGCTCTTGCCGATCCCGCGGTTGTCGAAGACGACCACCTGATGGTCGCGCTGCAGATCCTGAACCTGGGCCTGCCATGAGAGGTGGTCGTCGCCGAGGCCCGCCACCAAGACGACCGGGGCGCCCTCGCCGTAGACCTCGTAATGGATCTCGACATCGAGGCGGTTCGCCCGCCCGACCCGGATTGCTTCGTTCATTGCCGCCATGCACCGCCCCCTCATTGATGTACTTCTCCGAACCCGGCCGCAGTATCGATCGCAGGCGCCGGCGCTTCAGCCGACGAATGCTGGAAAGAGGACCAAGGCTGTCCGCCACGTGGCGGTCTGGAGAACTCGCGCGTCCAGCCCCTCAGTCCTCGTCGCCCTCGGCGGCGATCTGCTTCTCCAGCTCGGCCATCACGTCGGGATCGCGCAGCGTCGTCACGTCGCCCAGCGCCCTGCCCTCGGCGATGTCGCGGAGGAGGCGGCGCATGATCTTGCCCGAGCGGGTCTTCGGCAGGTCATCGGCCCAGACGATGCGCTTCGGGCGGGCGAACTTGCCGATCCTGGCGGCGACCTCCTCGCGGATCCCCGCATCGAGGCCCTCGGAGGGCGCGGTGTCGCCGGCGAGGGTGACGAACGCGCAGATCGCCTGGCCGGTGTCGGGATCGGACTGGCCGATCACCGCCGCCTCGGCGACGTTCTCGTGGGCGACGATCGCGCTCTCCACCTCGGCGGTCGAGAGCCGGTGGCCGGAGACGTTGACGACGTCGTCGATCCGCCCGATCACCCAGAAGTAGCCGTCCTTGTCGGGCCGCGCGGCGTCACCGACCAGGTAACGCTCCCTGCCGAATTTCGCGAAGTAGGTCTCGACGAAGCGGTCGTCCTCCTTGTAGAGGGTGCGCAGCATCGAAGGCCACGGGCGCTCCAGCACCAGCAGGCCCTGGCCTTCGACGATCGGCTCGCCGGAGCGCTCGTCGACCACCGAGGCGGTCACCCCGGGGAACGGCGTCGTCGCCGAGCCCGGCTTCGTCGCGGTGATCCCCGGCAGCGGCGTGATCATGATCCCGCCGGTCTCCGTCTGCCACCAGGTGTCGACGATCGGGCAGCGTCCGCCGCCGATCACCTGGTGGTACCAGAGCCAGGCCTTCGGGTTGATCGGCTCGCCCACCGAGCCGAGCAGGCGCAGGCTCGAGAGGTCGTACTTCGCCGGGATGTCGGCGCCCCATTTGATGAAGGTGCGGATCGCGGTCGGCGCGGCGTAGAGGATCGTCGCCTTGTAGTCCTGGACGATCTCCCACCAGATGCCCTGGTGCGGGTAGTCGGGCGCCCCCTCCCACATCACCGAGGTCGCGCCGTTGGCGAGCGGGCCGTAGACGATGTAGGAGTGGCCGGTGATCCAGCCGACGTCGGCCGCGCACCACCAGACGTCGGTCTCCGGCCTCAGGTCGAAGACGTAGCGGTGCGTGGTCACCGCGCCGGTCAGGTAGCCGCCGGTGGTGTGGAGGATTCCCTTCGGGCTGGCGGTCGAACCGGAGGTGTAGAGGATGAAGAGCGGGTGCTCGGCCTCCATCGGCTCGGCCGGGCACTCGGGGTCGGCGGCGGCGCAGACCTCGTCGAAGAAGACGTCGCGACCCTCGGTCATCGGGCACTCGACCCCGGTGGCGCGGATGACGACGATCTTCTCGAGGCTCGCGAGGTCGCCCATCTCCTCGTCGACCTGCGCCTTGATCGGGGCGGTCCTCCCCTTCCTTCTGGCGCCGTCGACCGTGATCAGGGCCTTGGCCTCGGCGAATTCCATCCGCTCCCTCACCGACTCGGCCGAGAAGCCGCCGAAGACGACGTTGTGGATCGCCCCGATCCGGGCGCAGGCGAGCATGGCCACGGCGACCTCGGGGATCATCGGCAGGTAGATCCCGACCACGTCGCCCTTCTCCACCCCGAGGTCCTTCAGCGCGTTGGCGAAGCGCCGGGTGGAGTCGAGGAGCTCGGCGTACGTGACGTCGCGCCGCTCGCCCTCCTCGCCGCGCCAGTGGTAGGCGACGCGCCCGCCGTTACCCGCGGCCACGTGGCGGTCGAGGCACTGGGCGCTGGCGTTGATCCGCCCGTCCTCGAACCACTTGTAAAAGGGCGGGTTGGAATCGTCGAGACCTTGGGTCGGCTCGACGTCCCAGTCGAGCAGCTCCTTGGAGCGCGCCGTCCACCAGGCGACCGGGTCGGCGGCCGCCTCCTCGTAGATCGCCGGATCGCTCCACAGCGCCCGCTCGCGGAACTCCGCGGGCGGCTCGAAGGCCTCGATCTCCAGCATCTGCTCGAGCTCGTGCTCCATGCCTAGACCTGACCGGGGGTCAGGTAAGCGTTTGAGAGACCGCCGTCGACCAGGAAGGTGGACGCGGTGACGAAGCTCGAGTCATCGCTAGCGAGGAACAGGGCGGATTTGGCGATCTCCTCGGGCTCGCCGAAACGGCCCATCGGCACGTGGACGAGGCGCTTCGCCGCGCGCTCCGGATCCTTGGCGAAGAGCTCCTGCAACAACGGCGTCGACACCGGCCCTGGGCAAAGGGCGTTCACCCGTATGCCGCGGGCGGCGAACTCGACTCCGAGCTCCCGCGAGAGCGCCAGCACCGCCCCCTTCGAGGCGGTGTACGAGCCCTGCGACACCGCCGCCCCCATGACGGCGACGAAGCTGGCGATGTTGATCACCGAGCCACCGCCCGCCTCCAGCATCGGCGGGATCCCGTATTTGCAGCAGAGGAAGACGCTTCGCAGGTTCACGTCCTGCACCCGCTCCCAGGACTCCAGGGTCGTCTCGAGGACCGAGCCGTCGTCGCTGGGGTTGATCCCGGCGTTGTTCATCAGCACGTCGATCCGGCCGAACTCCTCGACCGCGCGCTTCATCGCCGCGCTGACCTGGCCCTCGTCGGAGACGTCGACCTCGATCGTCAGATCCCCCTCCGCCCGATCTCCGGCTAGGTCGAGGCCGACCACCCTCGCCCCCTCGGCGGCGAAGAGGCGCGCCGACTCGGCGCCGATCCCGCTCGCCGTCCCGGTGATGACGCACACCTTTCCATCCAGTCGTCCAGGCATAGGTTCTTCCTCCTAGTTCGTCGCGTAGTAGACGTTCTTCAGCTCGGTGTAGTGGTCGAGCGCGTCGGGGCCGAGCTCACGGCCGATGCCCGACTGCTTGAAGCCGCCGAACGGGGTCGAGACCCGCACCGAGCTGTTCGAGTTGATCGAGACCACGCCGGTCTCGATCGCCCGCGCCACACGCAGCGCGCGCCCCCCGTCGCGGGTCCAGACCGAGCCCGAGAGGCCGTAGATCGTCGCGTTGGCGAGGCGCACCGCCTCCGCCTCGTCCTCGAATGGGATCACGCAGGCGACCGGGCCGAAGATCTCCTCGCGGGCGGCACGATCGTCGTTGGCGACCGGAGCGAGCACGACCGGGGCGAACCAGTAGCCGTCGCCCTCGGGAGCGCTGCCGCGGATCGCCACCGGGGCGTCGTCGGGGACGAAGGAGGCGACCGACTCGCGCTGCCCGGCCGAGATCAACGGCCCCATCTGGGTCGCGTCGTCGAGCGGGTCGCCGACCGTGAGGCCCTCGACGTGTGGCCTCATCGCCTCGATGAACTCCTCCACCACCGAGCGCTGCACGAGGATCCGCGAGCGCGCGCAACAGTCCTGCCCGGCGTTGCCGAAGACAGCGCCCGGCGCCGCCGCGGCCGCCGCCTCGACGTCGGCATCGGCGAAGACGACGTTCGCCGACTTGCCGCCCAGCTCCAGCGTCACCCGCTTGATCGTCTCCGCCGCGCCGCGGGCGATCCCGCGGCCGACCTCGGTCGAGCCGGTGAAAGCGATCTTGGCGACGTCGGGATGCTCGACCAGGCGCCCGCCGCAGGTGGTTCCCGGACCGGCGAGGACCTGGAGCACGCCTTCGGGCAACCCGGCTTCGAGCGCGATCCGCTCCAGATCGATCGCCGTCAGCGGGGTCAGCTCGGCGGGCTTCAGCACCACGCAGTTCCCCGCCGCGAGCGCCGGGGCGACTTTCCACGAGGCGATCGTCAGGGGGAAGTTCCAGGGCACGATCAACCCGACCACACCGAGCGGCTCGCGGAAGGTCATGTCGACCCCGTCGGCGACCGGGATCGTTTTGCCGAGCAGCCGCTCGGGGGCGCCGGCGTAGTAGCGGAAGGTGTCGATCGCCATCCCGATCTCTCCGCGGGCGTCGCCGATCGGCTTGCCCGCGTTCCGCGCCTCCAGCCTCGCGAGCTCCTCATGCTCGCCGGCGATCGCGTCGGCGAGGCGGTGCATGAGCATCGTCCGGTCCCCCGGAGTGACGTCGCGCCAGGCCGTAAACGCCGCCTTCGCCCGCGCAACCGCCGCGTCGACCTCATCGACCCCCGCCCGCGGGACGCGGGCCATCACTGCTCCGGTGGCAGGCTCGACCACCTCCAGCACTCCGCTCATCGACCGCTCCTTTCGCTCGTCATCGAAACTTGCGCCGCAGCCTGCGCCCTGGCGGCATCGGCGAGGGCAGCGATCACCGAGGACTCAGGGTCCTCCTCGGGGTGCCAGACGACGCCTAGGGCGAAGCGCCCACCGGGCAGCTCGATCGCCTCGACTACGTCGTCACCGACCGACCAGCCGCTCGCCACCAGGCCGCGCCCCAGCTCACCGATGCCCTGGTGATGATGAGACTTGACGAGCGGGCCGTCGAAGCCAACCGCCGACTGCGCCAGCGAGCCCGGGGCGAGACCGACCCGATGGGTGCCGAAGCCACCGATGATCGGGCGGTGGATCTGACTTCCGGTCCGGTCCGGCAAGTGCTGCTCCAGCGTCCCGCCAAGCGCCACGTTGATCAGCTGCATGCCGCGGCAGATCCCCAGCACGGGCAGGTCGCGCTCCAACGCGCGCTTGGTCAGCGCCAGCTCGAAACGGTCGCGCTCTGGCCAGGTCCCCCTCGTCTCCGGATGGGGCTCAGCGCCGTAGCTGCCGGGATCGATGTCGGCGCCGCCCGCGAGCAGCAGACCATCGATCCGGTCGAGCAGCAGGTCGGGGTCGGCGACCGCGGCCTCGTCGGGCGGCAGCACCAGCGCCAAGGCCTCGGCCCGCTGCAAGGCGCCGACGTAGGAACGCGGCGCCAAGGCCACCTCGTAAGCGTCCCAGACGCCCCAGGACACCCGCTCGACAGCGGCGCAGATGCCAACCACCGGGGTGCTCAAAGCCGCTCGAATCCCCGCTGGCGCTCCCAATCGGTGACCGCCGCCTCGAAGGCCTCGACCTCCACCCTCGCCCGGTTCAGATAATGCTCGACCACTTCGGCACCGAACGCCTCTGCCGCCACCGCGCTCTCGGCGAAGGCCGCCCGCGCGTCATAGATGTTCGCGGGGACCCGCGGCTTCTCCGAGGCGTAGGCGTTGCCCTCGAAGGGCGGCTCCAGCGTCAGCCCAGCGTCCACCCCGTGCAGGCCCGCCGCGACTAGCGCGCTCAGCGCCAGGTAGGGATTGACGTCGGCTCCGGGGAGCCGCGTCTCCATCCGCAGCCCTTCGCCGTGCCCGACCACCCGCAGCGAGCAGGTGCGGTTGTCGCGCCCCCAGGCGATCGCGGTCGGGGCGAAGGAGTCCGGCGCGAACCGCTTGTAGGAATTGACGTGCGGCGCGTAGAGAAGGGTGAGCTCGCGCATGCATGCGAGCTGGCCGGCGATGAAGCTCTCGAACAGCTGCTGGTCGGCGGCGAAGGCGTTCTCCCCGTCGGCGTCCGCCAGCGAGATGTGGATGTGGCACGAGTTCCCCTCGCGCTCGTTGTACTTCGCCATGAAGGTGATCGAGCACTCCTCCTGGGCGGCGATCTCCTTTGCCCCGTTCTTGTAGATCGCGTGCTCATCGGCGCAGGTGAGCGCATCGCCGTATCGGAAGTTGATCTCGTGCTGGCCGAGGTTGCACTCGCCCTTCGAGTTCTCCACCTCCATCCCGGCCGCCGCCATCTCCAGACGGATCCGGCGGATCAGGGGCTCGACTCGGGAGGTCCCCAGCAGCGAGTAGTCGACGTTGTAGAGGTTCGCCGGCTCGAGGTCGTGGAAGCCCTTGCGCCAGGCGTCCTCGTAGGTGTCACGGAAGACGATGAACTCGAGCTCGGTGGCGGCGTTGGCGATCAGCCCTCGCTCGGCGAGCCGCATCAGCTGGGCGCGCAGGATCTGCCGCGGCGAAGCCGCGACATCGCTGCCGTCGGCCCAGCCGAGGTCCGCCATCACCAGGACGGTCCCCGGCAGCCAGGGAAGCGGTCGCAGGGTCGCGAGGTCGGGAATCATCCGGAAGTCCCCGTAGCCGGTCTCCCAGGAGGACATCGCGTAGCCGCCCACGGTCTCCATCTCGACGTCGACCGCGAGCAGGTAGTTGCAGCCCTCGGCACCGTGGTCGATCACGTCGGCGAGGAAGTGGGTGGCCGTCAGCCGCTTGCCCTGCAGGCGGCCCTCCATGTCGGCGATCGCCAGAAGCACGGTGTCGACCGTGCCCTCGGCGACCGCCTCCTTCAGCTCCTCGAGCGTCAAGGTCCGGCCGCCTCGGGCGCGGGCATCGGATCCAGGTCCGCGGCGATGTCGAGGTCGGACTCCAGCCCGGCTTCAAGGACCGCCGGGTCGACGCCGCGGTAGCGCACTGCCGCGATCAGATAGCCGACGACCAGGACGATGAACGGCAGCAGCCAGAGCGCATTGACGAGGTCGCTGGTCGACCCGGTCAGCGAGGTGAAGTTGTGGATCGAGAGGTAGGTGGCGGCGAGCAGGCCGGCGAGGGCGAGCAGCGGCGAGATAACGCCCTGCCAGAGACGCGGGTCGCGGACCTTGAAGCGGAGGAAGCCGAACACCGCGACGGCGCCGGAGGCATAGAGCAGCAGGATCCCGACCGTGCCGACGCCGATGAAGACGGCGTAGAGGCCGAGGTAGGGGTCGCCGTGGGCGAGGGCGAAGATCGCGATCACGATCAGCGCGATGACCGACTGGACGAGGCTCGCGTTGGCCGGCGACAGGTGACTGCGATGGGCTTCGCCGAGCCGCGGATGCAGCAGCCGGTTGCGGCCCATCGCGAACATGTAGCGCGAGAGGGCGTTGTGGAAGGCGAGCACGGCGGCGAAGACGCTGCTGAGGACGAGC
>ERZ778021.1983-NODE-1983-length-20440-cov-5.965072_pt1 | contig 20440 bp, 17 predicted proteins | sample MGYA00375751_ERZ778021 | MGnify/ENA primary metagenome ERZ778021 (study PRJEB29350, sample SAMN05389814) | bioreactor metagenome | isolation source: Thiocyanate stock bioreactor | place: South Africa: University of Cape Town | collected 2013-08-29 ... | reverse complement strand
TCCGCCTTAAATCCTTACCGGATCAGCCCTCGGACAGTCAACACGGCCTAGAACCGGGCATGGGGTGGCAGAGCCCCGGCAGCCTGGATGGAAGGATGCCGGGTGCCGGGCCGAATTGCGGCGACCTCATGAAAGGCATTTGCGGCTATGTGGGCCCCTCCCCCACGCCCCCCACCTATGGCTGGGGTTGCACGAATCCGGTCGCCGCCACGAATAGCGACGGCCAGACCTACGCGTGCGGCAACCCGGTGGCGGCCGTGAGTCAGCGAACCGGCCAGTGAATCCGTAGAGGGAGGCGGGAGCCGGCATACGCCCCGTCCACCAGCTAGGGAGCAACGTCCCGATGATCCCCATCGTCCTGTCGACCGTACTCCTGGCCCAGGCGACGCCCGAATCGATCGACGCGGACCAGTTCACCAGGATCATGTCCCAGGCCTACGCGGACGTCCGAGACGTCTCCTTCGTCTATGAAGGCGAAGCCGTCTACACGCCCAGGGGAATGACCCGGGAGGCGGCCAAGGCGAATCCCAAGGTCGAGGGATGGAAACTCTTCCAGGGCGGATACTCGTTCCGCTCCGACGGGGCGACCCGCCTGGACTACTACATGACGAGCTATCGCCATGGCGATGAGGACGCCTTCCACCAGATCCTGGTCATCCTGAATGGCCAGCAAACCCACCTCACCCAGTATCCGACGAGGCGGAACGAACAGCCCACCATCCGCGGGGGCGGGCCGGGCACCTTGAACCGGCCCGAGTCCCCGGAACGGTTCGTCTACGACTGGTATTTCCAGACCATGATCGACCCGAGGACGACGATCGACGCGCGAGTGCGAAACTACCAGTTCCTGGGCTGGGAAGACGTGGACGGGCATCGCTGCCTGAAAGTCCAGTTCAACGAGGTCTGGGGTCTGGACGATTCCTCTCCGGATCGACCCGTCGTTCATTTCTGGATCGACCTTGAGCGGGGTGCCAATCCCTTGCGCGTGGAGTTCCGCCACGGCAAGGGGGGGAAGATGCGGACGTTCGGGATTGAACTCGATCAGGTGGAGGACGGGACGGGGGGGAGTCGCTGGTTCCCCGTCCGCGGCCGATGCGAATACCTGATAGACATCGATTCGTCACCGTATCTGGGCATGCCTTATTGCGTCGAGGACTATCAGGTCGTCGCCGGCACGGTGAAGTTCAACCAATCGCTCCCCGACGAGTTCTTCACGGTCGATTGGAAGGGCCCGTATGTGGAGACGTCGGAGTTGGCGAAGACCCGCTCCACGTTCCGCAAGCCGACGCCGAGGTACGACCCCGTCAGCATCCAGAAGCGTCTCGCCGAGACCCTGGAGAAGGCCGACCGGCAGACCGAGGCATATGACGCCGTCGACCCCGACTCGCAGGCGTGGGGCCGCTTCGCCCAGGCCGGGCTGATCGGGGCCGGGGTCGCCGCCCTTGTCGGAGTCGCCGCCTGGAAGATCCGGAGCCGCCCCCGATGAGACGCCGACGGACCGCCCTTGTCACGGCCCTGGCGCTGACCTTCGCTCCGTGGCCGCTGGGGGCCCATGAAGGAGCCGGGGCCCCGGAGATCTCGGAGCGGGAATGCGGGAAGGCCGCCCTCGCCCTGCTGCTCATGATGGAGAAGATCCCGGACCAGGCGCGGCGCCTCGACTCCCGGCTCGCCGACCCGCCGGAGGCCGGGTACTCCGTGCTGGAATTGCAGGACGCGGCGCGAGCCTGCGGCCTGGAGGTCGAGCCGGTCGAACTCGGCCGGGGCGGGGCCGAGATCGGTCGCCCGATGCTCGCCCTCCTGAGCGGCCCTTCGAGCAACCATTACATCCTGACGCGACCGATCCCGGGCCGTCGGCCGCTGGTCCAGGTCATCGACCCTCGCGGATTCTCGGCCATCGTGGACCGGGACGAACTCACTTCGTCCCCCGCCTGGACGGGCTTCGTACTCCGACCCGAGCGAACGTCTCTCCTCGGCCCCTGGGGCGGAGAGGCGGCCATCGGCGCCGCCGTCGCGGGAGCGACCTACGTCGCGGGGGCGGTCCTCTCCAGGAGATCATCCGGGCCGACCGGGCGTGAGGCCTGAGCGCGGCCCCGCCCGCTACCGGGCTTCGCCGATCAGGTCGACGACGGTGGAGAGGAACGTCTGGTCGTGGAAGCTGCTCTTGGTCAGGTAGAAGTTGGCGCCGGCGTCGAGGCCGCGGATGCGGTCCTCCTCGCGGTCCTTGTAGGAGACGATGATGACCGGGATGGCCCGCAGGCGCGGGTCCTTCTTGATGAGCGAGACCAGCTCGATGCCGTCCATGCGGGGCATGTCCACGTCGCTGACGACCAGGTCGTAGCGGCCGGTGCGGACGGAGTTCCAGCCGTCGACGCCGTCGACCGCCACGTCCACGCGGTAGCCCTGGTTCTCCAGGAGCTGGCGCTCCAGCTCGCGGACGGTGATCGAGTCGTCCACCACCAGGACGTGCCGGGTCCGGCGCTCGGTGCCGCCGCCGGCCGCCGAGGCCGCGCCGCCGAGCCGGCCGACGCGGCGGCCCCCCAGCAGGTTGTCGATCGATCGGATCAGGTCTTCCACATCGATGATGAGGACCGGCCAGCCGTCCTCCAGCACGGACGAGCTGTTGAGGTTGGGCACGCGCCCCAATCGCGGGTCGAGCGGGGCGACGCGGAGGTCGCGCTCGCCCAGGAATTTGTCGACCACCACCCCGAAGCGGTGGCTGCGGTCGCTGGCCACCACCACCGGCATCCGGCCCGCCGGGCGCGCGGCGGACTCCAGCTCCAGGATCCGGGACGCCTCCACCAGGCCGACGGGCTGGCCGTCGACCTTCATGTGCGGCTTCCCCTCCAGGTCCGCCACCTCGTCCTCGCCGACCGTCGTGATCCGGTCGATCCGGTTCAGCGGGAAGGCGAACGGCTCGCCGGCGATCTCCACCAGCAGCGCCCGGATGATGGACATCGTCAGCGGGAGCTGGAGCGTGAACCGCGTCCCCTTGCCCAGCCGCGTCGAGACCCGGAACGTCCCGCGCACGGCCTGGACCATCGTCTGCACCACGTCCAGGCCCACGCCGCGGCCGGAGATCTCCGTCACCTGGTCCTTGGTGGAGAAGCCGGGGAGGAACAGGAAGTCGAGCAGCTCGGCCTCGGTCATCCGCGCGGCCATCGCCTGCGCGGCGTGGCCCTTCTCCACGACCTTCGCCCGCAGCCGCTCCACGTCGATGCCGCGGCCGTCGTCCTCCAGCACAATCTGGAGCATGCCGGCCATGTGGCGGGCCTCCAGGCGGATCGTCCCGACCGGATCCTTGCCGGCGGCCTCGCGCTCGTCCGGCGGCTCCAGGCCGTGGTCGATCGCGTTGCGGATCAGGTGGTTGAGCGGGGCGTCCAGGCCGTCGAGGATGTCGCGGTCGACGCCCGTCGACTCGCCGACGACCACGAACCGGGCCTGCTTGCCGACCTGCCTGGAGACGTCGCGGACCAGGCGTGGGAAGCCGCGCACGCCGTCGGCCAGCGGTCGCATGCGGCTGGCGAGGACCTCGTGATGGAGCCGGCCCGAGATGTCCTCGCCGTTGCGGGCGAACGCCTCGATGGCCTCCAGCGAGCCGGTCAGCCCCTCCTGGCAGCGAGCGGCCTCGTCGCGGGCGCGGGAGAGCATGGCCCGCTCCACGGCCCACTCGCCGTCGGCCGCGACCTCGGCCGAGATGCGGTTCTCCAGGTCCTGGAGGATCTCCAGCAGGCCGGTCTGGCGCCGCTTGAGCGTCAGCAGGTCGTCGAGGAACGGCCGGAACCGGCGCGTCTGCACCAGCGACTCGCCCGCCAGGCCCATCAGCCGCGTCAGGCTCTCGGCCGTCACCCGCACCACCCGGTCCGCCCCCTCGGCCGCGGCCGGCGCGGCGGGCTTCGCGGGCCGGGCGGGCTCGCGCTCGACCTCCTTCTCGACGGGCGCGGCGACGACGGGCGGCTCGGGCTTCGGAACGGGCGCGGGGGCCGAGGTCGGGGCGGGATCCGACGCGGCGGGGGTCCTGCCGGCCTCGATCTCGGCCAGGGCCGCGGCGAGGGCCTCCACCTCGTCGGCCTTCGACGCCTGCCACGCCTCCAGCTCGGCCTCCTTCACGGTGGACACGGCGGCCAGGAAGTCCACGCCCCGCAGGAGGGCGTCGACGGCCGGCGGCGGCAGCGCGATCTTCCCCTTCTGCGCCGCGACGAGGACGTCCTCCATCACGTGGGCGACCCGCACCGCGGCGTCCAGGCCGACCACGCGCGCGGCCCCCTTGATGGAATGGGCCGCGCGCATCAGCGGCTCGATCGCGCCGGGCGAGGCGTCGGACTCCAGGCCCACCAGCCCCTGCGACAACACCGCCAACCTCTCCTCCGCCTCCATGTGGAAGAGGTCCATCATGGAAAAGCCGCTCAGGTCGTCGGCCGGCTTCGAGGCGGAGGGCTCGGGCTCCGCGGCCACCGGCTTCGCGGGCTCGACGGCGGCCGGGGCCTTGCCGGCCTCGACGTCGGCCAGCTCGGCGGCGAGGGCTTCGACCTCGGCGGCGCGGTCGGCCTGCCACGCCTCCAGCTCGGCCTCCTTCACGGTGGACACGGCGGCCAGGAAGTCCACGCCCCGCAGGAGGGCGTCGACGGCCGGCGGCGGCAGCGCGATCTTCCCCTTCTGCGCCGCGACGAGGACGTCCTCCATCGCGTGCGCCACCCGCACCGCCGCGTCCAGCCCGACGACGCGCGCCGCCCCCTTGATGGAATGGGCCGCGCGCATCAAGGGCTCGATCGCCGTCGGCGAGGCGTCCGTCTCCAGGCCGACCAGCCCCTGAGACAGCACCGCCAGGCGTTCTTCCGCCTCCATGCGGAAGAGGTCCATCATCGAGAACCCGCTGAGGTCGTCGCTCATTGGCCGACGCTCCGGAGTGCGGCGAAGACGCGGGATTCGTCGAGGAGGCCGACGGTATGGTCGCCCCAGGGGACGACGGCCTGGCTGAAGCTGACGGCCGGATTGGCGAGCGTCGAGGGGACGCCCTGCAACGCGCCGCGGGCGAAGTGCTCGACGCCGTGGACCTCGTCGGCCGCGAAGGCCCACGACTCCGACCGCTCGGCGTCGCGGAGGACGACCAGCCGACGCCGCGACGCCGCGCCGTCGCCCGGGTCGTCCTTCGGCTCGGGGACGCCGAGCAGGCCGTACAAGGAGAAGCAGAGTTGGAGCTGGCCGCGGAGGTTGACCAGCCCGCGGAGCACGGCGTTGGTCCGGTGGGGGATGCGATGCACGGGCTTCGGGAGGGCCGCCTCCACGACGGCCCGGGTGTGGAAGGCCAGCCACTCCGGGCCCAGCCGGAAGATCAGCGCGCCGACCTCGTCGCGACGGCCACGCTCGTCGCGGCGGGCGGCGATGTCCCGCTCCTCGTCGCACTCGCCGTCGTCGCCCAGCCAGCGGGTCCACTCGTCGAGGTAGCCGGGCGGGGCGGGGCGATCGAAGAAGCTGCGGGCGGCCGAGGCGTAGACGGGACAGTTGCGGCAGTGGACGTGCGCCTTCAGCTCCGGGCAGGTCCGGTCGCCGCCGATGCCGATGCGGTTCCAGCAGTCGTCGAGCCGGCGCGGGGCCGCCTCGTTGAAGATGGCGAGGTCGTTCACGGCGTCGGGCCTCCCGTCGGCGGATTCATGGTCTTATCGGCCGCGCCGGCCCGATTCCTCAAGGCGCGTTCGGCCCGGCGACGGAAGCCGGCCGCAGCGTCGCGGTCGCCGCGGCCCTCGGCGAGCAGGGCCAGCGCCAGCAGCGCCTCGTCGTGGGCCGGGTCGAGGTAGATGGCCTTGTGGAAGCAGCCCTCGGCCTCCGACCGGCGCCCGGCCGCCTGGTGGATCCCCCCCATCAGGGCGAACGCCGCGGCCGACGGCCCCGCGCGGCGGACCTCCCGCTCGCAGCACGCCAGCGCCTGGCCGAACCTGCCGGCGTTGGCGTGCTCGGTCGCCTGCTCCAGCAGGGGCCGCGGGTCTTCGGGCGGCGAGGCGGTCGGCGGGCTCGGCGGCGGCGTGGGGGCGGTAGGCGCCGGCGGGGCGAGCGAGAGCGGGCGCGGCCTCGGCGGCGGGGCGGGCAGGGCGGCTTCGGCCGGCTTCGGGGCGGGCGCGACCTCGCCGGGCTTGCGGCGGCGGTAGGCGAACGTCCCCCGGCCCGAGGCCGCCACAAACGCCCGCCCGGCCTCCGACGCCCCGAGCGTGTCGGCGTGGCCGACCACCAGGACGCCGTCGGGGGCGAGGAGCCGGTCGAGGTTGGCCTCGGCGCGGGCGCGGGCGTCGCGCGACAGGTAGATCAGCAGGTTCCGGCAGAAGACGACGTCGTACCGGGGGGCGTCGGCCAGGAGCGCCGGGTCGAGGACGTTGCCGACGCGGAAATGGACCCGCGCGCGGATCGCCAGGTCGATCTCGAACCCGTCGTCCCGCTCGCGGAACCAGCGGGCGACGCGGTCCGCCCCCACCCCGCGCAGGGCGTTGCGCGAGTAGACGCCGCGGCGGGCGTAATCCAGCCTCCGGGCCCCGACGTCGACCGCGTCGATCCGATACCGCGACGGCGCCAGCCCCGCCTCGTCGAGCGTCACGGCGATCGAGTACGGCTCCTCGCCGCCGGCGCACGGGAGGCTCAGGATGCGAAGGGGCTCGCGCGCCGGCCGGGCCGTCCAGCCCTCGCGGGCGAGGCCCTGGAGGAACGCGAACGGCAGCCCGTCGCGGAAGAACCACGACTCCGGCACCGTCACCTCGTCGACCAGCTCCTGCAGCTCGGCCGGGCAGCTCGCGACCAGCTCCGCGTACGCCGACGGCTCGACCAGCCCCACCGCCCGCATCCGCGCCCTCGCCGCGCGCGGCACCATCCCCGGGCCGATCGACGCCCGATCCAGCCCCAGCCGCTCGCTCAGGATCGCGTCGATGTCGCGCAGGGGGTCGGGCATGGTCTAGAGGTCGCCGCCGAGGGAACGTCTCGGCTTCTTCTTCCGCCTGAGCAGGCCGCGGGCCGGCCGGGCTCGCACGATCGGACTCGAGTCGGCGGGTGACACTAAGCCGGCCTTGCTGAGGCGAAAGGCCAGGTCGTCGTAAAGCTCATCGAACGTCATGCAGTAGACGTGCCTGGAGTCGACCAGCACGCGACTGCGACGCCAGCGCAGCCGTTCCACTTCATTCGGGGCGAGCCCGCGGCTCCGCCCGATCACAAGCAAGCCGCAATAGTTGATCGCCCCCTCATGCCCGAATCGCTCGCGGCCCGCCTCGGATCGGGACAGGTCGTGCAGCTTCCAGAACCAGTCGATGATCTGGCTATACCCGCGATCGAAGCCCCGCGACCATTCCAGCGAATGCTTGTCGCCGGCCCTCCTGAAAATGCTGTCCGGCGCGGCCTCCTCGAACTCGACGAAGCAGTATTCGCGCTTGCGAGAGTCGCCGACCGCGAGGTCGGCTGCATAGTCGCCGAAGAAGTCGAACTCGTACGCAATGCGATCGACCTCGGCGATCTCGGGGGCGATCAGCCCCAGGAGCGCCGCGACCTGGCGATGCTCTCGGAAGAAGGCGAGGATGTGTCTCCTCTCCTTCAGGGCCTCCCCCCGGTCCAGCATGGCCTTGAACTGGTCGAGTTCATGCCGACATCTGGCGAAGTCGATAGAGAACGGCTCGAATCGTTTCATACGTCACGACGACCCGGCCTTGAGCCCCTTCCCGCGGCCTACGCGGGGCCGAAGGCGGAGGGGCGACGTCCCCTTGCGAAACCGACGCGGGCTCCCCGCCCGGAGCGCCTGCAACTTGTCCTCCCGCAGGATGTCGAGAATGCGAACGGTGCCGTCGGGGGCTTGGTCGAAGAAGAGGCGGACGTCCGGGGTGGCGCGGAAGGCGTAGAGAGGTTCGTCCACGGGAACCCTCCGCGCATTGGCGGCTACAAAGTCCCGTGCGGTCGGGTCGCCGAGGAGCGCCAGGGCCCATTCGACCCCCTTCCGCTCCTCGGGCGAGAAGGCGTCCAGCGCCATCTCGGCGCGACGGTGCAGCCATACGTCCTTGACGTGCGTCTCCGACATCGGCCCGCCCTCCTCGGCCTGAACTAGAAATCCCCCGATGTCATTGTACATTGCATCGGCCAGATGTCGCAGGGCGGCGTCAAGAATGGGGGGCGTCCAGGATCCGGTCGGCGCGAAGGAGCTGGACCATGCCGGAGTCGACCTCGGCGATGCCGCCGAGGTAGGGGGCGCCGGGGATCGAGACGGGGGGCGGGGCGAGGGCCGCGGCGTCGATCGGGGCCAGGTCGTCCACGTCCTCGGCGATCAGGCCCAGCAGCGAGCGAGGGGAGCCGGCCGCGCGCGGGTCGGGGCGGCGGTCGACCAGGATGATGCGGGTGCTCAGGCGGTCCGGGGCGGGCGAGGAGCCCAGCAGGACGCCGACGTCGACCGCCGAGACGACCTCGCCGCGATACTCGAACACCCCCGCCAGGTGCGCCGGGGCGTGGGGCAGGGGGCGGAGGCGGATCCGGGGCACGACCTCGGCCACCCGCGCGGCGTCGACGGCGTAACGCTGGCCGGCGGCCCGGAACATCAGCAGGAGCATGCGACGGCCTCCGGGCGGGTCGGGGTCAGGACGCCGGCGCGGCGGGGGGCTCCAGGGCGCCGACGGAGAACCGCGACACCTCCTCCTTCAGGCCGCCGACGGCCTCGCGCAGGTGGTCGGTGGCGCTGTTGAACTCGCGGATCGAGGCCGTGGTCTGGCCGGCGACCTCGCTGAGCCGGAGCATGGCCTCGCGGATCTGGTCGGCCCCCTGGGACTGCACCCGCATCCCCTCGGTCACCTGGTCGAACCGCTCGTCCAGGCCCTGCACGCCGGCGATGATGTCGCCGAGCCGGCCGCCGATCTGCTGGACCTCGGACACCACGGCGCGGACCTGCTCGCTGAACTTGTCCATCTCCATCACGCCGGCGGAGACGCTGTACTGCATCTCCTTGACCATCCGCTCGATGTCGAGGGTGGCGACGGCCGTCTGGTCGGCGAGCCTGCGGATCTCGCGGGCGACGACGAGGAACCCCAGGCCGTACTCGCCGGCCTTCTCGGCCTCGATGGCCGCGTTGATGGAGAGCAGGTTCGTCTGGTCGGCGACCTTGGTGATGGTGGTCACCACCATGTTGATGTTGGCGGCGCGCTCGCTGATGACCGACAGCTTGGAGCCGATCGACCCGGTCGACTCGGCGAGCTGGCGCATGGTCCGGTCCATGCCGGTCAGGCCGTCGCGGCCCGTGGCCGCCTGCCGGGCCGTCTCGCGGACCACCGAGTTGACCTCGGTCATGGTCCTGAGCAGCTCCTGGCTCGTGGCCGAGATCTCGTTGACGGCCGCGGCGGCCTCGTTGGTGCTGGCGCCGTACTCGTAGACCGACTGCTCCTGCTGCCGCGACGTGGCGGCGATCTCGGTGGCCGTGGAGAGGAGGGCGATGCTCGACTTCTGGATCCGGCCGATCAGCGACCGCAGGTCGTGCGTCATCTTGCGGACGGCGACGAGCAGCAGGCCGACCTCGCCCGGGGCCTTCTCCTGGCAGGAGGCGGTCAGGTCGCCGGCGGCCACGCGGTCGGCCAGCAGGGCGGCCTGCCGGATCGGCCGGGTGATCGAGCGCGCCATCCGCCAGGCGACCAGCGCGACCGCCAGGCCCGTCGCCGCCAGCAGCGCCCGCACGGCCCAGAACTGCTGGTCGATGAGGGCGAACGCCTCGTCGCGGTCCTGCTTGACGTTCAGGCCCCAGCGGAAGGCGGGGATGTACGACCAGGCGGCGACCACCGGCTCGCCGCGGTAGTCGTCCACGCGGCCGTAGCCGTGCCCCCCCAGGGCGGCCCACTGCGTCGCCTTGCCGGCCTCGCCGCCGAGCGGGACGCGATAGCGGAACGCGGCGTCGGGCATGTGCCGCAGCGGGGAGACGTAGACCACCTCGTCGCCGCGCCTCATGCCGACGACCGCCTCGCCGGTCTCGCCGAGGCCGCTGTAGTCGCGAAAGCCCCGGTAGATCTCCCGATTCCCCACCTGGAGGGCGACCACGCCGATGAGGACGCCGTCCTTGAGCACCGGCTGCGCCAGGAACAGGGCCGGGTCGGGCAGGCCGGGATACTCCTGGAAGTCGGAGGTCTCGCCCTGGAAGAGCGCCTTCGCCCGGCGGAAGGCCGCGGCCAGCTCGCTGTCGCGGAGCGGGCCGGCGAGGAGCGACTCGCCCACCTCCAGGCCGTCGTTCAGGCGGAGCAGCGGGCGGCCGGCCGCGTCGAACAGGTACAGGTTGTCGTAGCCGTAGGTCTCGCAGAACAGCCGCATGTTGGGCTCGGCCCGCCGCCTCACCTCCTCGGCCGCCTTGGGGTCGCGGGCGTCCAGCGCCTTCGTCATTTCCAGCGTCGCGGCCTGCGTGGAGGCGATCTGACCGAGCACCGCCAGGTTCCCCCGGCGCTCGCGGATGAAGTTGTCCAGGTTCAGCGACTTCGCCGCCGAGATCGCCAGCAGCTGGCTCCTCAGGCCCTTCTCCAGCGACTGCGTCGCCAGCCGGTTGGCGACGTACGTCAGCAGCATGCACGGGATGAGCGAGATCGCCAGGAAGCCGAACATCAGCCGGGTCGCGATGCTGAGCCGCGAGAAGAACGTCCGGATCGTATTCATGGTCGTTCCAGCATCCGGGGTCGGGCGGTGGTTCGGATGGGCTCCGGAGGGCGTCGTCATCGCGCGACCGGCCGGGGCGAGGAGGCCGAGCGGGCAAGCACCGGCGACGCCACCCCTGACGGCCGAACCACCCCTCGGGGCCCCCACACGACGGGGGACGGGGCGGCCGGCGGGGACGAGGCGGCCGGCGCGGAGGGCGACGCCGGCGCGGGCTCCTCGATCACCGGCCCGCCGGTCGATCGCCACTTCGTCAGCAGGGACCGCCAGTCCGACTTCGTGCGGAAGACGGGATAGGGGACGGGGCGGATCGGCCGGTCCGTCGCCCAGACCTGATCGATCTGGCCGTCGCGACGGATCTTCCCGAGGCGGAACGGCCGCCAGGCGTGGACCATTTCGGGGTCGACGGAGATCACCCCCTCGCCGACCGCCAGGCTCTGGCGCGACAGGTGCTCCAGGACCTCGACGGTCTCGGTCGACTCCGCCTCCGCCACCGCCTGGGCCCACAGCTTCACCGCGTAGTAGGCCGAGGCCGACGGGTCGCTGATCGTCCGATCGGCCCCGAACCGCGCCTTGAACCGCTCGACGAACCGGCGGTTGGCCTCGTCGCCGAGCGACTGGAAGTAGGCCCAGGCGGCGTAGTGGCCGGCCGTCTCGTCGGGCGGCAGCCGGCGCAGGTCATCCTCGGAGACCCGCAGGCAGACGACCGGCAGCCCGTCCGGGGTCAGGCCGGCCGCCGCCATCTTCTTGAAGAAGGCCCCGTTGGCGTCGCCCACGATCGGACTGATCGCGACGTCCGCCCCCGACGCCTTCATCGCCGCGACCATCTCATCCACGCCCGAGCCGTCGATCCCCACGAACCCTTCGCCGGCCACCTCGCGGCCCAGGGCCTTCAGCTGGTCGCGGACGACGGCGTGGATGGCGTAAGAGGAGACGTCGGCGGTCCCCGCGAGGAAGAACCGCTTCGCCTTGAGCGCGTCGATGCACCAGGAGACGGCCGGCACCGCCTGCTGGTTGGGGAGCGGGCCGACCCCGAACCACCCGTCCGACTCCTCCATGCCCTCGAAGTGCCCCGCGTGGGCCAGCAGGACGCCGGACGACTCCAGCGCCCCCACCATCGCCGACCGGCTCGCCGACGTCAGGCCGCCGACGATCAGGGCCGCCTTCTCCACCTCGACCAGCCGGCGGGCCTCGCGGCCGAACTCCTGCGGGTCCGAGCGGCCGTCGGCCTCCTTCCATCCGAGCCGACGCCCCAGCAGCCCCCCCGCGGCGTTGATCTCCTCCAGCGCGAGGACCTCCGCGTCCAGCATGGCCGACTCCACGCCCGCCAGCGGGCCGGTCCGCGAATGCACCAGCCCGACGACGATCGGCGCCTCCACGCGCCGGATCAGCCGCGGCAGCCAGAACAGGCCCGCGACCGCCAGGGCCGCCGCGGCGGTCGCCCAGACCCACCATCGCCCCATCGCCACCCCCGCGCCCGGGAACGAAACGACCCCCGCGCAGGACCGAGCCCGCGCCGCCTCGATTATACCCCACGCCCGCCCCGACGGGCGGCGGTCGCCGCAAACCCCGCCCGTTTTCGCCAGACGACGGGACCGTCCGGGTCGTCGCCCATCCTTCTGAACGTCGCCGCGAACCTCCGAGACGTCCCCGACATCGACCCGGTGGGGCCGGCCGCGTATAGTGGAATCGTCGGCATCAACGCCTCCGACAGACAAAGGACGATCAGATGGTCACGACCTTGCGACGGATCGGCGACGGGTGGAGCATCACCCTGGACGACCAGAGCTTGAAGGACCTGGGCTGGGACGGCGATCGGCCTCTTAAGGTCGAGAAGACCCCGGACGGCCGGGGGCTGATCCTCGCGCCGGCGACCGAGGAAGAAGCCGAGCCCGCTCGGCTCGCCCGCATCCGCGAGATCGGCACGGCGCTCACGGACCGTCACGAGAGCGTCCTGAGGAAGCTCGCCGAATGAGCCCGGACTTCCTCTCGGTCGACGAGGTCGTCGAATTGCACCGGATTCAGGTCGAGCGATGCGGGGGGTCCGACGGGGTCCACGATCTGGGCCTGCTCGCCTCGGCGGTCGTCCAGCCGCAGACCGCCTTCTCGGGCGAATTCCTGCACGAAGACCTCTTCGCGATGGCCGCGGCCTACCTGTTCCACATCATCAAGAACCATCCCTTCGTCGATGGCAACAAGCGGACCGGCTTCGTCTCCTCGCTCGCATTCCTCGAATTGAACGGGCTGACCCTGAAAGAAGCCCCCAGCCAAGGCCTCTACGCGCTCACCCTGGCCGTCGCCGAGGGGCGGATGGGCAAGGCCGAACTCGCGGAGGCGTTGCGCGGGCTCCCGTGGGGACCGACGTCGGGGGCTTGAAGCCCGATCAGCCCGCCCAGCTCTCGGGGATGATCTCGTCGCGGGTCTGGAGGTGGACGGTCAGGTCGTGGCGGCGGAGGCCGTCGCGCAGGGTCAGGAACGCGGCCTGGGCGGCGAGGACGTCGGCGAAGCTCAGCCAGCCGACGAACTGGCCGTCCTCGATCCGCGATCGCACGGCCAGGGGGTTGGATTGGCGGACGGCGTCGAAGGCGTCGATGACGCGCCGCAGGGTGTCGCCGAGGTTGGCGTACTCGGCCGTGCGCGAGACCAGCGAGCGCAGGGGCCACGAGACGACCATGCAGACGCTCAGGGTCGACCCCTCGGCGTGCTCGGCCGGCGACCCGGCCATCTCGAAGCGGATCCAGATCAGCTCCACCTCGACCTGCTGGAAGATCCCGGGCGGCTCGGCGCGGGGCGGCTCCGGCTCGACGTCCGCCCCGGCCGCCTCGGCCGCCGTCGCCCCCGCGGCCCCGGCGCCGAAGGGGAATCGCCCCTGGGAGAAGAAGCCCGACGCCGGCGCGGGTTGCATCCAGGGCGGGGGCTCGGCCGGGGCCGGCGGGGCCGGGCCGCCGTCGCTCGACAGCCCCCCCTCGGACGTCGCCTTGAGCACCTCGTAGGCGCGCACGACCATCCGGAAGGCCCACTCGTCGCCGCCCAGGTCGGGGTGGTGCTTCTTCGACTTCTCGCGGAAGGCGTCGCGGACCTCGTCCGGGGTCGCGGCGGCCGAGACGCCCAGCACGGCGCGGGGATCGAACGGGAAATGGTGGAGCATGGACGTCCCTTGTCTGCGAACGGGGGCGGTCGACGGCCGCCGTCGGATCCTCCTCCAGCAATCCGTACGCCGGTCGTCCGCCCGCGTGCCCCGAATCCCCTCGGAACCGCCGCACCCATGATCGACGCCCCGGGCGCGGCTATCCTGCGAGTCGGGGCCGGGCGTGGCTCGACGTCGCGAGCCGCACGGCCCTCCCGATCGATGGAAGGAGTCAGCCATGCGGAGAAGCGTACGATCCCGCCCCGGCCTCGCGACGGCCCTGGCGTTCCTGGGTGCGATCGCCCCGACGGCCGGGGCGGAGGACGGCCGCCGCGTCGTCGTGGTCGCGGCCGACGCGGCCCCCGCCGAGAAGCGCGCGGCCGAGGAGCTGCGCGACGCGCTCGCCGAGGCGACCGGCGTCCGCCCGGAGATCGTCGCCGAGGCCCCCGCGGGCGCGCCGGCGGTCGCGATCGGCAAGGCGTCGGGCCTGGAGACGGGAGGGCTCGGCGCCGAGGACTTCACCATCCGGGTCGCCGACGGCCGCGTCGCCATCGCCGGCGGATCCCCGCGCGGGACGCTCTACGGCGCCTATTCGTTCCTGGAGGACCAGTACGGCGTCCGCTACCTGGCGGCCGACTGCACCAGCGTCCCCAGGGCCGACCCCTCCAAGGCCCTCGCCGACGGCGAGCGCACCTTCCGCCCCCGGTTCGCCTGGCGCTATTCCTACTATCGGGCCAACAGCGACCACCCCGAGCTGGCCGCGCGGCTCCGCAACAACGCCGTCGTCGACGCCCCCGAGTTGGGGGGCCGCTCGGCCTGGTCGCTGATCTCGCACACGGTCGCCAACTGGATCCCGGTCGCCAGGCTCGGCAAGGAGCACCCCGAGTTCTTCAGCCTGGTCGACGGCCGGCGCCGGGCCGACATGCAGGACGACCACTTCGACAAGGGGGGGACGCAGCCCTGCTTCAGCAACCCCGAGGTGAGGCGACGGATCATCGAAGGCGTCCTCGCCGAGCTGGAGCGCAAGGACCAGACCGACGGCGTGATCAGCATCAGCCAGAACGACAACATGCAGTATTGCCGCTGCCCCGACTGCGCCGCGATCGACGGGCGCGAGGGGACCCCGATGGGCTCGCTCCTGTCCCTGCTGAACGAGGCCGGCGAGGCCGTCGCGAAGGTCCGGCCGGGCGTCTGCGTGGGGACGCTGGCCTACCAGCACACCCGCAAGCCGCCGAAGGCGATGAAGCCCGGCCCCAACGTCGCCATCCAGCTTTGCAGCATCGAGGCCTGCCAGGTCCACGCGCTCGACGACCCCGCCTGCGAGCAGAACCGCGCCTTCTGCTCCGACCTCGACGGCTGGTGCAGGATCAGCGACCGGGTCTACGTCTGGAACTACAACGTCGACTTCACCAGCTACAACCTGCCGTGCCCGAACGTCGAGATCATCGGCGCGAACGTGAAATACCTGGCGCGCAACGGCGTCCGGGGCGTCTTCATGCAGGCGTCCGGCGACGGCCGCAACACCGAGCTGTGCGACCTGCGCAATCACCTGATCTCGCGGATGCTCTGGGATCCCTCCCTCGATTCCGCGAAGGTCGTCGACGAGTTCATCGGGCGCTACTACGGCGCGGCGGCCGAGGACGTGAAGGCGTACGTCCGCCTGATCTGCGAGACGCCCCGGAAGAAGGGGATCCACCGCTACTGCTTCGGCATCGCCGCCGACTACGGCTACGACGACTCCACCGGCCGCGAGGCCCTGGCCCTCCTGGAACGCGGGATGTCGCGCGCGGAGACGCCGGCGATCCGCGACCGGGTCGAGAAGCTGACCATCGGCCCCCGGACGATCCTGCTCGAACGGCCGTTCGCCCGATGGGTCCGCGACCATCAGCACGAGATCGCCGCCGGCCGCCTGGAGGAGGCCCCGCCCGAGGCGTACCGGGGCCGCGAGGATGAGATCCGCGAGCTGTTCCGCCTCTACGAGAAGCACGGCGTCGACCGCTACTCCGAGGGCCTCGCCGCCGCCCCCCTGAAGGCGACGCTCCCCGCCTCGCTGTTCGAGGCGCCGAAGGAGGAATGAGGCGAGGCGGCCGGGGCGATCGACTCGCCCCGGCCGCGCGCCCGCCCGGGTCGGGTCAGACCGAGACCGGCGCGAAGATCGCGGCCCTGGGGCCGACGATGTCGGCGTCCGAGAAGTAGTGCCCCGACGACTTGCGGATGGCCGCCTCGCCGTTGAGCACCTTGTCGCTCAGGTAGCTGACGACCGTCGAGCGGATGTCGCCGTAGAGGACCCGGGCCTCCGTCCGGTCGTAGTACTGGACCGACTCGGCCACATAGTCGACCAGGCCGTCGCGGCGGGCGTACGGCAGCCGGCCGAGCTGCGCGCCGACCTGCCGGGAAAGGCGGGTGTAGGACGCGTCCGTCCCCTGCGAATTGCCGAAGGTCACGACCGCCTTGTGGATGTTGACGAGGACGTTGTTGTACGTCCGCGTCGTCAGGATCGCCTCCTTGGGGACGTACGACCTCCCCCCCCCCGGCAGGTTCACCACGATCCCCCCGCGGGCGCCGTTCAGGACGATGCGATCCTCAAGGCGGCCGTCGACCGCAGGAACGAACGCGTGCTTCTTCGGCTTCATGGTCACAACTCCTCAAGTTGTCGTTCAAATCAATCCGGACGGGACGGGCCAGCCAACCGATCCAACCCACACGCGATCCATCGGCTGTCACTCCAGCCCGCCCACCTGACGCATTCCCGCAAATCGGCAAAATCAACCAGTGCGAGTCGCGTCACAATAACACACTACGCACCCGGCTCAACTTGTTTAAACCAAATTTTCATCGCATTTACCCACCAATCCTTCAGACTCGGCCTGGTAGACCCGATTGACGTATCTTCCTGGACCTACCGCCCTCCATGCGGGGGGGCGACCTCTCGCGCCGGGATTCCGAGCCGGCCGGGCCACCTCCATCGCCCCTCGGAGAGCGGCCGATCGCCGGCATGCGGAAACGAAACGAGGCCGCGGCGAGTCGACTCGCCGCGGCCTCGAGGGTGTTTCGGGTCTTGAGGGGGGGTCAGACGGGGGCGGTCTCGTTGAAGATCGCGGCGTTCGGGCCGTAGATGTCGGCGTCGGAGAAGTAATGGCCCGGCGACTTGCGGATGGCCGCCTCGCCGTTGAGCACCTTGAAGCTCAGGTAGCTGATCGCGGTGGAGCGGATGTCGCCGTAGAGCTGCTGGGTCTCGTTGGTCCCGTAGTACTGGAGCGAGTCGTTGACGTAGTCGATCAACCCCTCCTGGCGGGCGTAAGGCAGCCGGCCGAGCTGGCGGCCGATCTGCGAGGCGGCGCGATCGTAGTCGATCTGGGCGCCGGCGCTCCGACCGAGCTGCTGGGTCGCCTTGTGGATGTTGACGAGGACGTTGTTGTACGCCCGCGTGGTCAGGATCCCCTCCCGCGGCACGAACAGCCTCTCACCGCCGAGGTTGACGTAAACGCCCCCCCGGGCCCCGTTGAGGACGATCCGGTCTTCCAGCCGACCGTCCAGCGACGGCGTGAACGCGTGTCTCTTCGACTTCATCGGTTGCATCTCCTGGGCTGTCGATCAACAAGAGGATCGGGCTAACAGGCTCCACCGGCCTCCGGGGGCGACGTCTCGACGCCTCGCCCTAAACCGTCGGGCCCAGCTATTCGCTAGACTCGTGCCACAACAGCACAAACTCGCGAACCTACCCATTTTGAAACCATCGAATCGCCAACATAACACAGTCGCGCCGAAACGGAACCCCCCGACCGCCGAACCGCGGAATTCGGCGCGACCCCGACGACCCTCGCCGGCCGACGGCGTGACGCGGCGTGCGCAGGCGTGGGAAGTCGAAGGGCGCGGCGGGGGCTGGAGATGTTCCGGAGGCCGCCGGTCCCCTTATAATCAGGAGCGAACCGGTGGCGGGGGGACGGCGACAGACGCCGCTGGACCAGGGGGCGGGCGAACGCGATGGATTATTCGACCTGGTCGCGGCGGGTGGTCGATCTGGCCGCGGCGCTGGCGAGGCTGGAGGCCGAGGCCGAGGCCGCGGGGCACCCCGCCCCGGCGGCGGGATGGCGCGCCAACCTCTACCAGAAGCTGGTCCCCCAGGCGTCCGACGCCCCGTACCTGATCGTGGCGGTGGCGGGCGGCGCGAACATGGGCAAGAGCACCGTGTTCAACCACCTGGTCGGGTTCCCCGCCAGCCGCGTCCACCACAACGCGGCCGAGACGAAGCACCCCGTCGCGCTGCTCCCCCGCGGCTTCACCGACCGCCACGACCTGGCGAAGGTCTTCCCCGGGTTCGCGCTCCAGCCCTGGACGTCCGAGGACGACGCCGTCGCCGAGGGCCACCCCGACGGCCTCGTCTGGCGCGAGGACCCCTCCGGCGCGCAGCCGCCGAACCTGGTCCTGCTGGACACCCCGGACGTGGACGCGGCCCTGCCCAACAACTGGAAGCTGGCCGAGTCCATCACCCACGCCGCCGACGTCGTGATCGCGCTGCTGACCCAGCAGAAGTACAACGACGAGAAGATCCGCCGCTTCTTCCGCATCGCCGCCGAGTCCGACAAGGGGGTCCTGGCGGTCGTCAACATGATCGACTGGCCCGAGGACCGCGACCACTGCCGCGGCTGGCTGGAGACCTTCCGCAAGGGGACCGGCGTCGAGCCCCTGCACGCCTACGCCGTCCCCCGCGACCGCGCCGCGGCCCGCGAAGGCCGGCTGAACTTCCACCCGCTCACCCCCGGCGCGACCGACCCGCGGGCCGACCTCGCCGACCTCCACTTCGGCGACATCAAGGTGCGGTCGCTCCGCGGGGCGCTCCGCCAGGCGCTCGACCCCGACGAGGGGATCCCGGCCTACCTCCGCGACCTGGAGAGCCGGGCCGACGACAACCGCCGGGCCCGCGCCGTGATCCACCAGAAGGTCCAGGTGAAGATCGACCTGCCGCGACCGCCCGCGCACATCGTCGGCGACGAGATCTGGCGCTGGCTGGAGCCGAGGCGGACGTGGTTCGACCGCAAGGTCCACGGGGCCTACGGGGCGCTCGGGCGGGCCGTGTCGAAGTGGCTCCCCGGCTCCGTCGAGCCGGCCGAGGACGAGGCCCGGTTCCTCGCCGAGGAGAAGACCCAGCTCAGCCGGGCGCTGGAGACCATCTACAACGACCTGGAGGCCGTCCACCGCGTCGGGGCCCCGTCGCTGCGCCAGGAGTTGCAGCCGCTGATCGCCGGCGACCAGCGCCGCCGGGCCTTCGAGGAGCTCCAGCGCCGCCTCGACGCCGCGCCGCTGGCGACGGAGTCGTACCGCCGCGTCATCGCGAAGCGGCTGGAATCGTTCGAGGCCGAGCACCCGAAGATGATGCGGGCGATCGAGTGGGGCCTGGTGGCCACGGCCATCGCGCGGCCGGCGCTGACGATCGGCATGTTCGGCGCGGCGGACATCGCGTCGGGCCCGCTGTTCCAGGCGGGGGGCCACGCGATCGGCCAGGTCTTCTTCGACGTCGCCGCGGGCTCGGCCCTGACCGCCGGCGGGGAAGGCGCCTTCGCCAAGCTCGGCGGGCCCGCGCAGAAGCTGATCGCCGACCTCTTCGCCGAGTTCTACCGCGAACGCGCCGAGCTGCTGGCCGGCGTCCTCAACGACTGCGTCATCGGCCGCCACCTCGACCGCATCGAGCGCCTCGCCGACCTGGGCGAGAGCCCCGACTTCCAGTCCGCCTACAGGCTCGCCGCCGAACTCTCCCGCGAGCTGGCGGCGCTCGACGAGGAGGCGGACGTCGCCGCGGCGGCGCGCGGGGGTTGATTCCGCCCCCGGCTTCGGGTCGACTCGGGGCGGGTCGGGGCGCGCCCCACCGACGGACGAACTCCCGTCCGGAAGCGCCCAGCGAGGATTGTGATGAGACGACCGATGTCGCGGGCCGCCGTCGCGGCCGTCGCGCTGGTGCTGGGGGCGGCCTCCGCCCGCGCCGAGGACGCCCCGCCCCCGCTGAAGGCCGGCGACGGCCTCTTCCCCTTCGTCCTCCCCTGGGACGACGCCTCGCCCGGGGTCGCGAACGTGGCGGGCCTCGTCCCGGGCCCCGCCGGCGAGGCCGGGCCGATCCGCGTCGAGGGGGGCCACTTCTACGCGGGCGACCGGCGGATCCGCTTCCTGGGCGTCAACCTCTGCTTCGGGGCCAACTTCCCGACCCACGCCGCCGCCGACAAGATCGCCGCCCGCATGGCCAAGTTCGGGATCAACTGCGTCCGCTTCCACCACATGGACACCTCGGCCTCGCCTTCCGGGCTGGTGAAGGCCGACCGCAAGACGATCGACCCCGAGCGCCTGGAGCGGCTCGACTACCTGATCGCCGCGCTGAAGAAGCGCGGGATCTACGCGAACCTCAACCTGCACGTCGGCCGCAAGTATCCCGACGTCCCCGACTGGCCCGGCGCCCCCGGCTACTTCAAGGGGGTCGACAACTTCGACGCGGCCATGATCCGGAGCCAGAAGGATTACGCCCGCGCCCTGCTGCACCACGTCAACCCGTACACCAAGTCCCGCTACGCCGACGAGCCGGCCGTGGCCATCGTCGAGATCAACAACGAGAACGCCCTGTTCAACGAGTGGTCCGGCGACGGCCTGGAGACCATGCCCGACCCGTACTCGGCCGACCTCCAGCGCCGGTGGAACGCC
>ERZ778021.1982-NODE-1982-length-20441-cov-3.431669_pt1 | contig 20441 bp, 21 predicted proteins | sample MGYA00375751_ERZ778021 | MGnify/ENA primary metagenome ERZ778021 (study PRJEB29350, sample SAMN05389814) | bioreactor metagenome | isolation source: Thiocyanate stock bioreactor | place: South Africa: University of Cape Town | collected 2013-08-29 ... | reverse complement strand
CAACGGGATGATCTACATGCGCGGGCAGGCGGGCGATTACGACCGCTGGCGGCAGATGGGCAATGCGGGCTGGGGCTGGTCCGACGTGCTGCCGCATTTCCGCGCGACCGAACGCCATTACGAACCCGCCTGCGACATCCATGGCGATCAGGGCGAATTGCGGGTGGAACAGCAGCGGTTGCGCTGGCCGATCCTGGACGCGGTGGCCGAGGCCGCGCAGGAGCTGGGCCTGCCCGCCAACCCGGATTTCAACCGGGGCGACAACGAGGGCGTGGGCTATTTCCCGGTCACGCAGCGCAAGGGCATCCGCTGGAACGCGAGGAAGGCGTTCCTGAACCCCGCGAAGGGCCGCCCCAACCTGCGGATCGATACCGACGCCCAGGTCCTGCGCCTGCAGTTGGATGGCCGCCGCGTCACCGGCGTGCTGTTCGAGCAGCACGGCATCCGCCGGCTGGCCCGCGCGCGGGGCGAGGTGATCCTGGCCGCCGGCGCGATCAATTCCCCCGCGCTCCTGGAGCTGTCGGGCATCGGCCAGCCTGAGCGTCTGGCGGCCCTGGGCATCGCGCCTGCCCATGCCTTGCCGGGGGTGGGGGAGAACCTGCAGGATCACCTGCAGCTGCGCACGGTGTTCCGCATCGCTGGCGCACGGACGTTGAACGACCGGGCGCGGACGCTGTGGGGCAAGGCCGGGATCGCGCTGGAATATGCGCTGCGCCGCACCGGGCCGATGGCGATGGCTCCCAGCCAGCTGGGGATCTTCGCGAAGTCCTCCGAGGCGTTCGAGACCGCGAATATCGAATATCACGTCCAGCCGCTGTCCCTGGGCAAGTTCGGCGACCCGCTGGACGATTTCTCGGGGCTGACGGTGTCGGTCTGCAACCTGCGGCCTGAAAGCACCGGCTCGGTGCATATCACCGCGCCCGATCCGCGCGCCGCCCCGTCGATCGCGCCGCGATACCTGTCGACCGAGGGCGACCGGCAGGGGGCCATCGACAGCCTGCGCCACGCGCGCCGCCTGATGCAGACCGCCCGCATGGCCGAATTCGCGCCCGAAGAGCACAAGCCCGGCGCGCATCTGCAAAGCGACGCCGAACTGGCGCAGGCGGCCGGAGAGGTCGGCACCACGATCTTTCACCCGGTCGGCACGACTCGGATGGGCAGCGATCCGATGGCCGTGGTCGATGGGCAGCTGCGCGTGCACGGGCTGTCGGGGCTGCGCATCGCGGATGCGGGGGTGATGCCTGCCATCGTGTCGGGCAACACCCACGCGCCCGTCACGATGATCGCGCATAAGGCGGCGGCGATGATGCTGGCCCGTTAGGTCAGCATCGCCCGAAAGGCGTGCCAGCTGGCCTTGGGGGTCCGCTCCATCGTGTCGTAGTCGACATGGACCAGCCCGAAACGCGGCCCGTATCCCCAGCCCCATTCGTAATTGTCCAGCAGCGACCAGTAAAAGAACCCGCGCACGTCCACGCCCTGATCCATCGCCGCGCGGGTCGCGCGCAGGTGGTCGCCGATAAAGCGGATGCGGTCCTGATCGTCGGTCGGCACCGCCGACGCCATGCCATTTTCCGTGACATAGAGGGGCAGGTCGCCCGTGTGATCACGCTTGAGGCGCACCAGGAACTCGGTCAGCCCTTCGGGGCGGATCTCCCAGTCCATCTGGGTCTTGGCCAGGGGACCGGCCACCTCGGAGGCATGCGGCCAAAGCCCGTCATTGCCGGTATACAGGCGGCGCGTGTAATAGTTCACGCCCAGCCAGTCCAGCGGCTGCGCGATCAGCGCCATGTCGTCCTGCCAGCCGTCGGGCAGATGAGGGCCGATGCCCGCCAGCGCGGCATCGGGATATCCCTGACCCATCAGCGCGCGGATGAACCACTGGTTATAGATCGCGTCCTGCGTCTCGGCCGCACGCAGCGCGGCGGGGGTGTCGTCGGCGGGGTGGCTGGTCTCGAAATTCAGCACGATGCCCAGGTTCGTGGCCCCATCGGCGCGCAGGGCCTGCATCGCGGTGCCATGCGCCAGCAGGACGTGGTGCATGGCGCGGCTTGCGGCCCGGATGTCGCGCAGGCCCGGCGCATGGGCGCCGATGAAATGCGACAGCCAGGCGATGCACCACGGCTCGTTCAGGGTGGCGGCCGAGGTCACGCGGTCACCGATGCGGGCGTTGATGGTGGTGCACAGGTCCGCGAACCGCTGCGCCACGTCGCGGTTCTGCCAGCCGCCCTGCGCCGACAGCGCCGCGGGCAGATCCCAGTGGTGATAGGTCAGCGCGGGCTTCAACCCGCGCTCCAGCATGCCGTCGACCAGCTTGTCATAGAAATCGAGGCCCTCCGGGTTCACCGTCACCCCGTCCGGCATCACCCGCGACCAGGATGTCGAAAAGCGATAGGCGTCGAAGCCCGCATCGCGGATCAGGTCCAGATCCTGCGGCCAGCGGGTCAGGTGATCGCAGGCGCGGCTGCCGTCGCTGTCATCCATGATATTGCCGGGGGTGGCGGCGAAACTGTCCCAATGGGACAGGCCCGCGCCCCGTGTGCCCTCGATCTGATAGGGCGAGGTGGCGGCGCCGAAGGTGAAGCCTTCGGGAAAATCGGTGCGGGGCGGCCGCATGGGTCTCTCCTCCTGGTGGCGGTAACACTGTGCCATGCGCGACCCGCGTGCGAAAGGGGTCAGCGCGGGACCAGCTGCCGCCAGCCAAAAGCCAGAACGAAGATCGCCGTCAGGATCACGATGATCGTGGGGGCGGGCGCGCTGTCCAGCCAGAAGCTGGCCCAGATGCCGGACAGGGCGCTGGCGACTGCGATGGCGGTGGCAAGGGCCATCATCGCCGCCAGCCGGCGGGTCAGCAGAAAGGCGATAGCGCCGGGCGCGATCAGCAGGCCCACCGCCAGGATGATGCCCACCGCCGACAGCATCGCCACCACGGATGCCGCGATCATCGCCAGCATCCCGTAATGCAGCCAGCCCACCGCCAGCCCCGCCACCCGCGCCTGGACCGGATCAAAGGCCAGCAGCGCGAAGTCGCGCCATTTCAGCAGCAGGATGACCGAGACGGCCAGCGCGATCGGCAGGGCCTGCGCGAAATCGCCGGGGCCGATCCCCAGGATGTTGCCGAACAGGATGTGGTCCAGATGCACCCCGGCGGAAAGACCGTGAACAGGATCAGCCCGACGGCGAACATCCCCGCCATGACCACGCCCAGAGCGGTGTCCGGCTTGATGCGGCTGTTGGCGTCCAGCCACCCCGAGGCCAGCGCGCAGATCATGCCCGCGATGAACGCCCCGATCAGCAGGGGCAGGCCCATCGCATAGGCCAGCACGATGCCCGGCAGGACCGCGTGGCTGATCCCGTCGCCGATCAGCGCCCAGCCCTTGAGGACCAGAAAGCAGGACAGCAGCGCCGCGGGGATCGCCACGATCACGGCAATCATCGCCGCATCGGCCATGACCGGAAAGGTGAAGGGCAGGATCAGGGCGTTCATGGCTGTGCCTGGACGGCGGCGCGGGCGCGTCTGCGCGCGGCGCGCAGCCCGTGTGTGGGGGCGAAGACAAAGGCCGCCAGGAAGATCAGCGTCTGCAACGTCACGATGATGCCACCCGTGGCCCCGTCCAGAAAGAAGCTGGCATAGGCGCCGATGGCCGAGGTCGTGGTGCCGATGACGACCGAGATCACGATCAGTCGGGGAAAGCGGTCAGTCAGCAGATAGGCTGTCGCGCCGGGCGTCACCACCAGCGCGATGACCAGAAACGCGCCGACGGTCTGCATCGCGGCGACGGTGGACGCGGCCAGCAGGGTGAAGAACAGCGCCTTCATCCGGTTGGGATGCAGGCCGATGGTGCGGGCATGCGTTTCGTCGAAGAACACCACCATCAGGTCGCGCCACTTCAGCAGCAGGATCGTCAGCGTGACGGTCGAGATCAGCACCAGCTGGACCACGTCGCCCGGCGCGATGGCCAGGATGTTGCCCATCGTGATCGCCTGCAGGTCCACCGCGACCGGGTTCAGCGAGATCATGAACAGCCCGATGCCGAAAAAGCCGGTAAAGATCAGCCCGATGATCGCGTCCTGTTTCAGGCCCGTGCGGGTGTTGAGGAACAACATGGTCAGCGCCGCCAGCCCACCTGACAGGAACGCCCCCAGGGCGAAGGGCAGGCCCAGCATGTAGGCGCCCGCCACGCCCGGCACGATGGAGTGGGACAGCGCGTCGCCGATCAGGCTCCAGCCCTTGAGCATCAGATAGGCCGACAGGAAGGCGCAGACGCCCCCCACCAGCGCCGACACCCAGATCGCGGTCGTCATGTAGCCATAGGTGAAGGGGGTCAGGGCCAGCTCCATCATCGGGCGTCGCAGGCGGGGGTTTCACACCCCCGCACCCCCGTGGGATATTTGCGTGAAGAAGAAGGGGTCATGCGCCGCCTCCGGTGCGGGGGCGGGCGTCATAGAAGATCAGCGGGCGTTCGTCGTCGGTGAAGACGTCCACGTTGCGGGCATCGGCGTCGTCATGCAGGTCGGGGCCGCCCAGCATGAAATGGCGCAGCGTGCCGCCGAAGGCCTGGCGCAGATTGGCGGGGGTGAAGGTGGTCTCGGTCGGGCCCGACGCCAGCACGGTGCCTTTGACCAGCACCACGCGGTCGCAATATTCCGGGACCGAGCCCAGGTCATGGGTCGAGACCAGCATCACCCGGCCTTCGTCGCGCATCTGGCGCAGCAGCGTGATGATCGTCTGTTCGGTCTGCACGTCGACGCCGGTGAAGGGTTCGTCCAGCAGGATCACCCGCGCCTCTTGCGCCAAGGCCCGGGCCAGAAAGACGCGTTTCTTCTGGCCGCCGGACAGCTCTCCGATCTGGCGGTCGCGCATGTCGGTCAGGCCGACGCGGGTCAGGGCATCGGTGACCGCCTGACGGTCGGCCGCGCGGGGGCGGCGCAGAAAGCCCATATGGCCATAGCGGCCCATCATCACCACGTCCTGGACCAGCACCGGAAACGTCCAGTCAACCTCCTCGGCCTGGGGGACATAGGCGACCATGTTGCCCGCCAGCGCCTGGCGGACGGGCAGGCCCAGGATCTGCACCCGGCCCGAGGCATGCGGCAGCAGGTCCATCAGCGCCTTGAACAGCGTCGATTTTCCCGCGCCGTTCACGCCGACCAGCGCCGTCACCGAGCCTTGCGGGACGGTGAAGCTGGCCCGGGCCAGCGCGCGGTGGCCGTTGCGATAGGCGACGGTCAGGTCGCTGACCTCGATGCCAAGGGGCTCAGTCATCTGACAGGGCGTCCACGATGGGCTGCGATGTCACGCGCAGCAGGTCCAGATAGGTCGGCACCGGGCCATCCGCCTCCGACAGGCTGTCCACATAGAGAACGCCGCCGTATTCGGCCCTGGTCTCCGCCGCGATGCTGCGCGCCGGGCGGTCCGAGATGGTGCTTTCGGAAAAGATCACCGGTGCGCCGGTCTGGCGCATGGCGTCGATCAGGGCGCGGACCTGCTGGGGGGTGCCCTGACCTTCGGCGTTGATGGGCCAGAGAAACATCTCGGTCAGGCCGAAGTCGCGCGCCAGATAGCTGAAGGCGCCCTCGGAGGTGACCAGATAGCGGCGATCCTGGGGCAGGGCGCGGGCCGCGTCGCGCAGGGGGCCGATCACGTCGGCGATCTGCTGCTTGTAGGTTTCGGCGTTGCGGGCATAGGCTTGGGCATTGTCGGGATCGGCTTGGGCCATCGCGGCGGCGATGTTGTCCACATATATCTGCGCGCCGTCCAGGCCCATCCAGGCATGGGGGTTGGGCGCGCCGTCGTAATCCCCGCCCCGGATGGGCATGGCGTCGACGCCCGCGGTCACCTCGACGATGGGGGCATCGCCGGCGCGGGTCAGGTATTGCTGGGCCCACCCGTCCAGGTTCAGGCCGTTGACCAGCACCAGATCGGCATCGGCGATGCCGATGATGTCGCGGGGGCTGGGCTGATAGTCGTGGATCTCCGCCCCCGGCGGGGTGATCGAGCGCACCTCGGCCAACGGGCCGCCCACGTTGCGGGCCATGTCGGCGATGACGGTAAAGCTGGTGACGACCTGCAGCTGGTCGGCACCGGCATGGGTCGGGATCAGGAACAGGAAAGGGGTCAGGAATCGAAACATCGCATCCTCCGTTGCCGCGTTTATCTGCGAACCGTTCGCAACTGTCAACAGCTGAGAACCAGTTGCAACTGGGCGGGGGCTGCGGCAGAATAACCGCCATGACGGATCGGCGTGCGAACAGGTTGGAACAGGCGCTGCGGGATGCGGGCGTCCGGGTCACGCGCCAGCGATCGGCGCTGTTGCGGGTGATCGCCGCGGCCGAGGATCACCCCGACGCGGCAGAGCTGCATGCCCGCGCGGTGACCGCCGGGGCGGGGGTGTCGCTGGCCACCGTCTATCGCACGCTGACCACGCTGCAGGCGCAGGGCGTGATCGACAAGCTGGAATTCCAGGGAGAGCCCGCAAGGTGGGAGGCCGCCGATCAGCATCACCACGACCACATGATCGACATGGACAGCGGCGCGGTGATCGAGTTCACCGATGAGCGCATCGAGCGTCTGCAGGCTGAGATCGCCGCCGAGATGGGCTATGACATCGTCCATCACCGGCTGGAGCTGTATGTGCGGCGGCGCTGATGCAGGTGTTCGACAAGATCATCAGCGATCGCGGGTCGCGCTATGCGGTGTCGGGCGGGCCTGCCGCCAACCGGGCGGCGGTGGCCGCGATGCTGGCCGAGCTGACGCGGGTCAAGCGGTTCCAAAAGGCCACCCACCACAGCTGGGCCGCGATCCTGGGCGGAGAGGGCGTCAAGGATGACGACGGCGAAGCCGGCGCGGGCCAGCTGATCCTGCAGATGCTGGAACGCGCGGGTCTGCAGGATCATGCGGTCATCGTCACGCGCTGGTATGGCGGTAAGCATCTGGGCGGGGGCCGGTTCCGGCATGTCGCCGATGCGGTGCGCCACTACCTGCGCGTGACGGGGGCGGGCTGACCCCTCAAGGGGTCAACCGTCTGGTCAGGGCTTGAACATCACCTTGCCGGTGCGGCCCGGCGTCAGGGCGGCGGTCATCGCGGCGGTGGGTTCATCCAGGCCGAAGGTGCCGCCTGCGGGCAGGTCCAGCTTGCCCTCCATCACCAGGCCGATCAGTTCGCCGAACATGCGCTGGCGGTCGGCAGGCGGCGTCGCGGGCATCACCCTGGCGCCCCAGAACCCCTTGATGGACAGGTGCTTGAAGATGATCGGACCGGCGGGCAGCTGCAGATCCTCTCCGGTGGTCGAGCCGAAGGTGACCAGCAGGCCCTCGGTGCCCAGCAGGTCGATCAGCCCGGCCGCGACCGCGCCGCCGACCGAATCGACCGCCGCGCGGGCGCCGTCCTTGCCGACGATGGCGCGGGCCTGCGCGATCCAGTCCGGGTCGTTGGTCGAGATGACGTCGGTCATGCCCATCGCGGTCAGCTCGGCCACGGCCTCGGGGCGGCGGACCAGGTTCAGCAGGCGCACGCCGCGCGACTGCGCCAGCACGGCCATGATCTTGCCCACGGCACCGTTCGCGGCGGTCTGGATGACCCAGTCACCGCGCGACACATGCAGGAACTCCAGCAGGGTGATGGCGCTGAAGGGCATGGCGATCAGCTGGGCGGCCGCCGCGTCGGGCATGTCGTCGGGCACGGGGATCACGCCTGCCGCGTGGGCGGTGGCATATTCGGCCCAGGACCCCTTGAGCCCGGCTGCCGCCACGCGGCGGCCCTTGAGGGCGGGGTCGACGCCGGGGCCGGTCTCCTCGACGATGCCCACGGCCTCGCTGCCGGCGGTGGCCGGCAGGTCGGGGCGGGTGCCGTAGGTGCCGCGGATGGTCCACAGGTCGTGGTTGTGGATGGGGGACAGGATCACGCGGATCAGCACCTCGCCGTCCTGCGGGGCGGGACGGTCGGTGGCGGCCGCCTGCAGCACGTCTGCGGGTTCGCCAAAGCGGTCATGGATGACGCTGCGCATGGGGTATCCTTTCGGGTTGTTCGACCCCCGACCTAAGGGTCGCCCGCCCCTCCTGCCAGAGGCGGCGGGAGGGGGTGCCCAGGGTGACCCTGCGTCAGGCGGCCTGCGCCTCGCGCATCAGGGCGCGGGCCTCGGCCCGGTCCAGGGTGGCCAGGATCTGCGCGGTGGGGGCGCCTTGCGCCTGCATCCGCTGCCAGATGCGCAGGCAGGATGCGGGCGACCAGGGCAGCGCCGCGCGGGCCAGCCACCCGCGCAGCGCCGGGGGCAGCGCGTCATAGGCCGCCATCGGGTCGCGCGTGCGGCGGCGCGTGCGCTGCGCGGTGCGGCCCAGATTGCCGCTGCGTGCGCTCAGCATGACGCGGCCTCGTCCACCGGATCGACCACCACCAGCAGCCGCGTCTGACCGGCGATCGCGGGCGGAGAGCGGTGCAGGATGCCCGCAGGCTGGGCCCCCCATCCGCGGCCCCGGAACAGGGCGACGGACCCGGTCGGCATCTGCTGATGGCGGTCCACCTGCGCGGGCCCCGTGGCGGGGCCGAATTGCGTGCCCGCCCCGCGCAGCGTGCAGAGCAGCCGTGCGCGCACCGCATCCAGATGCCATTTCGGGCAGGACTGCCCGTCCGTGACCTCGACCCGCAGGGTGACCATCAGCGCGTCCAGATGCTGTGCTGCCAGATCAGTCAGCGTCGCGATGTGCCCGATCAGGGCGCGCCGCTGCGGGCTGTCGGGCAGGGATGCCGCGTCGCAGGCCGCCCGCAGCGCGGCGGGCGCGTCCTGCGGGCGCATCGCCTGACGCAGGCGCGGCAGCCGGTCGGCGGGCAGCGCGTCCAGCCACGCCTGCCGGTCCGGGTCGGGCGCAGGGTGCCACAGGGCTACCGCCACGCCGGGCAGGGCGATGGTGCCCAGGATGCGCGGGTCATGGCCGCTGTTCATCGCGGTGGCGGGGCGCAGGGCTGTGTGCTGGTTCATGCCGCAACGCTTTCGGCACGCCGCCATGCGGGGAACGGGTCGGCAAGCTGCGCCCAGCCCGCCGGGTTGTCGCCCCATTCCTCGCCCAGCAGGCAGGCGTCCAGGCGGGCGCGAAGGCGGTCCTCATCCATGCCGGTGCCGATGAAGACCAGCTCCTGCCGCCGGTCGCCATAGGGTTCGGACCAATGCGCGTCCAGATAGGCGCGGCCCTCGGGGTGCGTCGGCCAGCGGTCGCGCGGGACCGAGGCCCACCACTGCCCAAGCGGCCGGACCGAGGACAGCGCCCCGGCCAGAGAGAATTCGACCACCCAATCGGGGCGCGTGGCGACCCAGAAATGCCCCTTGGCCCGGATCACGCCGGGCAGGGGGCCGTTCAGCAGCTCATGGATCTTGCGCGGCTCGAAGGGCAGGCGGGCGCGATAGACAAAGCTGGTGACGCCGTACTCCTCGGTCTCGGGGGTGTGGTCGGCATGGCCATACAGCTCCTTGGCCCACATCGGATGGGTATGGGCGCGGTCGAAATCGAAGAGGCCCGTGTTCAGGATGTCGCGCGGCGCGACGCGGCTGTGATCGGTCTCGATGATGCGGGCATCGGCGTTCAGGGCGCGGATGATCTTGCGCGCGGCATCCACGCGGGCGGGGCCGGCGTCCGAGCATTTGTTCAGCACGATCACATCGGCGAATTCCATCTGGTCGGTCAGCAGATCGACCAGGGTGCGGGCGTCGCCCTCTCCCATGACCTCGCCGCGGTCGGAGAGAAAATCGTGGCTGGAGAAATCGGCCGTCAGGTTCACCGCATCGACGACCGTGACCATCGTGTCCAGCCGGGCCACGTCCGACAGGCTGGCGCCGTCCTCATCGGCGAATTCAAAGGTGGTGGCGACGGGCAGGGGTTCGCTGATGCCGGTCGATTCGATCAGCAGGTGGTCGAACCGACCGGCCAGGGCCAGCTTGCGGACCTCGATCAGCAGATCCTCGCGCAGCGTGCAGCAGATGCAGCCGTTCGACATCTCGACCAGGGTCTCGTCGGTGCGCGACAGGCCGGCGCCGGTGTCGGACAGGCCCGCATGGACCAGATCGGCGTCGATGTTGACCTCGGACATGTCGTTCACGATGACCGCGACGCGCAGCCCCTCGCGGTTGTTCAGCACCGCGTTCAGCAGCGTCGTCTTGCCCGCGCCCAGAAAGCCGGACAGCACGGTGACGGGAAGGCGGGGGTCTTGGCTCATGGCGTCTCTCCGAATTTGTTCCGTTAGTGTAATAGTATCACATAACGCGATGCAAGAGGGGCCATTGACGCCCGGCGGGCTTTGCGCCATGCCGCGCCCCATGCTGCATATCGATGACATCTCGTATTCCATTCAGGGTCGCCCGCTGTTCGTCGGTGCCTCTGCCTCTGTTCCCGAAGGCCACAAGATCGGCCTCGTCGGTCCCAATGGCGCGGGCAAGACCACGCTGTTCAAGCTGATCCGCGGAGAGCTGGCACTGGACGGCGGCGCGATCAGCCTGCCGACCCGCGCCCGGATCGGCGGCGTGGCGCAGGAATCGGCAGCCACCGGTCGGTCGGTGCTGGACACCGTGCTGGATGCCGACCAGGAACGCGCAGCCCTGCTGGCCGAGGCCACGACCGCCACCGACCCGCATCGCATCGCCGACATCCAGAACCGCCTGACTGATATCGACGCCTGGTCCGCCGAGGCCCGCGCCGCGACGATCCTGGACGGGCTGGGCTTTGACACCGCCGATCAGGCGCGTCCGACCAGCGATTTTTCGGGCGGCTGGCGGATGCGCGTGGCGCTGGCGGGGGTGCTGTTCGCGCAGCCCGACCTGCTGCTGCTGGACGAGCCGACCAACTATCTGGACCTTGAGGGCGCGCTGTGGCTGGAGGGCTATCTGGCCCGCTATCCGCATACGGTCATCATCATCAGCCACGACCGCGGCCTGTTGAACCGCGCCGTCGGCCATATCCTGCATCTCGAGGACAAGAAGCTGACGCTGTATACCGGCGGCTATGACAGCTTCACGCGTATCCGTGCCGAGAAACGCGCCCTGCAGGCTGCCGAGGCCAGGAAGCAGGCCGACCGCCGCGCGCATCTGCAAAGCTTTGTCGACCGCTTCGGCGCCAAGGCCTCCAAGGCCCGTCAGGCCCAGGCCCGCGTCAAGGCGCTGGCCAAGATGGAGCCGATCACCGCCCCCGAGGAGGCCAAGTTCTTCCGCTTTACCTTCCCCCAGCCCGAGGAGATGTCGCCCCCCATCGTCGCGATGGAGGGGGTGTCGGTCGGCTATGACGACCGTGCGGTGCTGAAAAAGCTGGCCCTGCGCATCGACCAGGACGACCGCATCGCCCTGCTGGGCCGCAACGGGCAGGGCAAATCGACGCTGTCCAAGCTTCTGGCGGAACGCCTGGGCACGATGGCGGGCAAGATCACCCGGTCCTCCAAGCTGCGCGTGGGCTATTTCGCCCAGCATCAGGTCGATGAGCTGCATCTGGATGAGACGCCGCTGGACCATATCCGGTCCGTGCGCCCGAACGAGGGGCAGGCCAAGCAGCGCGCCCGCCTGGCAGGGTTCGGCCTGATGGAGGCGCAGGCCGAGACCAAGGTCGGTCAGCTGTCGGGCGGCCAGAAGGCGCGCCTGTCGCTGCTGCTGGCCACAATCGACGCGCCGCATCTGCTGATCCTGGACGAGCCGACGAACCACCTGGACATCGAAAGCCGCGAGGCCCTGTCCGAGGCGCTGAACGATTACACCGGCGCGGTCGTGCTGGTCAGCCACGACATGCACCTGCTGGGGCTGGTCGCGGACCGGCTGTGGCTGGTCAAGGATGGCGCCGTCGCCCCCTATGAGGGCGATCTGGACGATTACCGCAAGTTCCTGCTGTCGGGCGATGCGCCTGCTGAAAAGGCCGGGGCCACCACGCCCGAGCCCAAGCCCGCGGCACCCAAGAAACCGTCGCGCGATGCCGTGCTGGCGCTGCGGTCCGATGTGCGCAAGTCCGAGGAACGCGTCCAGAAGCTGACCGAGATGATGGGCAAGCTGGACGTCAAGCTGGCCGATCCGGGTCTGTATAACGACCCCTACGAGGCCGAGAAATGGGGCAAGAAGCGGGCCGAGGCCGTGCGCGCCCTGGCCTTCGCCGAAGAGCTGTGGATGGCCGCGCTGGAAAAGCTGGACGCCGCCGAGAAGGGCTGATCCTCTAACGGGATATCCCGGCTGCTTCCCCTGACCGTTGGGTTGCCCTGAACCGGGATCAACCGTGCATCAGGGACAAGCAGCCCTATGGCCGTGCGGTCATAGGTGTCGATATCGGCAAGGACGTTTCATCGGATAGGTTTCGACCGTTCACGCCAGGTCGTTCTGCGCAGGACGATCAGACGTTTTGCACGTCCGGAGGTGTTCAGCAGCCCGCCGCGATGCGCGCTCAGCATTCAGGCAGGCCCTGCGTCGGCTCGGCCTTGAGCCGAGGATGATCCCCGCCAGCCATGTCAGGCCGTTCAGCACGGCCCAGAAGAACGACTCCCACGGTGCCGAGGCCAATGTGGAAGCGACGCTGCAGCCGAATCCGCGGTCCCTGCCCATAGAACGATCAGCTCGACCTTCGGGCGCTGCACCGGGGGCGGGCCAGGCTCGTGTCGCGGCGCAGGGCGACGATCGACCGGATCACTGACGAGAACTGGAGGTCAGCCGCAGCAAAGAGAACTGCGCCTGGATCATGACGATTCCGGCATGGGCCAGTTGATCTCGACCGCGATGCTCGCCATCGGCAAAGGCAAGGCCTTCGACCGCGGACGGGACCCTGCGGCCAGGGTCAGGGCTGGTGCCGCAACAGGTCAGCCCGGGTGGCGGACAGTTCCGGGGGGATCACCAAGCGGGGCAGTCGCCACTTACTGATGCCACTGGTTTGGGCGGCGCGGAACATCCTGATGCGCCCACACCGGTGGCCCGATGTCAGCTTCGAAGGGTGGCGGTCGGACGCCGTGGAGCGCATGCTGGGCACAAGGCCGCCATTGCGCTGGCCAACAAACGTGCCCGGAGCATCCTGCGCCACGGCGCAAGGTTTGAGACTGCACGAGACAAAGACATGGCGGCGCAAGCAGTCTGACGCTTTCGCGGCCATCACCGAGGTCGCGAAAGAGAGAACCGCATGGAACGCGACCTGCCCCCAGAGGGCGAGAGACCATCGGACCGTCATCGACCTCTCCGCTAACGACACCAGGGCGCGTGCGTCACCCCATCATGGCCCCGGTCCACAAGCCGACCCGACAGGGCGGAGACCTATGAGCAGCAGCCGGAACGTACAAAGGGGCAAAGCCCGCGCTGTGGCGAAAATGCCCGGTCCTGCGGCGGCGTCTCTGCCGCAGGTTGTCGCGGGCGGGCCGCTTGCCGGATTCGCCCGATGAAATATGCCCTGGCCCTTGCCCTGCTGTTCGCCACACCCTTGTCCGCGCAGGATTTCGGTCTCAGCGGGGGGCGGGCGTTCTCGGTTGATCTGGGTCTGGGGGCATCGCTTGGCCCCACCTATCCCGGTGCGGAGGAGGCCGAGGTCTCTCCCTGGATCATCTGGCGCAATGCGGGCTTTGGCCCGGTCGGTCAGGCCCCCGCGCAGGGATTCTCGATCGCGCCGTCCTTTGGCACCGTCGGTTCGCGCGACAGCGCCGATGACGCGGCGCTGACCGGGCTGGACGATATCGACCGCGCCTATGAGCTGGGCCTGCGGGTGAATTACGGGGCCGGTCCCGGGCGCGCCTATGGCAGCCTGCGCCGCGGTTTCGACGGCCATGAGGGCGTCACCGGAGAGCTGGGCGCCAAGTATCGCACCGAACTCAGCGACCGCGTCACCCTGTGGTCCGGGGTCGAGGTGGGCTATGGCAATGCCGATTACAACGACACCTATTTCGGCGTGACGGCCGCTGAAAGCGCATCCAGCGGCCTGCCCGCCACCGCGCCCGGCGGCGGCGTGAACGAGGCCGCCCTGACCTTCGAGGCGCGCTATGCCCTCAGCGACACGACCGCCCTGCTGGGCGAGGTGCGCTATGGCAAGCTGATCGGCGACGCGGCCGATTCGCCGGTGGTGCAGGATGAATACCAGCCCTCGCTGCGCCTTGGCGTGACGCGCCGGTTCTCGTTCGGCTTCTGATCGGGCCGGATGGCAGGGGGTCGTGCGCTGCGCGGCCCTTTTTTGATGCGGAATGTTTTAAGCCTGAAATAATTTCTTGACAGGTCGCGCCCGCCTGTTGCGTTCTGGTGTCAAGGCACCGGAACCGGGCCGCGACCAACAGGGAAAGACCGCATCATGACCCAGACCCGTTCGCTGATCGCGGCACTTGCCGCAACGACCGCCCTTGCCGCTCCGGCCATGGCGCAGGACGATACGCTGACCGTGGGCGTGCTGCTGACCCTGTCCGGCCCCGGCGCCGTGCTGGGAGAGATGGCGCGCGACGGCTTCCTGCTGGCCGCCGAGGAGATCGGCGAGATGGGCGGCATGGAAACCCGCATCATCGTCGTCGATGACGAACAGAAACCCGACGTCGCCGCCAACAAGGCCCGCGAACTGGTCGAGCGCAACGGCGCCGACATCGTGGTCGGGCCGATCTTTTCCAACATCGCGGGCGCCATCGTGCAGCCGGTGACGCAGGGCGGCGGCATCCTGATCAGCCCGAATGCCGGCCCGTCGAACCTGGCCGGGGCCGATTGCAAACCGGCCTTCTTCGCGACCTCCTATCAGAACGACCAGATGCACGAGGTGATGGGCGCCCATGCGCAGGCGCAGGGGTTCCAGAACGTCTTCCTGCTGGCCCCGAACTATCAGGCCGGACAGGATGCGCTAGCGGGGTTCAAGAAAAGCTATACTGGCGGCGTCGCCGGAGAGATTTTCACCCAGATGGGCCAGCTGGACTATTCCGCCGAACTGGCCCAGATCGCCGCGATGCAACCCGATGCGGTCTTCGCCTTCATGCCGGGCGGCATGGGCGTAAACCTGGTGCGCCAGTATCGCCAAGCGGGGCTGGAGGGCATTCCCTTCCTGTCGGCCTTCACCGTGGACGAGGCGACCCTGCCCGCGCAGGCCGAGGCGGCCTTGGGCTTTTTTGCCGGGTCGAACTGGGCGCCCGATCTGGACACGCCGGAAAACGCCGCCTTCGTCGCGGCCTATGAGGCGAAATACGGTCATGTGCCGGGCGTCTATGCGATGCAGGGCTATGACGCGGCCCGCCTGATCGACGGCGCGCTGCGCGAGGCGGGCGGCACGGACCGCGACGCGCTGATCGCGGCGCTGGAGGGGGCGCCCTTCACCTCGGTGCGCGGTGATTTCAGCTTTGGGCCCAACCACTTCCCGATCCAGGATTTCTACCTGACCACGGTCGTGCAGCGCGAGGACGGCAAGTTCGCCACCTCGATCGTCGAGAAGATCTTTGACGATTATCAGGACAATTACGCCGCCAACTGCCAGATGAACTGAGCCGATGACCAGCCTGTTCCTGCTGCAGCTGCTGAAAGGGGTGCAGCTGGGGGTCCTGCTGTTCCTGATCGCCGCCGGGCTGACCCTGGTCTTCGGGATCATGGATTTCGTGAACCTGGCGCATGGCGTGATCTACATGGTCGGCGCCTATCTGGTGGTGATGTTCGCGGGCATGACCGGCAGCTACGGGCTGGGGCTGCTGCTGACGCTTCCCGCGACGCTGGCCATCGGGCTGGTGCTGGAGGCGCTGATCTTTCGCCGCCTTTATGACCGGCCGCATCTGGATCAGGTGCTGGCGACATTTGGGCTGGTCATGGTGGTGACGGAACTGGTCAAGATCATCTGGGGCCAGTCGCCGCTGTCGATCCTGCCGCCCGACGCGCTGTCGGGGTCGGTGCCGCTGGTGGGCGCGCTGCGCTATCCGGTGTTCCGGCTGGTGGTGATCGGGGCGGGGTTGGCGGTCGCGGTGGGGCTGTGGCTGGTCATCACGCGGACCCGCATCGGCATGCGCCTGCGGGCAGGGGCCAGCAACCGGGCGATGGTCGGCGCGCTTGGCGTCGATATCGGGCGGCTGTTCACGGTGATCTTCGCCTTTGGTGCGATGCTGGCGGGGTTCGCGGGGGCGATGGTCGCGCCGATCCTGTCGGTCGATCCGGGCATGGGGGAAAGCGTGCTGATCCTGGCCTTCGTGGTAATCGTCATCGGCGGCATCGGCTCGGTCAAGGGCGCGTTCGCGGGCGCGCTGCTGGTGGGGATCGTCGACACGCTTGGCCGCAGCTTCGGCCCGATCATCCTGCGCGCGGTGATGGAGCCGTCCGCCGCCGCCCAGACCGGGCGCGTGCTGGCGCCGATGCTGGTCTATGTCCTGATGGCCGCGATCCTGGCCGCCAGGCCGCAGGGCCTGTTCGGAGCGCGCCCATGACCCGCTGGCTGATGCGCCGCCGGGTTGCGGCATGGCTGATATTCGGCGGTTTCGCGGCCCTGCCGCTGATCGCGGCCATGACGGGCGATCCCTATCTGGTGGTGGTGGCGACGCGCATCCTGGCCTTCGCCATGGCGGCCTTGGCGCTGGACCTGATCCTGGGCTATGGCGGCATGGTCAGTTTCGGCCACGCGGCCTATCTGGGCATCGGCGCCTATGCGGTCGCGATCCTGTCGCGCGCGGGCATCACCGATCTGGGCGCGCATCTGGGCGCGGCGGTGGTCGCGGGGTCGGCCTTCGCGCTGGTGACGGGGGCGATCAGCCTGCGCACGCGGGGTATCTATTTCATCATGATCACGCTGGCCTTTGCGCAGATGGCCTATTTCTTCTTCGTGTCGCTGTCGGCCTATGGCGGCGATGACGGGGTGACGCTGGCCGCGCGGTCCACCGTGCTGGGGCAGGACTGGCTGCGCGACGACAGGGTGCTGTATTACGCGGCGCTGGCGATGCTGGTGGGGCTGTACCTGCTGTGTGTGGCGATCACCGGGTCGCGGTTCGGCCGGGTGCTGACCGGGGCGCGGGAAAACCCGCTGCGGATGCAGGCGGTGGGGTTCACTCCGTTCCGGTTCCAGCTGACGGCCTTTGTCATTTCGGGCGCGATGACGGCCATCGCGGGGGTGATCCTGGCCAACCAGGCCAGCTATGTCTCGCCCGCCTACATGAACTGGCACCGCTCGGGAGAGCTGGTGGTGATGGTCGTCCTCGGCGGCATCGGCAACCTGCTGGGCGCCATCGCCGGGGCCACGCTGGCCCTGCTGCTGGAGGAATGGCTGGCGCTGTTCACCGAACATTGGCGGCTGATCTTCGGCGCGCTCTTGATCCTGGTGGTGCTGTTCTCGCGCGACGGGCTGACCGGGCTGTTCAGGGGGCGCGGGAAATGAGCCTCTTGTCCGTGCGCGGATTGCGCAAATCCTATGGCGCGCTGAAGGTCACCGACGATCTGAACCTGGAGGTCACCGAAGGGGAACTCCACGCCATCATCGGTCCGAACGGGGCCGGCAAATCCACGCTGATCGCGCAACTGTCGGGGCAAGCGGGGTCGGTTGCGGGATCGGTCCTGTTCGCGGGGGCCCAGATGATGGGCAGGCCGATGCCCGCGCGGGTTAGGGCGGGCATGTCGCGCAGCTTTCAGATCACCTCGATCCTGCCGGGGTTTTCGGTTCTGGAAAATGTTTCCACGGCAGTGCAGGCGTGCGCGGGCAGCAGCTTCCGTTTCTTTGCGCCCGTCGCGCGGGATGCCGATCTGAACGAACAGGCGATGGCGGCGCTGGCGCAGGTCGGGCTGTCGGATCGCGCGCAGACCCGCGCAGGCAGCCTGTCGCACGGAGAGAAACGCGCGCTGGAGCTGGCGATCGCCCTGGCCACGCAGCCGCGCCTGCTGCTGCTGGACGAGCCGTTGGCCGGGACCAGCGGCGCCGAGGCCGAGCGGCTGGTTCAGGTCATGGCTGGCCTCAAGGGGCAGGTGACGCTGGTGTTGATCGAACATGACATGGACGCGGTCTTTGCGTTGGCCGACCGGGTCAGCGTGCTGGTCTATGGACGGATCATCGCGACCGGCACGCCGGCCGAAATCCGCGCCGACCCGGCCGTGCGCGCCGCCTATCTGGGGGATGCGTGATGCTGGTCGTCGAGGGGCTGCAGGCCGGATATGGCGAGGCGCGGGTGCTGCACGACATCCACCTGCAGGTCGGGCAGGGGCAGGTGGTGACCCTGCTGGGCCGCAACGGCATGGGCAAGACGACGACGATCAGCACGATATTCGGCCTGCTGCCCGCGCGCGGGGGCCGCGTCACCATCGACGGGCGCGACATGACGCGGGCCGCGCCGCACCGCATCGCGCGGGCGGGTCTGGGTCTGGTCCCCGAGGGGCGGCAGGTGTTTCCCACGCTGGACGTGCGCGAGAACCTGCTGGCCACCGCGCGCCCCGGCCACTGGACGCAGACCCGCGTGCTGGACCTGTTCCCGCGCCTGGCCGAACGGATGGGCCACAAGGGCAGCGAGCTGTCGGGCGGAGAGCAGCAGATGCTGGCCATCGGCCGGGCGCTGATGACCAACCCGCGCCTGATCGTGCTGGACGAGGCGACCGAGGGCCTGGCCCCCCTGATCCGCGACGAGATCTGGTCCTGCCTGACCCGCCTGAAGGATCAGGGCGAGGCGATCCTGATCGTGGACAAGAACCTGTCGGCGCTGACGCGGTTCGCGGACCGCCATGTGGTGATCGAAAAGGGCCGCACCGTTTGGTCGGGCGACAATGGACAGCCTTTGAACGATCAAACTGTGGCCGAACGGCATCTGGGCGTCTGAGGCTGCGGCAAAAATTTTTACCGAGCGGTTACCCGCCGATATGATCAGGTTTTATTCCGCCTTGCGCGGGCGGTGTTTCATCATGGTCGGGTCACGGTTTTCATGCGGCATTCTGCGCGTCTCTTGGCCCTTGGACTGGCGGTCAGCGCGCTGCTGCTGGCGGCCTGCCGGATCGAGGCCGGATCGGGCCCTGCCATGCCCGCGCTGATCGAATGCGCCGCTGAACCGGGCGCCGATGCCCGCGCTGCCGCGGCGCTGTGCGATGCGCTGCGCGCCGAGGGGCCGGACCGGGCGATGCGCCTGACCGTGCTGGCAACCGGCCCTGCATCGCTGTCGGCGCGGCTGGACCTGACCGGACCCCAGGGCGACCGTCCCGGCCAGCGCCTTGATTTCAACGTCAGCGACCGCGACCTGACGCCCACCGATTACCGCAACTTTGCCCGCGACCTGCTGCGCCATGGGCTGCCAGACTGAGAAGGAACCCCAGCCATGTGCACCATTTGCGCGGCCATCCGCCCTTTTGACCCCTCCTGCGCGCTGTCCGGCCTGACCGGGACGGGCATCGAGTCCCTGCGCGCCGTGATCCGCGAAACCAGCGATGCGGCCCCGCGTCCGGGCACGGTCTATCGGATGGGCGTGGGCGATTCCTTCCTCGGCACCATCGGTTGGAGCGGGGACGAGGACTGGGTCGGCATCCGCCTGGAGGCGGGCCGCAGCTATGTGTTCGAGCTGCGCGGCGCCGGTGGCGCGGCGCTTTTCGATCCGCTTCTGGAGCTTTACAGCCCGCAGGGCGGGTTTTTGGCCCGGAATGATGACTTTGGCGGCTCGCTGAACAGCCGCATGGTCTTCACCGCGACCCAGTCCGGCACCTACTTTCTCAGCGCGAACGGGTTCCTGAACAGCACCGGCAGCTATCAGCTGACCGCCGAGATCGTGCAGCCCCTCCGACCCGGCTCGATGGACGCGATGGCGACCTATCTGACCCGGGGATATTGGGCCGATCAGGGCCAGCCCGCGCGGGCCTATGACGTCAGGGCCGACAACATCATCACCGTCGATCTGTCCGGTCTGGGCCAGGCGGGGCAGGTGATGGCGCGCGCAGCCCTGCAGGCCTGGTCCGCCGTGGCCGATTTGCAGTTCCGCGAGACGACCACCCGCGCCGACATCCGCTTTACGGAGAATGACCGCGGTGCCTATGCCAGCTCGACCCTGACCGCGGACGGGCGGGTTGTGTCCTCGGTGGTGAACATCGACCGCGGCTGGCTCCAGACCGAGGGCAGCCGCGTCGGCACCTATACCTTCCAGACCTACATGCACGAGATCGGGCATGCCCTGGGACTGGGCCATATGGGCCCCTATAATGGCAGCGGAACCTTTCCGGGCGACGCGCGCTTTGCCAATGACAGCTGGCAGGCCTCGGTCATGTCCTATTTTTCGCAGACCGAAAATCCGAACATCCACGCCTCCTATGCCTTTGCGGCGACGCTGATGCCGGCCGACATCATCGCGATCCAGCGGCTCTACGGCGCGGCGGGGGCGGGCACGCTGACGGCGGGCAACACCGTCTATGGGCTGGGCCACACCCTGGGCGACAGCTGGCTGGGCCGGATCTTTTCGGCCCAGAACGGCGCGCAGCTGCCCGGCATCGAGGATGCGCGGGACGTCGCGATGACATGGGGTGACAACGGTTCATCGCCCAGCCTTCATAGGATGGTGCATGTGGAC
>ERZ778021.1979-NODE-1979-length-20466-cov-5.420558_pt1 | contig 20466 bp, 20 predicted proteins | sample MGYA00375751_ERZ778021 | MGnify/ENA primary metagenome ERZ778021 (study PRJEB29350, sample SAMN05389814) | bioreactor metagenome | isolation source: Thiocyanate stock bioreactor | place: South Africa: University of Cape Town | collected 2013-08-29 ... | reverse complement strand
TTTGGGGTATGCAGGACGACGCCCACGCCGACATCGCCGCCGCGACCACGACGATCCTCGTCCCGCCCGGCGCCACCGCCTCGACCGACGAAGACGAGAACCTCGTCATCGACCTCGGCTCCGCCTCCGCCTGAGCAAAGACGAACGGCCGGCCGGTCCCTGCGGATCGGCCGGCCATGTTTCCCTAGGCTGGCACGCCCCTGACTCGCCTCGCGGCCGGCCTTACGATGCTCGGGCGATGGCAGAGACGCAGGCGGTCTATTACCGGAACGAGCGTGGGATCGAACCGGTCCACGATTTCGTCGAAGCTGTCGGCCCGAAGCCGGCCGCGAAGATCGACAGCTTCGTCGAGGAGCATCTGAACGGTCGCCCGGCCGGCGCTCCGCCTCCCGAGCATCCGATCAGCTCGCAAATCGAGGGCGAGCTACGCGAGCTACGAGTTCGGTTTGCGAAGACGCGCTACCGCGTCCTCTTTCAGCGCTCGGGAAACCTCTACGTCCTGTTGCACGCTTTCGAGAAGCGCACCGGGGCCATCTCGAAAGGCGACAAGGAATTGGCGAAGCGGCGGATGGGAGATTTCAAGAGGCGGATGGATGCAGAGCCGCGGAAGCCGCCCCGAGCAGCGGGCGCCGATGCTCCTGGCAATCAGAGGTGATCGCTTGACCTCTTTATCTAAATGGATAAACTGCTGATCGTGGCCGGCAAGGTGGGCAAGGCGCCCAGTCCGAAGGGAAGGTTCGCCGCAAGGGCGGGTCGTGATCGCGCTCGTAGCAGCGAGGCTTACCGTGAGGCTCGTGACGAGTATTCCGCGATCCGCGAGCTGCGCGAGAAGAACTGGATCGCCGCACACATTCGCGAACGCCGCTACGAGCTCGACCTGACCCAGAAGGAACTCGCCGACCAGGCCGAAACCGCGCACTCCTACATCTCCAAGATCGAGAAGGGCGATCACATCCCGACGATCCCGGTTCTCAAGCGCATCCTCGCCGTACTCGACGAGGAACTGTTGATCGGGATCGAGCGCCGAGAGGCAGATGAGGAGCCCGAGCGCGAGGTCGCCGCGGTCCCCGAGGCGGCCCTCGCCTGAACCTGTCGGCCAGTGCGCAACCTGTAATCAGCGGCTGACGGCCGGCCGGTCCCTGCGGATCGGCCGGCCGTCGTTGCTTCCCGGAGGAGGGAGGCAGACTTATTTGGAGATCGCGCCGGCGTCGACGGGGATGATCGCGCCGGTGACACGGTCGCCGTCGGGGGAGGCGAGCCAGACGCAGGCGCGGGAGATGTCCTTCGCCTCCATCAGCACACCCATCAGGTGGTAGTCGGCGAAGACGCCTTCGTAGGTGTCGAGGGGGACGTCCCACTCTTCGGCGACCGCGGTGAGGAGGCGGGAGTCGAGGTCGGGATCGTCGCGGACCGAGCCGGGGGCGATGCAGTTGGCGCGGATGTTGTGAGGGGCGAGGTCCATCGCCATCGACCGGGTCAGGCCGACGATGCCGTGCTTGGCGGCGACGTAGGCGACGTTGCTGTAGAACGCTTTGAAGGAGGCGGTGGAGCCGATGTTGACGATCGTCCCGCCGCGGCCCTGGGAGATCATCTGGTTCGCCGCCGCGCGGCCGACGTAGAAGGGGCCGTCGAGGTTCGAGCCCATGACGAAGCGCCAGGACTCGACCGAGAGCTCGTTGGAGAGTCCGGTGGGGCTGGAGACGCCGGCGTTGTTGATCAGCACGTCGAGGCCGCCGAGCTGGGCGGCGGCCTCGCCGACCAGCTCCTCGACCCGCTCAGCGTCGCGCACGTCGCAGAGCCCGGTCCAGACCTCGGCCCCGAGCTCGCGGCAGCGCCGCGCGGTCTCCTCCAGCTGCTCCTCGCTGCCGAGCGGATAGGCGCAGACGTCGACGTCGTGGCCGATGTCCATCAGGGCCAGGTTCGCCCCCTCTTCGGCGAAGTGGAGGGCGTGGGAGCGGCCCTGCCCACGGGCCGCTCCGGTGATCAGCGCGGTACGGCCGTCAAGCCTGCCCATCGCGATCAGCCCTGCTCGTCGGGTTTGAACTCCTCCTCGACCTCGAAGACGTCGATCTCGAGGCCCGCGACCATGTCCATGAAGCCGTCGGCGAGGATCGCCTCCTGCTCGGGCGAGGCGATCGCCGCGTCGAAGTCCTCGCGGCTGTCGAACCAGGTCTCCGCCCCGCGCCAGGTGCGGTGCTCGCCGCCCTCGGGGGTGTCGGTCGCCTTCATCACGACGTGCCGCCGCAGTTTCGGCAGGCGCCGCACGTTCGGAACATGCACCTCGAAGTAGTGCTTGTCGATCTCCTCCGGCGATTTCTCGTCCGGAATGTGCCACGTCCCAACCAGCTTGATCATGGTCATGGGTCTCCAGTCCTTTCCGACATTCCCGTTCTCCAGAACCCCCCGGCGGTCGAGGCTACACTGCTACGCTATATCAGTCAAACGATTGGTTGGTTGGGAGAGAGGAGCCCCGAGGATGCCCGCACAGCAAGGCCGCGAGGTCGTAATCGTCGATGCCGTCCGTACGCCGATCGGCCGTGGACACCGGGAGAAGGGCTACTACAAAGACCTCCACCCGGCCGATCTGCTGGGCCGTACCTACACCGCGCTGATCGAGCGCTCCGGCATCCCCGCGTCCGAGGTCGAGGACGTGATCTCGGGCTGCGTCCAGCAGTTCGGCGAGCAGTCGATGAACGTCGCCCGCAACGCCTGGCTGCAGGAAGGGCTGCCGATCGAGGCGGCGGCGTCCACCGTCGACCGCCAGTGCGGGTCGGCCCAGGCCGCGGTCAACTTCGGCGCCGCGCTGATCGCCGCCGGCATCCACGACGTCGTCGTCGGCTCCGGGGTCGAGCACATGGGCCACAACTCCTTCGCCGCCGGCGAGAAGGTGAACGAGGAGTTCGGCAGCCCCTGGACGGCGAAATTCTTCGACGCCCACGACGTCCGCGGCCAGGGCATCGGCGCCGAGCTGATCGCCGAGGAGTGGGAGGTGCCGCGCTCCGAGCTCGACCAGCTCGCCGTCGGCTCCCACCAGAAGGCGGCGAAGGCGACCGAGGACGGCCTCTTCGACCGCGAGATCGTCCCCATCAGCGTCAACGGCGACACCTTCACCAAGGACCAGGGCATCCGTCCCGACAGCAACCTGGAGACGCTCTCGCAGCTGAAGCCGGCGTTCAAGCCGGACGGCGTGATCACCGCCGGCAACTCCTCGCAGATCTCCGACGGCGCCGCCGCGGTGCTGCTGATGTCGCGCGAGAAGGCCGACGCGCTGGGCCTCACCCCGCGGGCGCGGATCATCGACCAGACCACGGTCGGCTGCGATCCGGTGAAAATGCTGGAGGGTCCGATCCCGGCGACGCGCAAGATCCTCGAGCGCAACGGGATGAAGATCTCCGACATCGACTACATCGAGATCAACGAGGCCTTCGCCCCCGTCGTCGCCGCCTGGCAGCGGGAGCTGTCCCCGGACATGGACCGCGTCAACCCGCGCGGCGGCGCGATGGCCCTCGGCCACCCGCTCGGCTCGACCGGGGCGCGCCTGCTCACCACCCTGCTGCACGAGATGGAGGACGACGACCGCGAGATCGGCCTGGTCACGATGTGCTGCGGCGGCGGCCTCGGCACCGGCACCCTGATCCAGCGCGTCTGAAGATGGGGCGGTCGATCTTCGAGGACGAGCACGAGGCGTTCCGAGAATCCGTCGCCGGCTTCCTCCGCAAGGAGGCGGTCCCCAAGCGCGAGGAGTGGGAAGCGGCGGGGGTGATCGACCGCGACTTCTGGCGCAAGGCGGCGGCGCAGGGCTTCGTCGCCTTCCAGGCCGCCGAAGAGCTCGGCGGGGCGGGGATCGACGACTTCCGCTTCAACGCGGTGATCGACGAGGAGATCGAGCGGACCGGGGCGGCGACCGACAACTTCGCCCTCGTCAACGACATCATCACGCCCTATCTGACCGAGCTGACGACGGCCGAGCAGCGCGAGCGCTGGCTCCCGGGCGTGACCAGCGGCGAGACGGTGCCGGCGATCGCGATGACCGAGCCCGGCACCGGCTCCGACCTGCGGGCGATCGCGACCAGGGCCCGCCGGCGCGAGGACCACTGGTCGATCACCGGCTCGAAGACCTTCGTCACCTCCGGCATCCAGGCCGACCTGGTGATCGTCGCTGCCCGGGTCGAGGGGGAGGAGGGGGTCGAGGGCCTCGGCCTGTTCGCGGTCGCCGCCGACGCCCCCGGCTTCACCCGCGGCCGCAAGCTCGACAAGGTCGGCCGCAAGGCCCAGGACACCGCCGAGCTGTTCTTCGACGAGGTCCCGGTGGCCGACGACGACGTGATCGGCGCCCCCGGCGAGGGCCTGCGCCTGCTGATGGGCAACCTCGCCCAGGAGCGGCTCTCGATCGCCGTCTCCGCGGTGGCCAGCGCCGAACGGGCGCTCGAGGTGACCCTCGAGTACGTGCGCGACCGCAACGCCTTCGGCAAGCCGGTCGGCTCGTTCCAGGCGAACCGCTTCGCCCTCGCCGAGGCGAGCACCGAGGTCGACGTCGCCCGCGTCTACATCGACCGCTGCATCGCCGACCAGGTCGCCGGCGAGCTGAGCGCCGAGCGGGCGGCGGGCGCCAAGTACTGGACCACCGAGCTGCAGTTCAAGGTCGTCGACCTCGGCCTGCAGCTGCACGGCGGCTACGGCTACATGGAGGAGTACGAGATCGCCCGCATCTGGCGCGACTGTCGCGTGCAGCGGATCTACGGCGGGACGACGGAGATCATGAAAGAGATCGTCGGGCGCTCGCTCGGCCTCTGAAGGGAGAGGAAGAAATGCCAAGTGGACCCTTTGCCCACGTCTGCATCCTGGTCGAGGACCTCGATCAGGCGGTCGACGACTGGACCAAGATCCTGAACGTGCTCGACCCCGGGCAGCTCGAGCAGCGGCTGGTCCGCTACGACGAGTTCGACGGCGGCGGCGACGGCACCCGGTGGGCGACCTTCGTCTCCGACCACGGCGCCGAGATCCAGCTGATGGAGCCCGATCCCGAGAGCCACCTGGGCAAGCGGCTCGCCAAGCACGGCGAGGGCGTGCACCACATCTGCTTCACCACCGACGACCCGGAGGCGACCTCGAAGCGGCTCGCCGAGGCCGGGGTCGCGGTCAGCGGCGACACCAACATGGGCCCGGAGATGCCCTGGCAGCGCTGGAACTGGGTGCTGCCGCAGAGCGCCCACGGGACGCTGGTCGAGGTCGCCCGTCCATATAAAGCGGTCGACGGCAAATGGGAGTCCGCCTCGTGAGCGAGATCCGCAAGGTCGTCGTCGTCGGCGGCGGGATCATGGGCAACGGCATCGCCCAGGTCGTCGCCACGGCGGGCCTCGAGGTGACGATCGTCGACCTCGACGAGGCCGCCCTGGAGAAGGCCCGGGCGCGGATCACGAAGAACGTCGAGCGCGGCGTCGAGCGCGGCCGCATCGAGCGGGAGGAGGCCGACGCGATCGTCGCCCGCCTCTCCACCAGCACCGAGCTGGAGGCCGCCGCGGCCGCCGCCGACCACGCGATCGAGACCGTGGTCGAGGACCTCGAGGTGAAGCGCGAAGTGCTGGCGAAGCTCGACGCGAGCTGCCGCGATGACGTGATCCTGGCGTCCAACACCTCTCAGTTCTCGATCTCGGCACTGGCCACCGCGACCGGCCGCCCGGACCGGGTGATCGGCTCGCACTGGTTCAACCCGCCGCCGGTGATGGACCTGATCGAGGTGATCCGCGGGGTCGAGACCTCCGACGAGACGCTGGCCACGACGCTGGAGCTGTGCGAGCGCTACGGCAAGCGCACGGTCGTCTGCGAGAAGGACACGCCGGGGTTCATCACCTCGCGCCTGATCATCGCCCTCGGCCTCGAGGCGATGCGGATCGTCGAGGAGGGGATCGCCAGCGCCGCGGACGTGAACCTGGCCTGCGTCAAAGCCTTCAACCACGCGATGGGCCCGCTGGACACGCTCGACTTCTCGGGCCTCGACACCACGCTGCACGTCGCCGAGAACATGCGCGAGCAGTACGGCGAGCGCTTCATCGCGCCGCAGAACCTGCGGGTCCTCGTCAACGGCGGCCACCTCGGGCGCAAGAGCGGGCGTGGCTTCACCGACTACGAGAAGCCGAATTAGGGGTCACTACAAGGAGGAGCACATGGGAAGTGCGACGTTGGAGCGAGTGGAGGAGCTGCAGCCGGATTCGGCGGCGCAGCTGCGGCGGGCCTGCGCGGCCGGCCGTGCGGAGGTCGCCGACGCGGAGCTGCTGGAGCTCTGCCTGGGGCGGATCGACGCGATGCTGAGCGGTACCGCCTGGAGCGAGCCGGAGGGGCTGACCGAGCGCCAACGGGCCTACCTCGATTTCGCCGAACAGTTCTCGCTCTCGGTCGGCGACATCCCCGAGTCCCAGGTCGAGGCGCTGCTCGCCTACGACTCCGACGAGGACGTCTGCCGCTTCGTCGGCGCCCTCTACCCGCTGGAGATGTCGCGGCGGGTCGAGCTGGTCGCCGGGAAGGTGCTCCGATGAGGGGCGAGGGGGAGCCGCGGATCGCCCTCCACAACCAGATCCAGGGCCTGGTCGTCGGCAGCGAGCTGGAGGCGGCGGTGAACGAGTTCGCCAACGCCGCGATGCGGGCCGACGCGATCGATCCGCTGATCACCGAGCAGGTGCGCCTGCGCTGCGCCGGCGTCCACGACTGCCGCGTCTGCGGTTCGCTGCGGCTGGCCGACGCGCTCGCCGCCGGGCTCGAGGACGACGCCGCCCAGCGGGTCGCCGACTACCGCAACGGCGACCTCGACCCGGCCGCCGTCGCCGCCCTGCGCCTCACCGACGCGATCATCCTCACCCCGGGCGAAGTCGACGACGACCTGGCGGAGGAGCTCCACCGGCACTTCACCGACGCCCAGATCGCCGAGCTCTGCCTCGACGTGGTCAAGTGGAGCCACCAGAAGGTGCTGGTCGCGCTGCGGTTGGAGAAGCCGCCGTGGGACGAGCGCACGGTGCTCTCCTTCGACGCCGAGGGGGACGCGGTGATTGGTGGCCCGGTGCGGGAGTTCGTCGCCGGCGGCTGAAGGAGGAGGTCGACGGCGGCCTAGATGATCGATTCCGCGGGATGGGAGAAGGTTGGCCGAGGTGGCGCGCTTCGGGCGCGGGCGGCCGGCAGTTATGGGGCGTGCTTCGGGCCGGTACGGCCGTCCAAGGGACGTCCAGGGCGTCTCGTGGCGGCCCGGGCAGGCTGTGGCCGCCACGAGACGCCCTGGACGAGGAGGTTTCGAGGGGGAACTGGCGCAGGGACGTTGCGGTTCTGGCGTAGGGACGGCCCGAAGCCCGGAGATGTGACGGAAGTCAGGAGCGAAGTCAGACTTCCGTGAGGGCTTCTCATGCAACGGGGATCCAAGAGCCCCGATCGTTGATGAAGAGGCCGGGAACGTCACAGGTTCCGGGCCTCCGGAGGGCCTTTTGCGGAGTCACTGGACGCGCTGAGTGATTTTGGCCCCCTATAGGAGGGTCAAAGGGCGGTCACGTGTTCGTAACGTCGGAAGAGCCTGGGAGAAAGAGTGACGTTCCCGGCGTCTCCCTCACGAGATGATGGGAGTTCGGCACACCTTCGTCCCTCTTCCTCCCCCCCCGAAACCCCCGGTCGTCTTGGCTACGGCCACAGCCTGCCAGGTCCGTGGCCGAGACGGCCGCGTCCCTCTCCTCGGGCGCCGGCGCGGCCACCGGGCCGGTCGTTCGCAGGATTCGCCGCCCCAGGGCGTGGAATCGAGCAGCTAGAGCTTGGGGACCAGCTGGCTCAGGCCGCCGTGGACTTCCAGCACCTGCCCGGTGACGTATGAGGCGCCGGGGGAGACGAGGTAGTCGACTGCGGCGGCGACGTCCTCGGGCGTCCCGATGCGCCCGAGCGGGACGCGGGAGATGACCTCTTCCAGGGCCGCCGCGGGGATGCCGACCTCGGCCTCCTGGCCCGGCTCGAGCGGGGCGCTGAGGCGGGTGTCGATCACGCCCGGGGCGACCGCGTTGACGGTGACCCCGAACGGCGCCCACTCGATCGCCAGCGACTTGGTCAACGCGATCACGCCGCCTTTCGCCGCCGCGTAGTTGGCGCCGCCAGCGTTGCCGGCGATGCCGGAGATCGAGGCGATGTTGACGACCCGACGGCCGCGCTCGTCGCGGACCCGGAAGTACGGGGCGATCGCGCGCAGGGCGTTGAAGGCGCCGCGCAAGCCGACCGCGTGGACGACGTCCCAGTCGGCGTCGCTCATCCGGTGCAGCATCCCGGGTTTGATCAGGCCCGCGTTGTTGACCAGCACGGTCGGGTCGCCGAGCTCGGCCGCGACCTTCTCGAAGGAGGCCTGGAGCGACTCGAGATCGGTGACGTCGGCGGCGATCGCGAGCCCGTCGATCTCCGTCGCCCCCTCCGCGGCGACGGTCGGGTCGAGGTCGAGGACGCCGACCTTGATGCCCGCGGCGGCCAGCGAGCGGGCTATGGCCGCGCCGATCCCGCGGCCGGCGCCGGTGACGATCGCGACCTCAGGCATGCGCCCGTCCCGCCTCGACGGCCGCGGCGGCCCGCTCGCGCAGGCGGCCTTTCTGCACCTTCGAGGCCGACATCGGCCACTCGGTGACGAACTCGACGTGGCGCGGCGTCTTGAAGCTCGCGATCGCGCCGCGGCAGTGGGCGAGGATGTCCTCCTCCGAGGCCTCGGCGCCGGGCCGCAGCTCGACGAAGGCGAAGGGGATTTCGTCCAGCCGCTCGTCGGGGGCGCCGACCACCTGGACCAGCTTCACCGCCGGGTGGGTGGAGAGGTGGGACTCGATCTCCACCTCGGCCACGTTCTCGCCGCCGACCTTGATCGTCTCCTTCAGCCGGCCGAGGAAGATCACCCGGCCGCTGCGGTCGAGCCGGCCGCGGTCGCCGGTGTGCAGCCAGCCCTCGGCGTCGAAGGCGGCGGCGTTCTTGCCCGGGTCGTTCTCGTAGCCGTCGCAGATGCTGACCCCGCGCACGCAGATCTCGCCGACCTCCCCGCCGGGCAGCGGCGCGCGGGTCTCGGGCTCGACGATCCGCACCTGGACGCCCGGGTGGGGACGGCCGCAGGTGGTGACCCGGGTGTCGAGATCGTCCTCGAGCGCGGTCAGCGTGGCGGCGCCGCCGGACTCGGTCAGCGCGTACATCGAGACCAGGGTGGCGGCGGGCAGCGTCGCCTGGATCTGGCGCAGGACCTCGGCCGGGCCGACGTTCAGGATCACCCGCGCGGGGGAGAGGTCGACAGCGGCGAAGTCGGGGTGGGTCAGAATCCCCATCGTGATCGGCGGATAGGCGGGGTAGAGGATCGCGGGCCGCTCGCGGTCGAGCATCGCCAGCGCCCGGCCGGGCTCGAAGTAGGTGTCGGTGAGGAGCGCCGCGCCGCTCGCGACGCTGAGCAGGATCGGCCCGATCGCGCCCAGGTGGAACATCGGCCCCGGCGCCCAGAGGCCCTCGCCCGGCTGCATGCCGAAGGCGGCGGCGATGCTCGACCAGTTGCGGACCAGCGCCTCGTGGGCGAGTCGGCAGGCGCGCGGCTGCGAGGTCGTCCCCGAGGTGAAGAGCAGCATCGCGGTGGAGCCGACGCGGATCCCGAGCCGGCGCTCGCGCAGGGTCGCCTCGTCGACCGTGGCCGCGGCGGCGTAGAAGTCGGCGGCGGGCAGGGCGCCGGGGGCGCGGCGCTCGCCCAGCATCACCACCGAGCGCAGCTCGGGTGCGTCGGCGAGCCGCAGTTCGCGCGGGTCGGCGGCGTCGGCGAGCCCGGCGAACGATTCGTCGAGCAGGCCGAAGAGGTCGACGTACTCGTCGCTGCGGTCGCTGGTGAGGACCGTGCGCAGGCGCGCGTCGCTGAGGATGAAGGGCAGCTCGCGGGTGCGGTAGCGGGTGTTGATCGGGACGATCGCGGCGCCCGCGAGGGCGATCCCGAACAGCGCCGCCACCGTCTCGGGGCTGTTGTTCATCAGGTAGCCGACCCGGTCGCCGGGCCGCGTCCCGAGGGCGATCAGGCCGCGGGCTATCGCTTCGCTCTCGGCCGCCAGCTCGGCGTAGGTGCGACGTTCGGCGGGGAGGACGAGCGCGTCGGCGTCCGGCGTCGCCGCCGCCTGGCGCAGCAGCAGGTCACCGATCGTGACCGCCTCAGCCCACTCTCCGACGGCTGCCGACATCCGTTCGATCCTAGCAACGAAACAAACAAACGGTTGAATGATCACACCGATCCCTGCTATACCTTCTGCCCTCGTGGCGGGCCCGGTGGAGATCGAGATCGAGGACGCGATCGCGACCGTTCGCGTCGACAACCCGCCCGTGAACGCGCTCGGCGACGCAGTGATCGAGGCACTCGGCGAGGCCGCCGCGCAGATCGTCGGTTCGGACACGGTGCGGGCGGTGATCCTGACCGGGGCGGGGGAGCGTACCTTCCTCGCCGGGGCCGACCTGAACGAGTTCGCCGGCGCCCTCGGCGACACCGAGACGATGGCCGCCCACGCGGGGCTGACCCGCGACGTCTTCGGCGCCTGGTCGGCGCTGCCGGTCCCGATCGTCGTCGCAGTCTCCGGCCACGCCACCGGCGGCGGCCTCGAGATGGCGCTGCTCTGCGACCTGATCGTGGTCGACCCCCGCGCCCGCCTCGGCCTGCCCGAGATCACCCTCGGCCTGATTCCCGGCGCCGGCGGCACCCAGCGGCTGCCGCGCCGCGTCGGCCGCGGCCTGGCGACGCGGATGCTCCTGCTGGGCACGCTGCTCACCGCCGAGGAAGCGCTTGCCGTCGGCCTGGTCGACCAGGTCGCCGAGCCCGGTCAAGCCCTGGCCGAGGCGGGGGTGCTGGCCCCCCGCCTGGCGCGGGCCTCGGCCCCCGCCGTCCGCGCCGCCAAAGCGGCCCTGCGGGCGGCCGCCACCGAGCCGCTCGACCAGGGCCTCGCGCAGGAGCGCGACCTCTTCCTCGGCGTCGCCGCCGGCGCCGACGCGCGCGAGGGCGTGACCGCTTTCATGGAGAAGCGCCGCCCCGATTTCTCCTGAGGTGCCTCAAGACTGCGTGGCGTGGGAAAGCCGCCGGGAACGTCACGGCGAATCGACGAAGCCGTCACCTGTCGCGGGGTTCCTCCACGTTTACAAACTCGTGACCACCCTTCAGGCGTCCTATGGCACGGTCAATTCACGCAGCGCGGGATCGGCCCTGGGAACGCGCCCGTCTCTCCCGACCCCGGCCACCCCGCCCCCGAATCGTCACCCCTCCCTGGTGCGTTCGCAGAAATGACCGCATAGCGGTCAGAAGTGCGAACGCACCGTCCGGCGGGGGCGTCGTCAGCCGGTCGGCGAGGCGTCGGTGCCGCCGTCGACCACCAGGCGCTGGCCGGTGACCATCGTCGTCGCGGGGGAGGCGAGGAAGCGGACCGTGCGGCCGATGTCCTCGGGGCGGCAGAGCCGGCCGAAGGGCTGGTCGCCGTCGAGCTCGGAGATGTCGTCGAGGCCGAGTTTCGCCTTCACCAGCTTCGAGCCCATGTCGGTGACGACGAGGCCAGGGGCGACGATGTTGGCGTGGATGCCGTTGCCGGCCTCCTCGTGGGCGAGCGTCAGGATCATCGCCTCGAGCGCCGCCTTCGCCATGTTGTAGGGGGCGCCGCGGGCGCGCATCGCGGTCAGCTCGCTGCTGGAGATCGCGATCACGTCGCCGCGCGGGGCCTTGCGCATGCCCGGCAGCAGGAGCTGGGTGAGGCGGTGGGCGCCGAGCGCGTGGGTGGCGACGACCCGCTGCAGTTCGGCCGGGTCGGTGCTCGCGATGTCGTCGCCGCGGCTGGCGATCCCGGCGCTCAGCACCAGCAGGTCGATCGGGCCGAGCTCCTCGCCCGCCCGCGCCGCCAGCCCGTCGAGCTCGTCGAGCTCACCGACCGACGCCTGCAGGGCGACCGCCCGGCGTCCGCCCGCGACGATCGCCGCCACCACCGCTTCGGCCGCCTCCTCGCCGCGCCGGTAGTTGACCGCCACGTCGGCTCCGGCCGCCGCCAGCTCCAGCGCGATCCCACGGCCGATGCCGCGGCTCGCCCCCGTCACCAGCGCGCGCCGGCCGCTCAGCTCCAACGGCTCAGCCGACATCGGCGGCACCTCCGCTCACCGTCTCGGCGGGCTCGAGCAGCCGGCGCACCTCGCCCATCGCCTTGAACGAGTAGCCGGACATCGCCGCGTCGGCGAACGGCGTGATGTTCCAGAGGACCACGTCGCGCAAGCCGGCCTCCTGGTAGCCGCGAATCTCGGCCGCGATCTGCTCCGGCGTCCCGCAGAGGGTGTGTTCGCGGACGATCCCGGCGGGGATGTGGGAGACGATCCGCTCCGCCTCGGCGCGGCTGACGGTGGTCGGCAGGAAGGAGTGGAAGCCGGTCCCGCCCTCGAACGGCGAGGTCGAGCCGTGGCGGGCGTAGGTCGCGGCCGGCAGGTCGACCGCGGCGAACAACATCCTCACCATCGGCGAGTCGCACATCGCCGCCAGCGACTCCTCGTCGGGGGCGCAGATCACGTAGGCGAGCATCGAGGGGACGATCGCCTCGGGGTCGCGCGAGGCCGCTTCGGCGCTCTCGCGGATCGCCGTCAGCTTCTCCGCGTAGGCCTCGACCTTGATGTTGGTCGGCAGCCAGCCGTCGGCGAGGCGCCCGGTCATCCGCAGCATCCGCGGCCCGTGCGCGGCGAGCCAGATCCGCGGCGGGATCCCCGCATAGGGCTCGAGCCCGAGCACCGCCCGCTCGAGGCGGAAGAAGTCGCCGTCGAAGTCGACCGGGTCGGTGGTGCTCCAGAGCAGGCGCATCACTTCGATCGCCTCCTCCAGCCGGCCGACCGGCTTCTCCCAGGGGATGCCGTAGGGCGTCACGTTCATCCGCTCGCCGGAGCCGAGGCCGAGGATCGCCCGCCCGCGCGAGAGGTGGTCGGCGGTCAACGCCGCCTGGGCGAGCATCGCCGGGTGGCGGCGCAGGGTGTCGGTGACCGAGACGCCGACGTCGATCCGCTCGGTCGCCGCGCCGGCCGCCCCCATCATCATCAGCGGGTCGAAATGGACGTGCGGGTTGTCCTGGTATTTCGCCAGCTCGGTGAAGTCCTCGGTCCAGACCGAGTCGGGGATCCAGCCCATCAGGTGGCAGGGCCACCACATCGCGTCGAAGCCTTCCCCCTCGGCGCGGCGGGCGAACTCGATCGCCTTGTCGGCCGGGGGCATGATCCGCCCCGGGGCACCAAGCGTCACGCGCACCTCTCCACCTCCTGTAGCCGGCTGGGGTCGACTACAATCCTAAATGATGACCGACCGATTGGTTGATTCGGGAGTCACCGGGGAGATCGTCACGGCGCCCGCGGAAGTGAGTGGGACCGACCCGATCGACGCCTCGATCCTGTTCACGCCGCAGCGGCTCGGGCCGCTGGAGCTGCCGAACCGCCTGGTGATGGCGCCGATGGGCACCTGCCTCGAGGAGGGGGGCCGGGTCACCGACGAGACGATCGCCTACTACCGCCGGCGCGCCCGCGGCGGGGTCGGCGCGATCACGGTCGAGGGCGTCCTCGTCTCGCCCGACACGGTCGGCCCGGAGCCGCGCATCTCCTCCCCCGAATACCTGCCCGGGCTGCGTCGCCTGGCGATCGCGCTGCGCGAGGAGGGGGTGGTCGCAGGGGTGCAGCTGATGCATCCCGGCCGCCAGGTCGTCGCCGGCCCGGTCGTCGCCCCCTCGCCGGTCCCGCTGAACTCGATCGCGCCGACCCCGCACGAACTGGGCCGCGAGGAGATCGCGGGCGTGGTCGCCGACTACGCCCGCGCCGCCGCCCTCGCCCGCGAGGCCGGCTTCCAGTTCGTCGAGGTGCACGGCGCCCACGGCTATCTGCCGTCGAACTTCCTCTCGCCGCTCGACAACCGCCGCGACGACCAGTACGGCGGCGACCTCGAGGGCCGGGCGCGGTTCTCGGTCGAGGTGGCGAGCGCGATCGTCGCCGAGCTCGGCGAGGAGATGCCGCTGGTCTGGCGCCTGAACGGCGACGACGGCGTCCCCGGCGGCCTGGTGACCGACGAAGCCGCCGCCGTCGCCCAGATGCTGGAGGCCGCCGGAGCCGCCGCGATCAGCGTCTCGGCGGGCACCTGGCACACCCTCCACATCACCCTGGCGCCGATGTTCGCCGGGCGCGGGCAGATGCTGCCCTTCGCGGCGGCGATCAAAGCGGCGGTGACGGTCCCGGTGATCGCCGTCGGCCGGCTCGACGACCCGCGCGTCGCCGCGAATGCGATCGCCGACGGGGCCGCCGACCTGATCTGCCTCGGCCGCGGCCTGATCGCCGACCCCGACTGGCCGGAGAAAGTCCAGCGGGGCGAACCCGAGGAGGTGCGGCCCTGCATCGCCTGCAACGCCTGCGTCGACCTCGTCGGCCGCGGCGAGCACGCCCGCTGCGCGGTCAACCCCGAGGTCGGGCGCGAGCTGGAGTGGCGCCTCGAGCCCGCCGCCGAGCGGCGCAAGGTGATGGTCGTCGGCAGCGGGCCGGCCGGGATGGAGGCCGCCCGGATCGCCGCCGTCCGCGGCCACGAGGTCTCGATCTGGGAGCGCGACGCGCAGCTCGGCGGCAAGCTCGAGGCAGCGGCCCTGGCCCCCTCGAAGGCCGAAGTGCTGCGCTTCCGCGACTACCAGGTGCGCCTGCTGGGTGAGCTCGGCGTGGATGTCCACCTCGGCGCCGAGGTCGGGCCGGGGACGGTCGCCGCCGAGCACCCGGACGCGGTCGTCGTCGCGGTCGGCGCCGAACCGCTGATCCCGCCGATCCCCGGCCTCGGCGGCGAGAACGTCCACGACGCGGTCGAGCTGATGCGCGGCCGGCCGCCGTTCACCGCCGGCATGCGGCTGGCGGTGATCGGCGGCGGCGCCACCGGTTGCGAGGCTGCCGAGCTGGCGGTCGCCGCGGGCGCCGCGGTGACGATCCTCGAGATGCGCCCCTCGATCGGGTCCGGGATCGAGCCGATCACCCGCCGCCACATGGTGCGCGAGCTGAAGCGATCCGGCGTGAACGTCCTCACCCGGTCCAAGGTGATCATGGTCGAGCCCGACCGGGTCCTCTACGAGGATGCCGAGGGGGAGACCCACGAGATCGAGGTCGACAGCGTCGCCCTGGCGATCGGCTGGCGCCCGCTCGAACCGGACCTGGCGGAGGAGTTCGGCGGCGGCACGGCCGAGGTGCTGCTGCTCGGCGACGCCTCGCAGCCCGCCGACTTCGTCCACGCGATCAACGCCGGCGCCGACGCCGGGCTGGCGCTATGACGGCCCCGGACGGAGGCGCCAAGCCCGCGCTGCGCGACGACCTGCTCGAGCCCGAGGTCAACCACGACCCCTACCCCTTCTTCGCCCGCCTGCGCGAGGAGGACCCGGTCCACTACAGCGAGGCGCACCGCGGCTGGCTGGTCAGCCGCTACGACGACGTCGCCGCGGCGCTGGTCGATCCCCGCCTCTCCTCCGACCGCGTGCGCCCGCTGCTGGAGAAGCTGCCGGAGGAGCGCCGCCGCACCGCCGGCCCGGTGATGGAGCTGATCTCGGAATGGATGGTGGTCACCGACCCGCCCGCCCATACCCGCCTGCGGAAGCTGGCGACGAAGGCCTTCCACCCGCGCAAATTCGTCGCCATGGAAGGGCGGATCCGCGAACTGGTCGACCAGAGCATCGACGAGTTCGTCGCCTCCGGCGAGCGGGACCTGGTCGCGGGCATCGCCTTCCCGTTGCCGGCGACGGTGATCTCGGAGCTGATCGGCGCGCCGATCGAGGACGCCGAGCGGTTCAAGGACTGGTCCCAGGATCTGGCCCTGGTCGCCTTCGGCGCCGGCGGCGAGGTGCGCGCCGACCGCCACGCGAGGGCCGAGGCCTCGATCGAGGAGATGCTCGACTACTTCGGCGACCTGATCGAGAGCGAGCGCCGGCAGCCGGGGGGCGGCAACCTGATCGCCGACCTGGTCGCGGGCGACGACGACGACGTCCTCAGCGACGAGGAGATCAAGGGCATGTGCGCGCTCTTCCTCTTCGCCGGCCACGAGACGACGACGACCACGATCACCTCGGCGGTCAAGCTGCTGATCGAGAACCCCGACCAGATGGAGATCCTGCGCGGCGACCCGAAGGCGGCCGGCAAGACGGTCGAGGAGGTGCTGCGGGTCGAGGGCGCGATCAAGGTCCTCCACCGCTGGGTGATCGAGGACGTCGAGCTCCGCGGCAAGCGGATCGAGGCCGGCGAGCGGGTGCTGCTGCTGCCCGCGGCCGCCAACCGCGACCCGGAGAAGTTCGTCGACCCCGACCGCTTCGACATCACTCGCAGCCCCAACCCGCACCTCGGCTTCGGCAAGGGCATCCACGCCTGCATCGGCGCGATGCTGGCGCGGATCGAGATGCGGGTGGCGGTCGCGGCGATCGTCGAACGGCTCCCCGGGCTGCGCTTCGCCGAGCCCGAACCGACCTTCGAGTGGGCGCCGAGCCTGGCGGCGCGGGCGCTCACCACGCTGGAGGTCGAGCACGATGCCTGAGACCGACGCGATCGTGATCGGTGCCGGCGCGGCCGGGCTGACCGCGGGCGCCCTGCTCGCCAAGGAGGGCCGCTCGGTGAAGGTGGTCGAGGCCGGCCCGCACCTCGGCGGGCGCGGCATGGCGGTCCCGGAGGAGGGCTTCAAGCTGAACCTCGGCGGCCACCTGCTGGAGGACGGCGGCGGCGGGATCACGAAGGTCTTCGAGTACCTCGGCCGCACGCTCGGCCACGGGGCCGCCTCCTCGGACATGGTCGTCTGGGACGAGGAGAAGTGCGGCTGGGGCTCGATCCGCGACCGCTACTCGAGCGACAAATCGGAGCTGAAGAAGGTGATCGAGGCGCTGCTCGCGACCTCCTTCGAGGAGCTCGAGCGCTGGGACGATCGCCCGCTCCGCGCCTGGCTCGCCCAGCACACCTCCGACCAAGGCGTCTACGACCTCTTCGAGTTCATCGCCGTGCTCGAGTGCATGACCGACAACTGGTGGGACCACTCCGCCTCCGAGAACCTGATCTGCCGCAAGCTCCACTACGAAGAGGCGAACCGGGCCGCCTACTCCTTCTGGCCCGAGGGCGGCTGGGACGGCCTCTTCGGCCAGCTCCGCGACGCGGTCGTCGAGCACGGCGGCGAGGTGCTGATGGACACCCCGGTCGAGTCGGTGCTGATCGAGGACGGCGAGGTGAAGGGCGTGCGGCTCGGCCGCGACAAGGTGCTGCCGAACGAGGTGCTGGAGGGCGAGGTGCTGGAGGCCGACTGCGTGATCAGCACGCTGCCGGTCTGGAGCGTCCTGCGGGTGGTGCCGGAGAGCGCCCTGCCCGACTGGTACGCGGCGCAGATCCGCTTCCTCGCCCAGGACCACCTGAAGATCTCCTGGCTCGGCCTCTACCTGGCGACCGAGGAGCCGGTCCACGTGAACAGCGCCGCCGAGCTGGCGACCTGGACCGCGGCCCCGCGCAGCCGCCTCTCCGGCTTCTTCTTCAACCAGACGGCGATGGACCCGGCGACCTCGCCGCCGGGCACCAACCTCTATGTCTGCGGCGGGATCATCCCCGGCGCCAAGGCCCGCGACATGCGTTGGGTCGAGCACCAGTTCGAGCTCTTCGAAGAGGATCTGCGGGAGATGTACCCGGGGCTGCGCGGGGCCTACTGGCGGCGCCGTCACCTGGTCCACGACCCGTCCTTCGGGGTGATCCAGAAGCCGGGGCTGGTCGGCGTCTTCCGGCCGCACTGGCGGGCGCCCAACGTCGAAGGCCTGTACTTCGCCTCGGAGACCTTCCGCAGCCGCGGCATCGGCGTCGACCGCGCCGCCCGCGCGGCGCTGACGGTCGTCGAGGACTACCTGGGACGCAAACTCGACGGCAATTTCGGATGGAGGTACGGATGAGTTACGACGTGGTGGTTGTGGGCGGCGGGACGGCCGGGCTGGTCTGCGGCGCGATCCTCGCCGAGCAGGGCAAGAAGGTGGCGATCGTCGAGCGCCACCCCTACCTCGGCGGGCGGGCGATGGAGCACCGCTTCCGCGGCCACCAGATCGGCCTCAGCTCGCACCTGGTCGAGGATCCCGGCGACAGCCTCACGCGCGCCTGCGAACTGGTCGGGGTCGAGCTCGAGCACTCCAAGCGCAGCGACTCGATGCCCTTCTGGGACGTCGACCACTGGGGGCCGATCCAGGACTACTACGGCGGTTCCGCCAAGCAGGGCCTGAAGCGCTGCATCGAGGCGCTGAAGGAGACCTCGTTCGAGGAAATCGACAACCTCGACCACCTCTCGCTGCGCGAGTGGATGAGCCGCTACACCAGCGACGAGGGCGTCTACCAGGTCTGGGAGGCGATCTCGGTCCTGGAGCAGATCACGCTCGAGCCCTGGGAACACTCCGCCTCGGAGAACCTCTTCATCCGCAAGCTGCACTACGAGCGCAAACGGACGGCGGGCTACTCGTTCTGGCCGATGGGCGGCTGGGACGCGCTCTGGGAGCGGATGGCCGACGCGATCCGCGCCCGCGGCGGCGAGATCATCCAGCCGCGCAAGGTGGAGCGGGGGCTGGTCGAGGACGGCGCGGTGAAGGGCGTGCGACTGGCCGCCCGCGAGGGCGGCTCCGCCGACGACCTCGTGCTGAGCGCCGACGAGGTGGTGGTGAACGCGCCGGTCTGGGACATCGCCAAGCTGTTCGAGCCCGACGACCTGCCCTGGGACTTCCTCCACCGGGTCAAAGCGCTGGCCGCCAACCGCAACAAAGCCTGCTGGTTCGGCTACTGGATCGCCGCCGAGGAGCCGGTGATCGCCGAATCGATGCTGGAGATGGCCTCCTTCTTCTCCACGCCGCGAGCGGGGCTGCCGGGCTACACGCTCTGCTTCACCGGCTACGACCCCGGCGTCTCACCCCCGGGCGAGTACCTCACCTGCGTCGGCGCCGCCTTCGACGCGACCAAGCACTACGGCGACAAGGCCTACTACCAGCGCATGTTCGACGACCTCTGGCTCGACATCGAGGAGATGATGCCCGCCGCCCGCGGGGCGCTCTGGAAGAAGCCCCACGTGGTCAACACCTACGGGGTGATATGCAAGCCGGGCCAGGTCGGCGCGGCGCGGCCCGACTCCGTGGTCCGCGGGGTCGACGGCCTCTACCTGACCGGGGACACCCTGCGCGCCCGCGGGATCGGCATCGACAAGGCGGCCCGCTCGGGGATCAGCACGGCGGAGGCGCTGCTCGGCGAGCGGCTGCCGTTCTTCGCCGACACGGTCCGCTACTGAGCGGGCGCCGGGTCGGCGGTGAGCCGGAAGCGATTCCGGCCGCCGTCGTCCTGGTCCTGCGCCACCGCGTGCTCGCGGGTCAGCAGGCGCAGGAAGCAGACCGTCTCGCCGAGGTGCTCGAAGGCGAGCACGTCTTCGGCCGAGCCGGCCCCGAAGGCACGGTCGGCGACTTCGTAGGCGGTCGCCGGGCCCTCGATCAGGGCATCGCGGACCAGCCCCAGGCGGCGGGCGAATTCGGCCTGGTGGGAGGCGACGAGCGCGTCGACCTCGCCCAGCGGCCGGCCGTGGCCGGGCAGGACCAGCGCCGGCGGCCCGGCCGCGGCGATCCGGGCGAAGGAGTTCCGCTGCTCGCCCGCCGGGTCGGGAGTCCAGCCGTATTCCATCCAGATGATGTAGGCGGCGCAGAGCAGGTCGCCGACGATCGCCAGCTCGTGGTCGGGCTGGACCAGGCAGACGTGGGAGGGGGAGTGGCCGGGGGTCTCGATCACCCGCCACGGCCCCAGCGCCGAATCGATCTCGACGCCGTCGAGCAGCGGCCGGTTGGGTTTGGCGATGCCGGAGATCCCCTCGAGCTCCTCGCGGACGGTGGCGAAGGCCTCGATGCGGCCCTCCGGCGCGCCCGCGCGGCGGGCGAGCTCGACCCGGCGCTCGTAGGTCCCCTGCGGATCTTCGAGGACCGAGTAGGTGTGGTCGTCGTAGGGGTGGGCCCAGATCGTGATCGGCAGGCGCCGGCGCAGCTCGGCGGCGAGGCCGACGTGGTCGGAGTGGACGTGGGTGACGATCAGGTCGGTGACGTCCTCGAGCCGCAGGTCGGCGTCGGCCAGCGCCCGCTCCAGCGCCATCGCGCAGCTGGGGTCGCCCGCGGTCCCGCAGTCGACCAGGAGGATGCCGCCCGAGTGCTCGATCGCGTAGGCGTTGACGTGGTCGAACTGCTCCCAGCCGACGGGGATGCGCAGGCGCCAGAGGCCGTCCTGGACCAGGCGGGCTCCCGCCTGGTCGGGATCGACCGCCCAGGATGCCGGCGGCGGTCCGCTCATCGTCCGATCACCCCCCAATCGTATCCACACGACTCCACAACCGACCGATTGGTTGAGAGAGTATCCTGAGGACGCTGATGGGACCGCTGATCACCCCCGAGGAAGCCCTCGAGCTCGGCCGCCTCTCCGACCGCGCCGAGA
>ERZ778021.1977-NODE-1977-length-20483-cov-5.704425_pt1 | contig 20483 bp, 15 predicted proteins | sample MGYA00375751_ERZ778021 | MGnify/ENA primary metagenome ERZ778021 (study PRJEB29350, sample SAMN05389814) | bioreactor metagenome | isolation source: Thiocyanate stock bioreactor | place: South Africa: University of Cape Town | collected 2013-08-29 ... | reverse complement strand
CGGCACGACGTAGTGGACCCGCTCCGGATGGATCGACGCCGTCAGCAGCGCCAGGAACCCGCCGAGCGACGGCCCGACGACGGCGTGGAGCTTCTCCACCCCCAGGTGGTCCAGCAGCCTCATCTGCGACTCGACGATGTCGCGCATCCGGAGGACCGGGAACGTCGAGCCCCACGGCAGGCCGGTGGCCGGGTCGATGGAGGCCGGGCCGGTGGAGCCGTAGCAGCCGCCGAGGTAGTTGGCGCAGACGACGCAGAACTTGTCGGTGTCGAGCGCCTTGCCGGGGCCGATGAAGGGGTCCCACCAGCCCTCGTGCATCTCCTCGGTCCAGCGGCCGTCGAGGCCGGGGACGTCGGGGTTCCAGCCGGCGGCGTGCTGGCAGCCGGTCATGGCGTGGTACAGGAGGATGACGTTCGAGCGGTCGGCGTTCATCCGGCCGTACGTCTCGTACGCCAGCGTGAACCGCGACATCGGCGGCCCCACGCACAAGGGCAGGGGGTTCGCCGGGTCGTCGAACTCGAAGAACTGCGTGCGGGTCTCGTCGGCGTGGCTCATGAGGTGGCGGATCTGCGAGGACGGGGGGCGATCGAGGCGGCCGACCGGGGGCATCCAAAGAGAAAGCCGCTCAGACGGCGGCCTTGAGGGCCTGGTCGATGTCGGCGATGATGTCGTCGATGTGCTCGATGCCGATGCTCAGACGGACCAGGTCGGGGGTGATGCCGCCTTCCTTCTGCTGCTGCTCGTCGAGCTGCGAGTGCGTGGTCGTCGCCGGGTGGATGGCCAGGCTCTTGGCGTCGCCGACGTTCGCCAGGTGGGAGAACAGCTTGAGCGAGTCGATGAACTTCGACCCGGCCGCCGCGCCGCCGCGGATGCCGAAGACGACCATCGCGCCCCCCTTCCCCTTCAGGTACTTCTCGTTGAGGGCGTGCATCGGGTCGCCCTCCAGGCCGGGGTAGCGGACCCAGGCGGCCTTGGGGTGGGCGGCCAGGTGCTTCGCCACGGCCAGGGCGTTGTCGCAATGGCGCTCCATCCGGAGCGGCAGGGTCTCGATCCCCTGGAGGAACATCCAGGAGTTGTCCGGCGAGATGCACGCGCCCAGGTTCCGCAGCGGGACGGTCCGCATGCGGAGGATGTACGCCAGCGGGGCGAGCGGCTCGGGGAGGTCGATCCCCCAGCGCAGGCCGTGGGAGCTGGTGTCCGGCACGGTGTACAGCGGGTGCCGCCCGCCGGCCCAGTTGAACCGGCCGGAGTCGACGACCACGCCGCCGATCCCCGCGCCGTGCCCCCCCAGCCACTTGGTCAGGGCGTGGACCACGACGTCCGCCCCGTGGTCGAGCGGGCGGGCGAGGTAGGGGGTGGAGAACGTCGAGTCGACGACCAGCGGCAGGCCGTGGTCGTGGGCGACCTTCGCCACCGCCTCCAGGTCCGTCACCTCCAGCGCCGGGTTGGAGACGGTCTCGCAGAACAGGGCGCGGGTGTTGGAGTCGATCGCCTTCGCGAAGTTGTCGGGGTCGTTCGAGTCGACGAACTTCACCTGGATGCCCAGCGGCGGCAGGATGTCGTGGAACTGGGTGTAGGTGCCGCCGTAGAGGTTCCGGGCCGAGACGATGTTGTCGCCGGCCTGCGCCAGGTTGATGATCGAGTAGAAGATGGCCGACATCCCGGAGGCCACCGCCAGCCCGGCCGGCTCCGGCGCGCCCTCCAGCAGCGCGACGCGCTTCTCCAGCACGTCGGTCGTGGGGTTCATGAGCCGGGTGTAGATGTTCCCCAGCTCCTTCAGGGCGAACAGGTTCTGCGCGTGCTCGGCGCTCTTGAAGACGTACGAGCTGGTGCGATAGACGGGCACGCCGCGCGACAGGGTGGTGGGGTCGGGGCCGGCGCCGCCGTGGAGGCAGATCGTTTCGAGTTTCATGGGTCGACCGGATGCGTGACAGCGGCGACCGGCCTCGGGGCAGCGGCGGGCGGGCGGCGCGGGGTGCTGGTTGATGGGCCTCTCGGGCGTCGACGTCGCGGGGCGTGCGTACGCCCGCGCCCCGCGGGCCGCGCCCCCCGATTAGAGCCGAACCGGGCCGACGGTTCCAGGCCCCCCCGCCCGGAAACGCCGGCGCCACGCATCGACGGATGCCGCCCCCGGCGCGAGATCCGCCCCTCGACTATGCGGGCCATGGGCCGACCGAGACGCCCGGACCATGGCCCGCCCCCGGCGATTTCGCGCGCGCCCCGGGGCGTCGGATCCGATCCCCTGGCATGGGGACGTCGTCATGACGGCGTCCCCTCGTGCCCTGCGCGGCCCTCGCGCCGCCATCCCCCCCGGGACGGATTCTTCGATGGAGGCATGAACTCATGAGGAGTTCCGAGGACGGGCTGCGCCGGCCGGGCGCCGCGGCGTGGGGCCCGCGCGCGACCGCGCCGGCGGGGCGGGTCGAGGCGGCGCATCGGGCCCGCCTGGCGAGCTTCGACGTGCTGCGGCTGGCCGCCCTGACGGCGATCGTGGCCTTCCACGCCGGCGCGCCGGGGTCGCGGTACACGGCCTGGCGCCTCCCCGCCCTGGCGATCATCTCGGCCGCGCTGGCGGCCGGCCGCGCCGAGCCCCTCCCGATCGCGAGCCGGGCCCGGCGGGCGGGCGGGCGCCTGCTCGTCCCCTGGCTGTTCTGGTGCGGCGTCTACGGGGCCGTGGAGCTGGCGTCGCACCTGCGGCACGGGGCCTCGATCCTGGACGAGCTGGGCCCGCGCGTGCTGGCGACGGGGACGTCGGTCCACCTGTGGTACCTGCCGTTCGCCTTCGCGATGCTCCTGTTCGTCGAGGTCGCCCGGCGGCTGACCGACCGGCTCCCGCCGGCGGCCGTCTGCTGCGCCGCGATCGCGACGGCGGCCCTCATGCTGGCGGCACTGGCCGTCGACAAGCCGTACCTGGGCGACGCCGGGACGCCCGGGCCGCAATGGCTCCGGAGCCTGCCGGCGCCGTTCCTGGGCCTGGCCGTGGGGACGGCGATGCGGCGGGGCGAGTTGGGCGGCCGTCGGCTCCTCGCCGTCACGGCCGCCGCCGCCGCGGCCTGCGCCCTGATCGCCGTCCGCCTGGAGGACGACCTGGCGGCGCGGTACGGCGTCGCCCTGCTGCTGGTCGCGCCGGCGTCGACGTGGCGGTTCGAGCCGCCCCGCTGGCTGGCCGAGGCGGCGGGCCTGGGGATGGGGGTCTACCTCGTCCACATGCTCGTCCACCGGGCGGTTTACGCCGTCTCCAACCGCCTGCCGACGCCCGACCTGCCGCCGGCCGCCCAGGCGCTGCTGGTGATCGCCCTCTCCTTCGCCGCCGCCGCCGCGCTGGTACGGTCGCCGCTCAGGCGGTTCGTGTGAGCGCCTGATCCAGGTCGGCGATCAGGTCGTCGGCGTCCTCGATCCCGCACGAATAGCGGACGAGCGTCTCCGGGATCCCGAGCGCGGCGCGCTCGGCGGCGGTCAGCTCGACGTGCGAGCCCGTCGCCGGCGGCGCGACCACGGTCTCGACCGCCCCGAGGTTCGCCGCCCGGTGCGCCCAGCGCAGTCGGGGCAGGAACCGCTTCACGACGTCGAAGTCGCCGTGGAGCTGGAAGCTCAGCACGCCGCCGAACCCGCCCGGCATCTGCCGCCTCGCCACATCGTGGCCGGGGTGGGACTCCAGGCCGGGGTAGAAGACCTCCGCGACCTCCGGCCGCGCCTTCAGCCACCGCGCGATCGTCATCGCGTTGGAGTTCTGGCGTTCCACGCGCAGGGCCAGCGTCTTCATCCCGCGCAGGAGCAGGTAAGCGGCCTCCGGATGGAGGGTCGCCCCGGTGATCTCGCGGCGGCGGAAGATGGACTCGACCAGGTCCGCCCGCCCGGCCACGACGCCCCCCAGCGCGTCGGCGTGGCCGCCGAGGAACTTGGTGGCGCTGTGGATCACCAGGTCGGCCCCCAGCTCCAGCGGGTGCTGGTTGATGGGCGTGGCGAACGTGTTGTCGACCACGACGACCGCCCCCTTCGCCCTGGCCCGCGCGGCCAGCCGGGCCAGGTCGAGCACCTTGCACGTCGGGTTGGTGGGGCTCTCCAGGTAGAGCACGCGCGGACCGCCGTCGATGGCGGCCTCGATCGCCTCGACGTCGGCGGTGGCGCAGAGCCGGGCCTCCACGCCGACGCGCGGGAGGAACTCGCTGAACATCCGGTTGGTGCCGCCGTAGGTGTCGACCACCGAGACGACGGCCTGGCCGGGTTCCAGCAGGGTGAACAGGGTGTCGCTGATCGCGGCCATGCCGGTCGCGAAGCTGGTGGCGGCCTCCGCGCCCTCCAGGGCCCGCACCTTCTCCTCGAACGCGGCGACGGTGGGGTTCGTGTTCCGGCCGTAGATGTGGCCGGGCTTCTCCCCCAGCGCCACGGCCTTCCAGTCGTCGAGGTCGTCGTAGCCGAACGAGACGCTGTGGACGACGGGGACCTGGGTGGCCCTCCCCATGTAGACACCCCCTTCGCCCGCCCAGACGGCCTGGGTTCGGGCGTGGGGACGACGGTCGGGTTCGGACATTCGGGGCTCCGGGCGGCTGGCGATCAGGGGCGGGACGGGTACGAGGACCGGCGGAGAGGCGTCCATCGGGAACGCCATTGTCGCCATCGCCCCGCCGGCTTCCAACCCCGATCGCGCCGCCCTCGACTCAATCAAGGCCGCCCGACCTCAGCCCGCGGGTGCGTCCCTGCTCCCCGGCCCTGTCGCCCGGCCGAACAGCTCGATGAAATCGCTCAATCCGAGTTCGGTCGCCAGGGCGGCCGCGGATCGAGCTTTCGCGCCGGCGGGGGCGGCGTGGGGGTCGGCGCCGGCGGAGAGGAGGATCTTCGCCAGGCTCAACTGGAAATCGTCGACGACGCGCGGGACCACGATCCGCAATGGCGTCATCCCTTTCGCATCGGGCTGGTCCGGGTCCGCCCCGCGTTCGAGGAGCCGTCGCACCAGTTCGAGGCGCGCGTCATCGGTCTCCTCGAAGCCGAAACTTCCACCAGCCAGGTCCACGCCGTTCAACCGGCAGGCCGCGATCAGCGGCGTGTCGCCCTTGGTCGGGCCATCCCGCTCATTCCGAGGGAATGGCGCATTCACGGGACTTCCCCGGGCGAGCAAAAGCGTCGCCATCGCCACGTCGCGCCGGTAGACGGCGAAATGCAGTTCCGTCCCCACCAACGGGGCGCCCGCCCGGAGGAGTTGTTCGACGATCTCCCTCGCGTCGGGATGACGCCCAGGGCCCGTCGAATAGCACCTCAAGACGCCGTGCACGGCCGACTGCCCACAGCGATTCACGGCCCCTGCATCCGCCCCCGCGGCGAGCAGTTGCCGGACGGCGCGGAGATCGCACCGCTCCGCCGACATCATGAGAGGAGTGTCGTCGGCTTCGCCCTCGCCGGCCTTCTGTCGGGCCTCCGTATCCGCCCCCGCGGCGAGGAGGGCGGCGATCAACTCGTGATTCCGCCATTCGCACGCATCCATAAGCGCGGTACGTCCGAAGCACTTCCGATTGACATCCGCACCCTGGGCGACGAGATCGAGGGCGAGCGGGGAGTAATTCTCGGCCGCGGCGATGGCGAGGAGCCGCGCTTTCGCCCCGGCGATCACGACAACCTGGTCCGGCTCGATCACGCCGCGGCGAAGTAAATCGAGGATCGCCGGCTCATCCCTCTCGGCGAGGAGCCCGGCGATCCGCAGGTCGATTTCCGATGGCGTCGACATGAACGAGAATCGCCCTCGCCGCCCGCGCCCGGCGATGCTCACCTTGAGCCTCCCCCCGGCGAGGTCGGTCCGCCGAGATCGGGCCCGAGCCCATCTCGCGGGGGGTCGTGTCCGAGCCACGAGAGCCCAGGGCTCGCGGCTGGACCACTCGGGTCAGAACATCAGCGAGGCCAGGGCGAGCAGGCCGCCGCCGATGACGCCCAGGGTCCCCATGCGGACGACGGCGTCGTCCGTCATGACCACGGCGGCTTCGAACGAACCGAGCTTCATCACGTTCTTCATGATCGATCTCCTCGCGTCCGGGGTCATCGGGCGTACGATGCGCGCGGGATGGGAAGGGGGGAGCTTGCGCTTCGATCAGGAACAACGTCGGGGAGGGTGGAAGACTCCGGAAGGCGCGCGGGGGGCGTCGAGCGTCTCGTCCGGGACGCGAGGCCGCCGCGTCGAGGGGGCGGGGGGAGGGGGGGCGTCGGAGACGGCCAGGCCGTCGCCGCGGGCCGGGGTCGATTCGAAGCCGCGGCCGGGCAGGGGCGTCGGCGTGCGTCGCGAGCAGGAGGGGCCGTCGCAGACGGGGCCGGGGTCGGGCGCGAGCGGCGACGATCCCGAGCCCAGCGACACCACCTCCAGGCCGGCCGCCGGGTCGCGCGAGGCGTCCGCGGCGGTCGTCACGTTCCGCGAGCCGCAATGGGCCTGCACCCCCGGCGCGAGCAGCAGCCAGCCCAGGAGCGCGAGGACGATCCCCGCTCCCGGCCCGAGCCCGCGATGGATGGATGAAGGCGTCATGACGGTCCCATTCTGGATGATGGCGGAGCCCGCGAATCGGCACGATCGCCCGGAGCCGGACGGCCTCCGCCGCCCCATGGAGACATGGATCGCAGGGCAATATACCGATCCGACGGGACCGTCGCAAGTCGGCGCGCGTCCGGCCCCGCCTTTTTCTTCCGAATGATCCGCGATCACGGCCGGACGTTCAGGTCCAGGTCGTCCAGGTAGACGGCCGTCGGGTGCTCGGCCGGGCTGACGAAGCCGACCCAGTCGACCGACTTCCAGCCGTCGGCGACGGGGAGGTCGGCCAGCTTCAGCGGCTCGGCGCCGGGGCGCTCGACGGCCAGGCTCCACGTCGGCCGGCCGGCGCCCAGCCGCGATTCCACCCTCACGCGCAGCCACGCGCCGGCGGGGACGTCCGCCACGGCGCGATCGCCGACGAACAGCTTGCCGTCGCGGACCCAGAGGCTCGGGCCGATCCTGTACGGGCTCGAAGCGTCGCGCCACTCGTGGTAGAAGACCGCGCCGGGCTCGGCGCGGATCGCGAACGAGCAGGACGCCAGGCCCTTGTCATAATGCGGCGCGGAGAAGAAGTGCGGGTCGAACCCGTTCTTCAGGCCCGCGGCGTCCGCGATCTTCAGGCTGCGACGGCCCGACGCCGCCGCCTCCTCGGTCACGGCCACCAGCTCCGGTCGGCCGCCGTGCGACAGGCTCGCGAAATCCGGCGTGTAGCCCCCGGCGCTCGGGGCGACGTCCTCGAAGCCCTCCGAGGTCGACAGCGGCGGCGGGGCCGGCGCGGGCGTCGAGTCGGGCAGGGGGGCGTCGGCCTCGGCCCGCCACGCGCCGCCGCCGCGCACGCCGGCCTTCGAGGCGTCGAACGGCTTGAACCCCAGCGCGAGCGCCGGGCTGTCCTTCTTCAGCCGATAATCATGCTTCGCCGGGTCCTCGAACTTCGGGTCGGCGACCTTCGAGTGCTCCTCCTGGCCGGTCGCCTTCCGCCACTCCTCCAGCGAGAGGCCGCCGGGGAACTCCACCTTCGCGCCGGTCGCCTCGTGGTAGAGGTTCGAGTCCATCCGGAAGTTCTTGCGGTCGGACCACTGGCCGGTGAACAGCGGGCCGCCGTGCCACGAGACGACGTTCTTCTCGAACGTGAACGAGAGGTGGTCTTCCATCCGGCTGCGCATCACCTGGCCGTACTTGCTGTCGACCAGGATGTTGTTGCGGACGACGTTCTCCCGGCCGTAGTGCTGGTGGTAGCTGCCGGTCGTCGTGTTCCAGACGAGGTTCCCCTCCAGGACGATGCCGGTGGACCCCTCGTCGTTGTACAGGCCCCAGCCCCCCGCGCCGGACTTGTTGTACGAGTCGACGTCGTGGATGACGTTGTGGCTGACGCTGGTCCCCTCGGAGAGCCCCAGGGTATAAACGCCCCCCATGTCGCTCAGGACGTTGCGGCCGAGGTGGTGCAGGCGGTTGTATTCGATGGCGTTCCGCTTGCAGTCGGTCGGGTTGTAGCCCCACGACCAGCCGACGGAGACCGTGGTGTAGAAGCCGTCGGCGATGTCGTTGTGCGTGACCTTGTTGTCGCTGGACTGGCCGATCCAGACGCCGATGGCGCCCGGGAACCAGCGGCCGAAGCCCCGGATGATGCTGTCGTCGACCGCGACCTTGCCGGTGGCGTGCTCGGGCTTCGCGGGCATGCCGGCCTCGCCGATCCGCACGCCCCCCGCGCCCAGGTCGACGAGCGCGCAACGCTCGACCTTGCAATCCGAGCAGCCGCGGCGGAACCAGACGCCGTAGGTGCCGACGTGCTCGATTCGGCAATCCTTCAATTCGACCCGCTTCGCCCCGTCGACCATGACGACGGCCGGGATGTTCACGGCGGCCTGGGGGTCGCCCTGGCCCTGCGGCGGCAGCGAATACGACGAGTGCCGGAACGTCAGCCCACGGAACGCCAGGTCCTCCACGAACTTCCCGCCGTCCGGGTCGCCCTGGATCGTCAGAAACGCCTCGGCGACGGGCGCGACCAGGTGCGACTTGCCGATCTCCTCGCCGGGGAGCGGCTTGTAGAGGAGCGTGCCATCACGATCGAGGAACCACTCGCCGGGCTGATCGAGGGCCGAGCGGACGTTCTCGACGTGGTAGCGCTGGTTCGCCCCCCATTGCAGGAACGCCCAGGGGGCCGGGCCGGTGAAGACGAGCTTCCCCGTCGCGGGGTCGGCCGAGGCGACGCGGTGTCGCGAGACCTCCCACGAGTGGTAGACGACGACGTTGGCGTCCTTGAGCTGATCGGCCGAGAGCCCCTCGAACGCCTTCAGGTCGTCGCGGCTCGCCACGAACGCGCGATTCGCCGCCGGGCCGACCTTCCCCGTCGCCGGGTCGACGGCCTCGGCAAGCTGCTTGCGGATATAAAAATATCCTTCGTTCGGCGTCCGCGCCCGCACGGCGCGACGGCCGTTCACATAGAGCTGCTCGAACGGCTTGCGGCCGGCGGCGGCGGTCGGGACCTTCGCGGTCCAGAGGCCGTCGGGGGTCGCGGAGAGGCCGCGGACCTCTTGGCCGCCGTCGAGGACGACCGCCGCGCCGGGCTCGGCCTCATACGTCGCGCCGCCGTCCTCGGGCCCGAAGGCGACGGGCTCGGCCATGCGATACGTCCCGGCGGCGAACCGGACCGTGACGGGCTTCCGCTCCCCCCCGGCGTCCTTGCGCAGCTCCCGGACGCGGTCGCGCGCCTGCCGGAGCGTGGCGACCGGCCCGCCGGGGGCGACGCGTACCACGTCGGTCTGCGCCCCCGCGGGCACCACGGCGAGCCAGGCCCCCAGGGCCGTCAGGACGGTTCGGCGGAGAGTCATCGGTCGTCCTCCATCGCGGCCGAGCCGCCCCGCGCCGACGTCGGCGTCCCGGGCGGCCCTCGCCCGCGAATCTAACGCGCCCCGGCCGCCGCCCATAGGCCCCGGCAGGCCGTGGGTCACCTCGGGTCCTTCAGGACCACGTCGCCCAGGTCGCGGGACTCTCCGGCCTTCACGACCACGTCCTTCGCGACGACGACCTCGCGACCGCCGTTCCCGTCGGGCTGGCGGACCCAGGAGATGAAGGTGTACTTCCGCCCGGGGGCGAGGCCCTCGATGCGGAAGCGGCCTTCGGCGTCGGTGGGCGCGATCGGCCGGTGGATCCCGCCGAGGTCGTGCCGGGGATTTCTGTAGGGGATCGGACACTGGAGAGGCCAGGCGGCGACGGGCCGGCCCGCGACGTCGACGACGCGCCCGGTCACGGCGCCCCAGGGCTCCAGCTTCAGCGTGACCGGCCCGGCCTCGTCCGGTCCGACCACGACGCCCCCGGCCAGCTTCTTCTCGACGTGGGTCCCCTCCACGACCCGAGGTGCGTGCGGGATCAGCCGCTCCACTCGGAAGTCGGCCGTCGGCAGCGGGCCCGTGCGGGGCGTGAAGGTCGGGCTCGACTCGGTGACGTACATCTCATCCCCGCCGACCCAGGCGCCGGCCAGCGGTTCGCCGTCCGGGCCGACGACCCTCGCCGCGACCGAACGGCCCGGGTCGAGGACCAGGTCGCAGGCGAACTCCTCGTCGCCCGGCTTCGGGTCGACGCCCTGGACGACGTGGTGGTCATACGGCCGGAGCGCCGAGGAGACGTCGTCGTCGGACGTGACGACCTTGCCGTCCCGCTTCGGCCAGGGGATCGTCTCGAACCCCGCGCCCATGCGGTAGCGCCCGCCCGGGACCCTGGCCGCGAGGACGGCCGGGCCGGGGACCATAAAGATCTCGAAATACCCCTGATCGTCGGTCTCAACGCCGGAGCCGACCGGCCAGAGGACGGCGTTGGGAGGCCCCTCGATCTCTTCGACGACCCCGTCCGCATGCCGGATGAACGAGAGCGACGACGCTGAGGCGTGTTCGAATCCATTGTAGGTGACGGACGCGCGAACGCCCCGGCCGGTCGCCTTATCGATCACGCGCCCATGGCCGCGGATGGCGCGCCGGAGCTTGAAGTCCTGCACGGTCGGCCTCGACGGGTCCGCGATGGCGACCCGATGGCTCACGGCCGCGTAGGGGGGGGCGGCGACCCGCGCGGCCGTCAGGTCGTTCGCGCCGGCCTCCCGCCGGCGAGGGCCGGGAGACAGGCCCTCCAGGCGGTAACGCCCCTCGGCGTCGGTCGTGGTCGAGTAGAGGCCCCAGGGGTCGTCGCGGGCGAACCCGCGGGCGACCGTCGCGCCGGCGACCGGCAGGCCGGTCGCCTCGTCCGTCACCGTGCCGACGACCTCCGCACCGGGGTCGAGGGCGACCTCGAACGTCGCGCCGTGGAGCAGGGTGTCGCGACGCTCCTCCCAGAAGCTGGGCGGACGGAGTTCCAGGGCGGGCATCTCGCGGGCGGCGACGTGGATCGACGTGATCGCGACGCCCGGCCCCGACACCGCGAGGCTGGCCGTGCGATCCCGGCCCACGCCGCGGACGACGAAGCGGCCGTCGGCGTCCGAGACGGTCGGGGCCACGGCGTACGGCCCGGGGACGTTCTCGCGGAAGGTGAAGGAACCCGCCGGCCCCCCCGGCCTCCCGAACGCCTGGAGCACCCCCTCCAGGGTCCCGCTGCTGTGCCCCTGAATCGTCGTCGCCACGACGCGGGCCCCCGCGACGGGCCGCCCCTCGCGGTCGACCAATCGGCCCCGGATCGGCACGTCGTCGCGGGCCAATCGCAGCACCATCGTCCCGTCCGGGGCCGTCAGGTCGACGGGGAAGGCCGGGGCGAAGCCCTCGGCCGTCGCGATCACCGAGGCCCGGCCCCCCCGGGCGGCCTTCGGCAGGCGGATCGCGCCGTCGGGCCCCGTCTCCCCGACCAGGGCCGCGTCGGCCCCGCCGCGGCCCGGCTCGCCCACGCGGACCTTCGCCCCCGCGAACGGCTCGCCGTCGGGGCCGAGCACGCGGAGGAGCGGGCCGTCGGCGTCGCCCGGCGCGGCGACTTCCGCCGGCTCCTCCGACGGCGCCGCCACGGCCGGCGGGCGCAGGGTCAGGAGCGAGGCGGCGAGCGCGACGGCCGCGACGACGCCGCGCGAGGCGAGCCGCCAGCGCGCGGGGCAGGCGGACTCGACCTGGATTTCCGTATCCAGCAGCATGGCGATCCTCCGCTTGATCTGGGACGGGCGTTCGAACAGTGCGACGGAGCCTCCCGCCGCGATCCATGGGCTTTCCGGGGCGGACTTCGACCAGGCGAGCAGCGCCTCGGCGTATCCCAGCCGGCCGGCGACGGCCGCGGCGGAGGCGTCGGCGACGGCCTCCTGGTCGGCGCGGATCCGGGCCCGCAGGAGCCAGTACAGCGGGTGGGCGAACAGGGCCGGCAGCAGCAGCCGCGACAGGGCCAGCCGCCGCAGGTCGCCGTCGCGGACGTGGGCCCACTCGTGGGCCAGGGCCGCCTCCAGGCGGTCGGCCGGCTCGCCCAGGAACCGCGACGGCAGCAGGATCGCCGGCCGCGCCACGCCGACGGCCGCCGGCTGACGGAGGGCGTCGGAGACGAGCAGGGCGGGGGGCGTCGAGTCGCCGGCCAGCCTCGCCAGCACCTCCTCGGCCCGGGCCGGGGCCCGTCGCGACCCCCGCCGCAGCAGGGCCAGCCGCCACGCGCCCAGGGCCAGCCAGCCCAGGGCCAGCGTCGAGCCGCCCAGGAACGCCCGCACGGCGATCGCGCCGAGGTCCGGCGGCGCGGCGGGGGGCGGGACGGGGATCGTCGGCGGGGCGGGCGACGGGGCGATGGGGAGGGCGAGATCCGCCGGAGGCGCGACGACGGGCGGCGGCGAAGTCGCGATCGGTGCGAAGTTCATGGCCGGTCGCGGATCCGGCGTGACCGGGCGGGCGCGCAGGGACGACCGGGGCCATCCGGGGAGCGCGAGGGCGGCCAGCAGCGCGACGAGGCCCCCGAGCGTCGCGCCGGCGACCGCGAGCCGCCGCGCCGGCTGCCGGATCGCGGCCGTCGCCGCGGCCGACGCCAGCAGCACGAGCGTCGACAGCGCGTAGGCGTCGACGAGCCATCGCGAGAGGGACTCCGTCATCGCGGCCCCCCTTTCTTCCCCTTGCCCCGGGCCGCCTCCTTCGCGTCGGCGATCATGCGCCCGATCTCCTCCAGCTCGGCCGCGTCGGGCTTGCGCGACTGGAGGGCGCGGGCGACGTACTCGCCCAGCGCGCCGTCGAAGACCTGGTCCAGGAAGCCGGCGGCCAGGCGGCCGAGGACGCCGTCGCGGCGCACCTTGGCGAAGTAGGCGTACGCCTTCCCCGCCGGCTCGTGGCCGACGAGCCCCTTCTTCTCCATCGTCTGGAGCAGGCTGAGGACCGTGGTGTACGCCAGCCCGTCCTCCCGCGTCCCCATCTCCTCGTGGACCTCGCGCACGGTCGCGGGCCCCCTCCGCCAGAGGACCTTCAGCGCCTCCAGCTCCCTCGGCGTCGGCGAAACGTCGGACATCCCGGCCTCCTACGACCCGGCCCGTAGATCCCTGGCGACAACTACGGTCCGACCAGCAGCCATCCCGGCCGGGAATCCTACTGGCCGACCCGTAACAACGCCCTGAATCGTACTAGACAGCCCGTAGATGTCAACCGCCGACCTCGCGGGCCGGGCGCGACGGCCTCACTTCGCCGGGACGGGCTCGGGGGCGGAGCGGGCGAACTCGGACCAGGCGGCGTCGATCGCGGCCGGGGCGGGGACGCCGCGGTGGACGTACAGGGCGTAGCGGAGGAGCAGGGGGGCGCCGGGGCGGATCGTCCTGGGTCCGCCGTAGGTGAGGCAGGCGCCCATCCAGCCGTCGCGGCGGACGTGGAAGGGGGAGGGATGGCCGGGGTTGGAGGGGTGGTCGAAGAGGGCGATCCCCTCGGCCGCCTCGCGCGTGATCGGGCCGGAGTAGTCGACCCAGCGGGCGGGCTTGCGGAAGCAGCCGTTGGGGCCCTGCTCGTCCTCGTTCCCCTCGGAGTTGCGGATCCGGCCGCCGCCGTCGTTCACGCCGACGGTCTTGGCCATCCGGACGCCCACCGGCCCGAACGCCGTCTCGCCCAGCACGACCGGGGCGTCGCCGGGCGCCTCAAGCTGGAGGTCCAGGATGAACAGCCATTCGCCGTCCTTCAGCGGCCGGACGGTCATGCGGCGGCGATCGCGCATGTTGAAGCGGCCGTCGGCCCCGACCCAGTCGTTCTCGACGACCATGGCGGCCTCGGCGTCGCCGTCGTCGATCCGGACCACCCGTCGCGGGACGATCCGGGCCGACAGGCCGTTCTCCCAGTAGTTCTCGCCGTTCACGTTCTGGTGCGAGACCCAGAACGAGTTGTGGTGCTCGTGCCCCACCGGGTCGCGCGGGTGGCCCATCCGGGTCAGCGACCGCCCCGAAGGCCCCACGATCGGGTAGACGAACGGCCGCTCCTGCCCGTCGCCCGACCAATAGCGGGCGACCTCGCGACCGTCGACCTGGAACGTCGCCTGGTCGCCCGGCAGCGGCAACACCTGGACCCTCGGCACGGGTTTGGCGTTCGGGAGCCCCTCCTCCGCGTCGGCCGGAGAGGCCAGCCCGCCTAACACCGAAATCGCGACGATCATCGATCCCCAACCACGCATGACGGCGACCTCCGACGGCTTGCGGCCCCGGCCTCATCCGAGGCCGTTGAAGATATCGCAGAGCATATCCCCATCCGGATCGTTGATCTGCCCCCTGCCGCCATTTTCGGCGATCGCCCACAGTTCGAACCGCACTCGCTCGGCCGTCAGGTCCACGAGATTGTCGAGGAGCGTCAGCACGAGGAACAGGCTCCCTTCGGCCGTGAAATGCAGGAGTTCGCGCAGGACCTCCCGGTCGGCGGCCGACAGCCCCTGGATCCAGTTCGCGAAGCGAATCAGGTGGACGGGCCCGCGGGGCGAGTCTCGAGTTTCCAGGAGATCCACCTCGTGATCGACGCCCTCGCGCACGGACTTCTTGAGCGCGGCCACGAATTCATACGCGTCCACGGCGGACCCCTCGGAGGTGCAATCGAATACGCCGTCGCGACCATCATGCCCCGGGGGGGGGGTGATCCGATCGCGCGCCTCTTCCAGGATGTCGAAGATCAGGCTCACCGCGTCGCCCTGCAAGACAGCATCGCGGAAGGCCGACCAGCGTTCCACCACTCGGCGGGCCGAGGAAGGATCTTCGCGGTCCTGGATGCCGAGGGCGTCGGCTTGGAAGGGGGGTTGGCCTCAGAGTATTCCAAGGGAGGGGCTTCCGGGCGCGCCGCGCCCATGGCGGATCAGGCTCGGGCGGTCAAGAGGTCGTTGCGCGAGCCCCGGGCGTCGGTTCGGCGCACGAATTCGCCCCGCCCCCGCAGAGGTGGGGGGAGGGGCGACGGCGTCCGGCAGGGACGCTATTCAGGTTAGAGGGCCGGGGAGATGACCCGGCCGGCGGATCAATAGCGGCGACCGCCGCCGCCGCCACCGCCGTACCCGCCGCGGCCACCGCCGCCATACCCGCCGCCGCCGCCGGAGCGGGGCTCGCGAGGCTTGGCCTCATTGACGGTGAGGTTGCGGCCGTCGTAGTTGTGGCCGTTGAGGGCCGCGATGGCGTCCTGGGCGGCCTCGTCGGTTTCCATCTCGACGAATCCGAAGCCCTTGGACCGGTTGGTGTCGCGGTCGATGATGACCTGGGCGCTCAGGACGCCGCCGTAGGCGGAGAACAGCTCCTGGAGGTCCGAATCGACGATGTTGTAGGTGAGGTTGCCGACGTAAAGCTTCTTGGCCAAGATCCACTCCGAGGCGGTGGGCGGCCCGCTTTGCGCTTTCCGGGCCGAGAAGAAAGGTGAGCCCAAGGCAGGCTCGATCGGGCAGCGTCGTGGGGAGTCGTCCAGCCCACCCTGCGGGCCGTTGGACGCTCCTGGCCCTCCCGATCATCGGCAATCATAACATAATCGAGAAACAAGCAAGGGCCAAAAGCGAAAAAAAACCCGGAATCGCTCCCGACTTCGCGCCGGCCTCACCTTCGGGGCTCCCGCCGACGTCGCGCCTGGGCGGGCTCGCCCGGAGGTCGGGCCATCCTCCGGCGGCCCGCGCGGCCGCCGGCATGCGACGGCTTGCCCGCTCGGTCCGGCTCGGCGACACTGATCGCGCCGGCCCGCCGGCGGAGGTCCGACCATGCTCGAAGGGCTCGACGCGATCGATTGGGAGGCGCTGCATCACGCCTACGGCTCCGCGGCGGACGTCCCGGGCCTGATCCGCTCGCTGGCCTCGCCCGAGGCGACGGAGCGAGACGAGGCCCTGTCCGAACTCTTCGGGAACATCTGGCACCAGGGGACGGTCTACCAAGCGTCGGCCCAAGCCGTCCCGTTCCTGATCGCACTCCTGGCCGACGCCACCGCCGCAGACCGGCCCGGGATCCTCATCCTGCTGGGCGGATTGGCGAGCGGTTCGTCCTACCTGGACGTCCACGAGCGTCCCCGCCCGGACCCCGCCGACGATCCCGACTTCCATGCGGAACTCGCCCGCGAACTGTCGTGGGTCCGCGCCGCCCGCGAGGCGGTTGAGGCGGGCGTCCCGGAGTACATCCGACTGCTGGACGCCCCCGACCGGCGGATTCGACAGGCCGCCGCGTTCGTGCTGGGGGAATGCACCGGGCGGGCCGACGAGGCGGCCATGGCCCTCCGGTCCGCCTTCGCCGCCGACCCCGACGGGTCCGAGCGGTTCGGGCTGGCCCTCCGCCTCGGCGCCCTGGGCCGCGAGGCCGACGTCGCATTCCTCCGCGCCGTGCCCGCCGACGGTCCGATCGGCTGGGCGGCGGCCGTCGCGACCGTCGCGATCCTCCGCGAGCGGACGCCGGCCGAGGTGGTCGCGAGGGTCGCGACGGCCTTCTCCATCCCGACACCCCTGGACGACCTCCTCGCCGCCCTGGCCTGGGATCCCGTCGAGGCCGTCGAGATGGCCCGGGAGGCGATCGAGAAGGTCGGCGACGCGGAGGCGGTCGATGCGTTGATCGCCGCGGTCGGGTCGGTGGAGCCGTACGATGCGCCCCGCCTCGCCTCCGACCTGCTGGGCCGAGTGATGCCGGCCCCCGACACGCCCCGGGCCCCGCCGGCGGGCCCGCTCCATCGACTGGGCGGCCTGATCGGGCTCCGCTTCGGCGATCCGCCCTATCGTCCGTTCGAGTCTCTGGACGCCCGCCAGGTCGCCGCCCTGCGCGCGATCGCCGAGGCCGGCCGGGCGTGGGGCTCGATCATGGACCTGTCCGCCGACCTCCGCCGTCGCGAGTTGCCCGACATCCGAGAAGCCCTCCGCGAATACCTCGATCGCCGCCGACCGCCTCTCTTCTCGACAGCCTCGCCTCCCTCTGCTAGATTCCCCGCGGATCCCCCGAGCCTCGCATCCAGGACAAGGACGTCCCCCATGCCCTCCTTCGCACCGGCCCCCGATTCGGCCCCGCAACCTGGGTCGACGCACGCCCTGATGGACGTGCGATCGCTCGACCGGAATCTCTTCAGCATTGAGATTTACGGCGAATCCGCCGGCCGGGTCGACGACCTGATCGCCAGCGTGGGCGAGCACGGGATCCTGGAGCCGCTCGTCGTCGCCCCGGGGCTGGCGAGGGGACGGTGGGAGGTCGTGTCGGGCCATCGCCGGCTGGCCTGTGCGATCGAGCTGGGCCTGGAGCGCATCCCCTGCATCGTCCGCGAGTTCGCCTCGGACGACGACCGCCATCGGGCCGTCCTGGAATCCAACCGCCAGCGCCGCAAGACTTTCAGCCAGCTCATGCGCGAGGCCGACGCCCTGGAAGGGCTCCTCTCCGCCGAGGCCAGGGCCCGGAGCCGGGCCAACCTCCAGAAACCCCCGGCCTCAGACGTCCCCGCCATCGGCCCCCGTACCCTCCCCTTCGGCGACCACCCCTCCTGGCTCGACGAGGCCGAGCGTCGGAATTCCGACGCTCCCGACGACGCGGGGCGGGGGAGGGGTGGGCGAGGCCGCACCGACGCCGCCGTCGCCGAGCGCATCGGCCTGGGGGGCAAGGATTTGTACCGCCAGGCCCGCGCCGTGTGGTCGAAGGCCCGCGAGGGCGACCCCCGGGCCGTCGCGGGCGTGGCCCAACTCGACGTCGGTGCGAAGACCATCTACGCGGCCTACAAGGACCTGCGGCGCCGCGACAAGTACGCCCGCGACTTCCGCCCCACCCCCTACGACGTCTGGTCGTTCCGCCACGACCGGGCCTTCGGCGTCCCCCATCCGGGCTCGATCCCGCCCGACCTCGTCGCCCACGCCCTCCACTACTTCACCGACCCCGGCGACCTGGTCGTCGACCCCATGGCCGGCGGCGGGACCACCCTGGACGTCGCGACCGCCATGGGACGCCGCTGCCTCGCCTACGACCTCGAACCCGTCCGCCCCGACGTCGCCCCGCTGGACGTCCGACGCGGACTCCCCCCCGAGGCCGACGGCTGCCACCTCGTCTTCTGCGACCCCCCGTACCACTCCATGCTGGCGCGAAAGTACCCTCGCGACAGCGTCGCCGCCGCCCCCCTCGACGCCTGGATCGAGTTCCTCCGGGAACTGGCCGCGGCAGCCTTTTTAAGAATCAGGCCGGGAGGCCGACTTGCGCTTTTGCTGGCGACGCAGACCGAGAAGGACCTCCCCCGCGGCCACGGCTACATCGACCACGCCTTCCTCGGCTACCGCGCGGGCATGGACGCGGGGTTCCTGCCCGAACGCCGGGTCAGCTGCCCGATGAGCGGCGACTACACCCCCCAGCAGGTCCGCCGGGCCCGCACCGAAGGTCGACTCCTCGGCCAGGTCCGAGACCTCCTCGTCCTCCGAAAACCGGGAGACTCCCAGGGTCACCAAGATGTCCCTGATTCGCAATTCCTGTTTACGGGATAACGCCAATTGGTTTGACGCATTGGCTTTCTGTCAGACCTGCGGCATGACGATCGCGGGATGCCCGCAGGCCGCCATTTTGACATCCCGAGGATAGTTTGCGAATCCGGGACACCCCGGCGTCCCTCGGCGCAAAAAGAAACGCGGCCCCGATAGGCCGCGTCGCCCCGACTCCTCGTCGGCCGGGAATGGCCTACTCGACGGGTTCCCCGCACGCCAGCTCGTAGACCTTGCCGCGGACGAAGGGGTTGGAGAGCGTGGGATTCCGGCGAACCACCGGCTCGGGCAACGACGCCAGGGCGACCGTCGTAAGTCGTTGCAGTTCCTCGGGATGAAGGTTTTCAAGGACGTAGGAGACCGCCGCTTCCTGCGACGCCAGCGAATCGACCTCGCGCGCCTGCTTCTTCTCCATCTCGATTCGCCGGAGCTGTTCCGCCAACTCGCGGCGGCGGCTCTCCAGCCGGTTCGCCACCTGGGGGAGCAGGTCGTACCCGTCCTCGATCCCGGCCCGGATGTAGCCGGGGCCGTTTTGCAGCTTACCCTGGCTCTGCAAGTAGAAGGCGTTGAGGAGGACCTTCGCCACCGCCTCCGGGTCGCGCTGCGTAACTAGGCGGCCGGCGAGGTTCTCGGGGAGCCCCTGATTCGTCAACAATTCCTGCAAATCGACAGCAACAAGAAGGCGGCCGTCGGCGCTCAGGCGGAAGGGGGTGCCGGGGATCGGCGCGGAAGCTGTGTCTTCTTTCGATCCTGTTTCTCGTTTGGGCCCATCCTCGCGGCCGGCGTGGTCCAGCTTCTGGGCCGGCTCGACCAAAGAGAATAGACCGGTTTTCGAGGGGTCGACTAAGGATTTTGGGCCGGTTTCCGAGGGATCGTCTAAAAGATCTCGGCCGGTTTTCGCGGCCGGCCTGGTTTTCTTGTCCACCGCGGGGCGCGCCCGGTCGCCCGTCGGCCGGCGCTCCGGGGCGGGCTGGCGGATCACCCGGTACGCCGTGGACCTCCCCCGCGACTTGTTGGCGACCAGGAGCCCGGATTCGATCAGTTCCTGGATGGCGTCGATCACCGTCTGCCGGCTTAGACCGGCCTGGCGTGCGATGGTCCGGGTGCTGGGATAGCCCCAGTCGGTGCCGAAATCCGAATAGAGGCCGATGACGAGATAGACCTTGATGGCCGAGCCCCCCAGCGATCGGAAGGCGTCGGACCGGAGCAGGTCGTGCTCGACCCGGAAGAAATACGATCCCATGGCCGGATGCCACCTTGCCTCGAATTCACCCCACGACATCCCTGCCGCCGGCCTATCCCCGCCCCTTCGCGTGCGCGGGCGTTGACGGATATCAATCCGCGTCGAGGGCCGGCGGGTCGGCGACGTAATACGTCTTCACCTTCCCCCGGGGGCCCGTCGTGGAGACGACCAACCCCAGGCGCTCCAGCTGCGAGAGCCCGTCGATGACCGTGGGCGTGGAGAGCCGCGTCCTGGCCGTGAGCTGGTTCAGGCTGATGGTGACGCTGCGGTCGGGCAGGCCCCCCACCGCCTCGATCATCACCAGGTAGACCTTGATCGCCTCGCCGCGGATCCGGGACAGGTAGCCGCGGTCGAACAGCACGCTCTGGACCCAGTCGACCTGGGTCGCCTCCTCGACGTCCGTCGTCATCGCGGGGCACTCCGTTCTCGCGGGCCTCGCCGACCCGCTCCGCCCGCCGCCCATCCCTCGGCGTCCGATCGACCGCCTCGCCTGCATCAATCCCGCAGCACCCATGGTCGATCCCACTCCCTCGGCTTGGGTCTCGGGGCCATCCCTTGGCTTCCGCAAGTTCGCTTATCGGATGTGGATCACCCATATTGCCACTCGTCCAGGCGGGGCGGGCCGATTTTTGAAGTCCAGCGGCGGAATAACCCGGAAAACCGGCGGCGGGGCGTTGAGAGGAACCGGATCGGAAGCTGATTCCAGGGTTTTTCCAGAATCGTAACTCTTGAATTCATAGTGAGTAACGAACTATCTTCACCAAGAATTCTCGGTGGGTTGTTGACCCGGGGAACAGGTGGCCGTAATATCTCCCCTGTCGAGCGAAACAACGCTGAGACGAAATGAAACGGCCGACCTGGTCGCAACGACGGGTCGGCCGAAATCGTCGAGGACGACGC
>ERZ778021.1975-NODE-1975-length-20505-cov-4.246308_pt1 | contig 20505 bp, 20 predicted proteins | sample MGYA00375751_ERZ778021 | MGnify/ENA primary metagenome ERZ778021 (study PRJEB29350, sample SAMN05389814) | bioreactor metagenome | isolation source: Thiocyanate stock bioreactor | place: South Africa: University of Cape Town | collected 2013-08-29 ... | reverse complement strand
GGGCAAGTCCACCGTCGGCAAGATGATCGTGCGGCTGCTCGAGCCCGACGAGGGCCGCATCCGGCTCGACGGCGCGGACGTCACGCATGCCTCCTACCGCGCCATGCGGCCGCTGCGGCGCAAGGTCCAGATGATCTTCCAGGATCCGAACGGCTCGCTCGACCCGCGCCAGCGCGCCGGCGACATCGTCGAGGAGCCGCTGATCGTCCACGGCCTCGGCAATGCGGCCGAGCGCAGGCGCAGGGTGGCCGACCTCTTCGCCCGCGTCGGCCTGCGCCCCGACCAGATGGGCAACGTGCCGTCGAAATTCTCCGGCGGCCAGCGCCAGCGGCTGGCGATCGCCCGGGCGCTGGCGCTGCAGCCCTCGCTGATCGTCGCCGACGAGCCGGTCTCGGCGCTCGACGTCTCGATCCAGGCGCAGGTCGTCAACCTGATGGCCGACATCCAGAAGGAGTTCGGGCTCGCCTACCTGTTCGTCGCGCACGACCTCGGCGTGGTGCAGCACATCAGCGACCGGGTGGCCGTGATGTATCTCGGCCGCATCGTCGAGATCGGCGGCACGGCGGCGGTCTACCACCGGCCGAGCCATCCCTACACGCGCACGCTGATGGAGGCGGTGCCGCGGCCCGACCCGGCGCGCCGCCACAGCCGCGTCAGGGTTCCGCGCGGCGAGGTGCCGAGCCCGCTCGACCCGCCGCCCGGCTGCACCTTCCACCCGCGCTGCCCGATCGCCACCGACATCTGCCGCCGCGAGCGGCCGCTGCTGCGGCGTGTCGCCTCGGGCGCACAGGCCGCCTGCCATCATGCCGAATAGACCGCACCCAGGACCGGTCCCTTCGGCGCCGTCCGATCGTGAATGGAGCATCTCATGAACATCGCAGACCACGACGTGCCGGCTGTCGCGTCGCCCCGGGAGCGCCTGGCGCGGCTGGGCATCGTCGTTCCGCCGCCGCCGCCGCCGATCGCCAACTTCCTCACCCATGTGCGGGAAGGCAGCCTGCTGTTCCTGTCGGGGCAGGGGCCGCGCGAGGCGGACGGCACCCTGCACACCGGCAAGGTCGGCATCGACGTCACCGCCGGCGAGGCCTACGCCCATGCCCGCCTGACCGGCATCAACCTGCTGTCGGTCATGCAGGGCGTGCTCGGCGACCTCGGCCGCGTGAAGCGCATCGTCAAGCTGCTCGGCATGGTCAATGCCGCGCCCGACTTCGGCGACCACCCGAGCGTCATCAACGGCTGCTCCGACCTGTTCGTCGAAATATTCGGCGACCGCGGCCACCACGCCCGCTCGGCCGTGGGCCTGTCCTCGCTGCCGGGCAACATCACCGTCGAGATCGAGGCGGTCGTGGCGATCGCGGAGTAGCTTGCAATACGGCGAAGCTCGTCCCGGATTGAGCCAATCTCCGACGGTTATGGCAACCGACGGGAAGTTCCGCCGGCCCCCGCGCCGCAACTCCGCATCAAGGGGAGGAACCAGCGTTCGTTATCAAAATCCGACGCCACCCGGAGGGGGCGGCGTCGGTGTGTGTTCGGGAGGGCGGCGTCAGGTTCGCTTGAAGGCGCCGTTTTCCCAGCCTTCGAACTTGCCGGTGAAGAAGTCCACCTTGCCGAAGCCGAGCAGGTTGAGCACCGTGTAGCTGTGCGAGAGCTGCAGGCCGCCGCGGGTGAAGAGCACGACGCGCTTTTCGGGCGTCACGCCGGCGTCGGCGTAGAGCTTCCTCAACTGCTCGGCCGGCAGCAGCACGCGGTCCTTGTCCAGCGTCCTGTCCCAATAGACGTTCACCGAGCCGGGGATGTGCCCGGCCTCGTAGTCCGACGGCGAGCGGACGTCGACAACGACCGCGCCGGGATCGTTGGCGAGCGCTTTCACGGCCGCCTCGTCGAGGAATTGCGGGGCGCCGTCCGACGCCTTGTCGGTGCCGTCGAACGTGTAGTTGGCGAGCGACACCTGCTGGCCGGCGCGCGGGTCGCGGCTCCAGTCGTCCCAGCTCCCGTCGTAGAGCACCACGTTGGTGTAGCCGAGGTTCTTCAGCGCGAGATAGTTGTTCGCCGCCGCCACGCCGCTGCCGCAATAGGACACGACCTCGCGGTCCGGTGCGACGCCCTTCGACTGCAGCAGCGCGGTCAGAACGGGCTGCGACTGCAGCGTCGCATCCTTGTTGAGCAGGCTCGCGGCCGGCACCGCCTGCGCGCCGGGGATGTGGCCGTCGGCATAGGCCTCCTCGTTGCGCCCGTCGATGATGACGGCGTCCGAAGCGCCGACCTTGCCGGCGACATAGGCCTTGTCGACGCGGATGTCGTTCTTCCGGTCGAGCCTGAAATCGCTCGCGGCGGCGGTCACGGCCTCCGTCGACAGATCCTTCTTCCAGGCCGCCACGCCGCCGTCGAGCACGTGCGTCTTTTCCCCGAGGCCGGCATATTCGAAGGCCACGTAGGCGCGGCCGGGCAGGGCGGTCGTGTCGTAGATCAGGATCGTATCGCCATATTTCAGGCCGGCGGCGCGGATCTCCTTCTCGAAGGTCGCGTCGCTGGCGAATTCGTTACGGATCCCGTCCGCCTCGGAGACGTTCAGGCGCTGCCACGGAAGGTTCACGGCCCCGGGGATGTGACCCTTGGCATAGGCGGCCTGCGAGCGCACGTCGACGATCCTGGCGCCGCCGGCGATGAGCTCTTCCGCCTGTGGCGCGGAGACGATGATCGGCAGCGCGGTCTCGGCATATGCGACTGCCGCGCTCATGAAGAACGCGGTCGACGGCACGATCGTGGACGAGGCGGCGAGGAATACGCCGGCGAGAAGCCGGGAGCGGAAAACCGAAATGTTCATGGCATGGTCTCCTGGATTGATGACCATGCGATTAGGCTACGAGGGCGGCGGACAATGAAGTTCGCGTCTTGCGTATTGCGGCGCGAAAGCGGAACGGTTTACCGCGCCGGCCGCGGCTCCCAGCCGGTGAGCGCGGCTTCCCAGCCGGGGAACCAGTCCAGAAGCCGGATCTGGATCAGGCGATCCCAGCCGAGCAGGATGGCGATGCCGGTCAGCACGATCAGCACGCCGAGGACGCGCTGGATGCGCGTCGAGTTCGCCTGGAACCAGCGCAGCCGCGTCACCAGCTTGCGGCCGCCGAGCATGATCGCCGCCATCGGCAGGGCGGTGCCGAGCGAGAAGGCGAGGGTGACGAGCACCGCGCCGGCGTCTACCTGCTGGTTGAGCGCCAGCGTGATGACCGATGCCATGATGGGACCGACGCAGGGGCTCCAGGCAAGCCCCAGGCCCGCGCCGACCGCGAGCCCGCCGCCGAAGCCGCTCGACTGCCGCCGTCCGGCGGGCATGCGGCCGACGAGCCCGCTCGCCCGGCGCTCGAAAGCCTCATGCAGTACCGGAACGGTGAGCACGAGGCCGAGCAGGATCAGGATGACGGCAGCGAGCAGCCGGTTGAGATCCGGCGACAGGCCGAGCGACCGGACGAGGAAGCTGAGCGTCAGCGTCGCCAGGGTGAAGCTGCCGACGAAACCGGCAACCACGCCGACCGGCCGGGCCTTGCCCTCCTGCGCGGCGGTCGCGAGGATGACCGGCAGCAGCGGCAGCACGCAGGGCGAGAGCACGGTGATGACGCCCGCGAGGAAGGCGAAGCCGGTGGGCAGCAGCATCGTCGCGGAGGATCAGGAAGAGGAGTTCTTGTTCAGGCCGTCGACGCCGCCGCTGTTCCACGACTTCACCGCCGCGCCGTTCTGGTCGAGCAGCACGAACGTGTCCTGATAGGTGACGCCGAACTTGCCCTTGAGCGCGGTTTCCTTGTCGTAGTCGGCGATCACCAGCGTGATGTCCGGGTCGACGTCGGCCCAGCGCGCGTTGAGCTCGGTCACGGTGGCGCGGCAGTTCGGGCACCAGCTCGCGAAGAAGAAGACGACCGTCTTGCCCTTCGCGGCGAGGCCGTTGAGCTGGTCCTCGCTCTCGAAATTGGTGACGACGGCCTTCCTGACCTCGGCCGCCGGCGCGGCCTGCTGCGCAACTTCACCAGCCGCCTGCGCGTACGCCAACGTCGCTGGAGAGATCGCGAGGGCGAGCAGGAGGGCGGTTCTTGCGGCGAGCGAACGAAGGGTCATGACGTGTCCTTGCCGCACGGGTTGCGGCTCTGGTTCCGAAAATAGGCCGACCCCTACACCTCCAGAAGGAATGCCGTTCCGCCGAAAGGCGGCAAGGCGAACATATTTTCTACCCGCTGCCGCCCGGCCGCATTCCGGCGCCTCGGCTTCCGCCCGGCGGAAGCCTAAATCAGGGGCCGGATTTTCAAGGGAGAAGCCATCATGAAATCCCTGCTCATAAGCGCCCTCGCAGGCCTCGTCGTCGCCTTCTCGGGCGTTGCCCAGGCCGAACGCCTCACCGACCAGCCGCTGGTCGACTCGCAGTGGCTGAAGGATCATCTCGGCAATCAGAGCCTCGTGGTCCTCGACATCCGCGACAAGGTCAAGGACCAGGACCCGTATGCCGAAGGCCACGTGCCCTCGGCCATCAGCGCGCGCTATTCGGATTCCGGCTGGCGCACGACGGTGAACGGCATCCCCGGCATGCTGCCGCCGAAGGAAGAGATCGAGAAGCTCGTCCAGAGCCTCGGCATCGACAATGACAGCCATGTCGTCGTCATCCCGGCCGGCACCAACGCCTCCGAATTCGGCGGCGCCACCCGCGTCTACTGGACGTTCAAGGTGCTCGGCTTCGACAACGTCTCGATCCTCGACGGCGGCTACGGCGCGTGGAGCAAGGCCGGCGGCGAGCTGACCAGGGAAGCTTCTGCGCCGAAGGGCGCCGGCGACTTCAAGGCGAACTTCCGACCCGAGCTTCTCGCCGAGGTGAAGGAGGTGCAGGACGCCATCGCCTCCGACACCAACCTCATCGACGCCCGTTCGGTCGCGCAGTTCATCGGCAAGGAGAAGACGAACACCGTGCAGTCGCTCGGCACGGTGCCGACCGCGGTCAACGTCAGCTTCGACAAGTTCTACCATGCCGACAAGCCGGGCTTCGCCAGCAAGGAAGAGGTCGCGGCGCTCGTCAAGGCGGCCGGCGTGTCGGACGAGAAGGGCATCATCACCTTCTGCAACACCGGCCATCTCGCCTCGATCGCCTGGTTCGGCCTCTCCGAGGTCGAGGGTCTGAAGAACGTGCGCCTCTATGACGGCTCGATGTCCGAATGGACCGCGGACCCGACCCGTCAGGTCGTGGTGAACTGACCGATCCGCATTCATAGAAGCGGCCTGGCGCTCTCCCGCCGGGCCGCGTCCGTTTCAGGCAACGCATGATCATGGCCGACATCGCCGCCACCCGCATATCGCCCGTCCCGGCCTTCCGCATCGATCGCGGGCCGGTGACGACCGTTCTCCTCGCCCTTCTGGCAGCCACCGTCGCGATCGGCACGCTCGTCGATGCGCGGCACGCTGCGCTGTTCCTCATCGGCAGCCTGCTCGGCGTTTCGCTCTATCACGGCCCGTTCGGCTTCACCGGCGGCTGGCGCCGTTTCGTGATCGAGCGCCGGGGGCGGGCCATCCGCACCCAGATGCTGATGATCGCAGTCGCGGCGATCGCATTCATCCCGCTCATCGCGGCCGGCTCCGCGTTCGGCCGCCCGCTCGTCGGGGCGGTCGCCCCGGTGGGCGTCTCGGTGATCGTCGGCGCGGCGATGTTCGGTCTCGGCATGCAGCTCGGCGGCGGCTGCGGTTCCGGCACGCTCTTCACGGTCGGCGGCGGCTCTTCGCGCATGCTGGTCACGCTGCTGTTCTTCATCGTCGGCGCCGTGCTCGGCACGGCGCATCTCCCCTGGTGGCTGGAGCAGCCGTCGCTGCCGTCGATAAGCCTCGGCACGGAGCTCGGGGTTCCGCTGGCGCTGATCGTGACGCTTGCGGGCCTCGGTCTGGTCGCGGCGGTGAGCGCGCTCGTCGAGCGCCGGGCGCACGGCTCGCTGGAAACGGTGAAGGCCCCGTCGACCGCGGGCTGGCAGCGCCTTCTGCACGGCCCATGGCCGCTGGTCGGTGCAGGGCTCGCGCTGGCCGCGCTCAACATCGCGACGCTGCTGACCGCCGGCCATCCGTGGTCGATCACCTACGGCTTCGGCCTCTGGGGCGCGAAGGCGGCCGCCGCGGTCGGGGTTCCGGTCGCGACGTGGGAGTTCTGGACCTGGCCGGCGCAGGCGAAGGCGCTGCAGGCGAGCGTGCTGGAAGACGTCACCTCCGTCATGGATTTCGGCATCATCCTCGGCGCCGCGCTGGCAGCCGGGCTGGCCGGCAAGTTCGCGCCGAAGGCGGCGCTTCCGTTCGCCTCGCTCTTGGCAGCCGCGATCGGTGGCATCCTGATGGGCTACGGCGCGCGGCTCTCCTTCGGCTGCAACATCGGCGCGCTGTTCAGCGGCATCGCGTCGGGCAGCGTGCATGGCTGGCTCTGGTTCGCCTCGGCCTTCATCGGCAGCTTCGCGGGCGTCTGGGCGCGTCCGCTCTTCGGTCTCGACGGGTTCAGGAAGCCATGAGTTTGCGCAACACGCTCCTCTTCGGTGCCGCGCTGCTGGCCGCCACGGCCGCCGTGGCGGCAGACCACGTCGCGTCGACCGGCCGCGCCGCGCCGCCCGCGCAGGCCGCCGCCCCGGCAGCGGAGGAAGCGAACCCTTGCGCCGCCGGCAACCCTTGCGCGGCGGGAAATCCGTGTGCGGCATCGAGCCCCTGCGCCGCGGCGTCGGTCGATGCCAGCCCATGTGCTGCCGGCAATCCCTGCGCAGCCGCCAATCCTTGCGCGGCGGGCGGGCAATGACGACGCCGGAGGATCGCGAACGGGCGCAGCAGGAGCTGCTGTTCTGCGAGAAGATCCTCGCCAAGGGTGGGCTCAACGTGCTGCTGGAAACGCTGGCGGACGCGAGCTCCGTCGAGGCCTGGTCGCACTATCCCAAGGGGGACGTCTTCGATGCCGGGACCGGCGCGCAATGGTACTACCATGCGCATGTCCCGGCCTTCGACGGGGTCGAGCACGGCCACTTCCACTGCTTCGTCCGGCCCGACGGGAAGGACGGCCCCGTGCACCATCTTGTCGCCGTGGGCGTCGACGCGCATGGCCGCCTGCACCGTCTCTTCACCGTGAACCAGTGGGTCGTCGGCGATACCTGGCTCGACGCGGAGGGCACCATCGCGCTCCTGCCGCGCTTCGACGTGCAGATGCCGAAGCCGTCCTATCTGGTCAATCGCTGGCTGTCGGCGGTGCTGCGTCGCTACGAGGACGAGATTGCCGGTCTCATCCGGGAGCGCGACAGGGTGCTGCAAGCGTATGAACCCGCCGGAGATATCGAAGCGCGCGAGGACAGGAGCCTGGAAGTCACCTCGGCCCTGCCGCTTCAGCCGCCCGTCTGACCTGCCATGTCGGGTCCGGCCTGCACAAGCCCGGTCGTGTTGCTGGCCGGCCGCGCGGGGATCGCGCGGCCGGCCATTCGACCGGTGGGGGACTATTCGGACGCGCTGGTCGCGTCCGCATCGGTACTCGCGTCACTGTCCGATGCGTCGCCGTCCACGGCGGCGGTCGTGTCCGGCTCCTCCATCCAGCCGATCGGGTTATGGTTTCCGCGTGCGGCCATCCCGCCGCGGCCGGCGGCCGCGTCCTGGGCCGGCGGCGGGGTCGTGGCGGCGGACGAACCCTGCGCCGGCGCGACGCCCGTCGAGCCGAGCTCGCCCGGGGCCATCGCCGCCTCGTCGGCCACGCCGTTCACGGAGTCCGGCGCCGGCGGGGCCGGCGGGAAGCCGCCACTGGCCGAGCTGCCATTCGCCTGCGCGCCGTTGGCATTGCCGCCGGGAGCGGCCGGGCCGTTGGTCGAGTCCGGCGCGGGAGGCGCGGGCGGGAACCCGCCACTGGTTCCGGTGCCGGCGGCCTGCGAGCCCGGAGCGGAGCCGGCCTGTCCGCCGAAGCCGGCGTTTGCCGAAGCACCCTGGTCGGCCTGAGCCGCGTCTCCGTCCTGGCCGGTCTGGTCCGTCGACGCAGGCGCCTGCGTCCCGGTCTGCGCCTCGCCGAATCCGCCGGGACCCTGCGCGGCGCCGGCGCCGGTGTCCCCGGCCGGGGCTTCCGCACCCGGAGCGCCGGGTCCGCCCGGGCCGGACCCCGGCGCCTCGAACGCGATTGCGGGAGCTGCGAAGCCAAGATTGGCTATCCAAAGCAGCGCGGCGACGAGCATTCTGGTCTTCATCTCGATTTTCTCCGGTTTTCTTGTGTGTCGACCGTTGCGATGTCGACGGAGCCGGTCTAGCTGCGCGAGGCTGACAGCCCGCCCGCGTTTTCTGTCAGCGAATTGTCAGCTTCGGCCCTATATGAAGCGCCATGCTCCGCATGAACCCCACGAACTGGCTGGCTGCCGCGGCCGTGGCCACCGCGCTTCTCGCGCCGCTGCCGGCGCTCGCCCAGGCGGGCGGGCCGGGCAGCGGCGGACCGGGTAGCGGGCCGGGCGCAGCCCCCGGCAGCGCGGAGCATGGGGGAAGCCCGCCGGGCGCGGCGCCGCCCGGCCGTCCGGGCACGGATGCGGGAACGAGGGACGGCGAGGCAGTCCCGCCGCTCCAGCGCCGCTCCGGCGACCAGGACCTCGCGCTGGAGGCGGTGCGCAACCAGCTCGCCCTGCCGCTCGACCAGATCCTGCTGGCCGCGAGCCACATCACCTCGGCGACCTTCCTCGACGCCGTGCTCGAGCCGCGGGACGGGTCGCTGATCTACAGGCTGCGCATGCTGGAGCCGTCCGGCGACGTGCACGAATACGTCCACGGCGCCGACACCGGCGCGCTGGTGGAGGTGCGCTGAATGCGCGTGCTCGTCGCCGAGGACGATCGCCGCATCGCCGACCTGCTGGCGGAGGCGCTGGGCGGCGCCGGCTTCAACGTCGTGGTCGCCACCGACGGCGAGGACGCGTGGTTCCGCGGCGACAGCGAGGCGTTCGACGCCGCGCTGCTCGATCTCGGCATGCCGGGGCTCGACGGCCTCAGCATCCTGAAGCGCTGGCGCAAGGCCGGCCGCACCCTGCCCGTGGTGATCGTGACGGCGCGCGGCAATTGGGACGAGCGTGTCGAAGGGATCGAGGCCGGTGCCGACGACTACGTCTCGAAGCCGTTCCGGGTCGAGGAGGTGCTCGCGCGGCTGCGCGCCGTCATCCGCCGGTCGAGCGGCTTCGCCAGCGCGCTGATCGAGGTCGGCAACGGCCTGACGCTCAACACCAACACGATGCAGGTCATGCGGCGCGGCGCGCCGGTCGCGCTCACGCCGCAGGAATACCGGCTGGTGGCGTTCCTGGCGCACAGGCGCGGCCGCGTCGTGTCGCAGATGGAGATCGTCGAGCATCTCTACGCGCAGGACTTCGAGCGGGATTCCAACTCCGTCGAGGTGCTGGTCGGACGCGTCCGCAAGCGCCTCGGCAGCGACGTCATCCGCACCCGCCGGGGCTTCGGCTACGTTCTGGGCGGCGACGAGGAATGAGCCGGCGCTCGCTGCGGCTGCGGCTGTTCGTCGGCGCGGCGGTGTGGATCGTGGCGGCCCTCGTCGTCGCCGGAGCCGTGATCGGCTTCCTCTTCGTCCGCAACGCCGAACGGACCGCGCGGGCGGAGATGTCTTACACGCTGAGCCGGCTGGTCGCGCTGCTGGAGGGAAGCCCGCCGCTGCGGCTGTCGGGCCAGTTGCCCGACCCGCGCTTCCAGACGCCGCTCAGCGGGCTCTACTGGCAGGTCAGCGAGCCGGCGACCGGCGAGACGATCCGGTCGCGTTCGCTGTGGGACCACGTGCTGCCGCTTCCGGAGCTGCGGACCGGCAGCGGCGAACGCTTCGAGCCGATCGCCGGGCCCGGCGGGCAGTCCCTGTCGGCGCTGTCGCTTTCCGTCCGCTTCGGCGACGATGCTGCGGCGCGGACGGTGCTGGTGACGGTGGCGCAGGACCGGTCAAGCCTCGACGAGGCCGCCGGCCGCTTCGGCGTCGAGCTGTCGCTGGCGCTGGCTGTGCTGGCCGTCGCGCTCATCCTGGCGGCCTGGGCGCAGGTCAGCCTCGGCCTGCTGCCCCTGCGGCGGCTGCGGCACGACGTCGAGCGCGTGCGGCAGGGCGCGGCCGAGAGCGTGCCCGAAACCTATCCGAGCGAGATCCGCACGCTGGTGGCGGAGGTCAACGAGCTACTCGAAGCGCAGCGCCAGATGCTCGACTTCGCGCGCCGCCGCGCCTCCGATCTGGCGCATGGCCTGAAGACGCCGCTGTCGGCCATGGAAAGCCTGGCGATGTCGCTGCGGCAGGGCGGCGATGCGCGGAACGCCGGGCTCGCCGAGCAGCTTTCGGCAGAGATGTCGCAGCGCATCGACTATCAGCTAAGGCTGTCGCGCCTGCGCCACCGTTCGCGGCTCCACGCATTGCGGTCCCCGGTCGGAGACGTCGTGCGCCGCATCGTCGCGGTTGTCGGTCGCACGCCGGACGGCACCGACCTCGCGTGGCACGTGGACATCGATCCCCGGCTCGCCGTCGACATGGATCCGAACGACCTGATCGAATTGCTGGGCGTGCTGCTCGAGAACGCGGCGCGCTGGGCACAGGGCAATGTCTGGGTGAGTGCCGTATCGGACGACCGTCAGGGCAGCGTGCGGCTGACGATCGCGGACGACGGGCCGGGCGTCGACACCGACGGCCTCAACCGCCTGACCGAAGCCGCCCGGCGCCACGACGAAATCGGCCAGCATTCCGGCCTCGGCCTCGCCATCGCCGCCGAGATCACCAGGCTCAACAACGGCACGATCGCATTCGAACGCACCGAGCAGGGGGGGCTGGAAGTGACACTCTCCCTGCCGATCGCGGTCGGGATGGGGAGATGACGGGCACGGCATGGGCCTGTCCTACAGATTTGACAAATCGACATATTTTCACGCCCGTGACCGTATCGGAGATTCAGTCCATGATCGCTTCGATCAGGACCGGGCCGCGCCGCTTCATCGCGGATGCGAGCGCGTCGGATAGCGCCTCGGCGGTCTCGACCCGTGTCGCTTCGACGCCCATGCCTTTTGACAAGCTCACCCAGTCTGGCGCCGGGTCGTCGATGTCGAGCATGCGCGAAGCGTTCACGCCGGGCGCGCCGGCCCCGACATTGGCAAGCTCGTAGCGCAGGATGGCGTAGCGCCGATTGGCGAGGATCACGGTGACGACGTCCAGCCGCTCGCGTGCCTGCGTCCACAATCCCTGCAGCGAATAGAAGCCCGACCCGTCGGCCTGAAGCGTGACGACCTTGCGATCCGGACAGGCGAGCGCGGCGCCGGTGGCGAGCGGGATACCACAGCCGATCGCCCCGCCGGTGAGGCCCAGCACGTCGTGGGGGCGGGCGCGCATCGAATAGCGCGAGAACGGTTCGCCGCCGGTGATGGCCTCGTTGACGAGGATGGTGCCTTCCGGCATCTCGCGCGCCACCGCGGCGCCGAGCGTGTCGGCGGTGATCCTACCCTGCGGGGCCGGCGGCAGCTCGAACGGCGCGAGCGTCGGCGCCGGACGCCGGCCGGCCGGCACCACGCCGTCGGCGATCATCTCCAGCGCCAGCAGCGGATCCTCAGCCAGAGTCGCGGCGGTGATGATGCGGCAGTCGTCGGGAAGCATTCGGCTGCGCTTGCCCGGATAGGCGAAGAACGCAACCGGGTCGGTGGCGCCGACCAGGATCGCCGTCCTGAACGGGGCAAGCATCGACACCGCCGCGTCCACTGGATAGGGCACCCGCGGCAGCGGCACGCGCCCGGCGCCGCGTTCGATCCGCCGGCTGGCATTTTCCGACAGCACCGTCGCGCCGGTAGCCTGCGCGATGATGGCTCCGAGCTCGAGCGCACGGGAGCGCATCGCATCGCTGCCGAGGATAAGCAGCACCGGGGCGCCGTCGCCAAGGGCTGCGCATGCCGCCTCGATGTTCTCGCGTGCCGGCGGCCGCGCCCCAGCAGGCTTGTTGCGCACAGGCCGGACCCCGCCGGACACGGCGGACCAGGCGCTGTCGGCGGGAAAGATCAGGGTGGAGACATGCCCCTCGGCCCCGTCGCGCGTGGCGGCCAGTGCCTCGGCCGTACGGACCGCGACGCTGTCGGCGGTCTCCGCGCGGCCGACCCAGCGCGACACCGGCCGGGCCAGGGATTCAATGTCGGAGGCGAGCGGCGCATCGTAGGGCAGGTGATAGGTCGCGTGGTCGCCGACGACGTTGAGGATGGGTGTCGAGGCGCGCCGCGCGTTGTGCAGGTTGGAAAGACCGTTCGCCAGGCCGGGCCCGAGGTGCAGCAGCGTCGCCGCCGGCTTCTCCGCCATGCGCGCAAAGCCGTCGGCCGCCCCGGTGACGACGATCTCCGAGAGCCCGAGCACGCAGCGCATGTCGGCCGTTCGGTCGAGGGCGGCGACGAAATGCATCTCCGAAGTGCCGGGATTGGCGAAGCAGAGATTGACGTCGTTGGCAAGGAGCGTCTGGCAGAGCAGGTCGGCGCCATTCATAGCTTTGTCCTTCCTTGTCCGGCGTTATGATCAGGAGACCGGGTCGGCGGCTCGCCGCGCGGGCCGGTCGACCCAGGCGTAGTAGCGGGTGGCGACGGGGCTCGTCAGCGGGCGGAAGAGCTGCGCGATGGCAGGCAGCGTCGGGAATTCGCCCGTTGCGAAAGCCGTCTCCGGCCTTCTGCCGGTCTTGATCCACTCGCCAGCCAGTCGGCCGAGATAGGGTGCCAGCGCCAGGCCTGTGAAGCTGTAGCCAACGGCATAGTGGATGCCGTCGTGCTCGGCGAGGTGCGGCGAGAAATCGATCGACGCGGCGCAGCGGCCCGTCCAGGCTCTCGACACCTTCGCGTCGGCAAGCTGCGGGAACAGATAAGTCATGTCCTCATGAATGCGCCGCGCGACCGCTTTCAGCGGCCCCGGCGGGCGCCGCCCGGTGCGGGAGCCGAACACCAGCCGGCGACCGTCCGGCGAGACCTGGTAGTAGCGGTTGGCGCGCGTGCTATCTACATTGGTCGAGCGGGCCGGAGATACGCTCTCGATCACCTCCGGCGGCAGTTCCCCCGTCGCGATCATGTAGGCGTTGATGGGGACCAGCCGCGCTCGCGCATAGGGAAACTCCATCCCGCCATAGCCATTGGTGGCGACCACCACGTTGCGGCACCTGATGCTGCCGCGAGGCGTACGCACCACATGGCCGTTGCCGTCACGGCCGACGCCGAGTGCGGCGGCGCGGGGGATGAAGCGGGCGCCGGCCCGCATCGCGCGGTCGACCATCGCCGCCGTGTAGCCGGCAGGGTTGACCGAGGCGCTGTCCTCGAGGAACACGCCGCCGAAATATTGCTGCGAGCCGACGATGCCGTCGGGCGCTCCGCGAACCAGCTTCACCTTCTCGCCGAGATGCAGCGCGCGCGCTTCATACTCGCGGATGAGGCGATCCAGATGGTCGGGGCGCAGCGCTCCGATGAAGCGCCCCGTGGTGCGGAAATCGCAGTCGAAGCCCTCGCCGACGATGCGGTCGACAGCCTCGTCATAGATGCGGTCGAGCTCGGAGAAATAGCGGGCAGCGGCCTCGCGGCCGGCTGCCTTGGCAAGCAGGAGGTAGGATTGGCGGCTGCCCTTGCCCAGCATGCCGGCGTTGCGCGAGCTCGCCCCGCCGCCGATCTCGCCTTGGTCGATGGCGACGACGTTGCGGCCGGTCGCAGCCAGCGTGTGGGCGGCCGACGCGCCGGTCAGGCCGGTGCCGACCACCACGACATCGGCCTGCGAGGGAAACGCTCCCTCCCAGCCGGCCGGACCGCGCCGGGCCACCTCGTTCCAGTAGACCGTTTCCGTGTAGTCGGGGGCGAAGATGGAGGCGGTCATGCTGCATGTCCTGGGGCAGGCGGGGCGTCGCCGGTGGGCAAGGTTCGCGCCGCCCTTCTTTCGACCGGGCGGTCGACGCAGGTGCGTCAGGCTGAAAGCTTCTCCCGAGCGATCTCGACGGCGACGTCGGTCGCCGGGCGCTTCTCGCGTGCCGCACGGTTGAGGATATCGGTGACCGTCGGGCCGATGCTGGCGATCGCCTTGTTGGCCCGGACCTCGTCGTAGCCGATCCGCTCCTCGTAGCAGTAGACGACGCCGCCGCCGTTGGCGGCGAACTCCGGCACATAGGTAACGCCGCGTGCGGAGAAGACCTGCTCGACATCCGGGCTCGCGAGCTGGCCATTGGCTGCCCCGCAGACGATCTTCACGGGGCCTGCGGCGGCATATTCCTTCGTCAGCGTGCCGGAGCCTGTGCAAGGGCAATAGACGTCGAGCTCCGTTTTCTGGAGCGTGGCCACGGAATCCAGCAGCTCGACCCGCGGATGCTCCTTGCCGATCGCCGCCCGCAGCGCCGCGCTGGGCTCGGCCGCGATGACATGCGCATTCTCCTCGAGCAGCAGCTCGACAAGGTGCGGGCCGGACATCGCCAGGCCCTCGATGCCGATCCGCAGGCCGGCGAGCGACGGCGACCCGTTGCGCACGCCGGCCGCCGCCTTGATCCCCTCGACCACGCCGGCCGCCACCAGCGGCTCGGTGCCGCCGGAGATGCCGGTGACGTAGTCGCACTCGCTCGCCACGATCTTGAGGTCGGCCGGGTTCATGCCCCAGTCCGGCGTCACCGTGTAGCGGCCGCCCAGTTGCTGCACGACACGGCCGAACGCGCGCAGCAGCGCCTCGGATTTGAGCTTGGCCGGATCACCCAGGATCGCGCCCTTGGCGCCTCCGCAGGGCAGGCCGGCCAGCACGCTCTTGTAGGTGACCGCGACGGCGAACTCCGCCATCTCCACCAGTGCGGCGGAGATGCTCGGATAGGCCATGAAGCGCGTGCCGCCGACGGCCGTGGTGCCGCGCGTCGTCTCGATGACGAGCACGCCGCGCAGCCCGCTCGGGCGGTCGGAATAGACGAGCGTTTCGGATGCCCGCTCGAACACTGTCTCGACGCTGCGGATATCGACGTCCGGCATATTTGTCCTCACTGCGCTGCGATGTCTTCGGGATCGCCCTTGCGGGCCTTGGCATGCATGCCGACGGCGAGCACGCGGCTGAGAAATTGTGCGGTGCGCGGGTCGTTCGGCGCGGTCAGCATCTGATCGGGCGCGCCCTGTTCGACGATGCGCCCCTGATGCACGAAGCAGATGCGGTCTGCGACCTCCCGGGCGAAGTTCATCTCATGCGTGGCGAGCGCCATCGTCATGCCCTCGGACGCGAGCTCGGCGATCAGCGCCAGCACCTCGCCGACGATCTCGGGGTCGAGCGCCGATGTCACCTCGTCGAGAAGCAGCATGCGCGGCTGCATGGCCAGCGCGCGGGCGATCGCGATGCGCTGCTGTTGGCCGCCCGACAGCCGGTCCGGATATTCGTTGCGCTTGTCATAGAGGCGCACGCGATGCAGCAGCTCGTCGGCGAGCTCGTTCGCCTTCGCCCGCCCCAAGCGCAGCACCTTGCGCGGCGCCAGCGTGATGTTGTCCAGCACGCTCATATGCGGGAACAGGTTGAATTGCTGGAATACGATGCCGACCTTCATCCGAAGCTCGTCGGCATCGGAATCCTCAGCCCATATGTCCTGCCCCTCGATCAGGATCCTGCCGCTGTCGATCGTCTCCAGCGCATTGATGGTGCGCAGCAGCGTGGACTTGCCGCAGCCGGACGGGCCGATGAAGCACACGACCTCATGCGGTTCGATGTCGACGGAGATGCCTTTGAGCACCGCGTTGTCGCCATAGGACTTGTGAACGTCCCTGATCTCGAGGAAAGCCATCTCGCTTTATCCGCTGGCCAGCTCGCGTCGCCGCCGCCGCTTCTCCAGCCAGTCGGCCACACGCGTCAGCGGGATCGTCACGACCAGGAAACAGAGCGCCACGCCGGTGTAGGGACTGAGGCTGGCCTCGTTGATCGACTGCACGTTGGCCCGGTTGACCGAGTCGAGCAGGCCGATGACGGCGACCAGCGACGTGTCCTTCTGCAGGCCGATGAAATAGTTGAGCAGCGGCGCCAGCATCCGGCGCATAGCCTGAGGCAGCACCACGTAGCGCATCGACTGGAAGTAGGTGAGGCCGAGCGAGCGCGCCGCCGCCGCCTGGCTCCAGTGGATGCCGTCGGCCCCGCCCTTGATCACCTCGGCCGTGTAGGCGCTGTAGTGCAGCGTCAGCGCGATGATCACGTACCAGTAGTCGGAGATGCCGCTGAGCAGCGGCAACTGCGTGCGCTTCAGCCCGTAGACCACGATCAATATGACCAGAATGGAGGGCAGTCCGCGGAAGACATCGACATAGGCGGTGGTCAGCCAGCGCAGCAATATCGCCGGCCGTCCCGGCAGCGACCGCAGCAGCGCCAGCAGGACGCCGGCGATGAGGATGAACACCTCTGCGACAAGGAACAGCCGCACGTTGAGCATGAAGCCGTAGGCGATCGTCGGCAGTGTGCGACCGATCACCTCGACGTCGAAGAAGGCGCGGGTGAGCGCCGCGTCGTTGGCAAGCATGATCAGCGCGACGAAGCCGACGACCCAGATCGTGCTGCCGATGCCGACGGCCTGCGTCAGGCGGCGGCTCGCCTTCTTGCGCCGGATGCGGCCTTGCGTCGTGTCGAGCCCGAGGCGGCTCGCGGCAGCAAGATCAGACGCCGCCACGACACCGATCGGAAAGAACAGAACGATGGCGGCAACGGCCGCCATCCAGTCGGCTGGCCCGATCCTGCGAAGGGCAGCCGCCGGCATGGCCGGTGCGGTTGCTCTGTGCGCGGTCACGGCGCCGGCGTCCGCCAAGATCAGAACTCGATCGACGGCAGTTGCTTCGGATCCATGCCCGACAGCAAAGGCACCACGTACTGGTCGACCCAGCCCTTGACCTTGCCGGCCGCGACGATGCGCTTCACGGCCGCGTCGACCGCCGCGAGATTGGCGGAGCCCTTGGGCAACTGCACGGCGCTGCACAGGCCGGTGCTTTGCGCGTCTTTCGGGTTGATCAGCACGATGGTGCTGTCGTCCTTCAGGCTGCCGGTCTTGGAGTCGGCGGCAGCGCGCTGCAGGCTGATATACTCGCCCTGGATCGAGCCGTCCTGCAGGGCGGCCGACATGGCGACCGGCGAGGGGTAGCTGCGCGGCTCGGCGGCGGGCTTGATGAACTGCGTCATGAAGGACTCGTTGACCGAGCCGGTCAGCACACCCCAGTTCACCTTCTTGACGTCATCGAGCGTCTTCAGTTCAACCTTGCCGCGCACCAGCGCAGCGTTGATCGGCGAATAGTAGCATGAGGTGTAGTCGTTCTTCTCGACGCGCTTCGGCAGCGTGATGATGTTGGCCGCCGCGATGTCGTAGCCGGTCACCTGGCCCGAGATGAGCGCGCCGAAATTGGTGTTGACGAACTTCACCTTGGAGATGCCCAACTCCTTGGCGAGCTCGTTCGACAACGCCCATTCGACGCCGCCCTTCAGCGTCTCGGGCGTGTCCCCCTCCATGACGCCGGGCGCGGGAAACACCGTCGCCACGGTCAGCGTGTCGGCCTCGACCGGGGTGAACTTGTCCTGAGCCTGGGCCGCGCCGAGGGCGAACAGGACCGTTGCCGCCGCCATTGCGCCAGTAGCGAAACGTACACGCATGTTCCGATTCCTTTCAGACATTGTTTGTCGTTGGTTCCCCCTTTCGTCCGCGGCGCTATGCGTTACGGCCAGCGACGAAAGGCAATCGATACGGTGTCTGCGCGGATGGTCGCGGCCGCGAACCGCGCTGGGCCGCCGAGGCGATCGAATGCCTCGTGCCCGGATTCCTCCTCCTCGACGCCGTTCCTCCAGGCATCGCACTCATGTTGCATTATCTGCAACATGATGCTTATTGTGCATCAAATGCTTTCCGGGCGTCAAGACCCGTGCGAAGCGCTTGTCGGATGTGCAAGGGCAAGCCCCGAGGGAAGAGTGTCGGAGAACAGTGGGCGGCTATCGGCGGACCGGCTTGTCCACGAGCAGCAATTCGCGGTCGATTCTCTTTTTGAAATCGAGCAATGACGAGACGATCTGATACTCGTCGCTGTGGTTCTCATTGGAAAGATAGGCGACGCCGATCGCCATCGGCGTTTCATCCTTCAATCTTGTGCAGACTGCATAGGAAGAAATACCGTTGGCCAGCTCGTTGTGGGAGATCGCGTATCCGGTCTTCCGGATGAGCGCGAGATCCTCCAGCAGCGCGTGATGGCTGGTCCGCGTCATCTCCGCCATCTTGTCGAGCGGTTCCGGCAGCAATGCGCGCACCGCCTCGTCGTCCAGTTGCGCAAGGATAACCTTACCCATCGCGCTAGCATGGGCCCGGATGCAGGTTCCGACATCGAGGGTGAGATAGATCGGCGTCGCGCGGCGCTTGGTTGCGACGATCATCACGTCGGCGCCGTCCAGTACGCCCAGGCACACGGTGTGGCCGATCGCCTGGACCACGGTTTCGGCCTGCGCGGTGATCCATTCGAGCACGTTGAAGCTGCTTCTGGACCGCATGCCGAGCTGGAGAGCGAGCATTCCCGGCCGGTATTTCTGCGTATCGGGATTCTGGTCGAACAGGCCGCCGTCGCGCAGCGTCGCCAGCAGGCGCGATGCCGTCGACCTGTTGACGCCGATCTGCCGCGCGGCCTCGGAAACGGAAATATCCTCCTTGGAGCGCACCATCATGCGAATTAGCTCGATCGTGTTTTGCGCAACCTTCATCAACATGCCTTCAAAGCAGCGATTGAGACCTGCAGCACGTTCGCAACCCCGTGCCGCAGCAAGCCAGCCCGGCGCCCGAGATTGACAGCCGCGCGATCAGGCGCCTAACATACACAACACGTTGCAAATACTGCAACAACTTTGTAGCTGGATTTGGCCTGCCGCGATAGACGCATTGGACCTGCGGTTGCTTTTCGCGGCGTTGGCTGGTGCGGATCGTCCGGCAGACGGAGACGCCCGGCGACCGGACCGGATAGCGAGGAACCCATGACTGACCTGTCCAAGATCGATATCGCCTCGCCGCTCCGCGCCTCCTTTGTTCGTCCGAGAAAGTTCAAGCTGACCGGCGCGCGGCGCGCCTTCATTCGGCAAAGCGCTTACACGGCGGGGCAGTTGGTCTTCCCGATGGCGGTCGACGCAAACATCGACGGCGCGGTGCCGGTCAACAAGATGCCCGGCATGTTCCGCTACTCGCTCGACGCGGCGGTGGAGAAGGCGCGCGAGCTGGCCGATCTCGGCGTCGGCGGTGTCTACCTGATCGGCATTCCCGCCCATCGCGACGGCCAGGCGAGCGACGCCGCCTCCGACAAGGGGGTGGTCGCCGACGCGACGCGCCGCATCCGCGCGGCGGTAGGCGACAGGCTGCTGATCGTCGGCGATTCGTACTTCGGCTACTTCACCGACCATCAGATCGGCGGCGTGCTCGACAAGGACGGCAGGATCGACAACGAGGGCACCCGTGCCGCGCTCGCCCGCATCGCGGTCGCCTGGGCGCGGGCCGGCATCGACGTGCTCTGCTGCTCGACCATGGTCGACGGCCGTGTTGCGGTGATGCGCGAGGCGATGGAAGCCGAAGGCTTCGACGACGTGCTCCTGATGGGATCGGTGAAGTTCAACTCGGCCTTCTTCAAGGCCGGGACCGACTTCACCGCGACCGGCGCCAGCTACGGCTACGACAAGAGCGTCTACTATATCGAGCCCGGCAACATCGACGACGCCATCCGCATCGCCCAGGCCGACGTCGAGCAGGGCGCCGAGATACTCAACGTCAAGCCGGGCACGCCCTATCAGGACGTGGTGCGCGTGTTGAAGGATATGTTCGGCCTGCCCGTCTCGGCCTTCAGCATAAGCGGCGACTACGCCATGGTCGAATATGGCGAGAAGAATGCCGGACTATCGAGCGCCGCCTGTTCGGACGAGCTGGTGAAGAGCTTCCGCCGCGCCGGCGCCGACATGGTCATCACCTATTGGGCGCCACTGCTCGCGAAAGCGCTGCAATCAAAATAGCCACCCGTGCGGACTGGCGCGCAGGAAACTAACGCAGGCGTATGCTCTTTTGCATCAGCGACGCCACGCTGTGTCCCCTGCTCTCCGACCCTTCTTCGTGAAGATGGCAGGCCACCTGCCGGGACCCGAAGGGCCGGAGGCGCGGCGTCTCGCTCCGGCAGACCTGCATGGCGAGCGCCGGATCGAGGGCGAGATCGCGAGGAAGCGAGGGGAGGTCAATCGGCTGATCGAACTTGCCGTGAAGGGCGTTATCAGCACCGAGCACATTGCCGCCCGAAAGCCGGAACTCGATGCCGATATTCGACGGCTGGAAGCCGAACTAGAAGTTGCGCCGCCTATCAGCGCAGTAGAGCTTCATCCGCGCGCGCTCGCGTCCTACAAGCACAACTGGTCGGACAGCGTCTATTCGGCTGTCACCGGCGGCTATGCCTCCTATGACGGCGATGGCAGCTTCTTCGGCGACTACAGCCTCGACGCCTGGCGCGGCATCGTCTCGACCGGCTGGACGCCCGTCACCGGGCTCGACCTGATGCTCG
>ERZ778021.1970-NODE-1970-length-20595-cov-5.346884_pt1 | contig 20595 bp, 17 predicted proteins | sample MGYA00375751_ERZ778021 | MGnify/ENA primary metagenome ERZ778021 (study PRJEB29350, sample SAMN05389814) | bioreactor metagenome | isolation source: Thiocyanate stock bioreactor | place: South Africa: University of Cape Town | collected 2013-08-29 ... | reverse complement strand
CGAGGAACTCCTGCTTGTCGGCGGCGCGCAGGTCGGCGTCGCGACGGCGCCAGGCGGGGTCAACCTTGAAGAAACTGAACTTGGCGAAAGTGCGGTCTTTCATCGGCAGCTCAACCGGGCTCGGCGCGGACGCGGGCGGGAGTTTTCACAGGATGCATGTGCAAAAATGGGAGGGTAATGGATCTGCCGCATAACGGCGACGAGGTACTGACCCAGCGCACCCGTGCGCGGATCTTCTCTTGGCTCGCCGAGCACAGAGAGCTGGCGAGCACCGAGGAGCTCTCCGCCGCCGTCGGGTTGCACCCGAACGGAGTGCGGCGACACCTCGAGCGGATGGAGGAAGCGGGGCTGGTCGAGCGCAGCCGCAGCACCGGGCGGCGGGGTCGGCCCGGGGATCTCTGGGCGATCGCCGCCGACGCGGACCCGGGCGGGGAGCGTCCCAGCGGCTATGCAGATCTCGCCCGCTGGCTGGCCCGCGCGATACCGCCCGGTCGCAACCGACTGCGGGAAGTCGAGAAGGCCGGGAGGGAGATCGGCCGCGAGCTCGCGCCGAGCGGACCGCAGGGGGATCCCAGAGAGGGCTTTCGCCGAGCCGTCGCCTCACTCGGCTTCCGGCCCGCCCTCGAACCCAAGGCCAACGGCGGCTTCATCTGCAGGCTGGAAAACTGCCCTTATCGAGAGACGGTTCGCGAGAATCAGCCCATCGTCTGCGCGTTGCACAAGGGGATCACCAGCGGCCTCTTGGCGGAACTCCTCCCCGAGGCCCGGCTGGTCGGTTTCGAACCGCGCGATCCCGATGTCGCCGGCTGCGTCGCCAGCGTCTCGGGGCCGATCGACAGCGACGGCTGACCCCTCCGCCCCTCCCTCGGTCGCGAGCAGGCCAGTTGTGACCGAGAGGCGTCCGAATGGGTCGACAGGCCATCCGGTACTATTTCTCACACTTCGTGTAGGTAAATTCGCAGCGGCGGTTGCCCGAACCGGCGCCACGTCCCCCTCCCTGACCCGGCCGACGGAAGGAGACCGTGTATAGCTCGGCAACCAGCGGACTGTTCGACCCGCGCGCGGGTCGCGACGGGTGTGGGCTCGGCTTCGTCGCCCGCCTGCGTTCCGGCCCCTGCCACGAGGTGGTCGCCCGCGGCCTGACCGTGCTGGATCGGATGGAGCACCGCGGCGCCGAGGGCGCCGACCCGGAGACCGGCGACGGCGCCGGGATCCTGCTCCAGGTCCCCGACCGCCTCTACCGCGAGACGGTCGGCTGGGAGCTGCCCGCGCCGGGCCGCTACGGCGTCGCGATGTGCTTCCTGCCGCGCGAGGAGGGCGAGCGGAGCCGGCTGCAGGAGCGGCTGGAGGAGATCGTCATCGGCGCGGGCCGGGGGGTCCTCGGCTGGCGCGACGTGCCGGTCGACCGCGACCACACCGGCACCGTGGCGCGCGGCTGCGCGCCCCACGTCGCCCAGCTGTTCGTCGCCGACACCGCGGACGACGCCGACCAGGACGCCTTCGAGCGCAAGCTCTACGCGATCGGCCGCGCCTTCGAGCGCGGCGCCGGCACCGACGTCGCGGTCGTCTCCTGCTCCTCGCGCACGGTCGTCTACAAGGGAATGCTGACCGCCCCCCAGTTGGCAGGCTTCTACCCGGAGCTGCGCGACGAGCGGTTGCGCAGCCAGATGGCTCTGGTGCACTCGCGGTTCTCGACCAACACCTTCCCGAGCTGGGAGCTGGCCCACCCGTACCGCGTGCTCGCCCACAACGGCGAGATCAACACGCTGATGGGCAATCGGAACTGGATGCGGGCGCGCGAACCGCAGCTCGCCTCCGAGCTGCTGGGCGACGACCTCGAGCAGCTGAAGCCGCTGGTCAGCCGCGAAGGCTCGGACTCGGTCACGCTCGACAACGCGCTGGAGCTGCTGACGATGGCCGGCCGCTCCTTCCCCGAGGCGCTGATGATGATGGTTCCCGAGGCGACCACGGGGCGCGACGGGCTCTCGGCGGAGGTCCAGGGCTTCTACGACTACCACGCCTGCGTGATGGAGCCCTGGGATGGGCCCGCGGCGATTGCCTTCAGCGACGGGCGCGTCGTCGGCGCGATGCTCGACCGCAACGGGCTGCGCCCGGCGCGCTGGCTGACGACCGACGACGGGTACGTGGTGCTCGCCTCCGAGGCCGGGGTGCTGCCGGTCGCGCCGGAGACCGTGACCCGTAAGGGCCGCCTCGCCCCGGGCGAGATCATCCTCGTCGACCTCGAGCGGGGGCAGGTTCTGGAGGACGCCGAGATCAAGGAGCAGGTCGCCCGCGAGCGCCCCTACGGTCGCTGGCATCGCGAGGGGATCGTCGACCTCGACGAGCTCCCCGAGCCCGATCCTCTCCCGCGCCCCGACCGGGCGACGGCGCACGCGCTGCGGCTCGCCTTCGGCTACACCCAGGAGGACCTGCGGGTGCTGCTCGAGCCGATGGCGGTGGGCGGCGCCGAGCCGATCGGCTCGATGGGCAACGACCTCGCCCTGGCCGCCCTCTCCGATCGCGAGCCGCTGCTCTTCTCCTACTTCAAGCAGCTCTTCGCGCAGGTGACCAACCCGCCCATCGACCCGCTGCGCGAGCAGGTGGTGATGAGCCTGACGACGCGGATCGGGTCGCGCCGCAACCTGCTCGAGGCATCGCCCGAGCACTGCCGCCAGCTGCGGACCGCCCGTCCGGTGCTCCGCGACGGCGAGCTGGCGCGGCTGCGCCAGCTCGCCGGCAAAGGCTTCCCGCCGGCGACGATCGACGTCACCTGGCCGGGCGCCGAGGGCGCCGCCGGGATGGAGGCGGCGCTGGCGCGGGCCTGCGCCGCGGCGGAGGAGGCGGTCGCGGCGGGCGCGGCGGTGCTCATCCTCTCCGACCGTGCCGCCGGGCCGGAGCGGGTCGCGATCCCCTCGCTGCTGGCGCTGGCGGGCGTCCACCACCACCTGATCCGCGCGGGCGTGCGGATGGAAGCCGAGCTGGTCGTCGAGTCAGCCGAGCCGCGCGAGGTCCACCACGTGGCGGCCCTGATCGGCTACGGCGCCGCCGCGGTCAACCCATACCTGGCGCTCGCCACCGTCGCCGAACTGGCCGAGCGCGGCCACCTGACGCAGGAGATCGAGTCCGAGGAGGCCGAACGGCGGCTCGTCAAGGCCTTCGACAAGGGGCTCCTGAAGGTGATCTCGCGGATGGGGATCGCCACGATCCACTCCTACCAGGGCGCCCAGATCTTCGAGGCGGTCGGGCTGGAGCGGGAGCTGGTCGAGCGCCACTTCACCGGCACCGCCTCGCGGATCGGCGGCGTCGGCCTCGACGTCCTCGCCGCCGAGGCGGTCGGCCGCCACGACCGCGGCTACGGGACGACCCCGGAGTTGGGGCTGCTGCCGGTCGGCGGCGTCTACCAGTGGCGGCGTCAGGGTGAGCGCCATATCTGGAACCCGGCGACCGTCGCCAAGCTGCAGCAGGCGAGCGGCCTGCTCGACGGCGACGGCGGCCGCTCCTACGAGGAATACGCGCGGCTGGTCAACGAGGAGGCGGCGCGCGGCGGCACCCTGCGCGGCCTGCTGGCGCTGCGCCAGGATCTCGAGCCGATCCCGCTCGAGCAGGTCGAACCTGCCGCCGAGATCGTCAAGCGCTTCGCGACCGGCGCGATGAGCCTCGGCTCGATCTCGCCCGAGTCCCACGAGGCGCTGGCGGTGGCGATGAACCGGCTCGGCGGCAAGTCCAACACCGGCGAGGGCGGCGAGGATCCGGGGCGTTTCGGCGACGAGCGCCGCTCGGCGATCAAGCAGGTCGCCTCGGGCCGTTTCGGGGTGACGATCGACTACCTCGTCAACGCCGACCAACTGCAGATCAAGATCGCCCAGGGGGCGAAGCCCGGCGAGGGAGGTCAACTACCCGGACCGAAGGTCTCCGAGTACATCGCCTCGCTGCGCCACTCGACCCCCGGCGTCGGCCTGATCTCGCCGCCGCCCCACCACGACATCTACTCGATCGAGGACTTGAAGCAGCTGATCTACGACCTGCGCTGCGCCAACCCGGACGCCAGCGTCTCGGTCAAGCTGGTCGCCGAGATCGGCGTCGGCACGATCGCCGCGGGCGTCGCCAAGGCGGGCGCCGACCACGTCACGATCGCCGGCCACGACGGCGGCACCGGCGCCTCGCCGCAGTCCTCGATCCAGCAGGTCGGCGTACCCTGGGAGATCGGCCTCGCCGAGACCCAGCAGACGCTGGTCGGCAACGACCTGCGAGCGCGGATCGCGCTCCAGGCCGACGGGCAGCTGAAGACCGGCCGCGACGTCGTCGTGGCGGCGCTGCTGGGCGCCGACGAGTTCGGCTTCGCGACCGCGCCGCTGATCGCGATGGGCTGCATCATGATGCGGGTCTGCCACCTCAACACCTGCCCGGTCGGGATCGCCACCCAGAACCCGGAGCTGCGGCGGCGCTTCCGGGGCAGCCCCGACCACGTGGTCGAGTACTTCGTCGGCGTCGCCGAGGAGGCCCGGCATCTGATGGCCGGGCTCGGCGTGGCGCGCTTCGAGGATCTGGTCGGGCGGGCCGACCTGCTCGAGATGGACGCGGCGATCGACCACTGGAAGGCGCGACGGGTCGACCTCTCCGCCCTGCTCGCCGCCCCCGACCTCGCCGACGAACGCCCGCGGCGGCGCCTGCACGGCCCGCGGGCGGCGCTCCACGGCGCCCTCGATCGGGAGCTGATCGCGGCGGCGGAGCCCGCGCTCGAGCGCGGTGAGCCGACACGCCTCCGGCGGCCGGTCGCCAACGTCGACCGCACCGTCGGCGGGCTGCTCTCGGGTGAGATCGCCCGCCGCCACGGCGCCTCCGGGCTGCCCGAGGGGACGCTCGAGATCGAGTTCGAGGGCTCGGCCGGACAGTCGTTCGGCGCCTGGCTCTCCCCCGGCGTCGCCCTCGCCCTGGAGGGCGACGCGAACGACTACGCCGGCAAGGGGCTCTCCGGCGGCGTGATCGCGATCCACCCGCCGCGCGCGGCGGGCTTCGTCCCCGAGCGCAACGTGATCGTCGGCAACACCGTCCTCTACGGGGCGACCGGCGGGCGCGCCTTCTTCGCCGGGCTGGCGGGCGAGCGCTTCGCGGTCCGCAACTCCGGCGCGCTGGCGGTGGTCGAGGGGGTCGGCGACCACGGCTGCGAGTACATGACCGGTGGCCGCGTCGTCGTCCTCGGCGCCACCGGCCGCAACTTCGCCGCCGGGATGAGCGGCGGCATCGCCTACGTGCTCGACGAGGACGGCCGCTTCGCGGACCGCTGCAACCAGGAGCTGGTCGGGGTCGAGGCGGTGCGGCCGGGCGAGGACGACGAGCTGCAGGCGCTGGTCGCCGAGCACGGGCGGCGCACCGGCTCGCGCCTGGCGGGACGGCTGCTGGATGCCTGGGACGAGGCGCTGCCGCGCTTCGTCAAGGTGATGCCGAGCGACTACAAGCGCGCGCTGGAGGAGATGGCGCAGAAGGCCGAGCGGGTCTCGCCGGGAGGCGAGATCTCCCCGCCGGTGCCGCAGGGGGTGAGCCATGGGTGAGATCGGCGGCTTCCTGCGCGTCCACCGGGTCGGCTTCGACAAACGCGACGCAGCGACCCGCACCGGCGACTACGAGCACTACTTCCAGACCCAGCCCGACGCCGAGTTGCGCGAGCAGGGGGCGCGCTGCATGGATTGCGGGGTGCCGTTCTGTCACCTCGGCTGCCCGCTGGGCAACCTGATCCCCGACTGGAACGACCAGGTCTATCGCGGCCGTTGGCGGGAGGCGATCGACCAGCTCCACAACACCAACAACTTCCCCGAGTTCACCGGCCGGATCTGCCCGGCGCCCTGCGAGTCGGCCTGCGTGCTGGCGATCAACGACGACGCGGTGACGATCCAGCAGCTCGAGCTGGGGATCGTCGAGCACGCCTTCCGGGCGGGCTGGATCGTGCCCGAACCGCCGGCCGCGCGCAGTGGCCGCAGCATCGCCGTGATCGGCTCCGGGCCGGCCGGCATGGCGGCCGCCGCCGAGCTCAACAAGCGGGGCCATGCGGTCACCGTGTTCGAGCGCGACGAGGGGGTCGGCGGGCTGATGCGCTTCGGCGTCCCCGACTCCAAGCTCGAGAAGTGGGTGATCGATCGGCGCGCGCGACTGCTCGAGGCCGAGGGCGTCGTCTTCGAATGCGGCGTCGAGGTGGGCCGCGAGGTCGGCGCCGAGGAGCTGCGGGAGCGCTTCGACGCGGTGGTGCTGGCGACCGGCTCTCGGGTCGGACGGCGGCTCGAGATCCCCGGCGGCGAGCTGGCGGGCGTCCACCAGGCGATGGACTACCTCTATCAGCGCAATCGCGCGGCCGCCCGCGCCAAGGGCGAAGAGCCCTGGACGGGGGCCCCGGAGCCCGGCGAGGAGATCAGCGCCGCCGGCCTCCACCTGGTCGTGATCGGCGGCGGCGACACCGGCATGGACTGCCTCTCCAACGCAGGCCGCGAGGGGGCGCTGAGCGCGACCGCGCTCGACACGTATGCCGAGATCCCCGCCTCGGGCCGCTACCCGAGCACCCCCTGGCCGCTGCAGGCCAAGCGCACCCCGAGCACCTACGCGCTGGAAGAGGGCGGCGATCGCCGCTGGGGCACCCAGGCGCTGCGCCTGGAGGGGGCGGACGGCCGCGTCGCCCGCGTCCACGCGGTCGGCGTGCGCGGCACCTCGACCGCCGACGCCGCGCCGGTGCCGGGAACCGAGTTCAGCCTGCCGGCCGACCTGGTCCTGGTGGCGATCGGCTTCTCCCATCTCGAGCACCAGGGGCCGGCGGCCGAACTGGGCGTCGCCCTCGACGGCCGCGGCAACATCGAGGCGAGCACCTACGCGACCTCCGCCGACGGCGTCTTCGCGGCCGGCGACGCCCGCCGCGGCCAGTCGCTGATCGTCTGGGCGATCGCCGAGGGCCGCCGCTGCGCCCGCGTCGTCGACCGCTGGCTGGGCGGCGAGGGCGGGCCGCTGCCGCTCGGCGCCGAGACGCCCGGCATCCCTGGCGAGACGGGCATCCTGCCCTCCGCCTGAAGCAGGAACAGGCCGCTGTCGCCGGTGAGCATGGCGTTCTTGCCAGTCGTCCGCTCCCGTCCGCAGCTGCCGAGGGTGGATAGGAACACCCATTGCGGCGGGGCCGCCGATGCCGGAGACTCAGATGCATGAGCCAGATCGCAGTCCGCTGTCATCCCTACGCCCCGGTCGCCACCGAGGAAGTGGAGAAGTGGTTGACCGCGGAGGTCGGTCGGTTGCGTGAAGACGCTCCCGATACGGCGATTCGCCTGTTGCGTCTGAGCCAGGCCGGCCCCGAGGGCGAGATCGGGGTCGGCTGGCAGATCGAGCTCGGCATCACCATGCCCGAGGCGCCTCTGGACCAGCAGAGCCTTTCCGAACTGCTCGGGGACCTGCGTCTGCTCGGCCTCCAGCCATCGGTTCTGCGAACCCAGGATCCGACCGGGTAGACGCATGGTCGACCCGCGATCCCCAGCCCTTCCTGCCGACGAGAAGCCCACCGCGGCCCGCGAGGCGGCGATTCCGGGGTCGACGCCCGTGGACGAGACGGGCCCGGCCTCCTTTCCGGCCAGCGACCCCCCGGCGGTCTGGACCTGGGAAGTCGAGAGCAGGCCGCCGGCACCCGAGGCGCCCTGAGTAGACCCGAGTTCCTTGGACCGCCTCAGGCCTCCACCAGGCCGCGCCTGATCGCGTAGCGGGTCAACTCGACCCGATTGCGCATTCCCAGCTTCTCGAGCGTGTTGGCCCGGTGGCGGTCGACCGTCTTCTTGCTGATCACCAGAAGCTCGGCGATCTCCTCGCTGGTATGACCCTCGGCGATCAGCTTCACCACTTCGAGCTCGCGGGGAGTGAGGGGGTCCTCCGGGACCGTCTCCCCCCGCCGCGCCCCGTCCAGATAGTCCCGAACCAGCGTCGTCAAGGCAGCCGGGTAGAGAAAGGGCTCGCCGCGCATCGTCGCCCTGCAGGCCTCGATCAGGTCGCGGTTGGCGACCGACTTCAACACGTAGCCGGACGCGCCCGCCTTCAGCGCTTCGAACAGATACTGCTCGTTCTCGTGCATCGAGAGCATGAGGATCCTCAGCTCGGGCCGCCTGCGGCTGATCTCCCTTGCGGCCTGGAGACCGGTCATGACCGGCATCGATACATCGAGGATCGCCAGGTCGGCCTCTCCGGTCAGGGCCAGCTTGACGGCCTCGGCGCCATCGCCGGCTTCGGCGACGACCTCGATGTCCGGGGCCGCGTTCAGGACCATCCGCAGGCCCTCGCGCACGACCACGTGGTCGTCGGCGAGCAGGACCTTCGTCTTAAGCGGGATCGGCATCCGCCTCCCCCGACGGGAGCTCGAGGCGGACGGTCGTGCCCTGGCCGGGCCGCGAGCCGATTTCCAGCTTCCCGTGGACCAACCGTGCCCGTTCGCGCATTCCGCTGATGCCGGCCGTGTGGGCGGGGAGGTCGGCCGGCAGGCCGCGACCATCGTCGACGACCGAGAGGGTGAGGCTTTGGCCCTCCACGCCGAGGCTGACCGTCGCCAGCGCGGCCCCGGAGTGACGGACGACGTTGGTCAGGCTCTCCTGGGCCACCCGATAGATGACCAGCTCCAGTCCGGGGGCGAGATCGGGCAGCCTTTCGAGTCGCCGCTCGATGCGCACGTCTCCTTGAGCGGCCAGGCGTGAGCAGAGCGAGATCAGCGCGTTGACCAGACCGAGGTCGTCGAGAGCCTCGGGCCTCAGCTCGCGGGCGATGCGGCGCACTTCGTCGAGACTGCCGCGGACGGCGTCGGCGATCCGGCGCAGGTCGTCAGGGGAGTCACGCCCGGTGTCGGCGGCGTGCTCTATCTGGATCGCCGCCGCGGTCAGCGTCTGGCCGATCTCGTCATGCAGCTCGGCGGCCAGCCGCTGGCGCTCGCCCTCCTGGGCGGCGAGCGCGACCCTGGCGCTCTCGCGTCGCTCATGCTCGAGTCGGTCGAGCATCTCGTTGAAGGCGTCGGTAAAGGCGCCCACGTCGGGTCCGTAGGGGCCGATGTCGGCGATCCGCTCCCCGGGTTTGTCGGGATCGATCTTCTTTATCGACGCGGTCAGCCTCCGAACCGGGGCCAGAACCCTTCTCAGAACCCAGAGGTCGGCCGACAGCATCAGGGCCAGGCCGCCGATCACGATCGCCAACTGCTCGAGCGCGATCGGAGCGTGGATGGTCACCGGCGTCACGGCGAGCGCCACGGCGGCCGCGGCCATGATCAAGGCGCTGGCGAAAAAGGCCCGCCAGAGGAGCGGCAGACGCTTGAGAGACGCGAATCGAAGAGGGGCGACGCCGGAGAGCACCGCGCCGGGGCGCGGGTCGATGCCCTTGGTCACGGCCGGATCCTCGACGATTGCATCAGACCAACTGTGCTCGGTCGGTCGGTGGCGGTCAATGGGCATCGCAACCCATGGTGCCGACCTCCCTGGGCGAGGAAGATCGAGCTATGTCCGCTTCTCGGACCCGCACTGACCTTCCCGATCTCCCGGCGGGGGATGCAGTGTCCCGTGCCCACCCCCTGATCCTCTGCTACGACGGCTCCGAGGGTGCCAGGCGTGCGATCGGACACGCGGGTGCGCTCTTCTCCGGTGGGCCTGCCCTGGTCTTGACCGTGTGACCAGAGCCGCGGAGGGCGCCTGGCCGGCGCGCCGCGCGGGCCTCGCGGCCGAGCCGCTCACGGTCGAGGCCGACGGACCGGTCTGGGAGGCGATCGTCGAGACCGCCGACCACCGTCAGGCTGCGGTGATCGTCCTCGGCTCCAGGGGCCTGACCGGCCTGCGCTCGATTCTGCTGGGAGTGTCTCCGGAGCGGTTGTCCATCGGGCTCACCGCCCGACCCTGGTGATCCACGGATCCGGCTGAGCGGTGTCCCGAAATGGGGCTTTGGGCCCATGGTCCACGACCCTCCCGGCGGCGAGGATCGGTCGTATGAACACCACCGCTGAGACGCAGATCGTCCCCGACAACCCGAACGGCCCGCGTGCCGATCTCCCCGGAGGCCCGCCCCGCACCATCATCACCCGCGATGGCGAGCGGGTCCTGCGCGCCGAACTCGAGCGCCTCCGGTGCGAGCTCGGGGGCGGTATGGCCGAGCGCCTGCGAGAGGCACGCGGGTTCGGTGCCCCGGCGGCCAATGACGAGTACCTCCAGATCCAGGAGGAGGAGGTCGGCATGGCCGTCCGCGCCGCCCGCCTCGACGAGTTGCTGGGGAGAGCCGAGGTGGTCGACGGAGGCCCGCTCGACGGCAGGGCGGCGGTCGGCACCATCGTCGACGTCAAGGACATCGAGAGCGGCGAGCTCGCCGAACACGAGCTGGTCGGCGGCCATGAGGCGCCCCGGGCGAATGCCGCCTCCGCCGCCTCGCCGATCGGCGAGGCCCTGATCGGCCGAACGGTGGGCGCGATCGTCGATGTGCACCTGCCCAAAGGTAGAAGGCGCCGCCTTCAGATCCTTCAGATCCGATCCGTCGACCACGCGCGCCCGGAGGAAGTCGGCCATGAGGCCAGTTGAGCCCGGCCTCGGTGAGACGCATCTGAACTCGAACCCGCGACCTCCGGCGTGACAGGAGTCGCAAAGGACTGTAGATCGGCTTTCTGAAGCGGTTTGAGGATCGGCGAAGGACGGTCTCGATAGGCCCCGGTGAGCGAGCGATGTGTCCCAGGTTGGGGCCCAGACGCCGCGCTGCATGAGGGACCCGGTGCAAGGCGGCCTCTGGCTGGCCGATAGGTGGAACGGGTCCTTCCAGCCGACAGGAGGCAGTCCAGATGCAAGCCGATCGAGACCACGAAGGCGAGAAAGGCTCGCTGCAGGTCCGCGCCTACAAAAAGGCCGGCCCTTCTACGACTGCGCCGCGAAGTGCCGGAATGACGCGAGGCGCGCTTCGAGGACGCGGCGGATGCCTGGCTCTCCCACCTGCGGACCGAGAGACGGGCGAAGCCCTCGACGCTCCGCAACTACGGGATCCTCCTGGCGAGGCCGAGCGGTTCCCGCCGTCAGCGAGGGGCGCGGATCATGCGGACCTTCGGCGGTCGGCGGCTGTTCGCCGTCGCCGCCAAGGACGTGCGCCAGCTCCTCTCCCGGCTAGATCACGAAGACCTCTCGCCACGCACCGTGAACATCCACCGCCAGGTCCTCCACGCGATCTTCGAGTTCGCCCGGCGCGAGGAGACCTTCGGGCTGCCCGAGAACCCGGTGGCGAGGACGAGCAAGAGACCCGAAGACGAGACCGGCCCGATCGAGACCTTCGAGCCGGAGGAGATCAGGGCGATCGCCGCCGCGGCGAGGGCGGGACGGCATCGACGCCGCACCGGCTACCGGCATTCGGTCTACTCGCCGGAGACCGAGCGGGAGTGGCAGCGGATCAACGACCAGGACGCATCGCTCTTCATCGTCGCGGCGATGACCGGGCTGCGACTCGGCGAGCTGGGCGCGCTGCGCTGGCGAGACGTGAACCTCGAGGGAGGATTCATCAACGTCTCGCGGTCGATCTCGGCCGGTGAGGAGACCAGCACGAAGTCACGACGCTCGCGGGTGGTACCGCTGGCGGCGCAGGCGGTCGAGGAACTCGGGCGCCTGCGCTCCCGCCTCCACTTCCTCGGTCGCGAGGACCACGTCTTCTGCCGTCCCGACGGCGGCCCGACGGCGGCCCGCTCGATCGCACCGCGGTCCGCCGCCGCTTCGTCCGGGCACAGGAGACCGTGGGGCTGCGGGTCCGGAGGCTTCACGACCTTCGCCACACCTTCGGCAGCCTCGCGATCAGGCGCTTCGGCCTGGTCGCGGTGAAGGAGATGATGGGCCACTCGAAGCTGACGACGACCGAGCGCTATCTGCACTCGCGTCCACGGCCCACCGACGCGGCGACGCTCACCGAGATCTTCTCCGAGGGAGAAGAGGAGCAGGCCGCCTAGTCGTCCTCGAAGAGGGAGGTCAGGTGCTCGTCGAGGAGCGACCGCGGCGAGTACAGAGCCTCCCGATCTTGCAGGCCGGGATCACCCCGCGCCGCATGTACTCGAGGGCGGTGGTGCGTCGGACCCGGAGAATCTCGGCGCCCTCGTCAGGGGTGAGCAGTTCGTCGCGGGTGAATCGGAGCGGGCCATCCATCAGGCCCTATCGACGATACGCCCGCCCTCGAGGCCGTACGGCCAACGCGTCGATCACCTTCTCATCGGTGCGGCGGTCGAAGATCACGCGCCACTCCCCCACTCGCAGACGCCACAGCCGTTCGGGGCCTGCAGCCGTTTGACATCGCCGTCCGGAAGCAACCGACGCAGCGACTTGAGCGCGGCCGGCCGGACCTCGATCCGCCAACCGCCGGGATCAGCCAGCGTTCAGCTCCGCCTCGACCTCAGACCAGGCGATGCCGGACGCATCTTGCGACTTCTTGATGGCCTGACGGTCATCGTCGGTCAGTTCCTCGTCATCGAAGGGCGCGGCATCGAGCTTGGCGACGACCGGGTCCTGGGCACGCCGAAGCAGGATCGCCGCTGCGGGCAGCGATTCGTCGGGAAGCGCGTCGACGAGACGATGAAGCTCGGTCTTGGTCATGGGGTGAAGGTAGCACTGCGGCACGCCGCCGAAGGACGGGCGCCGACCGCTGGCAACGGCTGTGTACCGGAATAATCCGCCTGACGGATACATAGATTGGGCGGCATGAGACTCGTGTCCGTAGAGGTAAACGGGTTCCGGTGCCTCCGAAGCGTGGTTATGCCGATGGATGAATTGACGATCCTTCTCGGCAGCAACAACGTGGGCAAGTCGACCTTTCTCGCAGCTCTCGACTTCTTCTTCAACGGCGGCAGCTTGACGGCCGATGACCGTTTCTTTGGAGCCGGGGGAGCGATCTCCGTCGAGGCGACTTTTGACGAACTGACCGAGGCCGACCGGGAGGCCTTCACCATCTATGCACGGGGAGACCGGATGGTGCTCCGCCGTTCGTGGGAGGACGGCGAGGAAAGAATCACGGGACGAAGCAGAAGGTACGCCGGTTTCGAGGCGATAAGGACTGCGCCAGGACAGTCGCGACGGAGGATCTACCGCGAGTACCGCGAGGCCAACCCAGACGACGGCCTCGCCGAGGCGACGACGGTCGAGGCGATCGAGCAGGAGCTCCTCACTTGGGAGATGCAGAACGCTGATCGCTGTGATCCTGTCGACGCGGACGCGACGAGCCTCTTTGGCTACCGAAGCGTGGGACAGAGGCGACTCGCGGACCGCTACAAGTTTGTCCTGGTCCCGGCGGTGAGGGATGCGGCCTCGGAGGTAGTTGAGCGGAAGGGCACGATCCTTCAGCAGTTGCTTGCCGCCATTGCGGAGCAACGAGCCGATGCCGACAGCCAACTCGTCGATCTAGAGAACGAAATGAGAACCCGTTATTCAGAGGTGGTCGAGGCCTCCCACGCTCCAACCTTGATCGCCCTTGGAAAACGTCTCACCGAGCAGATGCGGAGGTACATCCCGTCTGCGGACATCCTGGTTGAGCCGAAGCCTCCGGAGCTATCACTTGCGCCTCCGAACGTGACGCTGCGCGCCGGCGAAGCCGAGAACGTAACGGACCTGGGAAGGCAAGGACATGGATTCCAGCGCACCTTCATCATCTCGGCACTCGAATTTCTGGCAGGTTCGGAGTTGGTCGCCGGAACGGATCCACCGACTCTCCATCTCGCGATCGAGGAGCCAGAGCTCTATCAGCATCCGCCTCGGGCTCGCCACTTCTCCTCGACACTTCACGCCCTTGCAGAACGCGCTGCAGTCCAGGTGTCCTATGCGACGCACTCGCCCTATTTCGTCGGACCCAGCGACTTAGCGGGCATTCGGCGCTTTCGCCAGCGAAGGCCGGAGGATCCAGAGCATGAGGAGCCAGGCCTCGAAACTCATGTGACCATCGGCAACCTAGAGACCGTTCGCACTTTCCTGCCCAAACAAAAAGAACTCCCAAGGTTCGTCGCAAGAACGCTGGACGTCTCCCTCGGTGAGGCACTCTTCGGGAAGGCGGTGCTTTTGGTGGAGGGTGAAACCGACGCCGCCGTGATTCGGCAGGCGGCGGATCTTCGGGGCATCCAGCTCCCGGCGCTGGGCGTCGTCGTAGCAGCACCCGGAAAGAGTCAGATTCCCATCGCTGCTGCGGTTCTCGATGCGCTGGAGATTCGGCGTTTCGTCCTCTTCGATGCCGACTCGGATGCCGAGGACACCGAGCAATGCGAAGCATGCGGTAGAGGCGGAGATGCACGCCGTGCTGCGGTGGCTTTGGAGAATCGGAGGATACTGGTCGCCATCGGAGCTCCGGAAGAGGACTTCCCGGAGACTGCCGTCAATGACGACTTCGCCTGTTTTTCAGTCAATCTCGAGGACTATCTCGAATCGGAGATCCCGGATTTCCTCACACGCGCGAAGGCGATCGCCGACGAGATGCGTTGGAAGATGAAATCCCCCGAGGTCTACGCCGAACTTGTGGAGCAGATCGGTCGGGATGACATTCCGCTGATGCTCGCGGAAATCACCGATCGCCTCGTCGCCCTCGCGCAAGCTTGAGCGATTCCTACCGCCTCGACCTAACGACCGACTTCGATGCCGGATCCCGACCAGCCCAGCCCCGAATCCCACCGTTCACCTCGCGATGTGCCCCCCTCTCCTCTTCAATGGGATGCGGCGAATGAGTTGCGGGCGCTCGGAGCAGAACTAGTCGAGACGAGCGCCCGGATCGAACGCGGCGAAGCAAGCCGAATCGAACTCGAGGAGCTGATCGGACGGCTGCGAGCAACGATGGTTCGCGAGTTTGGTCCTCGAAGGCCCGCCCGCAGAGGCGTAGGTGGGAAAGAGAAGATCCTCAACTACCTGAGAGCCCGTCCAGGCGAGTGGGTCTACGGCGAGGAGCTCGCGGCCATCAGCGGCATCCAAGAGTGGGCCCGTCGGACGCGGGAACTCCGGATTCAGGATGGCTACGACCTTGAGGAGGACTCGGGTCGTTACCGCCTCAATTCGCTCGACCCAGATGTCGAGGTCGCCGATCGCTGGCGACTTGCGAATGAGATCCGGCGCGAATCCGGGAGTGCCGCATCGCGGCTCCTGAAGTTTCTGACGGCCAACGAGGGACGTGTCGTCGATCGGGAGCAACTGGACTACGTCGCGAAAATCGCGGAGAGCGCCAGGCGTCTTCGAGAGTTGAGAGATGAGAAAGGTTGGCCGATCGAGAGCCACATCGACGACCCTTCGCTTCAACCTGGTCAGTACCGACTGGTATCCGCGGCCGAGGAGGACCGACGGGACGTAAGGCAACGGCTATATCGCGAGGATCTTAGAGAGCGGATCTTCGAACGCGACGAGTACACGTGCCAACGCTGCGGCCGCAACCGGGATCGCGCCGAAAAGGCTGGCGATAGGCGCTTCTACCTCGAGGTGCATCATCTCAAGGCGGTCGCGGAGGAGTTGGACCACCTAGCTCAGTCGGAACTGAACGACGAGTCGAACCTGATCACGTTCTGCCACCGAGATCACACCGAAGAGACCGCGCGACTCCAGGAGCGGCGACGAGTCGAACGCCGCACTTAGGCGGCAAGCTTGGTAGCGCAGGAGCTCTCGGTTCCGTACTTGTCGAGGATCGTGGCGATCGCCTCGGCAAGGTGGTTCGCCAGCACCGGCGGGACCGCGTTGCCGATCTGCCGCGCGACGCTGGTCATGCTCTGCTTCTCGGGGCCGGGGAGGCGAAACTCGTCGGGAAAGCTCATACAGCGAGCGGCCTCGCGAAGGGTGATGGGACGATGCTCGCTCGGGTGCAGGTAGCGACCCTTCTCAGGCTTAAAGAACTCCGTACGGATCGTGACTGCAGGTCGATCCCACCAGAGCCGACCGAAGACGTCGGTGGAACCAGTCGGCTTACGCAACCAGCAGTCAGGCGTAATGTCCGGCCGCCGAGCAGCAAGATCAAATCGGTTCTCGCCCTCACCGGGAATGGTCCTGTAGCGCTCAAGGCTGAGTGGCCGGGGATTCCGTGGGTTATGCCAGTCAACGCCGGAAGGCTCAAGCGGCAACCCCTCGACCGCCTGTCGAAAAGTGCGCCAAGGAGGCAAACCCACCTCGCCTGCGATATCAGGCGAAGCATGCGTTGGCTCGGGCCATCGGATTCCTCCTCCAAGGACTCCGATCACGATTGCGCGCTTACGGGTCTGGGGAACGCCGTAGTCGGCGGCGTTCAGGACTCTCCCCTCGATCGCGTAGCCGAGCCGACGGGCCGATCGCTCGAACGACGCATACTCGGCCGAGCGGAGCAGCTCAGGCACGTTCTCCATGACGAACGCCGAGGGTTCGCTCTCACGCAGCGCACGCAGATACTCTCGCCACAATCCGCGCCGCTCGAGTCCGACGCCCTTCATGTTGAGCGGAGAGAAGCCCTGGCAGGGAGGACCGCCGATCACCACGTCGGCTTTCGGGAACGGTGAGACCCGCTCGATGCGCAACGGCTGGCCGTCTTCGTCCCTCGCGACCCGATCTCCAAAGTTGAGGGCCCAGGTGGTCGCCGCGTCGCGTTCCGACTCCACGGCCAAGATCGACCGGAATCTACCGGTCTCCTCGAAGCCGCAGGTCATGCCGCCACAGCCTGCGAAAAGGTCGATGAGAGCATAGGAGGCCAAGAAACCGAACGTACAGAGAGAAACGGCGGAAACCTAGGTGGCCGAGAAAAGTCCGGATTGCGTCTCTGGTCGAGACTTGCTTTGAACTCAGCGGCTGGCGTGGGCGCCCCCAGGGCCCAGTTCGCGCCCGCCCGGCGATGTAGGTTCTTCCTCCTCTGATTGCTCGGAGCGGATCGTGGAACTTGAGCTGTCAATTGACAATCACCACCTAAGGGAGCTCGCCGCCTCCCCAAGGACCGGCGTTCTCGAGTTGATCTGGAACGCCTTAGACGCGGACGCAAACCGCGTCGAAATTCGCTTTATCGAGCAGGATCTCGGTGGGCTCGACGAGATCCGGATCGTTGACGACGGCCACGGGATGACGCAGGAGGAGGCGAGTATCGCCTTCCAGAGCCTCGGCGGTTCATGGAAGCAGGAGTCCGCCACGTCAAAAGGACTCGATCGCGGTCTGCACGGAAAGTCGGGGCAGGGTCGATTCGCCGCGGCAAGTATGGGACAGGGCATTAAGTGGACGACGGTTGCTTCGCTCCCCGAAGGCGGTCGTGAGAAAACGACCATCGAGATCCACGCCGCGGACCTGAAGAAGGCGGTCATCTCGGCGGGGGAACCGACCCAGGAGAAGGTCGGAACCGAAGTCATCATCTTCGGGTTCAGCGAGACGCCGTCAGGACTACGTGGCGAGTCGGCCACCGACTACCTGATAAGCCATTTGGCGCCGTACCTGCAGAAATACAAACCCGACATCGTTTACGGCGGGGAACGTCTTGACCCTGCGGCCATCCAGAGGCATTCGGCGGAATACCCGATCGAGGTCGAGGGGGCCGAGCCCGCTCGGCTTGAGGTGATCGAGTGGAAGCGCTCAATCAATCGCGTCCTTTGCCTGTGCAACGAGGCCGGGATGACGCTTGCCGAGGAGAAAGTCGGGATCCAGGCACCCGGATTCGACTTCACCGCCTATATCTGCTGGAGCGGCTTCCTGGACCCCAGCAAACTTAGGGCCCCCGAGCTCGACGAAAAAGCGGCCGCCGTCCTCGAGGCGAGCCGAGCCCAGCTGCGGACCCACTTCAAAGATCGGAACGAGGACGAGCGGCGCCGCCAGGTCGACGAGTGGAAGGCCGAAGAGGTCTATCCGTTTCAGGGCGAGCCAGCATCGGCCACGGAAACTGCCTCGCGGGAGCTCTTTGATGTCGTGGCTGTGACTGCCCGCGACGCAGTTAACGCTGGCGAGACTAGCTCCCGCAAGTTCTCTCTGGGTCTCCTCCGCGAGGCGATCGAGCAGGACCCTGGGTCGCTCCGGCGCGTCCTGGACGAGGTGTTGGGCCTCTCCGATGATGACCTCGAGGAGCTCGACCGGCTGCTCGACCAGACCAGCCTGACCAAGGTGATCGCCGCCACGCGTGCGATCACCGGGCGGCTCGACTTCCTAATGGCGCTAGAGCACCTCGTCCTCGACAAGGAGACGAAATCGGAGGTCCTTGAGCGCAGCCAATTGCATCGGATCCTGGCCGAGGAGACCTGGGTGTTCGGCGAGGAATTCGCGCTGACCGCCGACGACGAGAGCCTGAACACGGTGTTGAAGGCCCACATCCGCCTGCTCGGTCGAGACGAGCTCGCGCCCGAGCTGACGGCTCCGGTCAAAGGCGCCGGTGATCGCACAAGGGCGATCGTCGACCTAATGCTGGCCAGGGAGATCCCGCAGGGTCGCAATCGCCTCGAGCATCTGGTGGTCGAGCTGAAGCGACCGAGTGTCGCCATCGGTCCCAAGGAGCTTCAGCAGGTGCGCGACTACGCCTTAGCGGTCGCCTCCGACGACCGCTTCGACAAGACCGACGCCGAGTGGGACTTCTTTGCCGTCTCCACTACCCTCGGCGGGACCGTCGAGGAAGATGCGAATCAGGCAGGCCAGCCTAAGGGCCTCACCAATACTTATAAGGACGGTCGGGTCCGGGTCTGGGCGAAAACCTGGGGAGAGCTCATCGCCGATGCCCGGCATCGGCACAAGTTTGTGAAAGATCGCCTGGAATATGCGCCTTCGACGAAACAGGCGCTGAAATACCTGAAGGAAGCACACGCCGACTATCTTCCGACTGGGCTTACGTCGGACGGGAGCGAGGAGTCGGGGTCGGAGACTGCAGCGGCTTCCGGTTGAACGGGCTGGCCGCGTCAAGCCCCTCCTCAGGCGCCTCCCGACGATTCGAAGCTCCCGCGACCTTTAAGATCCTTGGGACACAGAGTGGGGCCCAAGGATCTGCGAAGATCGAAAGACCTCGACCAATTCTGGTTCGCTCCCCAAGCCAAAGAGAATCAACGGGAGCGACGGGACTCGAACCCGCGAAAGAAACCTCGAGATCGAGATCCGGGGGTAATTCCGGTGGCGCCGGGGAGGAATCAACTGTCCCCCAAGCGCGCCATGCACGATGTGTCGGGTGGCTCGTGGAACTCGCGGGTGCTCGTTCGACATACCGAGGATGGCGCCGGACTCAAACGTGCGGAACAGGTTGGATGCTGGCTGTGACGGGAGCGACGGGGTGAAACCCCCTGGGTACCGCATCGAGACTCGGGCATGAGACGTCGACGTGGCTGGTCGAGGCTGTCCCGACGGCAGACCTGCGCGTGACCCCTCAGGCTCGTTGACTCGGCTGTGGGACTCTCCTCCTCCCCAGTTCCAGAGCAAGCGGTGGGCCCAAGCGGAGCGCTTTGACCCAGGCGGCCGATCTAGGTACGACCCCGGCTACCGATATGATCCCGACGATCCAGTGGCGGGTTGCTCGCCGGCGGCGCGAAAGTGTAGGGGTGACCCCGTTGCGCGGGGGCATCGAGTCTCCGACGATTGCGCCGATGCAGTCGGCCCTCCTCGTCCTCCGGCTCGTGCTCGCGGCGGTGTTCGTCGTCGCCGCGATCGGCAAGGCGCGCGACCAGCCCGGCACTCGCCGGTCGCTGGAGAGCTTCGGGGTTCCCCGTGCGCTCGCGCCGGTCGTCGCGGTCGTGCTCCCCGTCGTCGAGCTGGCCGTTGCCGTCGCGCTGTTGCCCGTCGCGACCGCCTGGTGGGCGGGGGTCGCCGCCCTCGCGATGCTGACCGCCTTCACCGCTGCCCTCGCGATCGGGTTGCTCCGCGGCGTCGAGGCCGAGTGCCACTGCTTCGGTTCCGTCTCCTCGCGCCCGGTCGGACCCGTCACCCTCGCGCGCAACCTCGCGCTCGTCGCGCTCGCCGGGGTGATCGTCGCGGCCGGCAGCGGGACGCCGGGTAACAGCGCCGTGGCCTGGATCGGCGACCTCGACACCGGCGAGCTCGTCCTGCTGGGGATCGTCGTCGTCCTCGCCGTCGCCGTGGCGGCGAACGGCGCCTTCATGTACCAGCTCCTGCGCCAGAACGGGCGTCTGTGGAGCGAGCTCGACGCCTTGCGGGCGGCCGCACCGCCGGCGGAGACCGCCGACGACCGGATCGGGCAGCTCGCGCCGGGCTTCGCCCTGCCCGACCTCGACGGCGAGATGGTCGAGCTCGACGACCTGCTCGACGGCGAGCGTGGGGTCGCCTTGCTCTTCAGCGATCCCCGTTGCGTCGCCTGCGCCGACCTCTATCCGCTGATCGGCAATCTCCAGCGCGACCCGGTCGTCGACCCCCGCCCGGTGCTGCTCGGGCTGGGCGCGGCCGAGGACCATCGCGCCACCGCGGCCGAGCACGGCATCGAGCGGGTGCTGCTGCACCCCGACAGCCGCCTGCCGCGCGAGCTCGGCATCGTCGGGACGCCCGGCCTGGTCGTGCTCGACCGGGACGGGCGCTTCGCCCACGAGCCGCTGCTCGGTCCCGTGGCGGTCTCCGCCTTCCTGACGGGCGCGGACTTCTCCCTTTCCGCCCACGCCGACCTGGCGGGCACGCGGTGAGCACCGCGAACGGAATCATCCTCAAACAGATCATCGACAAACCCAGCCCC